>Ga0164307_10000732_pt1 | contig 14427 bp, 18 predicted proteins | sample Whisoiple_243_MG_FD_110214 | JGI IMG/M metagenome (GOLD analysis project Ga0164307, IMG submission 110214) | Soil microbial communities amended with fresh organic matter from upstate New York, USA - Whitman soil sample_243_MG | ecosystem: Environmental > Terrestrial > Soil > Unclassified >...
AACGAGCTGAGCCTTCAGCCCGCGTATCACCGCCTCGACATCATCCTCGACAAGTGTGGCGTTGGGGCCGACTGACTTCAACGAGCGCGACACCACCCACTTCGGTTGGCTCCGCCAGGCCGCCGCGAAGTCGCGTTGCTCCGCGTCCCACTCAGGACGGTCTTCGTCCCAATAACGCATCACCTCGTACATGCGGCGACCGTACACGCTGCCGGTCAGGTCGCGCACTTGCTCGGTGAAGTGAAGAAAGAGCGAGGGACCAGGCGGCGCAAATTCCTGGTGGTCGTGGTCGACGTAGCCGTCCAAGGACTGGTTCAATCCGAAGACGAGCTTCGCCATGCTATAAAATCTCCATCCCAGGTTCTTCAGAATAGCTTGAGCCGCCGTACGCGTAAATGAGGTTGGGCACAAACTGCGTGCCGTTTTGTCGGTGTGACGAATAACCAGAGGTCCCCTAACCACCCCATTGCCGCCTAGGGCGCATGGGCGCAGCGTGTCCGCAACTGGCACAAATCCGAAGTGCCAGAACTGATCAACGATGTCCGCTCTTGGGGGTAATCCGGACGGAATTTGCTCGCTGCGTGCCTTTCCGCTCTTGACCCGAACCGGTCATTAACGGTGCAATTGTGCTATGATGCACAACTCAGCCATCAAACGATGTGGTAGGGTGCGCTCCTCGGCCTGAGGGAGAGCATGAGACGCCGCGAAGTCATCACGCTACTCGGCGGCGCAGCAGCCGCGTGGCCGCTTGGCGCGCGTGCCGAAGTCGCGTCCAAACGGCCGCTCATCGCGTGGCTGTCAGGGGGCACGGCTCAATTCTCCGCCGGTTTTGTAGACAATTTTCTGCGCGGCATGCGGGACCTTGGTTACATCGAAGGTCGCAACTTTGACATGGTCTATCGTTTCGCCGACGGTTATGGCGACCGGTTGCCGGCGCTGACCGACGAGGTCGTCCGGCTGAAACCCGATGTCATTTTGGCTTCCGCGATTATCGCTGCGTTCGCGGCGAGGAAGGCCACATCAACCATTCCGATCGTGTCGCCGGCGCTCGCCGATGCGGTTCATCTCGGGTTGATCGCCAGCGAAGCGCGGCCGGGCGGCAATGTAACGGGGATAGAGCCATACGTGGAGGGATTGCCGGCAAAACAAATAGAATTTGCCCGCGAGATCCTGCCCGGCGTGGGAACGATCGGCCTGCTCACCAATTCGACTGATCCCAAGGCGCCGCCGCAGGCGCAGGAGCTGGAGTCATTAGCGCGGACTGTGGGGGCCAAGGCCGTCTCGGCAGATGCAAACGTACCTGAGGATATCAATGGCGCATTGCAAGCGCTGGCCGGCGAGCGCGTTGATGTGGTCATCGTTCTTCAGACCTCAATGCTCCTGAGCAGCAGTCAAAACATCGCCACGGCGGCATTGGCGAAACGGCTGCCGACCGTCTACGGATATCGCGAGCACGTCCTGGCTGGCGGACTGATCAGCTATGGGGTCGATTTGCGCTGGTGCTTTTATCGCGGCGCCTACTTTGTAGACAAAATCCTGCGCGGAGCTGCACCGGGTGACCTGCCGGTGGAGTTCCCGACCAAGATGTTCCTAGCGATCAATCTGAGGACCGCTAAGGCGCTCGGCCTCACCGTGCCACCGACGCTGCTCGGCCGCGCCGACGAGGTGATCGAATAGAGATGGATTTTGTTGCGGTGCCGCCCGGCGATGTCCGCTGAATGGCCGCTATCGGGTGATGAGCAGACTACATGTGCTCGATGCGAGTTCTTCGCGTTTTGACCCATCTGCAACATCGGCCGACAATTTTGCTGGGATGCACGACGGGCGTCGCCGCGAATGTGATAGCTTCAGCTCGTCCGAGGCTCACTTGGTAACCGTGAACACGGGCTGACGATGCCGATCTCAGCTAAGGTGGCGTCCCTCGTCCACCGGTCGTTTCCGATCCTTAGTTGGATGCCCGCCTATCGACGCGAGTGGCTGGTATCGGATGTTTTCGCCGGTCTTGCGCTCTGGGCCGTCATGGTACCTGAGGGCATGGCCTATGCCGGTATCGTCGGTGTCCCGCCGATCATGGGTCTCTACACGATAGTTCCGGCGTTAATAGCCTATGCGCTCCTCGGCACTTCACGTCAGCTGGTTGTCGGACCTGATACGGCCACGGGCCTCATCTCCGCGCTTACCGTTGGCGCCGTCGCAGTTCAGGGCGCTGCATATAATGCGCTTACCTCCACCCTAGCCATCCTGATCGGTTTCTTCTTCCTTTTATTCGGCGCCATGCGCATGGGCTGGGTGGCCGCCTTTGTTTCTACGCCGGTGATGCGGGGCTTCATCGAAGGACTGGTCTACGTCACCATCATAGGCCAGGTGCCGCATCTGATCGGCATAGAGGGCGTCTCAGGCAACTTTTTCACCAAAGTCTGGAATGTACTCCAGCATCTGTCGGATGCTTCGTTCGCGCCGGTACTCACCGGACTGCTTAGCCTCGCTGCGATGCAGCTGTTGCGACCCTTCGCACCGCGCGTCCCCGCTGCGCTGATTGTGATGATCGTCGCCACCGCCAGCATCGGCCTACTTGGCGGCGAGGCGGCGGGCGTTCATGTTGCCGGGCATGTCCCGTCCGGGCTGCCCCACCTAGTCGTCCCGAGTTTCGACATAGCTATATTGCAGGCGCTCGCCCCGGGTGCGCTCGCCATCGTGCTGGTCGGCTATGCGGAGTCACTCGGCGCAGCAAAGGCCGCAGCGATCGAGAGCGGAGGTGACATCGATCCAAATCAGGAATTGGTCGCGCTTGGGCCAGCCAATATCGCCAGCGGCCTGTTCGGCGGATTTCTGGTGGTAGGCAGCCTGTCGAAGACCTCCGTGGCTATTGCCGCGGACGCTCGCAGCCAAGTCGCTAATCTCGTCGCGGCAGTTTTTTGCCTCCTCACGCTGATCTTCTTGACGCCCCTTTTCCGAAACATGCCAGAGCCGACGCTTGCCGCGATTGTTATCGCAGCGATGCTACATCTCACGAAGCCGCATTACTTACGCGAACTCTTCGTCCGGAGCCGCTGGTCGTTTATGAATGCTGTGATTGTCATTGGTGCCGAGCTTACCCTGGGCGTGATGCACGGCATCGCTTTGGGAGTCGTTCTATCCCTGCTTGTATTGATCTATGTAACGAGCCACCCACAAGGAGCGGTGCTCGGCCAGCTTCCCGGTACCGAGGCCTATCGCGACGTTCGGCGCCACCCGGAGGCCGGTACCTTTCCTGGTTTGCTGATTTGGCGCGTTGGCGGCGACTTATTCTTTGCGAGCGTCGGCCAAATGGAAGCAGGCTTGAGAAGCTCGCTCGCCGAGATTCGCCCTCCGATAAAGCACGTGCTTTTAGACATGGGCTCAGTCAACTTTATCGACGTTAGCGCTTGCGATGAATTGATCACATTCATCAAGCAGCTACAAAGCCGGGATGTCACCATCGCTTTCGCCCGTGTCCGAGATACCGTCCGGCAAGATATGCAGCTAGCCAAAATTGAGAGTGTGGTGGGCTTGGCCGACTTTTATGAACGTGTGACCGATGGGGTATGTGCCTGGCAGCGCCAAGAGCCACGTTCATAGTCAAAGCTATTGAGCCAGGCACGTGCGACCGTGTCGGTAGCGACAGTGATGGAATGACCCGGCTTGATCTGGCCGCCTGGTTCAAGCCAGTGCGGAGATCCGCATCCCGCGCTTGCTGAACGCCGACAGCAGTCCGCCCGGACCGGTCAGCACGCCGATCGGCAGCAGGCAAAACGTCGGCGGGCTCGAAGCATGGGACGCGAGCGCGACGGGTAGGCGTGCGACGAACATCTCACGCGCCGCATCGCCTTCGAGGAACATTCCCATTTCGGGAACGCCGCGCTCGGCGAGGCTTTTCACGAACATGTAGAGTTCCTCGCCCTTGCGCTCGCGGTAGAGGGTTTCGCAATACCCGCCAATCGGGCCGAACCGCTGCCTGGCCTCGAGCATGAAAGCGATGACGTTTTCATCGATGGCCTTGGTTCAGCGCGACGAGATCGACGGGCTTCTGCAGCGCCTCGACCTCATGACGCGCCAGCAATGCCGTGATCGGACGATTCAACTCCTTGGCACGATCCACGATAACGCCGCCGGCCGACGGCATCGCCGGCTTCGTCTGGCCTTCCGCCAGGAGCACCATCGCGATCAACAATCCCGGCAAGCCATCGATCTCGGACTGCGGGATCGGCTGTGCGGCCAGTATCTTGCGAAGCTCATCGGATACCGGTCGACTCAACATCGGCACCAGCGGCGGCATCTTTTCGTGCGTGGTGACGGATGGAAGCTTGATATTGTCCATGTCGATCAACACCCGGCTGCTCTGCTCAAGCAGGCGAACGCCGTCGCGGACAATATCGGTGGTCACGGAGGCGGCGGTCCGCGCGTATCCGAACACGATACCAGTGGCATTGTCCGGAGTTTCGATGCGCCAGAATAGTGCGCGATGCTCCTCGGCGCGGGCGACGTCACGCCATCCGGTCGCCGCTGCACTCAACGCCAGGGACATGAACGTGCGGCGATCCATCGCCTACTCCTTCGTTCACGCAGGACGAACGCGATCGCGGCATCATAGTTCCACGCGCAGGGCGAACGGACTCGATCAAGTACCTGTGACGGGCCGAAAAACGTCAGAAAGCACAGAGCGGCGATCAACCCCGATTGCGGAGACGATCGCAAAAAGAGGTGGAATGACCCCGCTTGAACAGCGCGGCGCAGTCGCGTTCGTCGAGATCATTTCATGATGAACATCGCACCATGAATCAGTAAGCCAATTTCATCGTCCGAAAATCTTCCTGGAAACTGCTGCTTGATTGCCTCTCTGACAGTGGCATCAGCCTTTGGCTCCAGCCACAGCGGCTCGATAGCGTTCAAAACGAACCGATAAACGTCGGGAGGTTGCGACTGAAGGAAATCGACTATATGAGCCATCGTGGCTTCCTGCTGGTATGCAGCCACGTGCGCCGGGATAACCAAAACGACGGCCTCGGCCGCGGTACGAGGGGGCACCAGGCGCTTTCTTTAATGGGACGCCGGTGTCTCTTAGCCCCACTTCGGCGGGGTTTTTTTCTTGCCGCAAAACAAAACCCCCGGTCGAGGCGGGGCTTGGTCGACTTCCCAACCACATGCTAGATCGCGCCAAGCTTGCGCCAAGGCCAACAGATCCGACCTGTGATCTTTAGACTTCGCTCGCTCAGCGAGCGTCGTCAACTCCGAAGCTCGCTTCTGATAAAAGTCGCGCGTTGCTTGCATTTTAATCTAAGCAGCGAAAAGGAGGCTCCTAGGCCCCCCATCAACTGCAACTCCGCACAGTTAGATTCGGGTATTGCCTATCTGGATTGGGAGCTTGTGTCGCGGGTGCATCGCCCCGCTTCGGGAGTTTCGCTCCCTTGGAATCTCCTATGTTAACGTCGATGATTGGCGAGCGTTCCGATGTTCCTTACAGTGGAACTGAGGGCGAGCCCCACCCGATCTTGACCGCAGTCGATCGCATCGATGGACAATATTTTCCTTTGTCTGTTGGGCTTTGCCGGCACCGGCAAGCTGACGATTGCACGAGCATTTGCCCGCTCCGTCGGCGCCAAGGTCGTCGACAATCACTGGATCAATAACCCGATTTTCGGCCTCATCGATGCGGACGGTGTGTCGCCTTTGCCGGATGCGGTCTGGAGCCAGACCGCCAAAGTACGCGAGGCCGTGCTCGAAACAATCGCGACGCTGGCAAAGCCTCGCGCGAACTTCGTATTCACGCACGATGGCATCGAAGGCGAGCGCTACGACGAAGACGTGTTGCGAGGCATCCAATCAACAGCGGCACGCCGCGGCGCCCGGCTCATCCCCGTCCGCTTGGTGTGCAACGAGGATGAACTTGTACGTCGTATCCAATCGGCCGATCGCGCACCCATGCTCAAATGCACCGATCCCGCCGACGCGATCCACAAGAGTCGCCACCACGCCGTGCTCGATCCAAGGTTGCCTGGGACTCTGACGCTCGACGTGACAAGGTTGACGCCCGAGCAAAGCGTCGAGGCAATTATCGCGCACATCAAAAGTCTTGGAAGCTAAACAGATCGAAGGTCAGACGGTGGCTCGGCCATACATGTCACGGTTGAGGGACACCCTGAGCCCTCATCCGGGGTGGGCATGTCAGTCACCCCACCAGGCTGGAAGTCGAAAGATCACGACGCCATCAACCCCGATGATGACATCGCGCCCGGCGGCATGAGCTTCCACCATTCTTTCCAATCCGATCTGGGTGAGCACCACGCTTTTCCCGTCCTCCAATGTGTAGTCGGCTCCCTCCACGAGATGGAAGCTGTAAGCATCCTTCTCATCACCGCGGGTTGCAGAGTGACGAACCGCAGGATGATGATCAGGACTGGGCTGGGAGGGTCCCGGCTTGGTCATTTACGGGCTCCCGAGAGATCATGGATATCCAGGTAATGACGAGCGCAGCAGCAATAAGCGCCTCACCCGCGATGATGACAAACCACAGCGCCACGATCGCAAACAGAACGTAGCGTCGTATGCAGCGTGCAAGGGCAAGTCCGGGAATTGCCTCCTCCTCGGTTCTTGCTTAGTGATCTAAGGGTCGCACATTCTTCCTGGGCGTGCCAGTTTTGATGGCCCATAAATCGCCGACGCAGCCCCGTGGAGCTTGGAAGAAGAGCCAAGCTGCCGTTCCGCCCGGCCTGTGCCTGCCCGCATCACCCGGACGCTTTTTCTTCCTCCACGCGTTAACCGATGCCGGTGCGTTAGGATGCGAGCGCTGACCCTTCGATTCGACCTCCCAGCCCCGCTTCCCCGGAGCGGGCATGGCAACCGGCGGAGGTAACATATGCGTGGATGGTGGATCCCTGTCACGTTGGCAGGCGCGCTCGCCCTTGCGGGCTGCTCCGACGCCCCAAAAGAGTCCAAAGGCGACAAGGGCGATCCCGGGCCTCCAGGACCAAAGGGCGATCCGGGCGTTGCCGGTACGACGCTGAGGGTCGTGGCTCCCCAATCATCGACTGCATCGTGCCAGACCGACGAAATCATGATCAGCGCATATTGCACCGGCACCTTTACCAACTATCCGCTGGTCCCTCTTACGAACGGTGCACGCTGTGGCGCCAACCCCAATTCGACAACCCTGCGGGTGACGATCGTCTGCGCAAAACGATAGCGCGGAGCTGGGCCAGCATGCCCCGCATGGAGGAGGACGAGGTGCACGAACGCATCCGAGGTCCCGGCAAATTTGCAACGTCGTTCAAGCGCGCCGAGCTATTGGATGTCCATCGTTTCCGCGACGGCCCATAGCCGATCTGCAAGCGTGCGCGCCGTAGCAGGCGCCATCCGGACGCGCACGATTTGATCCGTTGGACGATGCCAATCGTCGAGCAGGTGCAGCGTGACTTCTATGTCCTTGTCCACACCCCTGGCCATCGCCAATTCCGCGGTGCCCAGGTCATGCGGTGGCGCCCCTCTGAATTCCGCGACCATGCCGGCCCTCCCTGGCCCAATTGCGTTTCCTGAAACTCCGGGCCTAACCGGGACCCATCGACTCCATGATTTGCCACATGATCCAAACGGCCAAGCAAAAAAGCCCAACACAGATTCCGAAGCAGCCGAAGACGCCCATGGAGCTGCGCAGCCAATCCCTTATCATGCGTCCATGGCTCCGATAGCGAGCGCGGCATCAAGACAGATTTTACACCTGTAAGGTGGGGTTTGAAACGACCCGGCCAACGAGAAGTTATCAGCCGGAGGCGAAAAGCGTAAACCGTGCGGACGTTTTGAACGGACTAAAACCTGGAACACGCGCGAGGTGCAGACGTTGTATCGACACCGAATTGCCCGACTTGGGTTGGTGGTCCATGCGTCTTACCCTCGCTTTTGGTACGCTTGCTCTGTTGAACAGCGCCTTCGCTTGGGCCGACCGCGCACCCTCCGACGAGGAGCGGATTGCACCTCTGGTCGCTGCGCAGGGTTGTTGGGGCGGAGTAATAACTTTTGTTCACGACCAACGTAAATTCGAAGTGGAAGGCTGCCGCTGCAGCGACGCACAAAAATATCATCTGGAATTTGACAGCGATCTGAAATTGATCGCGAAGCGACTGGTTCGCTAGCTCCGCCTGGTCATTGCCTATCGCGGGAGTGCTCTGCTCCTGCCTCCAGCGCCGTACGTCCGTTTACCAGGGATTCGGCACACACCCGCACCGGCGCCGCGTGCTGTCATCATGCATTGCTCATAGGAGACAAATCCGCGATCACTCGGTACAGCCAGAAGGCATCTGGACTTCGCCTTTCCGCTGGGCAAGTCTTTTCAAGACAGCCCAACCTCAGGGAGGATTCAATGCCGAAACTCAGCATGCTCCCGACCATCCTGACCGCCGCTTTTGCGTTCGCCGCCGGCCCGGCGCAGGCCGAGATGAAGAGCCAGTGGGTCGAGTACAGCCACGGCGACACCAAGCTCAAGGCCTATATGGCCTACGACGACAAGGTCAGCGGCAAGCGCCCCGCCGTGCTGGTGGTCCATGCGCGCGAGGGCATGACGCCGAAGACGCAGGCGCTCACCGAGCTGTGGGCGAAGCTTGGCTACGTGTCGTTCGCGGCCGACATTTTCGGCTATGGCCAGGGCGTGCTGCCGAAGGATGTCCCTGAAATGCAGGCCCAGATCGCGATCTACAGCGACGACCGCCCGCTGATGCGCGCACGGACGCAGGCGGGATACGATGCGCTCCTCAAGAACCCGATGGTCGACCCGGCGAAGGTCGCGCTCATCGGCTACTGCTTCGGCGGCGGGGTCGGCGTCGAGTTCGGCTCGACCGGCGCGCCACTCGTCGCCAACGTCTCGATCCACGGCTCGTTCCGCGACCATCACGCCGGCTGGGCGAGGAACGCCAAGGGCATGTATCTGATCCTGCACGGCGCCGAGGACCAGGGCTTCCCGCTCCCGGTGGTCGACAAGGTGGTGCAGGAACTGCGCGGCGCCAAGGTTCCCTTCCAGCTGGAGGTTTACAGCGGCACCGGCCACGGCTTCTCCACGCCCAAGAACAAGGACGAGGAGCGCGCCAACGCGCAGTCGATCGCCTCGACCGGACGGACACTCAAGGAGCTCTTCGGCATCTGAGCGCGGCGGTCACGTCGCAAGTCGATCTGTGAGGTGGATTGAAGCAGCCGCGCTGCTTCACGCGCATCGATGGACAAGCGATCTCCTTCGCGGGGCTTTGGTGCTGCGCTTCCCCTGATCCGTCCTTTTTTCGGTCCCCTGCGACACGCAGCAATCGCCATTCGCGTGATGGCCGTCACAGCGTTTCTCACCGCCGGGCTTAATCTCCACCCCACAAGGATGGAGGGATCCATGCGGTTCGACACCAAACAACTGCTCGAACGTCTGACGCTTGCCCTCGGTGTAGCCGCGGTGGGCATCGCGCTCCTTGCCACTGTCGCGCGGTCAAGCGGCGACCCGATCCTTGCCCGTCATGACCCGGCGGTCATCGCCGCCGCCCACGATTAGAACGCCCGGTCCTGAAGTGCTGGCGGATTGGGGTCAGGGGGTACGCGCTCGACTCCCGGCCTTCACCACCTAAATATGCGGGCATGTCATCGGTTGCCGCGCACCTCGCCCAGAAGCTCACCCAGCAGCTGCCCATAAAGGACGAAAGCGTCCTCCGCACCGTTGCGGAAGCTGCCAATTACGCGCTGGCGCTACCGCGTGCTTGAGCGCCCGGATGCTCAAGATCGTTTGCGTTTGCTCGCTTCGTCGTGCCGGGCAAACGCCTCGATGCCGTCAGCGGTCAAGCATGTCCTGTCGTTGCTCAGCGACAGCCGGTTGCGTCGTTGCCGCCGCTTCCTGCCACCAGTCACAGGCGACCCTCAGCAACGTCACCCGGTGAACCGGATTGTCGGCTCGTTCGGCAGCATTCGTGCACTGCCTCGCATTCTGCGCATAGAGCTCGGCCAACGTCATCGGAGGTACTCCCTCTCAAGAGCGCAAACGCGCGCTTTCTCCGATGTACCCTCTCTCTTAGGGGCCGATGTGAGGTAAGGCACACAGTGCCCGGATTATTGCACGTCTCCGCAGGGGCGCTCGTGGCAGGTGGGGCGCTACCCTTCCGGGTGGCAGGCCAAGTCAGGCCCGGCTGTGCGGGACTTTTCTCTTTTTTGCCTTTAGGTTGGACGAGATTCATTTCGTCGTGCGGCTTGGGCGACGCCGCGCCGCCGCAACGCGGAGGACAGCGCAGGCATGAGATGCACCCTTGCCGCCATCGCGTGCGCGGTCTCGCTCAGCACGTCCGCCGGCGCCATCGTCGGTGACGCGCAGCCGGCGGAGTCGCCGATCATCCGGCCCGCGGTGATGATCTGGAGCTCACGCGGCGGCTGCAGCGGAGCCGTCCTGGGCCAAGACCTCCTGCTGACTGCCGCGCACTGCGTCAACGCCGCCACCCAGATCAGAGTCGCGGGGCCCGGAACCGGATGGACCGACGTGAAGACCGTCGCGCAACATCCGCAATTCAAAGCCGGTGAGCGGGGCACGCCGGATCTTGCGCTGCTCAAGATGATCAAGCCAGCGCCGGCGTTGCCGCCGACGCTGCTCGCCGCGCGGCCGGCTGCTGTCGGCGACCGCCTCATCATCGTAGGCTACGGACTGGCCGCCGAGGACGATCGCTGGACGTTCGGCACCGCGCGCATGACGACCCTCACCGTCAACCGCCTCTACAATAATATGATGGAGCTAATCGATCGGGCGGCGATCGGCGAACACCGCACGCTCGGAGGCTGCAAGGGCGATTCCGGCGGACCGGCTTTCGCCGTGCGCGGCGGCGCGCCGCTGCTGGTCGGGATCATCACGGCCGGTCGCTGCGGCGGGGCGACCTGGGCCGCGCCGCTGGCGCAATACCATGACTGGATCGTGGAGACGGCGCAGCAACTGGGCTCGCGGCTCGGGCCGTGACCTCGCCATTTCGCTTCAAGGCTGACGGCGGACACGCGGCACGGCGCAACCGCCTGACCCTGGTGATCCGGCCGTGACCTGGCCGCCGAGAGTGCACCGCTCGATCGGTCTTTGAGCAGTTTGAGAATCGCGTGGACTTCTCTTTTGAGTCAAAAACAGTAATTGCCCACGAAGCGGACCGCCCTGGCCAGGGAAACCACTTCGCATGACAACGTTATATCTTCTGTGCGGAAAGATCGCGGCCGGGAAGTCGACGCTCGCACGTCGGCTCGCGGAACGCCCCGCCACCCTGCTGATCACGATGGATCATTGGATGTCGCTCCTGTTTCCGACCGAGAACAGGACGATCGAGGATTTCGCGCGCCTATCGGCGCGACTGCGGGCTGCGATGGGTCCGCACGTCGTCAACATCCTGCGGCATAATCTCTCGGTCGTTCTCGATTTCCCAGCGAACACGGTGAACTGGCGTAACTGGATGCGATCATTGATCACTGACGCCGACGTCGCACACGAGCTCCATGTCCTGGATGTTCCGGACACGATCTGCAAGGAGAGGCTTCGCCGACGAAACGCGGACGGCGAGCACCCATACCAGGTCAGCGAAGAGAATTACGATCTATTCACCAGCTATTTCGTTCCTCCGGGACCCGGCGAGGGCTTCAATATCGTACTCCATACGCCCTGACGGGTTGGCCGCCGCCGCTACGGTTGCGTCCTGCCGCTGACCGTTCCGTCCTGGGGCATTAGCTCAATCTGTTGGGGCAAGCATTCTTCGGATTTCTTCGTTGCTCATGACCGACGCGATTTTCCCGTTCCTATATCGCAACGAAATGTCGTGATGTTCGCGGTCATAGGAATCAACGCAGTCTGCCGCAAGGATCACCTCCCAATCTCGCTGATAAGCGTCGATCGCCGCCATGCGGATACAGGCATGAGTGTTGATTCCCGCCAGTATGAGCCCATCCGGGTTGAGACCGGTGAGGATGCCGTCGAGAGTGGTGCCATAAAACGCACTGTATCGTTTCTTAATAACGACCGGATCGGACGGAGCGACCGCCAAGTCCGAAACAATCTGGGATCCTTCTGTTCCTTGTATTGTGATGCGTATTCCCTTCGCCCTCATTTCCGGGAATGCGTCTCGCAGGTCCGGCTGGAACTCCTGACGAACCCACACTATGGGCCGGCTGCGGCCTCGCAAGATGCCGACGAGCGCGTTGGTGGATTGAACAAGCCTCTGCCTCGAGGACGGTGCCCATGCTCGAAGAAAGTCATTCAGCATGTCGATTACGATCAGCGCGGGCGCGTTCATGGGGCGAGGTTACAAGAACCCCTCCTCACACCGCAACGTAGCAGTGGATGGGGACAGGCCCGTCAGCTCGTCTGCATGCCGGCCGGACGGCAGCCGCGTCATCCATCGCTACGAGGAAATGACGGCCGAGAAATACAACCGCCCGATCTCCTGACGTATCTGCGCAAGATCGAAAAGAACACCGCAAGATCGCGTGAGCGTGCATGAGCGCGCTGAGGCAAGCTCGCCGGCGTTCCTCCCTTGGACTTGGGCCGCTGACAGGCCGATGCCGTCAGCGGCCCCCTTTCCGATTTTGCCTTGCGGCCATGGCTATGACGGTCGCGAGCGATCGCGGCGTGCGCGCGCCCTACAACTGGTGACCGAACAGCCGCGGCGGCGACGCGGTGCGAGATCCCCCGAACGGGGACGTGACGCGCGGGGCCGGCCGGTTGGAAGCCTTCGCCCTGACCCCATTCGCCGGCGAAGACGCCACCCGTTTCCGCTCCGCGCCGCCGGTCGTGTCCCGGCGCGGGCCAGCGAACACATGCGCGTACTGAAAGTTCTGCGCCGCGGGAACCGCGAACGAGCCCGCCGCGGTCGGCGCCGAATAGTTCGGGCGCGGCCACGGTGCGACCGGCGGCGGCGGCACCTCACCCGGGTGCGGCGGCGCTTGGTCGAAGCCTGGCACCAAGGACACCGCGACCGCCAGGCCGGAAGGATCGGCAACGCCGAAGCTCGCCGGGCTCGGCACCGTCAATGCCGGCGCGGACGTCGCCATATCGGTGACGACCACGCGCGGCCAAAGTCCGTGCGCCGGCGCCGCGTGCGCCGCCCATTGCTCGGGCGTGGTCGCGGTCTTCGGCCGGTCCGGCGCCGCCGGCACCACGTGAGCGATCTTGAAGCCGCGCGCCTTGAGCTCCTGGAGGATCACCGGCAAGGCGGCGGCGGTGGCCGCGTGGATGTCGTGCAGAAGCAGAACCCCCTTGCCGCGCGCCTCCAGCCGGCTGACGGCGCGGCGCGCGATCTCGCCGGCGTTGATATGCGTCCAGTCGTCGGCCACGACGTCGACGCTCCAGGTCATGACGCCATGCGCGGCGAGATACTGCTCGACCGAGTCCTGCCGCAACAGGCCGGGAATGCGGAAGAACGGAGCAACCGCAGCGGGATCGCCGAGCGCCGCGCGCAGCGAGGCAAACCCGCCTTCGATCTGCGCCGCCGCCTGCGGGACCGACATCCGGCTGAAGGTGAAGGGATGAGTCTGGCTGTGATTCGCGATCGTGTGTCCTTCGTCGTGGACGCGACGCACCATGGCGGGATAGCTGTTGACCATCTGTCCGACCATGAAGAAGGTCGCCTTGGTGCATTCGGATGCCAGCGTCTCGAGCACGCTGCCGGTATGACGCGGCACCGGTCCGTCGTCGAAAGTCAGAACGACTTCCCTGTCGTTGAGTGGCAGCGTCTCGCCGTATTGCATCGCGCCGATGCGCGTATGCTCGCGCGGGTCGACCACGATGGTGCGGGCCACTCCCAGCGCGCCGGGAGGGCACTCCGCTGCGACCGCTCCGCCATGGACCAGGGACACCATCAGGAAGGAGGCAGCGAGGATCGCGCGCATGGCCTTATGCTCCAGCGAAATTCGGACGCGCCCCGCACGAATCCAGAAGACCGTACTGCGAGAATCGGGGCGAGGCAATTTCCGCGGAGAAGGCGGTGGAATCCCCTGCCCCGGCGGTCACATGCCGGCCGAGACCCGGAGCAACCCCGCTGCCCGCAAAAGGAACGTCACATGCGCCACACTAGACCGGCATCACCTTGCCGGTGGCGATGTCATAGACCGCGCCGGCCACCTTGAGCTTTCCGGCCGTGACCAGCTCGGACAGGATCGGCTTCGCGACCAGGAGCGACTTGACGTTGAGGCGCACGTTCTCCGCGATCGCCTCGGCCAGCAGATCGGCGGGCTGCTTCGCCTGCGCCGCAATGACGGCGGGCCGGATCGCGTTGGTCAGGCTCGGCAGGTGACCGGGAAGGGTCGAGCCGTCCTTGACCACCTTGATGGTCGCGTCGACAGCGCCGCAGCCGCTGTGGCCGAGCACCATGATGAACGGAACGCCGAGCACGGCGGCGCCGTATTCGAGGCTGGCGAGGCCATCCTCGTTGATGAAGTTTCCGG
>Ga0164307_10000734_pt1 | contig 14423 bp, 17 predicted proteins | sample Whisoiple_243_MG_FD_110214 | JGI IMG/M metagenome (GOLD analysis project Ga0164307, IMG submission 110214) | Soil microbial communities amended with fresh organic matter from upstate New York, USA - Whitman soil sample_243_MG | ecosystem: Environmental > Terrestrial > Soil > Unclassified >...
CCCTCGAGAAGATGGGGCTCGGCGTCGGCGCCGCCAACGTCCACGTCGTCGTGCTGACGGCGGCGCTCTCCTCCTGCAACTCCGGCGTGTCCTCCACCGGCCGGATGCTGCGCGACCTCGCCCTCAACGGGCAGGGCCCGAAGTTCTTCACCCGGCTCACCAGGAGCGGCACCCCGCTCGTCGGCACCACCTTCTCCGCCGCCCTGATGCTCGTCGGCGTCTGGATCAACTACCAGTGGCCGGGCGAGGCGTTCAACTACGTCGTCTCCTTCGCGACCATCTCCGGCATGTGGGCCTGGATCATGATCCTCGTCTGCCAGATCCGCTTCCGCGCCAAGGCCGACCGCGGCGAACTGCCCCAGTCCAGCTTCAAGGCACCCGGAGCGCCCTTCAGCAGCTGGTTCGCCCTCGCGTTCATCGGCCTCGTCATCGTCATGATGGCCATCGACAAGGACGCCAGGATCTCGCTGTACTGCGCACCGCTGTGGGGCCTCATCCTCGGCGTCTCCTACCTGGTCCTCAAGGCGCGCAACCCCGACAACAAGGCCTTCGCCAAGCGCTGACCCGCGCGACGGCAGCCCCAGGACACAGCCGCCCCAACGGCCCTGTCCGGCATCCGGGCCCCCGCGTACCACTCCTCGGTACGCGGGGGCCCTCTGCTTATCCTGGGCGCCATGCTGACCCTTACCCAGGCGCTCTACGACCAGATCGTCGCGCACTCCCGCGCGGACCACCCCGACGAGGCGTGCGGAGTGGTCGCCGGCCCGGCCGGAACGGACCGGCCGGAACGCTTCATCCCCATGCTGAACGCCGCGCGCTCGCGCACGTTCTACGAATTCGACTCCGGGGACCTGCTGAAGCTCTACCGCGAGATGGACGACCGCGACGAGGAGCCGGTGATCATCTACCACTCCCACACGGCGACCGAGGCCTACCCCTCCCGCACCGACCTCACGTACGCCAACGAACCCGGCGCCCACTACGTCCTGGTCTCCACCGCGGACACCGACGACGAGGGCCCCTTCCAGTTCCGCTCCTACCGCATCCAGGACGGCGAGATCACCGAGGAGGAGGTCGAGATCGTCGAGGCCTATCCCGCCGCGGTCTGACGCGCGGGGCGGCTCCGGAAACCCCGCCGCCCCACCGTCTGTCCACATGGCGAACGCTCACCATCCACGATGTGGAATCACACTCCGGAAACCCGGTCGGGAATCGATACGATGAGCCCATGGTTCCCCATGACGTGAGCGACAAGACGCCGGGCATGCTGCTCGTCGCGCGGCTGCACGTCGACCTGTGCAGGCTTTCCAGCGCGATGTGTCCGGCTGCCGCCTGCCCGTGAACCGCCCGGCCTGAGCCGCGGTCCGAGCGCACCACGTACGCACCACCCCCGCGCGGGGGCACACAGACGCGCGCCCCACGCCACCCTCCCCGCTTTCGACAGGAGCCCACGCCATGGCCATCGAGGTCCGCATCCCGACCATCCTCCGCACCTACACCGACGGCGCCAAGGCCGTCGAAGGCAACGGGGACACCCTCGCCGACCTCCTCGCCGACCTGGAGACCCGCCACAACGGCATCCGTGAGCGCATCGTCGACGGCGAGCAGCTCCGCCGCTTCGTGAACGTCTACCTCAACGACGAGGACGTCCGCTTCCTCGACGGCATCTCCACGAAGCTCTCCGACGGCGACAACGTCACCATCCTCCCGGCCGTCGCCGGCGGCATGCGCTGATGCGGTACGACTCCCCGCTGGCGGCCGTGGGCAACACCCCACTGGTCCGCCTCCCGCGGCTGTCCCCGTCCGAGGACGTCCGCATCTGGGCCAAGCTCGAGGACCGCAACCCCACCGGCTCGATCAAGGACCGCCCCGCGCTCCACATGGTCGAGCAGGCGGAGAAGGACGGCCGGCTGACACCCGGCTGCACCATCCTCGAACCCACCAGCGGCAACACCGGCATCTCGCTCGCCATGGCGGCCACCCTCAAGGGCTACCGCATCGTCTGCGTCATGCCGGAGAACACCTCGCAGGAACGGCGCGACCTCCTCACCATGTGGGGCGCCGAGATCATCTCCTCCCCGGCGGCGGGCGGCTCCAACACGGCCGTCCGCGTCGCCAAGGAGCTCTCGGCCGAGCACCCCGACTGGGTCATGCTCTACCAGTACGGCAACCCCGACAACGCCGGTGCGCACTACGCCACCACCGGACCGGAGATCCTCACCGACCTCCCCTCCATCACGCACTTCGTGGCCGGCCTCGGCACCACCGGCACCCTCATGGGCGTCGGCCGCTACCTCCGGGAGAACAAGCCCGGCGTCAGCGTCGTCGCCGCCGAACCCCGCTACGACGACCTCGTCTACGGCCTGCGCAACCTCGACGAAGGCTTCGTCCCCGAGCTCTACGACGCCTCCGTCCTCACCACCCGCTTCTCCGTCGGCTCCGCCGACGCCGTCACCCGCACCCGCGAGCTCCTCCAGCAGGAAGGCATCTTCGCGGGCGTCTCCACCGGCGCCGCACTCCACGCCGCCATCGGCGTCGGCCGCAAGGCCGTCAAGGCCGGGGAGACCGCCGACATCGTCTTCGTCGTCGCGGACGGCGGCTGGAAGTACCTGTCCACCGGCGTGTACACCGCCCCGACGACAGAAGCCGCCATCGAAACCCTGCAGGGCCAGCTCTGGGCCTGACACACCCACCGGCCCGACCCGGGAACGGCGGCCACGCGCACAGGAGGCGCGGGACGGGAACACACCCCGTCCCGCGCCTCCCGCACGCTCACCCCAGATCCCGTACCCGGCCCCACACCTCCCGGTCCAGATCGCCCGCCTTCCGCCGGAACCCCGACAGCGCGACATCCCGCAGCTCGTCCGTCTCCAGATAACTCCGCCGGCCCCGCGCGTCCCCCACCGAACCCGCGGGCAGCGCGATCACCCCCGGACGCTCCTCATGGTGCTTGCTGGTGATCTTGACGACGACCGCCGTACCGCCCCGCACCGACAGGACCAGACACGGCCGGTCCTTCGAGCCCGGCCCGTCCTCGAACGGCACGTCCGCCCACCAGATCTCCCCGGGCCGCGGCTCCCCGTGCGGCCGCCCCCTCTTCCGCTCCGGAGCACGCCCCGGCGGACGCGTCCGCCCACCCGGACGCCGCGGACCACGCCCACCACGCCCCCGCGCATCGGAGACCGTCGCCACGAGCGCCAGCAGGACAACGACGGCCAGTGCCGCCCACCACCACGAATTCATGCACCGACCGTACCGGCGCGCCGCACGGCACCCGGCCTTCCATCGAACCGGTGACACCACAGGTGAGTTCCCCCACAACGGCAGGCCGTGGAGGAGCGACCAGTGGTTTCGCGCCTTACGCTCGACGGACCGCACGAACCCTCCCCGTTCCCACGCCTCGGAGGTTCACGCTCCATGAAGCTCACCGTCGTCGGCAGCTCCGGCTCGTTCCCCTCACCGGGTTCGGCATGCTCGAGCTACCTCGTAGAGGCCGACGGCTTCCGGCTGCTCCTCGACATGGGCAACGGCGCCCTCGGCGAGCTGCAGCGCCACGTAGGTCTCTACGACCTCGACGCCATCTTCCTCAGTCACCTCCATGCCGACCACTGCATCGACATGTGCGCGTACTTCGTCGTCCGGTACTACCGCTTCGACGGCGGACGCCCCGCCGCCGTCCCCGTGTACGGCCCGGAGGGCACCGAGCAGCGGCTCACCACGGCCCACGCCGACACCCCGTCCGACCACGCGATGAGCGAGGTCTTCGACTTCCACACCCTGAAGTCCGGATCGTTCGAGATCGGCCCCTTCTCGGTCCGCACGGAGAAGCTGCGCCACCCCGTCGACACCTTCGGCATCAGGGTCGAGCACGGCGGACGCACCCTCACCTACTCGGGCGACACCGGCACCTGCGAGGCGCTGGCCGAACTCGCCGAGGGCTCCGACCTGTTCCTCTGCGAAGCGTCGTTCGTCCACGGCAAGGAGGACATCCCGGACCTCCACCTCAACGGCCGCGAGGCAGGCGAGTACGCCGCCCGCGCCGGGGCGGGACGCCTCGTCCTCACCCACATCCCGCCGTGGACCGACGCCGACCGCAACCTCGCCGACGCCCGCGAGGTCTACGACGGCCCGGTCGACCTGGCCGTCCCCGGCGCGGTGTACGAGATCTAGGAACCGGCCACAGCACGGCGAAGCCCCGTTCCCTGCGCAGGGAACGGGGCTTCGCCGTGCTGTGGAGGCGGCCGGACTACTTGGCCTCGGCCTTCTGGAGCTCGGCGAGCTCCTCGTCGGACTCACGGCCCGGCGTCGGAAGGTTGAACTTCGTGATGGCGAAACGGAAGACCACGTAGTAGACCGCCGCGAAGCAGAGGCCGACGAGCACCAGCAGCCAGGGCTTCGACGCGATGCCCAGGTTCAGCAGGAAGTCGACCAGGCCGGCGGAGAAGCCGAACCCGTCCTTCATGCCGAGCGCCCAGGTCAGTGCCATGGAGACACCGGTCAGTACCGCGTGGATCGCGTACAGCACCGGGGCGATGAACATGAACGTGAACTCGATCGGCTCGGTCACACCGGTGACGAACGAGGTCAGCGCGAGCGAGAACATCATGCCGCCGACGACCTTGCGGCGCTCCGGGCGGGCGCAGTGGACGATCGCCAGGCAGGCCGCCGGGAGGGCGAACATCATGATCGGGAAGAAGCCGGTCATGAACTGTCCGGCGTTCGGGTCGCCTGCGAGGAAGCGGGCGATGTCGCCGTGGGCGCCGTTGTACTCGCCGGCCTGGAACCACGGGAAGGAGTTCAGCAGGTGGTGCATGCCGACGGGGATCAGCGCACGGTTGGCGACACCGAAGATGCCCGCGCCGACCGCGCCGGAACCGACCAGCCACTCACCGAAGTTGTGCAGACCCGTGCCGAGCACCGGCCAGATGAGACCGAAGACGATACCGATGACCAGGCCCGCGAAGGCGGAGAGGATCGGGACCAGGCGACGGCCGCTGAAGAAGCCCGCCCAGTCGGGCAGCTTCGTCCGGTAGAACTTCTGGTACAGCAGGGCCACGACTATGCCCATCACGACACCGCCGAGCACACCCGCGTTGACGGGCGCGTCGCTCATGACGACCTTGCCGTCGGCGACGCTCGCGACCTGCGGGAGGTTGCTGTCGGTGAAGGTGGCGAGCACCTTCTGGAAGACCAGGTAGCCGGTCACCGCGGCGAGGGCCGTCGAGCCGTCCGACTTCTTGGCGAAGCCGATGGCGATACCGACGGCGAACAGCAGGGCCATGTTGTCGAGGATGGCGCCGCCACCCGCGGCCATGTAGCCGGCCAGCTTCGTGATCACGGTGGGGAACGACTCGCGGCCGAGCATGTCGGCATTGCCGAGCCGGACCAGCAGCGCCGCCGCGGGCAGGACCGCGACGGGCAGCATCAGGCTGCGGCCGATGCGCTGCATGACAGCCATCACGCCGGCGCCACGCTTCTTCGCGGGGGCGGCCGGAACGGTGTCCGTACTCATGAACTTCCTCCGGTAGGCAAGGCGCCGCCGGGGACGGGGTTCCGGGGAGGCGACGACTCGAGGAACGCGGCGGGAGACGGCCGCGTGGTCTGGACCACTCAGTGGTGTAGACCAGTTTTAGCACGGTGAGGGTTAGATAAGGAACCTTCAATTTGCGCAGTAGTCCGCCCGCCACCCTGGGTGACACGGCGAAGCCCCCGGACCGTGGGGTCCGGGGGCCGCGCGGAGGACGGAGAGGGCCTACTTCGTGAGGTCCCGCTCGATCTTCTCCTCCTCCTCGACGGGCTCGCGCCCGGGGGTCTGGAGGTTGAACCTGGTGATCGCGAACCGGAAGATCACATAGTAGATCACCGCGAAACACAGCCCGATCGGGATGATCAGCCACGGTTTCGTGTCCAGGTGCCAGTTGACGACGTAGTCGATCAGCCCGGCCGAGAAGCTGAACCCCGCGTGCACGCCGAACGCCCAGGTGACCCCCATCGAGACCCCGGTCAGAATCGCGTGCACCCCGTACAGCAGCGGAGCGACGAAGAGGAACGAGAACTCCAGGGGCTCCGTCACGCCCGTCACGAACGACGTCAGCGCCACGGACAGCATCAGCCCTGAGACCTCCTTGCGCCGCTCCGGACGTGCGGTGTGCGCGATCGCCAGGGCCGCGGCCGGGAGGCCGAACATCATGATCGGGAAGAAGCCCGAGGTGAACTGACCCGCCGACGGGTCCCCGGCGAAGAAGCGGGAGATGTCGCCCTGGACCGTGCCGCCGTCGGACCCGGTGAACTCGCCCGCCTGGAACCAGAAGAAGGTGTTCAGGAACTGGTGCATGCCGATCGGGATCAGCAGCCGGTTCGCGAAACCGAAGATCGCCGCGCCCCAGGCACCCAGATCGATCAGCTGCTTGGCGAACCAGGTCAGCGCGTCGCCCACCGGCTGCCACAGCAGGCCGAACAGCACACCCAGGACCACGCAGAGGAACGCCATCAGGATCGGCACCAGGCGGCGCCCGTTGAAGAAGCCGAGCCAGTCGACCAGCTTCGTGCGGTGGTAGCGCTGCCAGACCACGGCGGTCAGCAGCCCGATGATGATGCCGCCCAGGACCCCCGGGTTCTGCGGCACCCCGTCCGGCGTCGCCTCGGTCACCGAGTCGTCCACCGGGAAGGCCGCCAGCACCCCCCGGTAGACGAGGAAGCCGACCACGGCGGCCAGTGCGGTCGAGCCGTCCGCCTTCTTCGCGAAGCCGATCGCGACCCCGATGCAGAAGAGGAGGGGAAGCCCTACCTCGCCGTCGAGGATCGCCGTCCCGCCGTTGAGGAGGACCTTCGCGAACTTGTCCCAGAAGGCGCCGTGCAGCGAGGAGTCGAAGAGGTTGCCCAGGCTGACCAGGAGGCCCGCAGCCGGCAGCACGGCCACCGGCAGCTGGAGGCTCCGGCCGACCTTCTGCAAGCCCTGGACCGGCCCGTTCCACCACTTCCGCTGCGGTGCTGCAGCCGCGCTCGAACTCATCGGCGATCCTCCCGGCACGCGTGAGGTTTGGAGGTGCGCGCATACTGGTGTAGACCAGTTGCGATACGGTGCGGAACCCCGTCGGAAGGCAGGGCGCCGGTGATCGTCATCATGGGGGACAGTGCGGTTACCCGCCCGTGAAGGTGGGCCAACCGTGCGTTACCGTGACGAAACGGACCCACGGTGGGCCGCCCCACGCACGTACAGACCAGGGAGAAGGACATGGCCAGCAAGGCTGAGAAGATCGTCGCCGGGCTCGGCGGTATCGAGAACATCGACGAGATCGAAGGCTGCATCACCCGCCTCCGCACCGAGGTCCACGACCCCAGCAAGGTCGACGAAGCCGCGCTCAAGGCCGCCGGAGCCCACGGCGTCGTCAAGATGGGCACCGCGATCCAGGTCGTCATCGGCACCGACGCCGACCCCATCGCCGCCGACATCGAAGACATGATGTGACCGGCTGACCCAGCCGGCCCACCACGATCCCACGCGCAGGCCCCGCTCCGCCCCCGACCGGCACGGAGCGGGGCCTGCCGTGCACCCGCCCCACACCCGAACGGACCCGGCCCTCTCAGCCGATAGGCTCGACGCCATGTCTCGTATCGACGGCCGCACCCCCGAACAGCTCCGCCCCGTCACCATCGAACGCGGATGGAGCAAGCACGCCGAAGGCTCCGTACTCATCTCCTTCGGCGACACCAAGGTCTTCTGCACCGCCTCCGGCACCGAAGGCGTCCCGCGCTGGCGCAAGGGCAGCGGCGAGGGCTGGGTCACCGCCGAGTACTCCATGCTGCCCCGCTCGACCAACACCCGCGGCGACCGCGAATCCGTACGCGGCAAGATCGGCGGGCGCACCCACGAGATCAGCCGTCTCATCGGCCGCTCGCTCCGCGCCGTCATCGACTACAAGGCCCTCGGCGAGAACACCATCGTCCTCGACTGCGACGTCCTCCAGGCCGACGGAGGCACCCGCACCGCCGCCATCACCGGTGCCTACGTCGCCCTCGCCGACGCCATCGCCTGGGCCCAGGGCAAGAAGATCGTCAAGCACGGCCGCAAGCCCCTCACCGGCACCGTCGCCGCGATCAGCGTCGGCATCGTCGACGGCACCCCCCTCCTCGACCTCTGCTACGAGGAGGACGTCCGCGCCGAGACCGACATGAACGTCGTCTGCACCGGCGACGGCCGCTTCGTCGAGGTCCAGGGCACCGCCGAGGCCGAGCCCTTCGACCGCGACGAGCTCAACGCCCTCCTCGACCTCGCCACCGCCGGCTGCACCGACCTCGCCAAGCTCCAGGAAGAGGCGCTCGCCCGCACACTCGGCGAGTAAAGACAGGTAAAGAAGCAACCAAATACGCAGCGCACGGCGTCGTAGCGGATACGGGCGCACGGGTCGAACCGTGCGTCCGTCCACGTATCCGCCCCCGGGGAGGGACCGCACCATGGCCTCGCGCCGCCACCAACGCACCGCACTCGCCGTCACGGCCACCCTGCTGACCCTCACCGCGGCCGTCGGCTGCGGCGCCGTCGACAAGGCCCTCGACTGCGTCCGCACCGCCGACGCCATCGCCACCAGCGTCGGCAACCTCCAGCAGGCGGTATCCACCGCCTCCGACGACCCGACCCAGGCGTCCGAATCCCTGGACCAGATCGACAAGGAACTCAAGGACCTCGGCGACACCACGGACAACGCCGACCTCAGCAAGGCCGTCGACGACCTCCAGGCCGGCGTCACCAACGTCCGGGACTCCATCGACAAGGGCGACGCCACCCCCGACATCACCCCCGTCACCGACGCCGCCACCGAGATCGGCAAGGTCTGCACCCCCTGACCGGGCGGCGATAATCGACGCATGACGCGCCTGATCCTCGCCACCCGCAACGCCGGGAAAATCACCGAACTCCACGCGATCCTCGCCGACGCGGGCCTGACCCACGACCTCGTCGGCGCGGACGCGTACCCCGACGTCCCCGACGTCAAGGAGACCGGCGTCACCTTCGCCGAGAACGCGCTCCTCAAGGCCCACGCCCTGGCCCGGGCCACCGGCCACCCGGCCGTCGCCGACGACAGCGGCCTCTGCGTCGACGTGCTCGGCGGAGCCCCCGGCATCTTCTCCGCCCGCTGGGCAGGCGCCCACGGCAACGACAGGGCCAACCTGGAGCTGCTCCTCGCCCAGCTCGGCGACATCGACACCCCGCACCGCGGCGCCTACTTCGCCTGCGCCGCGGCCCTGGCCCTCCCCGACGGCACGGAACGCGTGGTGGAGGGCCGCCTCACGGGCACCCTGCGCACCGCCCCGGCCGGCGCCTACGGCTTCGGCTACGACCCGATCCTCCAGCCGGACGGCGAGACCCGGACCTGCGCGGAGCTCACCCCCGACGAGAAGAACGCGATCAGCCACCGGGGGAAGGCGTTCCGGGCGCTGGTGCCGGTGGTGCGGGAGTTGGTGGGCTGACAGAGATGAGGCCTTCACCTTCGATATGAAGGTGAAGGCCTCACCTTGCCTGTGGGCCCGGTGGGATTTGAACCCACGACACACCGGTTCTAAGCCGGCGCCCTCTAGCCTGCTGGGGTACGGGCCCGCGTTTCACTACTGTACTGGGTGGGCCTTCGCCGCTTTGAGAAGGTTGCGGTCTGACTGTGACATGACGGACACAAGTAGCGCAGGTTCTCGCGGCGATTGTCCAGATGGTCACCGCTGATGTGATCGATCTCCAGCACGAGACGCTTGCCCTGCCAGGTGTCCCCGATGCCACACGCGGAACACACGCGCGGGCGTCCGATCTCGACGAGTGCACGGCGCAGGAGTGTGGTTCGGGTCCGTGTGGCGCCGGACTCCCTGCGCTGAAGGATCTCGGATGCGGCCTTGCGGTGAGGAGAGCTGGAGCCCCTGGTGTGCCCCTGTCCAGTGAAGTGGGCAGTTGAGAGGCCGTATTCGGCGAGACTACGTTTCAGGCGGGCGCGAGCCGCGCCGTTGTTCGTCTGGCCGAGAAGTTTCAGTACTCCGGCCAGGCTCTTGGACTTCGCGACGGCAGAGGTCAGTTCGTGTCGGGGAGCCAGAGGTGAGCCGTACCTGCGGCCGTTGGTGAAGTGTGAGGTGTCGATCCCAAGGCGGTCGAGCCTCTTCCTGATGTAGCCGTAGGGTCCGTCTTCGGGCGGGACGTTCATGTACTCCAGCATTTCCCGGATGCTGTGCGCGTGGGCGGCGGCTTCCTCGAGGAGTTCCCGCGTGTACGACCGCTTCTGTCGTTCCGGTAGGGCGTCGTCAACGAAGTGTGTGGTGTCGATGCCGTAGAGCTTCAACCGATCGCGCACGTAGCGGAGAGGTCCACTGCCCAGCGGTGCACCCAATCGCCCAAGCAGGTCGACGAGGCTGGTCGAGGCGGCCGCGGTCCGGGCCAGCAAGTCGCGAGGGTACTTGTTCTGGTCGCTCATGCGTGCCTCCGTCGATTGCGCCCGCGATAGGTGTCCGTAACGGCATGGCAGTTCGGGCAGAGCAGGCGCAAATTGTCCGGTCGGTTGTCCCACCACTCGCCGCTCATATGGTCGACCTCGAGCCGTAGCGGCCTGCCGTTCCATTCCACGCCGACGCCGCACAGGGCGCACGACTCCGCGATGCCCGTCCGGAGGAGTTCGCGGTGTAGGCGGTCGCCGGGAATTCTGCCGTTCGACGGAGAGCCCAGGGTCAGCGGATTGCCCAAGGCGCCCATGGGGCGGCGTCGGTGTGCGCGCAGAAAGTGCGACGTGTCGATCCGGAGGGCGGCGATCCGGCGTCCGATGTGGGCTTGGTTGCCCCCTACCGGGTTGATGCCCAGTCGGCGAACGACTTCCGCCACACTCTTGGAGCAGGCGACCAACTCGCGCAACATCTCCTCCGTGTGGCGCACTCTGGGATCGGTGAAGTGCGAGATGTCGATCCCCGAATCGGACATCTTGGCCCGCAAATAGCGCCTGCTCCCTGGTGTCGGTGTTCCCCCGCACCATCGAACGGCGTCGTTGCAGTTGGTCGTCTCGCGCGCAGCTTCTTCGAGTAGCTCGCGGGTGTACCGAACTGTCATGTTCCCCCTCCGCATCCGGCCGCGTGTTCACGGCCTCGTACGGAGCAACGAACCGTTAATCGGATGGTCACGTCCGCAATGCGACGAGATGTGGAAGGGCCCGTACCGCTTCGGGGGGAGAAGCGGTACGGGCCCTTCCGGAGGGGGACGTGCGTCAGAACTTCGGTTCCGGGCTCTGCGCGTGGACCAGGTCCGCTGCCTCCTCCTCGGTCTCCACCGAGGGCGGGGAGCCGGCCAGCGGCTGGTTGGCGGTCTCCTTCATGCAGGCCACCGCGATCACGCCGACCAGGGCCGCGGCCATCGCGTAGTACGCCGGCATGAGGTTCGAGCCGGTCCAGCTGATCAGGGCGGTGATGACCAGCGGGGTCGTGCCACCGAAGATCGACGCCGAGAGGTTGTAGCCGACCGACAGGGAGCCGTAGCGGACGTTGGTCGGGAACAGGGCCGGCAGCGCGGCGGACATCGTGCCCAGCAGGCAGACCAGGGACAGGCCCAGCATCAGCATGCCGACGACGATGGCCGGGATGCTGCCCTGGCGGATCAGCAGGAAGGCCGGCAGCGACAGGAACAGGAAGCCGAGCATGCCGGTCATCAGGAGCGGCTTGCGGCCGAAGCGGTCCGAGAGCTTGCCGAACCGGCTGATGACCAGCATCAGCAGGACCATGACGCCGAGCAGGATCAGCAGACCGTGGGTCTCGCTGTAGCCGAGCTCGTCGGAGAGGTACGTCGGCATGTACGACAGCAGCATGTAGTCGGTGATGTTGTACGCGCCGACCAGGGCGATGCAGAGGATCAGCGTCGGCCAGTACTGGCGGAAGATCTTCGCGAGGTCGCCCTTGGCGGTGGCCTCGACGTGGTCGGCGGCCTCCGAGGCGTGGGCGGTGCCGCCCTCCAGCTTCTGGAAGGCGGGGGTCTCGTCCAGGCGGAGCCGCAGGTAGAGGCCTACGAGGCCGAGGGGGCCGGCGACGAGGAACGGGATGCGCCAGCCCCAGGACTCCATCTGGGCGGTGTCCAGGAGGGCGTAGAGCAGGGTGACGAGTCCGGCGGCACCGACGTAGCCGGCCAGGGTGCCGAATTCGAGGAAGCTGCCGAAGAAACCGCGGCGCTTGTCAGGGGCGTACTCGGCGATGAAGGTGGACGCGCCGCCGTACTCACCGCCTGTGGAGAAGCCCTGGAGCATCCGGAAGAAGATCAGCAGGACCGCGGCCCAGACGCCGATCGTGTCGTGGGAGGGGATCAGGCCGATCGCGAAGGTCCCGATCGCCATGAGGATCATGGTGAGGGCGAGGACCTTCTTGCGGCCGATCTTGTCCCCCATGGGGCCGAAGAACATGCCGCCGAGGGGCCGGACGAGGAATGCCACCGCGAAGGTCGCGAACGACGAGAGGAGCTGGGTGGTGTCGTTCCCGGAGGGGAAGAAGACGTGCCCGATGGTGACGGCCAGGTAGGAGTAGATGCCGAAGTCGAACCACTCCATGGCGTTACCGAGCGAGGCCGCCTTCACGGCCCGCTTGACCGCCTGGTCGTCGGTGACGGTGATGTCCGTCCGGCGGAGCCGGGGGTTCTGGCGCTTCCGGATGGCCCGGAAGAGTGCCGGATGACGTTTGACCGCATCAGGGTCGGCCGCCTGGTGGGGGTCGGAGGCCGCCATGGCCGGTTCCTTTCGTCGAACGGTGTTCCAGGAAAGGCTTCTGCGCAGTCATGGCGGTTGCAAACCGAATCAACGGGAGTTTGCGACCTCGGTCACACCCTTTTCGGCGGGAATGCCCCCGGACCGGGTCAGATCCCGAGGTCCTTGATGATCTTGGCGACGTGTCCGGTCGCCTTGACGTTGTAGAGGGCCTTCTCCACCTTGCCCTCTTCGTCGACCACGATCGTGGAGCGGATCACTCCCGTCACCACTTTGCCGTAGAGCTTCTTCTCGCCGTACGCGCCGTAGGCCTCCAGGGTCTCCTTGGAGGGGTCGCCGACCAGTGTGACCTCGAGGTTCTCCTTCTCGCGGAACTTCGCCAGCTTCTCCGGCCTGTCGGGCGACACGCCGATGACGTCGTAGCCGGCGCCGGTCAGCAGCTCCAGGTTGTCGGTGAAGTCGCAGGCCTGCTTGGTGCAGCCGGGGGTAAGCGCTGCGGGGTAGAAGTAGACGATGACCTTGCGGCCCTTGTGGTCTGCGAGCGAGACATCGTTGCCGTCGGCGTCCGGAAGGGTGAAGGCGGGGGCGGTGTCGCCGGTCTGGAGTCGCTCGCTCATGTCTCTCCTCGAGTGGCACGTGTGCTGTGTGGCACCGAGCGTAATAGGGGGTGCCGCCGGGTGTGGGGGCGGCCGAGCTGACAGACTGTCGATGAAGGTTTACCCGAGACGACCACGGAGGCGGCGCAGTGTCGGATACCAGGACCCCTGCGCAGATCGAGGCGGACATCATCAGCAGGCGTGCGCAGCTTGCGGTGGTGCTGGACGAGATCGGGGTGCGGGTGCACCCGAAGACGATGATCGGTGACGCGAAGGCCAAGGTCGCGTCGACGGTGGACCGGACGGCGGGGCGTGCGTACGTCGCGGTGAACCGTTCGGTTTCGGATGTGAAGGCGCAGTTCGTGGCGGAGGACGGTTCGCCGCGGCTGGAGCGGGTGATTCCGGCGGCGGTGGTGGTGGTCGCCGCGGTCGCGTTGCTGACGGTGTCGTCGTCGCGGTCCTCCCGGCCGTCGCGTTCGGTGCGGCTCAAGAGGCGTTGAGGGCTCTCTCCGTGCGGCCCTGGGGCGTGTGGAGCGGTTCGGGGCAGGTAGGTTTCTGCGCGTGAGCGACAACGGCATGACCAACACCGACGACAAGCTGCCGATCCGGATGCTGCACGACCGGGTGCTGGTCCGGTCGGATTCGCCCGAGGGCGAGCGGCGGTCGGGCGGCGGGATCCTGATTCCGGCGACGGCGGCGGTCGGCCGGCGTCTGGCGTGGGCCGCGGTGGTCGCGGTCGGCCAGAACGTGCGGACCGTGGAGCCGGGTGACCGTGTGCTGTACGACCCCGAGGACCGGGCCGAGGTCGAGGTGCGGGGTGTGGCGTACGTGCTGATGCGTGAGCGGGATCTGCACGCGGTGGCGGCGGACCGGTTCGAGGGCTCGGTGGATTCGACGGGCCTCTATCTGTAGGCAGGTGTGAGGCGGGGCCTGGTGACTGTGGTCACCAGGCCTTTTGGCTGTTCTGCGGGCTTGCTACGGTGGGGGGACCCCGACGAGACGCGCCGTACCGGGTTTCCGCAAAGACGACGCGCCCGTGTTGATCGCGTGTTTCGTCGTGGAGGTGCCGTTGTGGCGTGGGTTCTGTTGATCGTGGCCGGTCTGCTCGAAGTCGGCTGGTCGATCG
>Ga0164307_10000736_pt1 | contig 14416 bp, 12 predicted proteins | sample Whisoiple_243_MG_FD_110214 | JGI IMG/M metagenome (GOLD analysis project Ga0164307, IMG submission 110214) | Soil microbial communities amended with fresh organic matter from upstate New York, USA - Whitman soil sample_243_MG | ecosystem: Environmental > Terrestrial > Soil > Unclassified >...
AGGGGCCGGCGTCGAACGCGGTTCGCGCGGCCTGCACCGCGGCCCGGGCGTCGTCGGCGGTGGCGGCGGTGTAACGGGCGACGAGCCGCCCGGTGGCCGGGGAGTGCCGGTCGACGACATCCGTGCCGGTCGGTCTCTCATCGCCACCGATGTGCAACCCGTAGCTGCGTATGGTGGCCTCCTCGGCCGGGGAGTCGACGGCTGTGTCAAGTGCCTTCATTCAAACCTCCGGTAAGCGCTTACTTGACGGTTGGTTGGACGTCGGTTACGGTACAGCAGCACAGAGCGGACAAGCAAGGCTTCAGCAGATCAATCCAGTAAGCGCTTACTCGATGTGGAGAGTGTGTGATCATGCCGATTTCGGTGACCATCCCCGGGGCGAACGGTGGCGTACACGTGTTGCGCGAGAGCCACGGTTACCCGTCCGTTTCCGCGCCCACCGTGTCGCGGGAGGCGTTCGCGGCGGCGCATGTGGTCGCCGATCCGCTGACGGCGTCGATGGCCGACAGTGGCGCGGACTCCATCGACTGGGAGGCCACCCTGCGGATCCGCGAGCGGATCTGGGACCTGGGCCTGGGCGTGGCCGAGGCGATGGATACGGCGCAGCGGGGGATGGGCCTGCAGTGGGCCGACGCCCAGCAGCTGATCGATCTGACCCTGTCCGCGGGCCGTTCCCGCAACGCCGCCACCGTGGTCGGGGTCAGTACCGATCAGCTCCCCGAGTCCCGCCCCGCCACCCTGGCGCAGATCACCGAGGCCTACGTCGAACAGGTCGAGTTCGTCGAGCAGCGCGGTGGCCGCCCGGTGCTCATGGCAAGCCGCTGGCTCGCGGCGACGGCCAGCACCGCCGACGACTACCTGGACGTGTACCGGGCGGTGCTGGCCGCCGCATGCGGCCCGGTTGTCCTGCACTGGCTGGGGGTGGCGTTCGACGCCCGGTTGGCCGGCTACTGGGGCAGCGACGATCTCGACGAGGCCGCTCGAACCGTGCTGGATCTGATCAAGTCGGAATCCGCCAAGATCGCGGGAATCAAGATCTCCTTGTTGGATGCGGCCCGGGAGGTCGAACTGCGCCGGCAGTTGCCGGCCGGCGTCAAGCTGTACACGGGTGATGATTTCAACTACGTCGATCTGATCGCCGGCGACGAGCTGGGACACAGCGATGCGCTGCTGGGCGCGTTCGCCACCATCACCCCGATCGCCGCGGCCGCGTTGGCCCGCCTGGACGCCGGTGACCCGGCCGGTTTCCGGCAGATCCTGCAGCCGACCCTTCCGTTGTCCCGGCTGGTGTTCGCGGCGCCGACCCAGTACTACAAGACCGGTGTCGCATGGCTGTCCTACCTGGGCGGGGACCAGCGTTCGTTCCGGATGATCGGTGGTCTGGATTCCGGCCGCAACATCCAGCATCTGCTCGACCTGTTCGTCGCGGCCGACCGGATCGGCCTGTTCCGTGACCCGGCGCTGACGGCGCACCGGTTGACCGCCCATCTCGCCGCCCACGGGCTGGTCTGATCCGTCATGGACCGCACGCAGCTGAGCCTGAACACGATCACGGTGCGATCGTTGCCGATCGACCGGGTGATCGAGCTGGCCGAGAGCCACGGGCTGGGCGGGATCGCCCCCTGGCGCCACCAACTGGCCGATGCCGGCGTCGAGCACGTCGCCAAGCTGGCCCGCGCCGCCGGGTTGCGGGTGTCGTCGCTGTGTCGGGGCGGGATGTTCACCGCCCCGGACGCGGGCGGGCGCGCGGTGGCGGTGCAGGAGAATCGCCGGGCGATCGACGAGGCCGCCGCGCTGGGTGCGGACTGCCTGGTCCTGGTGTGCGGTCCGGTCGTCGGCAAGGACGTGCCCGGATCCTGGCAGATGGTGGCCGACGGCATCGCGGCGGTGGCCGACGAAGCAGCCGCCGCCGGGGTCCGCCTGGCGATCGAGCCGCTGCACCCGATGATGGCCGCGGATCGCTCGGTGGTCTCTCGATCAGAAAAAGCCATCGATCTGCACGAGGACACCGGTCCGGGCGTGGGGGTCATCGTGGACGCCTACCACGTGTGGTGGGACGTCACCCTCGCGGACGCGATCCGCCGGGCCGGCAGTCGCATTGCGGGAGTGCATGTCTCGGACTGGGTGTCCCCGCTGACCGGCGGCCTGCTCGCGGGCCGGGGAATGATCGGTGACGGAACCATCGACCTGACCGGGCTGGTCTCCCGATGCCGTTCCGCCGGCTACTCCGGGCTCGTCGAGGTCGAGATCCTCAGCGACCGGTGGTGGGCCGCCGACCCCGAACTGACCTTGACCACCCTGATCGACAGGTTCGAACGATGCATCTGATCGAAGCGGATCTCGGCGTGAGACACCCAGGGAGCCATCGGTTCGGTGGCGCGTGGCCGGTCCACGATACTGACATGGTGAACAACCGCGCCGTCACGATCAGCCAGGTCGCCGACCGGGCCGGCGTCTCGACGGCCACGGTGTCCCGGGTGCTCAGCGGCTCGGCCGTGGTCAACCAGGAGATGGCAGGCCGGGTCCGTGAGGCGGCGGACGAACTGGGTTACCGGCCGAACCCGGCGGCCCGCGGCCTGGCGACCGGTCTGCACCGGACGATGGCGGTGGTCGTTCCCGACCTGGGCAACCAGTACTTCTACGACATCATCAAGGAGATCAACATCCTGGCGGGTCATGACGGGCAGCGGCTCGTGGTGGTCGACTCCGAGGGCGACCCCGACACCGAGATGGACATCGTGAACAGCCTCTCGGCGCAGACCGATGGCTTGATCCTGGTGTCGTCGCGGTTGACCGTGCCGAATCTGAAGTTACTGGCGAGCCGGAAGACCCCGGTGGTGCTGGTGAACCGCGTCGAGTTCGGCGTCGACCTGCCGGTGGTCGCCGCCGACAACTTCCCGGCGATGCTGGAGTTGTGCGCCCACCTGGTGTCCCTGGGCCACCGGCGCGCGGTCTATCTCGCGGGCTCGCCACTGACCTGGCAGAACCGGGAACGGTGGCGGGCGATCAACCAGGCGTCCGTCATCGGTCTGGAAACGTCGACGGTTCAGGCCGACGCCACCATCGAATCAGGTTACAACGCGTGTGAGGCGGCGCTGGCCACCGGTGCGACGGCCTTCATCTGCTTCAACGACCGCTGCGCGGTCGGCGTGATGACCAGACTGCAGGAACTGGGCAAGGGCGTTCCGGCCGACATCTCGGTCACCGGCTTCGACGACACCGACCTGTCCCACTACGTCCGGCCGGCGCTGACCACCTGCCGCAGCCCCAAGACCGTACTGGGCGAGAAGGCCTGGGCGCTCCTCACGGGCGATCCGGACCATCGCCCGAACGAACCGATCATGGTCGAAGCCAGCTTCGTGGCAAGGGATTCCACCGCTCAAGCGCCGACGCCCGGCGTCTAGGTCCCGTCCCCGGCACCTACTGGAACACGATCCCGACGCCGATGCCCGGCGTCGGGGATCGAAAACTCAGAACAACAGCACCGTTCATCGTCTCGGCCGCGTGAGACTCGGCTGAGAGCCCAAGCTTTGCCCGTGTCACTGCGCAGGCCGCCGTAATGACCGCGGCATGCGCGCCGGATCCGGTGCACCCGTCTTGGTGAGACATCGGTTTTGTACCCCTATTCAAAGGACTCAGAAGAGATGACGTTCGAGGAAAAGCTGTGCGTGGTGACCGGAGGCACCTCCGGAATCGGTCTGGCCACCGTGGCGCGATTCGCCCGGCAGAAGGCAACGGTGATCGTGCTGTCCAACAACGCCGACCAGTCCGCGGAACTGGAACTGTCGGCGCAAGCCAACGGTTGGACCGTCGCGACCGTGGTGGGCGACGTCGCCGACAACGATGCCTGGGACCGGGTTCTGGCCGTGGCCGCCGAACACGCCCCCATCGACGTGCTGGTCAACAACGCCGGCTACGGCAAGCAGGGCACCGTGCTGGATCTGACCCGAAGTGACTGGGAGGACCAGTTCCGCACCAACGTGACCGGGGTGTTCCTGGGCTGTCAGGCAGTGCTGCCGCAGATGCTTGAGAGGAAGTCCGGGTCGATCGTCAACGTCGCGTCGGTGGCCGGCGCGATCGGCATGTCCCGACGGGCGGCCTACTGCGCCTCGAAGGCCGCCATCGTCGGACTGACCCGGGCCATGGCGGTCGACCACTCCCGGGACGGGGTCCGGGTGAACGCGGTCGCACCGGGCACCACCGACTCGCCGTACTTCAAGGCCATCGGCGCCGACGTCGCCGAACCGGAGGAGTACCTGAAGTACCTGGCCGACCGGCAGATCCTAGGCCGGATGGGCACCCCGGATGAGATCGCCGCCGCCATCGAATTTCTCGCCTCGGACGAGGCCGGCTTCGCGGTCGGATCGGTCCTCACCGTCGACGGCGGAATGAGCGTCTGGTGACCGGCACCTCCCGACCCACCCGGTTCGCGACCGCGGACGAGGCCGCACGCAGCATCAAGGACGGCGCCGTTGTGGCATTGACCGGCTCCGGCGGCGGGATCCTGGAATCCGACCACATCTTCGCCGCGATCGAGCGGCGGTTTCTCGCGGAGGGTCATCCGCGCGATCTCACCATCGTGCACGGCCTGGGCATCGGCGACGGTTCCACCACCGGGCTGAGTCGATTCGCCCACGAGGGCATGGTCAAGCGGGTGATCGGCGGCCATTGGAGCTGGTCCCAGCCGATGCAGAAGCTGGCCGCGACCAACAAGATCGAGGCCTACTCCTTTCCCGCCGGAGTGATCGCCGCCCTGCTGCGGGAAAGTGGTGCCGGCAGACCCGGACTGATCACCAAGGTCGGACTGCACACGTTCGTCGACCCGCGGGTGACCGGCGGAAAGATCAACGCCGCCGCGGCCGACGACCTGGTGACGCTGATCGAGATCGACGGCCGGGAATTCCTGCACTACCGGCCGATCCCGGTGGATGTCGGCATCATCCGCGGCTGGTCCGCCGACCGCACCGGCAATGTCAGCGCCGACCAGGAGGCATCCAGCCTCGACGCCCAGGCCGTCGCCATCGCCACCCGCGGATCCGGGGGTGTCCTGTTGGCGCAGGTCAAGCAGATCGTCGCCGACGGTGCCCTGGACCCGCGGCTGATGCTGGTGCCCTCACCACTGGTCGATGTGGTGGTGGAGCACGGCGAGCAGCGCCAGTCGGGGGCGTCCGCGCTCGAGCCCGCGTTCTACTCACCCGGCCATTTCGAGAGCAGCTTCCACCCCGCGATCAACCCGATCGCCGGTGCTCGGGGAATCGTCGCGCGCCGTGCGGCGCTGGAGGTCTCGGCCGGCACGGTGCTCAACGTCGGCTACGGGATGAGCGCCGGCGCCGTCGACGTGCTGATCGAACAGGGCCGGCTGCAGGACATCACGCTGTGCATCGAGCAGGGGCCGGTCGGCGGATTCCCGGAAACGGGGGACCTCTTCGGGCTCAGCCGGTACCCACAGGCGGTCTTCTCCTCGCTGATGCAGTTCGAGTTCTTCGCCTCGGGCATGATCGACGTCGCCATCCTGGGCATGGGCGAGGTCGACGCCCTGGGCAACGTCAACGTCAGCAAGCTGGGACAGACCACGGTCGGACCCGGCGGCTTCATCGACATCGTCAACGGGGCCAAGCGAGTCGTGTTCTGCGGCACCTTCACCGGCAAGGGTTTGCAGGTCGAGGTCGGCGACGGAGAACTGCGGATCGTCCGGGAGGGTGCGCTGCACAAGTTCGTCCGATCGGTCGGGCACGTGACGTTCGCCGCGGCCCAGGCGCGGCGCGGTGGCAAGCCGGCCCTGTACATCACCGAACGGGCGGTGTTCGAGCTCGACGACCGCGGGATCACCCTGACCGAGGTCGCCCCCGGCGTCGACATCGAGCGGGACATCATCGCGCACATGGACTTCCGCCCCAACATGGGGTCCGTCCGGCCGATGCCCGCGTCGGTGTTCCGGGCGGAACCGGCCGTGGAGCCCGCCGGGGCGGCGTCATGACCGCGCACGCCGAAATCGGCACTGCGGATGCACCGATGCTGACGGATGCGATCACCCTGCGCTGCGGCACGCTCATGCCGGCGGTGGGCCTGGGCCTTTACCGGATCGACGACGCTCAGATGGCCCCGGTGGTCCACGCCGCCGTCGGGGCCGGGTACCGGTTGTTCGACACCGCATCGCTGTACGGGAACGAAAGGGCGCTGGGCAAGGCGCTGGCGACGTGCGGCATTCGGCGGTCCGAGCTGTTCGTGACCAGCAAGCTGTGGAACAGCGACCAGGGTCGGGACTCCGCCCGCCGCGCCGCCCTCCGCACCCTGGACGAGGTGGGGACCGACTATCTGGACCTGTTCCTGATCCATTGGCCGGCCGCCGACCTGGGGCAGTTCGTGCCGTCCTGGGAGGCGCTGCTGGAGTTGCAGCAGCAGGGTGTGCTGCGCGCGGTGGGTGTGGCCAACTTCGAACCGGATCACCTGACCACCCTGATCCGAGCGACCGGGGTCGCCCCCGAGGTGAACCAGATCGAGTTGCACCCGCATTTCGCGCAGCCGGGCCTGGTCGCCGTCAACCACGCGGCCGGCGTGGTCACCCAGGCCTGGAGTCCGCTCGCCCGGGGCGGCGCGGTCCTGCGCGATCCGGTGATCACTCGCATCGCCCGCGATCACCGGCGCACCCCGGGCCAGGTGATCCTGCGCTGGCATCTGCAGCGGGCCGTCACCGTCGTCCCGAAAACCACCTCACCGCAACGCATGCGGGAGAATCTCGACATCTTCTCGTTCACCCTCGGCGCCACCGAGATGCGGGAGATCACCGCCCTGGACCTCGGTGCCCGCGCCGGCCCCGACCCGCGGACATTCAGCGCCGCCGAGCACACCCCCACCCGATGAACGAGGGCAACCGGCCGTCGTCAGCCCACAGGAAAGGTCTCGACACAATGAAGTGCAATCCTTCAGAACCCGCCCACCCAGCCCTGCCCGCCCACCCAACCCTGCGGTTCCGCGGCGGGTCACGCCGCCGAATCCTCGTCGGTGCCGTTGCCGCCGGCGCTCTGGTCCTCGCCGCCCTCACCGGCTGCGCCGACAGCGGCTCCTCGTCCGCCGGCGGCGACTCGGGCGGCAAGGGCACCTGCAAGCCCGAGGACGTCACTCTCGTGCAGTCCGGTCGGGGGTTGGAGAACGAGTACTACGTCAGTGTCGACGCCGGTGCCAAGGCCTTCGCCGCGGCCAAGGGGCTGACCGGCAAGTACCAGTGGATCGCCAGTGACGGTGACTCCAGCAAGCAGCTGAGCCAGATCAAGTCGATCCTGGCCAACGGCGGCGAGTGCGTCGTGCTCAACGTCGACCCCAACGAGGCATCGATCGTGCCCTCGATCGTCAAGGAGGTCGACAACGCCGGCGCCTGGCTGGTCACCCAGTGGAACACCCCGGAAGGGCTGCTGCCCGCCGCGGACGATCCGCACTGGGTCGCGCACATGTCGGTCGACGGGGTCCCGCAGGGCTATGACACCGCCAAGGCGCTGTTCGAATCGATGGGCGGCAAGGGGTCGATCGTCGCCCTCCAGGGCATCCTGGACAACGCACCGGCGCAGGAGCGGTTCAAGGGTCTGCAGAAGGCGCTGGCCGAGTACCCGGGCATCACCCTGCTGGAGGACCAGACCGCCGGTTGGGACCGCACCAAGGGTCAGGACGTCACCCAGTCGCTGCTGACCAAGTACGGCGATCAGATCACCGGTGTCTGGGCGGCCAACGACTCAATGGGACTCGGTGCGCTCGCCGCCATCAACGGCGCCGGAAAGACCGGGAAGATCAAGGTCAGCGGCATCGACGGGCTCAAGGAGGCGCTGGACGCCGTCGCCGACCCGACCAGTGGCTACGTGGCCACCACCCAGTCCACCGCCGTGCAACAGGGGGCGTACGGACTGAACATCGGATTCGCCGCCGCCACCGGGCAGATCGACCCGTCCGCCGAGTCGGCCGACCACCGGGCCTTCTACCTCAAGCCGCTGCCCGTGATCACCGCCGCGAACGTGGCCACGGTCGGAAACCCGGCGGATACATCGACCCTGGACTTCACCGACGTGTGGGCGCCGGTCGGCCAGGAGATCTCGCAGTGAGCGCCGCCCCATCTGTGACGACCCGCACCCAGGGTGTCCAGTCGTCCCGGCTGCGCGGAGTCCTGCGTTCGGAGCGGGTTCCCGTGCCCGCGCTGGCCGTGCTCGCGCTGATCTGCCTGGTCATGCTCGCGGTCAATCCCAGCTTCCTGTCCCTGGGCAATCTGTCGACCCTGGCCATCCAGGCGGCGGTGCCTGCTGTGCTCGCCGTCGGCTTGACCTTCGTGGTGCTGATGGGCGGCATCGACCTGTCCCTGGAGGGCGTCATGGGCGCCGCCGGGATGACCACCGCCGTGCTACTGCTCAACGACCGCACCGGCAACAACCTCGGCCTTTGGGCCGTCCTGGCCGCGATGCTGGTCGGCGCCGGACTCGGCGCGCTGTCCGGGTTGTCGGTCGCCTTCCTGCGTGTCCCGTCGTTCATCGTCACCATCGGCACCTGGCAGATCGGCCTGGGCATCGCCCAACTGCTGTTCGCAGGCAAGCCGCCCCGCATCCAGGACGCCACGTTCCTGAGCTTCGCGATCGACCGGGTCGCCGGCCTGCCGGTACTGGTCTGGACGGCGATCGTCGTCGTGCTGATCGGCATGTGGATCCAGCGCTACTCCCGGTTCGGCCGGTACGCGATGGTGGTCGGCGGCGGCGAGGACATCGCCCGGCTGTCCGGCATCCCGGTCCGCCGGATCCGGGTCTACGGATTCGTGCTTTCCGGGCTGTGCGCCGGGCTGGCCGGCGCCATGGCCACCGCCCGCACCGGCGTCGGTGACGTCGGCATCGGCACCGGCCAGCTGTTCATCACCATCGCCGGGGTCGTCATCGGCGGAACCGTGCTCACCGGCGGCCGCGGCGGGGTGCTGCACTCGGTGGTCGGTGTGATCGTGATGGCCGCGCTGGCCAACGGCATGGTGCTGGCCGGGGTCAGCTCGTTCATTCAACAGGCCGTTCTCGGCGCCATTGTTGTTGTCGCGGCGGTGGTCACGATGTGGCGGCTGCGCGCTCGTCTGCGGGTGGTGAAATGACCAGCTCGGTTGTCTTCGGAGTACGTAACGTCAGCAAGAGCTTCCCGGGAGTCAAGGCCCTCAAGGATGTCTCGATCGAGATCCACCCACGCGAGGTGGTCGGACTGATCGGCGAGAACGGGGCCGGGAAGTCCACCCTGCTCAAGATCCTGTCCGGGGTGCAACGCCCGGACACCGGTGACGTGATCCTGCGGGACCAGCCGGTGACCTTCAACGGGGTCGGCGACGCGGTCCGCGAGGGCGTCGCGATGGTCTACCAGGAGCAGTCCCTGCTGCCCAACATCACCGTCGGCGAGAACGTGCTGCTGGGCAACGAGGGCGGCACGGTCCGCGGCGGCGTGTACCGGTGGTCCGAGCTGCGCAAGCGGGCCCAGGGCTACCTGGACCAGGTCGGCACCGGCCTGGACGCCGCCGCGACCACCGAGTCGCTGCCGTTCGCCCAGCGGCAGATGGTCGAGGTGGCCAAGGCTCTGGCCACCGGCGAACGCACCCATCACGAACCGGTCATCCTGCTCGACGAGCCGACCTCGGTGCTCGAACACGCCGAGATCGAGAAGCTCTACGAGATCGTCCGGGAACTGCGGGAACGGGCCAGCATCGTGTTCGTCTCGCACCGCATGAACGAGGTGCTGGCCGTCTGCGACCGGGTCTACATCATGCGCGACGGCGAGGTCGTCGCCGTCCGCGACCCGAAAACCGTTGCCGAGCACGAGCTGTACGAGCTGATGGTCGGCGAGGAGCGGCACGAGGGCTTCTACCACGAGGAGGGCCAGGCCGAACCGGATCCGCGGGTGCGGCTGGAGATCTCGCAGCTGTCCGGCGAACACTTCCACGACATCTCGCTGACCGTGGCCCGCGGCGAGGTGGTCGCCCTGATGGGCGTGCAGGAAAGCGGCCGGGAATACCTGGGCCGAGCCCTGTTCGGGGCGGTGCCGGTCCGTTCGGGCACCGTCACCCTCGACGGGGAACGGCTGAACTTCCGCACCCCCACGCAGGCCGTGCGCGACGGCATCGGCTACATCCCGTCCGAACGCAAGGTCGACGGGGCGGTGCTGGGCATGAGCGTCAACGACAACCTCACCCTCGCCCATCCCGACCAGGTGTCCAAGGGACCGTTCATCGACCCCGCCCTCGAGCGAAAGACCGTGCGGCAATGGCTCGACCGGCTCCGGGTCAAGACGCCGTCGGCGACCACACTGATGCGGACACTTTCCGGCGGCAACCAGCAAAAGGTCGTCCTGGCCAAGTGGCTGCTCGACCCCGACCTGCGGCTGCTCATCCTGGACACCCCCACCCGCGGCCTGGACATCGGCGCCAAGGCCGACGTCTACCAGCTCATCCGGGAACTGGCCGGCAAGGGCCTGTCCGTCCTGCTCATCGCCGACACCCTGGACGAGGGCATTGCGATGAGCCACCGGGTGATCACCATGAAAGACGGCCGGATCACCGGTGAATTCCCCTCCACCCCGTCCAATCGGCCGGACAAAGCCGACGTCCTGGCAAGGATGGTGTAAGAAATGACCTCACTTCCGCAAGCGCCCGGCCCGGCACCGGCCGCGGCCGACACCGCCGGCACAACGGCGAAATCCGAAACATCGCTGCTGCGGCGGCTGCAAGACGCCGGGGTGGCGCCGCTGCTCGTCCTCGTGGTCCTGGTTGCCGTGATCGGCATCATCGACCACGGGTTCTTCACCCCCCGCAGCATCGCCTCGCTGCTCGAGCAGTCCACCCCGCTGGCGCTGCTGGCCATCGGCCAGTGCCTGGTCGTGCTGACCGGTCGCATCGACCTGAGCAACGCTGCCCTGGCCAGCCTCTGCGGAGTGCTGCTGGCGCAGACCCTCGGCTCCCTCGGGGTGGCGTCGGTCCCGCTGGTCCTGCTCGGCGGAGCGGTCGCCGGAGCGGTGATCGGCTGGATCCACGTGAAGGCGCAGGTTCCCTCGTTCATCGTCACGCTCGGCGCGCTGGGCGTCTGGTCCGGCCTGTCTCTGGTGCTGGCCCAGGCCAACAGCGTGCTGGTGACCAAGGGTTACGGGTATGTGGAGTGGATCTTCACCCGCCGCTTCGGCATCCCGATCGCGTTCGTCGTCGTGCTGATCATCACCGTCCTGCTGATGGTCGCCATGCGCGGCCTCCCGGCCGGCCGGCAGGTCAAGGCCGTCGGCCTGAACGAGCGGGCGGCCGCCTACAGCGGCATCCGCACCTCGCTGATCGTCATCACGGTTTTCGTGGGCAGCGGCCTGTTCGCCGCGCTGGCCGCGGTCTTCCAGATCTCCCAGTTGCAGTCGGCCGGGGCGTCCACCTCCAGCTCGCTGCTGCTGCCGGCGATCGCCGCGGTCATCATCGGCGGCACTGCGATCTCCGGTGGAGTGGGCGGCGTCGGCCGCACCCTGCTCGGCGCCTTGGTGATCTCGGTGCTGCGGGTCGGGTTGGACATCGCCGGGGTCGACTCGGCCATCCAGCCGATCCTGTACGGGCTGATCGTGATCTTCGCGATCGCCGCCACGGTGGACCGGCGCCGAACGACGGTGGTCGCATGAACACCATGCAGGCGCTTCGCTTCCACGGACCCAAAGATCTGCGCGTGGAGGATGTCCCGCGTCCTGCGCCGGAGCCCGGACAGGTGCTGATCGAGGTCGACTGGTGCGGGATCTGCGGCACGGACCTGCACGAGTTCCAGGCCGGCCCCATCTTCATCCCCAGTTCCACCGAACCGCATCCGCTGACCGGCGCCGTCCCGCCGGTGATCATGGGCCACGAATTCGCCGGCACCGTGGTCGAGCTGGGGGAGCAGGTCTCCGACATCGCGATCGGCGACCAGGTCACCGTCGAGCCCCTGCTGCGTTGCGACGACTGCCCGCAATGCGCATCGGGCAACTACAACATCTGCGAGCGCGGCGGCGTCTACGGGTTGGCCGGCCGGGGCGGTGGGCTGGCCGAGTACTGCGCCGTCGACCGGCGCAACGTGCACGTCCTCCCGCCGGGCGTCCCGACCGACGTCGGGGCCCTGGTCGAACCGCTGGCCGTCGCCTGGCATGCCATGGTGCAGTCGGGCTTCCGCGAAGGCCAGAGCGCGCTGGTGGTCGGCGGCGGACCGATCGGGCTCGCCCTGCTGCTGTGCCTGCGGGCCGCCGGTGCCCGGTGGATCGGGCTCTCCGAACCGTCCACAGCGCGGCGGACGATGGCCGTATCGCTGGGTGCCGACGTCGTGTACGACCCGCGGGTCGAGGATGTCGTGCAGCTCAGCCGCGCCGCCGTCGACGGCGTCGGCCCGCACGTCAGCTTCGACGCCTCGGGACTGTCGGTCACCGTCAACAGCGCGCTGGCCGCGGTCCGCCGGGGCGGGACCGCCTACAACGTCGCGATCTGGGAAACCCCGGCGGCCGTCGACATGAGTCTGCTGCTGTCCGGGGAACGGAATCTGCGCTCGGGACTGTGTTACGCCGGCGATGACTACCCCTCGGTGATCGCCGCTTTGGCGGACAATCTGATCGAGCCCCGCGCGATGATCACCGGGCGGATCGCCCTGGCCGATGTCGTCGATGGCGGATTCACCGAACTGATCGACAACAACGAGCAGCACGTCAAGATCCTCGTCCGCCCACGAGATGCCGCCTCGCGACGCTGATCCCCCAGACCGAGACAAGGGAGTTTCGACCCCATGCAGACCCGCACCATCCCCCGGGGTGACATCGATGTCACCGTCGTCGGCTACGGCGGTGCACCCATCGGCAACATCTTCCGCCCGATCACCGCGGCCGACGCCCAGGCGCAGATCGAGGCCGCCTGGGTGGCCGGCATCCGGGCCTACGACACCGCGCCGATGTACGGGCACGGCCTGTCCGAACATCGACTCGGGCACGCCCTGCTGGAACACGACCGCGACGAGTACGTGCTGTCGACCAAGGTCGGCCGCACCCTCACCCCGGCGCCGCGGGGCAGCTTCGACACCGGCGTCTGGGTCGACGTTCCGCCGCTGCGCGCGGATTTCGACTACTCCTACGACGCCGTGCTCAGGCAGGTCGAGGACAGCCTGCAACGGATGTGCCAGGACCGGTTCGACATCCTGTTCGTGCACGACATCGACCGCTACACCCATGGCGACACGCAACCCCAGCGGTTCGCCGAGGCGATCGCCGGCGCATTTCCGGCGCTGATCAGGCTCCGCGACGAGGGCGTGGTCCGCGCCATCGGCGTGGGCGTCAACGAGGCCGACGTGTGCCGCGACGTGGTGAAGCAGGTCGACATCGATTGCCTGCTGCTGGCCGGTCGGTACACGCTGCTCGAACAGGAACCCGCGCACACCCTGTTCCCGGAATGCGAGGACCGGGGCATCTCGGTGCTGCTGGGCGGAGTGTTCAACTCCGGGATCCTGGCCACCGGCCCGACTCCCGGCGCCAAGTTCAACTACGCCCCGGCACCCCCGGAGATCCTGGACCTGGCCCGACGACTCGAGGATGTCTGCCGGGCGCACGACGTCCCGCTCGCGGCGGCCGCGATCTCCTTCGCGCTCGCCCATCCCGTGGTCAAACAGGTCATCCTGGGCGCCCGCAACGTGGACCAGCAGGCCCGCAACCTGGCATGGCTGGACACCGACATCCCTGCCGACATGTGGTCCGTCGCCCGCGCGGCCGGCCTGATCGACGCCGACGCACCCACACCGCGCTAGGCGCAACCCATCCACCGACACATTCCGACAACCCCTGAGGACAAGACGATGCCGAACAGCAGCTCCTACGACTACGTCATCATCGGCGGCGGCACGGCCGGCTGCGTGCTGGCCGGTCGACTCACCGAGGACCCGGACACCCGCGTCCTGCTCATCGAGGCCGGCCGCAGCGACACCCACCCGTATATCCATGTGCCGGCCGGGTTCGCCAAGCTCACCGCCGGGCCCTACCAGTGGGGATTCACCAGCGCGCCGCAGAAGGCCTGCGGCGACCGGGTGATCCTGCTGCCGCAGGGCAAGGTGCTCGGCGGCGGCGGCTCCATCAACGCGCAGGTCTTCACCCGCGGCATCGCAGCCGACTACGACGGCTGGGAGAAGGACTACGGCGCCAAGGGCTGGTCCTTCGCCGATATCCAGAAGTACTTCATCATCTCGGAGAACAACAACCGCCTGTCCGCGCCGTACCACGGCACCACCGGCCCCATGGGCGTCTCCGACATCGCCGACCCGCACCCGCTGTCCGAGGCCTTCGTGAAAGCCGGCCAGGAGTACGGACTTCCCTACAACGCCGACTTCAACGGCCAGTCCCAGCTCGGCGCCGGCTTCTACCAGACCACCACCAAGGACGGGCGCCGGTGCAGCACCGC
>Ga0164307_10000738_pt1 | contig 14413 bp, 16 predicted proteins | sample Whisoiple_243_MG_FD_110214 | JGI IMG/M metagenome (GOLD analysis project Ga0164307, IMG submission 110214) | Soil microbial communities amended with fresh organic matter from upstate New York, USA - Whitman soil sample_243_MG | ecosystem: Environmental > Terrestrial > Soil > Unclassified >...
CCGGAAGGTCGGCGCTGTGTTTTCCGAGCAGCGCGAGGATGCGTTGCAGCGCAAGCCCGCCCTGCGTCGCGCCGAGCAGGCACCAATGGTCGGCGACTGCGTGCCAACCGGTGGTGATGCCCGAAATACGCGTGTCTGCACCGGCATTCGGCAGTCTGGACATCTTCGGCGTCACCGAGGACGCCAGCCCCGCCCGGCTGTGGCGCGCCGCCCTCGAAGCGGTCACCGACCAGGCCGCCGAGATCCACGACGCAATGAGCACCGTCAGCGGTGCACACCGGACGTTGGTGGTCACCGGTGGTTGGTCACGCAGCGCCGGGTTCGTCGCCGTCAAGCGGCGCCGGTTCGGGGACCTCGTACTGTCCGACGTCGAAGAGGCCGGTGCGCGCGGCGCTGCGCTTTTTGCGGCAAGGGCGGCCGCCGCATGACCGACAACCTCGACGCCCGCGCCCCCTATGCCGACCAGCGGAAGAACCACATCATCGACCGCCTCCGCAGCAGCGGCCGCATCGATGCGGTCGAAATCGCTGAAGCCCTTGGCGTGACCGGGGAGACGATACGCAAGGATCTGATTTCGCTTGAGCGTCAAGGTCTGCTGCGCCGGGTGCACGGCGGCGCAGTGCCCGTTCAATCGCTGGCCTTCGAGCCGTCGGTGGAGACTCGAACGCAGTTGGCGTCGGAGAAGATCCGCATCGCAGAGGCGGCGCTGAACCATCTGCCTGCACAGGGGTCGGTGCTCATCGACGCCGGATCGACGACCGCCAAATTGGTCGAGCTGTTTCCCGGCGACCGCGACCTGACCGTGTACACCAACACCGTGCCCCTGGCGATGTCGCTGCTGACTCGGCCACGGCTCACCGTGTTCACCCTCGGGGGCCGGCTGCGCAGCGTCACCTTCGCCGAGGTCGGCGACTGGGCGGCGCGAGCGCTGGCCGAGATCAATGTCGACGTCGCATTCCTCGGCACCAACGGAATCTCGATCGAACGGGGACTGACCACTCCCGACCCCGCCGAGGCGGCCGTCAAGCGGCTGATGCTGGGCTGTGCCGCCAAACGAGTTCTGATGGCCGACCACAGCAAGTTCGGGGTGGTGAAGGGCACCAAACACGCCGACCTGGGTGACATCGACGTCCTGGTCACTGATACCGGCCTCGCCGACGACCACTACACGCAATTGCTCGGCGCCGGAATCGAAGTGGAGCGCGCATGATCGTCACCCTCACGCCCAACCCGAGCGTGGACCGGACCGTGCTCATCGACGACATCGTGCTGGGTTCGGTCAATCGCGGCCGACGCAGCTGGACCGAACCCAGCGGCAAGGGCGTCAACGTCGCCCTGGCGCTTCACGCCCACGAGGTGCCTGTCCGAGCCGTTGTGACGGCAGGCGGTTGCTCCGGCGCGCAGTTGCAGCAGATGCTCGGCGCCGCGGGGCTGGATACCGTCGTCGTTCCTATCGGCGCCGAGATCCGGAGCAACATCAGCCTCACCCAGCCGAATGGTTCCGTCACCAAGATCAACGAGCCAGGTCCCCGCCTCAGCGACGACGAGGCCGACCGGCTGCTCCGCGCCGTCACCGAAACCATCTGCGGCGCAGAGTGGCTGGTCTGCGGCGGCAGCCTGCCTGCGGGCCTACCCGCAGGCTGGTACGGCGAACTCGTCGAACTCGGGCACCGCAGCGGCGTCCGGGTAGCCGTTGACACGTCGGGGCAGGCGCTGGCCGAAAGTCTCTCCGCGGAACCTGATCTGGTGAAGCCGAACGTGCACGAACTCGCCGAACTGACCGGTCGGGTGCCGCGGACCCTCGGCGAGGTCGTCGAATCCGCCCAGGAGGCATGCCGTCGGGGCGCCCGCACCGTGTTGGCCAGCCTCGGCGCCGATGGTGCGATCCTCGTCGACGACACCGGCGCAGTATGGGGTCGCGCGCCGGTGCACAGGGTGATCAGCACCGTCGGCGCCGGCGACGCCATGCTCGCCGGTTTTCTCAGCTGCCCGCACGACCGCAGTGGCGCGTTGGCCACCGCCTTGCAATGGGGCGCCGCTGCGGTCCAGAACGAAGGAACTCTGTTCTCGGCCAACGCAATCAAACCCGTTGTGACGATCAGCACCACGATCGATCCCAACCGACAGCTGACGAGGAGCGTCGAATGAGCTCAACCATGCAGGCCGTGGTCATTCACGGCCGCGAGGACTACCGGCTCGAGCGGATTCCAGTGCCGGTTCCCGGTCCTGGCGAGGCGCTCGTCAAGGTACAGGCCGTCGGAATCTGCGCCAGCGACCTCAAATGCTTTCACGGCGCGCCGATGTACTGGGGCGACGGGCCCATACCGCCCAACGTCGACCTGCTCGTCACACCGGGTCACGAATTCGTCGGCGAGATCGTCACCATCGACGACCTCGGCCGACAGCGGTGGGGTGTGGACACCGGTGATCGCGTCGTGGCCGAACAGATCGTTCCGTGCTGGAAGTGCCGGTTCTGTCGGCGGGGCCAGTACTGGATGTGCGCGCCGCACAACATCTTCGGCTTTCGCCGCAGCGTCAACGGGGCGATGGCGGAGTACATGATCTATCCTGCGGACGCGATCGTGCACAAGGTGTCACACGACATACCGGCGGCGCATGCGGCGTTCGCCGAGCCGCTCTCCTGCGCACTGCACGCTGTCGAACGCGCATCCATCGGCTTCGGCGATGTTGTCGTGGTCGCCGGCTGCGGTCCCATCGGACTCGGCATGATCGCAGGCGTACGAGCCAAGAGTCCGGCCCATGTGATCGCCTTGGATCACATACCGGAGAAGCTCGACCTGGCTGCCGAATGTGGAGCCGACATCACCCTGAATGTCGACACCGACAACGCCGAGTCCGTGGTGCGTGACTTGACGGAGGGCTACGGCGCCGATGTCTACCTCGATGCCACGGGGCATCCCTCCGCTGTCCCGCAGGGCTTGAACCTGTTGCGCAAGTTGGGCCGCTACGTCGAATACGGGGTGTTCGGCTCGCCGGTCACCGTCGACTGGACAATCATCAGTGACGTCAAGGAACTCGACGTGCTCGGCGCCCACCTCGGCCCCTACTGCTGGCCAACGGCGATCTCCATGATCGAAGCGAAAGTCCTTCCGCTGGATCGAATTTGCAGCCACCAACTTCCGCTGAATGACTTCCGTGCCGGAATCGACCTCGTCGGGCGCGGCGATGCCTCCGTCAAGGTGAGCCTGCTGCCGGGCGCAGAATGACCACCGTGGGGAATCAATGACCGTCACCGTCGACGAGCTCGTGGTCGCTGATCCGGCGGACGCCTGGACGGCAGCGGGGTTCAGCGTCGATCCCGACGCAGTGTGCCGGGTCGGCGGAGTTCGGATCCGACTGGTCGGACGCGACACCCAAACGGGCATCGTCGGGTGGTCGCTGCGCGGGCTGCCGTCGGACGGCGCGTTCGATGACCTCGACGGCATCCCGACGACGCGGTCGAGCGCGGTCGCTGCTGCACCCGCCGTGCACGCGAACGGCGTCACCGCGATCGATCACGTGGTGGTGCTGTCACCTGATCTGCATCGGACGGTCGAATCGCTGGCCGGGGTCGGGGTGCAACCGCGCCGCGAACGCGAAGGCGAACTCGGTGGTCGGCCGATCCGACAGATCTTCTTCCGGTTCGGGGACGTCATCATCGAAGCCGTCGGTTCGCCGGGTGCGGCGGGCGGGGGTCCGTCGACGCTCTGGGGCATCACCTACGTCGTCGCCGACATCGACGCGACCGTCTCGTTCTTCGGAGACAACACGTCACCGGTCAAGGACGCGGTGCAGCCCGGGCGCCGGATCACCACGCTGCGGCATCACGAGCTCGGGATGTCGGTCCGGTCGGCGATGATCTCGGCGCGTCGCTGAGCCGACTGCCCGACGCTGTTGCCTATCCTCGGCGCATGACCGGAAACGTCGTGGTCATCCACACCGACGGCGGGTGCCGTCCGAACCCGGGCCCCGGCGGCTGGGGCGCGGTGCTGCGATTGCGTGAGCATGTTCGCGAGATGTGCGGAGGTGACCCCGGCGAGACAAGCAACAACCGGATGGAGCTGACCGCGCCGATCATGGCACTCGAGGCGCTCACCCGGCCCGTGGTGGTGCATCTGTACACCGACAGCACTTATGTCCGCAACGGCATCACCAAGTGGGTGCTCGGCTGGGAACGCAACGGCTGGACGACTGCCGCCAAGCAGCCGGTGAAAAACGTCGACCTCTGGCAGCGGCTGCAAGCGGCGTGCGCGCGCCATCAGGTCGAGTGGTTCTGGGTGAAGGGACATTCGGGCGTCGCCGACAACGAGTTGGCCGACGAGTTGGCGACGCGCGGTCTGTTGGAAGCCATCGACGCGTCCGGGTAATCCTCGGCCCGTCGAGTCTGATGTCGCCGCCGGCGCGGTTCGCGGAGTCTGATGTCGCCGCCGGCGCGGCTCAGAGGGTCAGGCAGGTTTGTGGAACGTGTAGACCTTGTATTGGACTAGGCCGAGCTTCGACAGCCATTTCATCCACCGGGTGCCCACGATCATCGTCTTCTGAGCGTCCGCTGACCCCTGCTCGCGAAAGAACTTGATCAGGAACGGATACGTCGGCAACGTGTTCTTCCGGATGTTGCGGTTGGCGCCGAGTTGCAGCCCCGCACGTTTGCCCATGGACCTGTAGGACCGGAGAGGCACGTTGCCGAGCGTTCCGTAGGACTTCGCGATTTGGGTCCGGACCGCCGTCCAGATCGGGGTCTTGCCAAAGAACGACATGGTCGGAACGAAGTCGGACACCGCGAGGTAGCCGCCCGGCTTGAGCACCCGTGCGGCCTCGGCGAGGAACTTCTCACGCGACGGGAAGTGGAAGATGCATTCGACGGCGAGGACGCGGTCGAAGGAGTTGTCTTCGAACGGCAGCGCACACGCGTCGGCTTCGACCCAGTCGATCGTGTTTCCGTTGGTGGGCCTGGTCTGCGCATCGGCTGCTGCGAGCTGGCGCGGGTCGATGTTCAGGCCGGTCAGATCCATGTCGAAATGTGCGGCATTGATCTGTTGGATGGTTCCGCCGAACCCACAGCCGACATCGAGCAGCTTCTGACCGTCGGCAACCTTTCCAGCCTCGAACAGCACGGCGTTCATCTGTTCCATGGCAGCGATGTAGTCGGCCCGCGTGCCTGCGGCAGCCTTGGGATCCTCCCAATACCCCCAGTGCACCTGGTGCTCGAACATCTGGCCGGTCTCGCCGCCATCCTGTCGCTCGTCGATGAGCAAGTCGAAGTAGGGCAGGTCAGTCATCTGCGGAAATTATCATGGTAGAAGCTCTCTTTCGGGTAGGCAGCGCCGGTCAGGCGCGGAAAACGTTGGGGCGAAGCATCTCCGGTCAGAGGGTCGGCATGAATTCGGCGAGCGCGAGGATCATGAACACCACCAGCGCCAGCCCGATCAACCCGCCGGCAGGAATCATGATGGCGCACACCGTCACCCAAACGAGCAGCCTCGGCCATTCGAACGGTTGATTCGCCATCACGCCGCCACGCCAATCCCGGAATGCGTGGTAGATCGCCCACACGCCGGCCCCGGCCGCGGCAACCACGATGATCCGCAATCCGTCCGGCGTCGCCGCCAGGGCGACGCTCGCCATGATCGCTACGGCCGCAAGGCGTCCCCACATCGTCGCCCGCATCTCAACAAGCTGCGGCACAGTTGAGCCCTCGAACAGCCGATTCGGCTCGCCGCGGTAGCGCGGGACGCGGCCATCGATGCCCAACAGCCGCCAGATCCAACGCGACCAGACGGTCCGAAGACCAAGATGGTCTGCCACCCGTCGGGCATCGGCAGCCGACTCCGCCATCAATTGACGCGAATGTCCACTTCGCCAGTAAGCGGACTTGAAAGTTCGGCGCGGCACCCCGAACTGTCGCGCGAATGACCGCGGCGGGGTGAATATCTCGCCCATCAGCCAGCGAAGAAAGAGTGGAAACAGGATCACATATGCCAGCCGCTTAAAGCGCCCCGAATGCTGTATATGCTCGGTCAGGTAGTCGTCAGCAAAAGTAATGTGGCGGGCTTCTTCAGCCAGGTGAATATAGGTGACCTTGTTCAGCAATGGAGGTATCTGTGGCCCCCTCCGTTGTATCAGTGTCTGTTGATAGTGAACTGGCTGTTCGCCACAAAGGACCCCAATGAACAGCATGATGCTCAGGTATCCGCTGAGGAAACCCACGATGGGACCTAAAAACCGCGACATCCGCCGCATGCCAGGTACATCTTGGTCATTGCGATTGATGAACTCCTGGAACATTTGGATGTGGTTGCATTCATCGGTGATCTCATGCAGCAGATACCGGAACATTGGATCGGAATTCCGCAGCTTTCCAGCGTAATGCGCGACGCCGCGGATCAGTATCATCTCGAATTGAATTCCGACCTTGAACGTATTCGCGGTGATCCACCGGCCCATGTCAATGCGTTGCTTCAAGGGCTGTTGGGCGTACCAATTCGTGGCCGCGAGCGGAGCGGTATCCGGCTCCAGCTGCCAACGGGGATCGTTTCCGTCAAAGGCGTTCTCGGGTGCGTCCCAGTCGATGTCACCGAACGGATCGAAACTCAGACGGGCCGTCGCACGAGAGAGTGTTTCCACGCTTTCGACGAACAGGTCGTCCGTCATGTCATCCCCGTCGCTGACGGCTGTCATTTCTCCATCCACGGGTCATGCACGCAAGAACCGAACAGAGGCGGTGTTTTCATGGCGATGAAATGCTCGCACTGGCTCCGGCCTGTTGGCACGCGGTCAACGCGCGTGTCGCGCGTCGATTTGGTAACGCGGACGGCACCTTTCGATATCGCCGACGGCAGTGCGGTGCCGCGCGACGGCGAAACGGCGCTTTAAGTCGCGTCTCTCGGTCGAAGTATCTCCACCCGCCTGTCGGTCAGCAAGGGCCGAATTCGTCCGGCGACGATCTCCTGGTAGTGCGGCGAGCTGAGATGCGCTTCGAGCGCGTCGTCGTCGCGGTAGTGCTCGATCAACACGAGACTCGTTTCGTCCGAAACACTTTGAAAGGCCTCATAGCCGACGCACCCTGGCTCGCCGAGCGATCGCGGTCGGAGCACTGCGATATCCGCGAGCACAGTGTGTAGTGCGGCCTCGGTGGTTTGCCAGTGAGCGACGACGACAACGGGCTCGTGCGTTCCCATCAGATCTTCTTGAGGGCTTCGACCAGAGCCTCGCCGACGACCGTGCCCGACTGGGGGTTCTGGCCCGTGATCAGCCGGCCGTCGACGACAAGCTTGGACTGCCACGGATCTGTCGCTTCGTAAAGAGCGCCCTCCTCGCGCAGCGCACCTTCAAGATCGAACGGCACGTCGTCCTGTGCGTAACCGTCTTCTTCCGCCGCCGAGAACGACGTGAGCTTTCGCCCACGCACCAACGGCGAACCATCGTCCAGGGTCACACCGAGAAACGCCGATGGGCCGTGGCAGACCGCGGAGACGATCATTCCCGCGTTCCACGCCGTGATGACCGTCGCCTGCACCTCGGGGTTCCCGGTGATGTCGACCATCGGGCCCAGGCCGCCGGGGAAAAAGACCGCGTCGTAGTCGAGAACGTCGACGTCCGACAGTTTCCGGCTTCGGGACAGGCGGCGGTAAGCCTTGCTGTGCAGGAAAGCCGTCTGCTCCTCGTCATCGGCGTCGAACCCGTCTTCGGGTGGCTTGCCGCCCAACGGTGACGCGAACTCCACGGCAATGCCTGCGCGGTCGAGCACGCTCACGGGGTGCGCGATTTCGGGGAAGAAGAATCCCGTTGGCCGGTTGTGCGGGCCGATCACCGCGGCGTTCGTTGCGACGACAAGGACGTAGGGGACACTCAAGGCGTTCTCCTCGGGGTGCGGGTCAGCGTGCCCACAACCTTAGGAAATATTCTCGCCCTTCAGGCCGTTCCTCGCATTGCGATGCTTATGTAACGTCGTTCCATAAGAACTGTCATCGCCCGAGAGACAGGAACCTCCATGACCAACGTCGTCTTCATCCATGGGCTGTGGATCTCCCATGCAGCCTGGCAGCCGTGGATCGAACATTTCGCCGCACGAGGCCATCAGGCCATCGCCCCCGCGTGGCCAGGCGAATTCGCGACCGTGGAAGAGACGCGCCGTCGAGCCGCGGACCAAGCGGGATTCGGCATCGACGACCTGACCGAACACGTCGCCCAGATTCTCGAACAGTTCGACACCCCGCCGGTGGTGATCGGACATTCGTTCGGCGGCCTCATCGCACAGAAGCTGTTGGGGCAGAACAAGGCCGCCGCCGCGATAGCGATCGACCCAGCACCGATCAGGGGCGTCAAGCCGCTGCCCTTCGCTCAGCTGCGCTCGGCCTTTCCCGTTCTGAGCAACCCCCTCAACCGAGGACGCGCCAAAGGCCTGACCGAGGCACAGTGGCGATACGGCTTCGGTAATGCCTTGTCCCTCGAAGAGTCGAACGCCCTCTGGGAGCAGTGGTCCATTCCGTCACCCGGCAAGCCGCTGTTCGAAGCCGCGGTTGCAAACTTCGCTCCGAACTCGCCCGCCAAGGTCGACACCGCCAACAGCACACGAGGACCGTTGCTGATCACCGGTGGAACCGCGGATCACACCGTGCCCCTCGTATCCGCGAAGGCAACCTATGGCCTGTACAAGAAGTCCTCTGCCGTAACCGATTTCCATCAGTTCGAGGGACGCGGGCACTCGCTGACCATCGACGAGGGGTGGCGCGACGTCGCCGACACCGCGCTCGCGTGGATGGCCGACAGGCAGGTCGACACCCCGGCATGAGCAGCGTCCCGGTCCGCCGCCGCACCGCCAGCCATCAGGTCTCGGCCGCGTTACTCGACGCGGCCGAGGCCGTGCTGGACCGCGATGGATTGGACGGCGTGACCGTGCGCGCCGTCGCGCACGAAGCCGGGGTTTCACCGATGAGCGTCTACAACAAGTTCGAGAACAAGAACGGCTTGATCGTCGCACTGGCGATGCGGGCGCTGGAGCAACTGGCAGAAGCCATCGATGCGCCCGGGAAGATCGACCCGGTCGAGCGCTTTCGCCGGGCATGTCGAGGCTATCGAGACTTCGCCCTTCGTCATCCTGCTCGATATTCGTTGATCTTCGGGACTGGCAGCCCGCTGGAAGACCGGTCGTCGGAGGTGTCCCGCTCTGGTCGTGCCGTGTTCGACGTCTTGGTCGAGTTGATTCGGGCGATGAGAAGTGGTGATGTGCAATGTGATTCAACGGAAGACGCGCAGGTCGTCTGGAGCGCCCTTCATGGCGCCGTCACCATTGAGCAGGCCCACAGAGACCAGACTCCCGACGCCACCGACACGTTTGAACACTTACTCGACATACTCACCACGAGCTTCACGGCCGATCGGTGATCTCCCAGACGACTTCATCGGGCGTCTTGTCCGGCCGCAGTCCCCGCCAGCTCGGCTGACGAAGCCGGTCGTCGGATGTGCGTTCGCTGTACCGGACTTCACCGACCAGCTCCGGTCTGACGAAAGTGACGCCCTTGGCATCCTGGGTGGAAAGCCGTGCATTGAAGGGCGATTCGTTGGTCTCGAGGGGTTTCAGCGCGGACTTCAAACTCTTCAGCGCCTTGTCGGTGAAGCCCGTGCCGACCCGGCCGACGAGCTGCAGGCCACCGTCGGCGGGTATCCCGAGCATCAGTGCCCCGATACCGCTGGACCGGCCGCCCTCCCCCTGCCGCCAGCCTCCGATGACGACTTCCTGGGTGTTCCAGATCTTGTCCTTGATCCACGACGTCGACCGTCGACCGGGTTGGTAGGTGGAGTCGCGCTTCTTGGCGATGACACCTTCCCAGCGCTGCTTGCGCGCATGTTCGAGCGCTTGCGGCCCGTCGCCCGGCAGCGCGGACGGCACGATGACTCCCCCAGCATCTCCCAGCGCCTCCAGCAGCCGCCTGCGGTCGGAGTACTTGGCCCGCAACAGCGATCGACCGTCCAGATGCAAGATGTCGAACGCCCAGAACTCGACGCGGGTCGATCGCGCACGGTTCTGCATCTCGCCGAAGCTGGGCACACCGGCCGCATCGAGCGCGACCGCCTCGCCGTCGAGGATCACGTGGTGGTCGGCGAGATCGGCGGCCAGCGCCTCGAATTGCGGATACTCGGCGGTGACATCGCGACCGCGCCGTGAACGCACAGTGAGCTTGCCGTGGTCGGCGTCCACCAGAACGCGATAGCCGTCCCACTTGCCCTCGAATGCCCACTGCGTCTTCTTGAGCTTCTGCACGGAACCCTCGGTGGAGAGCATCGGCGCGAGATCGCCTGCGGTGGGCCGCTTCTGCTCCTTCATCCGATGCGCGAGCCAGTTCTTGCCGTCGGTCTGGATCAATGCATAGCGGCCGTCGATCCGGTCGCCGTGCAGGGTGACGATCACCTCGCCGCCCTTCGCCGGTCCCTCGGGGCCGTTGTCGTTGAACTTCTCGGTCTCATATGTGCCGGAGTCCCAGATGATGACCTTGCCGCCGCCGTATTCACCCTTGGGAATCGACCCCTCGAACGTCCCGTATTCGAGTGGATGGTCCCCGGTGTGCACGGCGAGGTGGTTGACCGACGGGGTGTCCGGCAAGTTCTTCGGTACCGCCCACGACACCAGCACGCCGTCACGCTCGAGCCGGAAGTCGTAGTGCAGCCGTCGCGCGTGGTGCTCCTGGATGACGAAGGTGTCGTCGTTGCCGGTCTTGGGCGCCTTCTTCGGAACCGGCTCAGGGGTTTTCGCCGCGTCGCGCATGCTGCGGTACGTCGTCAGCTTGTCCGACTCGGGTACGGCTTCGTCGAGGCCCTCCAGCAGATCGCCGTCCCGGGCGACGCGCTCGAGCACCTCGTCGAAGCGGAGATGACGAAGGTCGGGGTCTTCGATCTCCTCCCAGGTGCGCGGCGCAGCGACCGTGGGTTCTTCACGTCCGCGCATCGAATACGGCGCGATCGTCGTCTTCGCCGCACTGTTCTGGCTCCAGTCGAGGAACACCTTGCCTGCGCGCAGACTCTTGGTCATCGTCGCGGTGACCTGTTTGGGCATCGTTTTTTCCAGCTGCTGGGCGATGCGCTTCGCCAGCACCGACGCGCCGCGGGAACTCACCGGCTCGGCCAGCGGCACGTACAGGTGCAGCCCCTTGCTGCCGCTGGTCAACGGATACGTCGTCAGCCCGATGTCCGTGATGAAATCTCGTACCTCGTGTGCCACCTCGCACAGCTGACGGAACGTGACGTCGTCGCCCGGATCCAGGTCGAACACGATGCGGGTTGCGGGCCCCGGTATCTTCTCCGCTCCTCGTTCGCGGCTCCACGAGTCGACAAACCGCCACTGCGGCACATGCACTTCCAGCGACGCCTGCTGGGCGATCCACGCCAACCCGTCGACGCTGTCGATGATCGGGTAGGTCGTGGTGCCGGACCGGTGGGTCACGCTTGCGCGGTCCAGCCAGTCGGGTGCGGAGCTGGCGAGCTGCTTTTCGAAGAAGGACGGCTCGTCGACGCCGTTGGGCCAACGCTTGCGGGTGACGGGTCGGCCCGCGATGTGCGGGATCATCGCCTCGGCGATGGTGACGTAGTAGTCGAACACCTCGGCCTTGGTCGTACCCGTCGCCGGGTACAGCACCTTGTCCGGGTTGGTCAGCTTCACCCGGCCGATTCGATCCACCACGCCAAGGTAATACCCGCTGTACCGTTGAGTGATGAGGCGAATTATCGCCGCCTGCCTGATGGCGGCCGCTGCCCTGGCCGGCGGCGCTCCAAATGCGGCCGCCGATCCGGCCGATCTCGTGCCCTATTGCTCGGGCGATCAGACCCCGATGGACAACAACTGCCGGGAGATGGCGCACCAGGTGTTCACGCACGACGCCGAGGGCGCGAACCCGCAGGTCGGCCTCGGCACCAATCCGGGCGTCGAACCCGTCACCTAGGAATTACTCGTTGAGTCTGCGCTGAGGGCGAAAAAACGGGCTGAATCCCGCCATACACGCAAAGTCAACGCTCAGAACTAGTCGTCGTCGAGTTCTATGACAGGCATCGGCGCTGTCGGCACCTCGGCGATCGCCATCTTGGCGGCCGAGTCGGTCGGGATGACGTCGCGGGCCAGCGCGGCAAGGGCTTTGTTCGTACCGACATCGTGGCCGGCCTGCTCGCTGAGCAGCCACCGGACTTCGAGCAGATCACAGTAAGCCTGGATCGCGGTGCCCTTTCCTCCAACGACATCGTGAGCCACCCGTTCGTATGGCGTCACGACCTCGATCACCCATAACCGGGCGGCGGTGGACTCGTCGACGTCATGTCCCGCCTCCTGACACAGCTGCGCTTGATAGGCACGCAGGTCGCCGAGCAGGATGCGCGCCTGTCCCTCGCCGACGTCGAGGCCGGTGAGCTCGCGCAGCCGTTGCGCGTGATAGCGCCGATCACCCACGGCGACATGAACTTTGAGCCGGCTCGGGTCATCGCTGACGGGTTGCAGAGATATCTCGTCGACGGCGAAGCCCAAATCGTTCAGGCGCCTGATGGTGCCCTCGACGCGGTAACGATCGGTGAAGCCGAATACCGGTTCGGCGTGCAGCAGATCCCACAGCGTCTCGTATCGAACCCGCACCTGTTCGGCCTCGGCGATCAGCTGGTCCTGCAACGACTCCGGCCTGCCGAGCCGCTCCGCCAGATCGACCATGCCCATCGCCACGTTCTCGACCGTGATGTCGAGATCGTGCTGGCGTTGCCCGTTGCTCAGGGCGGGATGCACCTCGGAGGTTTCGGCGTCGACGAGCCAGGCCGCCAGCAGCTGCCCGTCGCGGGAGAACAGCGTGTTGGCCAGTGAGCAGTCGCCCCAGAACACGCCGTGCCGGTGCAGTTCCACCAGCAGGCCCGCCATCCCGTCCAGCAGTCGCGCCCGGTGCTTGGGTTGGTCCGGCGGCAGCCGCATGAACAGCCGGCGGTACTGCCAAGACCCTTCGAGGTAGCGGGTCACCAGGATCGCGGTGTCGAACTCCGGCTGAAGCACCAGACCGGCCGGCCGCACAGCGGGCAGCTCCATCTCCTCGAGCCTGCGCAGCACGTCGTATTCCTTGGCCGCGATCCGGGCGGGCATGTCCTTGACCGCCCACAGGGCATCGTCGGCCTCGACGAACTTCACCAGGTGACGGCTGGGTCCGACGGCGATGTCGCGCAGTGGAACATCGGGGACGTTCCACTGCGACAACGGCCGGTCCCATGGGAGCGTGAGCAGCCCCGGCGTCGGCGCCCGGAGCCGAAACTCCGGCGCTTTCATGTCAGGTCAATTCAGGCGTTCGCCGGTCTTCGGGTTGAACAGGTGCACCGCGCCTTCGGGGTTCTTGCGCAGCTTCACCGTGTCGGCCAGCTTCGGCGCGGTACGCGGGTTGCACCGAGCCACGAGTTCGACCCCCGAACCCGCGTGGGTGTACACGTATGCCTCGCTGCCGAGGTCCTCGACCAGGTCGACGACGACCTCGACCCCACCGTTGTCGGAGATCTCGAGCTGCTCGGGCCGGATGCCGAAAGTGACCTCCGACAGCCCCGCCTCACTGACCTTGGCGATGTCGTCGCGCTCGAGTTCCAGCACGGAGTCGCCGATCTTCACGCCGTTCTCGGTGACGGGCAGATCCACCAGGTTCATGGCGGGCGAACCGATGAAGCCCGCAACGAACGCGTTGGCCGGCCGGTCGTAGAGCTCGTTGGGCGCGGCGAACTGCTGCAGCTTGCCGAAACGGAGAACCGCCACCCGATCGCCCATCGTCATGGCCTCGACCTGGTCGTGGGTGACGTAGACGGTGGTGGTGCCGAGACGCCTTTGCAGCGCGGCGATCTGGGTTCGCGTCTGCACACGCAGCTTGGCGTCGAGGTTCGACAGCGGCTCGTCCATACAGAACACCTGCGGCTCACGGACAATCGCGCGGCCCATCGCCACCCGCTGCCGCTGACCGCCGGACAGCTTGGCGGGCTTGCGATCCAAATGCTCTGTCAGGTCGAGGCTCTTGGCGGCGTCCTCCACCTTCTTACGCCGCTCCGCAGCCGACACACCACGCAACTTCAGCGCGAAGCCCATGTTCTCGGCGACCGTCTTGTTGGGGTACAGCGCGTAGTTCTGAAAGACCATCGCGATGTCACGGTCCTTCGACGGCACGCCCGTCATGTCCTTTCCGCCGATCTCGATGGCACCCTCGTCGATGTCCTCGAGCCCGGCGAGCATGCGAAGCGCGGTGCTCTTGCCCGAACCGGACGGACCGACCAGCACGATGAACTCGCCGTCTTCGATGTCGAGGTTGAGCGAGTCGACCGCGAGCTTGTCCGACCCCTCGTAGATGCAGGTCGCGTTCTTGTAAGTGATTGCAGCCATGGGCTTTTCCGTTCTCTTGTGAAGTGAGGGGGTTACTTGATTGCGCCG
>Ga0164307_10000739_pt1 | contig 14397 bp, 21 predicted proteins | sample Whisoiple_243_MG_FD_110214 | JGI IMG/M metagenome (GOLD analysis project Ga0164307, IMG submission 110214) | Soil microbial communities amended with fresh organic matter from upstate New York, USA - Whitman soil sample_243_MG | ecosystem: Environmental > Terrestrial > Soil > Unclassified >...
AAAAGCTTTATATTGTCCTCATTCGTTCGAAAGAAAGTGGACGAATCACGCATTGTCTAGAGATTATCCATAAGAGGGGGTGGGCATTAGTTCAAGCGAAAGGAAAGTATAATCAAATCCCTGTAGCTGCCATTCAGGAAGACATTCAACGTTACTGTGAGCAAAAAGGAATTACCATTCAAACAGGAGATATTCAAATCGAATTAGTCAGTTAATACACATACGCTAGAGGAGGAAAAAGATATGTTGTTTCAAAAAGATGTGGTATTGGTATCGATTAAATGGATTGGCGAAAGGAGCGCCATTGTACGGTATCGCGATCGAGAAGAGGAAGTATTTTTCACACCGGAAGAAGCGAAAAGGTTTCATCAATATATTAGTCATGGAGGTGATATGTTGGTGCCCATGAACATGAAAACCAAAGAGCTGTTCACTTATGTTGATGAGCCTTGGGATGAACAAGAATTAGAGGAGTTAAAAGAAATCTCGTATCAAAAGGAGAACGAGAATCATGAGTAAAGAGTATTTGAAAAAATCAGCCGAAGAGAAGCGAAAAGAAATAGAAGCACTCACCAAGAACATGGATAAACGTGTGGAACAGCATTTTCATTCACCAGAAGATTTAAAAGAGTATCTCTCTTTCATGGGTAAGTTTCATCAGTATTCTTTATCAAACACTCAACTGATTCAGCAACAATTTATGGGCGCACAAGCTGTTGGATCATTTAAATTTTGGAAAGACAAAGGGTTCTCTGTCAATAAGGGAGAGAAGGGCATTAAAATTCTTGTACCAAACAAAACGGTACCTAAATTTAAAGATGAAAATGGAAAATGGAAGTCGATTAATAAAGCGAATGTTCAAGAGAAGAAGCTTATACAAGATGGAAAAAAAGAAGTGACGCAAGGACGATTGTACTTTTCAGTCGGCCATGTGTTTGACGTCAGTCAAACGAACGCAAAAGCAGGTGATTTACCTAAGATTTTTCCGAATCGTTGGTCAGAAGGAAATGTGGAGGATTACAAGATACTTTATAAAGGAATGGAAGCCATCGCTGAAAAGAATGGCATTTCCATTATTGCACCAAAAGAAGAACTAGGCAGTGCAAAGGGCATTTCCTATACCTTAACAAAAGAAGTTGCGTTAAACCCTCGTAATTCTGAAAAGCAAAATGTGAAATCGCTGCTCCACGAACTTACTCATGCCAAACTTCATACAAAAGAAACACATATGAACTATACGGCGGCGGAAAAAGAGTTTCAAGCTGAAATGACAGCTTATACCGTTTCGTCTTACTTTGGCATCGACACGAGTTCGTACTCACTCGATTACCTGTCGAACTGGACGAAGGGAAAAACCTTTGAAGATAAAACCAACCTGTTAAAAGAAGTACATGAGACGTCGGCTGAGTTTATTGGGACGATGGAAGAAACTCTTGTCAATGAACGAGAAAAACACCCGTCTTCTGAAAAAAAGACAGATCAACAAGAGCCTCTGTCTCCTCAAAATGTGTATGAAAAATTGAAGGAAGGATACGAGGCTTATAGAGAAAAACAGCAGAATGAATCCTCGGACGATGTAAAGAGTGTGTTCGAACGTGTGAGAGCTGAGGAAACCTATTATTCAACCAAAATTAAAGTCATTAAAAATGGCTGGATGACCAAAGAAGAAGTGGTGAAACTTGAGCATCAAATGGATTCTGTGACGAAGAAAAATGAACAGGGAGTCATACATGGTCAAATTCAAGAACAGCCTCTTACTTTTCAAACACGTCATGAAATGGGGCATCAGCCGTATTTTCAAAAGCGAACAGGTACCGTCAAACACAAAAAAGATGAACAGGAAATAGAAAGATAACCGAGCGTACACGCTCTTTTTTTTATGCCTAAATGAAACTTAAATGGAGGAATAATGATGAAAAAAGTGACATCTCTTTCAAATGACCAATTTAATACCCTTATTGCAGACAAACGTGAATTAAAGAAATTCATGAAACACCCACAAAATGAAAAAATCGAGGCAGGATGGGCAAATATCAGTGGTGAACAGCTGCAAGAGATTCCTTCTGGCGCGATGTACCTTACACAGTCCGCATTAGGCGAAGGAAAACCGCAGGTTTTATTGGTGTCGACAGACGAAAACGGACAAAAACAAGTATATGAAAGTGACACAACCGTTGAGTTTTTAAAGAGTCATGATGTCAGTCCTGTGCTACCAAAAGATCGGGACCAACAGCTACAGGTCAGTTATCGAAAGTTGTTAGAGGCGCACGACCAAGAACAGCCTCAACAAGTAGAGAGTATGTTGACACGTGTGAATGCTGAAAAAGACTATGTACAGTTAAAAGGATTGACTCTAAAAGAAGGCACGTTTACAAGAGATCAGGTGGATGCGATGGAGTCTCGTGTATCGGTGCACTATTACGATCAAAAACAGGCGAAAGAACAAGGACAATATAAAGGTGATTACAAGCAAGAACTTCTTCATGAGCTGGAGAAGCCGAGTGAAGAATCACAATATAAAGCAGCTTATAAACAACAGTTGCTTACACAGTTAGGCATATCACAAGAAAAAACAACCGAAAAAGAACCAAATAAACAAGGAGATCAGGAGAAACAAGAACCTGTTCAACTAAAGGCGAAAGAAGAGACACCACAGGAGAAAGAGCAGCGTTTGGCCAAGATGAGAGAATTTGAACAAAAACATTCGTTTGATAAGGTTTATAGGTTAAAAAAAGAAGTGCTGCAGAAATTAAAAGGGTTATATTTAACATATTCGCAGCGTGAGAAATTGACTAAGTTGGAAAAGACCTTAGATACGGAGAAAAAGGATCATGACCAACAGAAAAAAGAGGAGAAATCACAAAATGGGTTTGTGAAATTCTTTGCCCGAAACAAGGGTACTTCTCCTACGCAAAAAAAGAAGGAGTCACAAGAAGTAGAACGTTAAAAAAGGAAAAAGATGAAATGTGATGAGAGGGCTGAAACCCTCTCTTTTTTCATATGGTGAAAAGGAGGAGGGAGTAAGGTGGGAAAGCATCCATATGTCCGAAAGGAGGAATCCATGAAAGCGAGAGAAGTTGATTTGTTGTCGTATTTGGAAGCCAAAGGCGAAACGTTTGTCAAAGAAGGTAAGTATTACCGTCATACCGAGCATGATAGTTTGCTTATCAAAGGGAATATGTACGCGTGGAATAGCCGAAATGAGACAGGGTATGGAGCAATCAGTTTCGCTCAAATGTATTATGGGATGTCATTCCCACAAGCCGTCTTGGATATTAATAAAGGCGATTATAAAGAAGTTTCTCATTTCCATGAACAACCGTCGGTTTCAACGTCAAAAGAGCCTTTTCGCTATCCAAAGGAATTAGAGGTACAGGATCAAACAAAAGCAAAAGAGTATCTCATTAAGGAACGGCATATTGATCCTCGGCTTGTTCATTGGCTCTTTCAAAAAGATTTAATTGCCCAAGACAAACGTAATAATGTGGTATTTAAATGGCGGGAACAGGGAGGAAAGGGTAAAGTGATTGGAGCAGATCGACAAGGAACTGTGCCAATGAAAAATAAGCGTGGTTCCTTTAAACAAGTTCTGCCCAATGATAACCCTCATACGGGATTTTCCGTTGATGTAGGAAAGCCGACGAGCATTCATTTCTTTGAAAGTCCGATTGATTTGCTTTCATATTGGAGCATCCAGGAGAAACAATTACAGAATACACGTCTTATTAGCATGAATGGGTTAAAACCGAAAACCGTCGCCCAGTCGTATCTTGCAGCTCGGCGTGAAGGACTTTCCATCAAAGAACTGGTTTTAGCTGTCGATCATGACCAAGGAGGAAAGGAATTTATCACGAAAATGAACCAAATTGTCAATGCGGATCTCATCAAAGGAGAGCTCCCCTCTAAAGGAAAGGATTGGAATGATGAGTTGAAAAAAAGAGCAAGAGAAAAGCCTTTTTCTAAACACTTTTCTCCTCTACGAAACAAACCGAATGAACAGGAGCTTTCAATGAATGGATAATTTCATCATAAGTATCGGATATTTTCTTCTTTTCGTGATTTTGTTTAAAGGCTCTCTCATGCTTTATCAGGCTATTCGAACGCGTAAACAGCATAAGGCATTATTAAAAGCTGATATGCCTTATATTGATAAAATGGATGGTAGGCAATTTGAAATCTATTTGCAAATTCTTTTTCGACATTTAGGGTATCATCCAGAAGTAACCAAGCAAAGAGGGGACTTTGGCGCTGATTTAGTTATGGAGAGAGATGAAAAAATCGTGGTTCAAGCCAAACGATACGGCTACAAAAACCGAGTCAGTTTATCAGCTGTGCAAGAGGTATACGGGGCGAAAGCCTATTATCGAGCGAATCAAGCTTGGGTGGTGACTAATAGCTATTTCACCAAACAAGCCAAAGAGTTGGCAGCTGCATGTGATGTAAAGTTGGTTGATCGTAGGGATCTGCAAGAACTCATTCGTGCCATTAACCCCACGTTCGAAGCAAAAGAAATCTATGAAAATGTCACACCGGAAGCACGCAAGTGTCCAGAGTGCGGTAAGCAATTAGTGGTGAGACAAGGAAAGGGAGATCGTTTTTTTGGTTGTTCATCTTTTCCTTCCTGTCGTCATACCGAAAAAATAAATAAGTAAAGGTAACAGCAAAGAAATAAAGGTTTTCTAAGATGCTGAAATTTGCATCGAATGGGCTGTTATACGCAAAACAAAAGTTAATTTCGTCAGAGAGCGTTTCTCTGCATGTCAAAATCGATGATTTAATAGGTTTTTGTTCATAAATGATTGTTACGAGAAAGCATCTTTCCATTTATACGGAAGGTGCTTTTTTCGTTTCTTATAAAAATATAAAAAAGGGAGAGCTATTTTTATGAAGAACATCTTTATCAAATCAATGACCGTTCTTACGTTACTAATGGTCGCATTGTTTGGAGTTAATGGCGGAAAAACAGAAGCAGCAAGTAAGCCAGCGAATCAAGATTTAATCATCATTAACAAATACTATAACAAGCTTGCTTATTTTTATAATGGAAAATTAGAAATGGTGGAGCCGGTTGCGACGGGGAAATCGTGGGACAAAACACCGGTCGGATTTTTTAAAGTCGTAAACAAAATTAAAAACCGCCCTTACTATAAAGGAAAGATTCCTGGGGGAGATCCTCACAATCCATTAGGAAAACGTTGGTTAGGATTAAATGCAAACGGTACGTATGGCGATACATACGGCATTCATGGCAACAACAATGAAAGTAGCATTGGAAAATATGTAAGTCAGGGTTGCGTGAGAATGCATAATGCAGATGTTGAAAAGCTTTACGAGAAAGTTCAAGTAGGTACACCGGTTGCTATCACTTATTCCTATAAGAGTTTTATAGATTTAACGAAAGTCTATGGGTACGAGTTTAAAGGTTACAATATGAAAAATTAATAATGAAGGATGATTACCTTTAAGGATAAAGGTAATCATCCTTTTACTGTGTAAACTAGGTGTTACATGTATTTGCGATATGATAAAGTAAATATATAAAATCCTTTTTGTTCCATAAATAATGATGAACTACAAAAAAGGTGAAATTATTTTTAAATAAAATAAGAAAAAAGGGCATAAGAAAGGAAATCATCAATGGTACCCATTTCAATAGAAGCTTATGTGAATAAGCATTGTAAGAATAATCCTGGAGAAGAACCAAATCAGTTAAGGGAAAGTCTGAAACAGGCAGTTAAAGATAAGAAAAATGGAGCGATCTGCATCAACTGTGGTCAAGAAATTTGGGCGATTGGTAGTGCAGTTGCTTATCAGGGATGTTTCTCGTGTTTAACTGGAGAGGCGGATTCCTCGGAAGACTATGAGATCGACGAGGTGTGTTGGTCATAGATTAAAAAATATCTGTTTGAGCTCCAAATGATAATATGCGAAAATACAGCAATGAAAAAAGGCACTTGCTATATACAAGTGCCTTTTCGCTACATTGAATTAATTTGTAATATATTTAATCATTTTAACCTAGATATTTTAGCTTTTAAGTATGAATTCGTATTTTGAATTATTATGCTGAGTGAAATTAGAAGTTGGTGTATTAGGAGTATTTATTTTTTTACTCGGAAGACTAATTAAATAAAGGTTAGAGAATAGGCTTAGTGAAAAAGGGATGAGGTGGATTATATGAAAAAACAAATTTTGTTAATATATGTGGCGATTATTCTGATTTTATCTCCTGATTTTTCATTTGCAACAGAAAGACCTCAGACTTCTCAGAAGACTGTTTCTAGGGCATTGTTAGAAGAAGTATTATTTCAAACCTTATCATCAAAAGAAAAAGTCCAATTTATGAATAAAGTTAAATCTAAACAAATGTTAAAAAAGGAATTAATTAATTGGTTAACTGGTGAGATTTCTGCCGTTATTGGGGGAGATTGGAATAGAGGTCATGAAAAGATATTGGAAATTAAGAAAGAAAACAATCAGAGTTATATTATAGTTGTGCAAGTGATAAGCTTTGATGGTCCACATAATCCCCCCTATGTAGAAGAGACCATAAGTTTTAAGACCAAAGGTTATAGAGTTGAACCAATTGACTATTTCAATAGAGAAATACCAGAAAAGGATTGGCAGAAAATAAATTTATGGTAATTCTCCTTATGGAAGAAAGTGAAACTAAACATAATCATTATTATGTAAACTAGGGATGAATGCAATATACATCATTAAATACAAAAAGCTACTTGCGTTAAAGTAGCTTCTTGTAAAATAACATCAAATGAGAAATTCACCATTATAGGCGATATAAATATGATAACCGTTCTGTTAAAAATATATTCTTAAATATGTTTATGAAAAATTAGTTCGATTTTTTGATCATTTAGTATATTTTTTGGTAACTAGTGAAAGATAATGGCAAACCTAAGAAAAGGAGTACATCAAATGAAGAAAAAATTACCTATAGTACTTGCGTTAATTACTGTATTTCTTATGGTGCCATTTGTAACAAATGCAGAAAGTGATCGTGAACAATCATTTAAAGAGGATTTAAAGAAGGCGGGTTATGTACCGTTAGATCAAGCGATAGCTAAATTTGAGGATACTTATAATGTTAAGGTTAAAGTTCCTAACGCTCCTATAGAATCAAATTATGAAGTAGGAAATGTCAGTGAAAAAGATAAAGTGTTGGAAATGAATTTTATGAAAATCGATGAAGTGAAATCAGAAAACTTTATAGTTTTTGTGAAAAAAGTAGATCAATCAAATAAAGATCTATATGCCGCGGATAAAGTTAAAGATAAGAAAATTACACTAAAAGATGGTACTGTTTCATATTTCAAAGATCACCCTAATACTTATCGATTAGTTTTCAAAAAAGATGGGTTAGAATATTGCTACATGGCAAAAAGCAAAAGTGATTTAACAGAAAAAGAATTTATTGCGATAGCAGATTCTTTTCAATAACCAAAAGCCTAGAATTTTTTCTAGGCTTTTTATTTGTTAAAAGAAGGAAAAAATACTCCTCAGAAGAATATAAACATAGTTAAAAAATGTATATTTACAGGGGGAGTTAAATTGAGGAAGATTAAATTATTTTTACTTGTTTGTGCAAGCTTCTTTATTATCACGTCTGTAGATTTTGTAATACCTAACAATGCTGAAGCAGCTTTTAAATGCTACAGTGGAGAAAGATGCAAAAGTGTGACTTTAACATATGGAAAAGATATATCAAAAAAATCTGCTAACCTTTATTTATATAAAGGGGAAACTGGAACAGTAGATTTTGAAACAAATTCTAATAGTAAACATCAAGTTGCTTTTGCAGCCTATGATTATGATGGGAAAAGAGTATCTAATTGGGGATATGCTACTTACGCAGGTGGATGGGCAGCTAAAGACTTTACTGTTCCATATACAGGATCGTATTATATAAAGGCCTATTGTAAAGGGGGAGAAACTAACACTTGCTCAGGTGGAGGAACAATAAGTAAAAAATAAGTAGATTGTAACTTCAAATACAAAATCACTTGCTATAAAGCAAGTGATTTTTTTGTATATAACGTTCGAAAAGGTATTGATAATTTAACGGACGTTCATTATTTGATTACAAACAAAAACGAACGTAAAAAGTAATAAAGTTTATATCAAAACTTACAGTCCGCAAACGTATACTTTTACGGGCGTATTAATTTACCATATTTTATGTAATGTATAAAATATGGTAAATTATGCTAGGAGGTTAATAATGTAATTATTTATATTTCTAATCAAGAATTAGGGAGGACATATAAATGAAAAAACCGTTTAAGCAACTTTATTTTTTAAAAAGAATAAATAGGTCGCTTGTTGGTGTCACTTCATATTCATTTAGTATATTAAATTCAATGATAAACCCTTGCTCTATACCTTTGATTCATAGTTAAATTACATAAAGCTTTTATGAAGAGAATAAGTTAATCATTATAATTAAGTAATATTCTAGACGTAAAACTATCAATTATATCCTTATACCATTGTTGATAATAATGTTTGTTTGCATGACCTATATAAGTAAATGATGCCTTAAAGGGTTTAGTATAAGTAAAGATAGTACAATTAGTATATGATATGACATTAGCATTTTGATATCTATCAATAAATTCTATTCGACGCTTTAATAAAGTGCATTTAGGAGAAAAGGTAGTGCTGTCAGACAATAATCTATTCTTTAACAGAACTTCTTTTGCTAATTGATTAATAGTACTATATATATAATAATCACGGTTTTTTATAGTGTCAGAAACACTCTTATCTATGATAAGTATCTTTTTTAATTCATTTAATTCTTCTAATGATGTATTTTTTCTTATCCATTCAAATGTTTCAAAGAATCTAGTAGGTGACATAGGAATTAAATCTTTGGATGTTTTCATGAAATTAATCTCCTGCGTTTTTTAGATGTAAGGTACTTGGTTCAAAAGTTAATTTTACTAGATTAAAGGGGAAAATTCACCCTTATTTTGTTACTAGACAGGGCTGAAAACAAAGGCAATGAAAAATCCCTACGGAAGGTTGGAAAGCGAAGCAACATTAATCTACTTAATGGAAAAGGCTTGGATAATAAGTCCAGGAGGGAGTGACATGTTGCATACACTAGAAAGAAATCTTTAACCTCGAGTAATTAGTTATTTATTAAGACTAGGATTACTCAATTCCAGATATGTGTAAATAATAAGACGAAGAGAAACAGCCAACCGTTATTAAGTTGAACCTGAAAAATTAGACACTCTTTCAGATATTATTTCTGGAATTAAAATGTAAATTCTATAAATTTCAGAGTAAGTTGCAGCTTTTACCCAACAATAACCTGCCTCTATGGAAGAGACTATTGTAGCTTTAAAATCATTGTTGAGAATGGCTGAAGAACTTAAACTATTAGTCCATAAATTTAAGATTTAAAATGACAATGAAATGAAAGTTTACTAAAAATAATATAATCATGCCCTATTTAAACCTCTTTTAAGAGGTTTTTTTTCATTCCTTTCTTGAATAGATAGTATTCATAGCATAAATTATTGGTTTATTTGACAATATTTATAATATTTTATTAGTATTATTATACTAATACTATTTATCTACTTGATGAGGGGTTACCTACATAATTAGTATTAAGTATTCGCAATGCACAGCTCCTAAAAGGTTGAGCTTGCTTGAAAGAATATGAAATAAAAGAGAGGAGGATAAGGAAATGCTTGATACAACTAAGCTATTGCTAGATAAGAACACTGATGAAGAATGGGTAAATTTAATGGAGGAAGCTTACGAAATAGGTATACCTATCGAGGAAGTGAAAGAATTTTTATTAAAAGGCAGCAAACATTCATAATTATTATGTAGAAAAGAAAAAACATTAGGAATAAACTTATCCTAATGTTTTTTAATGAAGCGTTTATTTAGTAGCAGCTTCCTTTTTCTCGTTAAGAAACTCTACGAATTTTTCTTTACTTACTTCGGAATCCATTGCGATTTTTGCTAATTCCATCCATTCTTTTGGAAGTACTTCTACCTTTGTTGTCATTATGCTCACTCCCTTTGATAACTACCTACCCAAATTTCGAAAATGTAAACCTATTTTTATATTGAAAATCTATTAAAATTATAAGATATTCCTTACTTTATTAATATACTATTTAAGTCATTTAAAAGTAAATCGAGATTTTGACTTATACTTAGCGTAGCAGGAGAAGTTAACCCTTCTCTTAAGACCGTGGCTATCATTAATTCTCTCGCTTTTTCAATTTCAGATAATAACAAATTGGATACATTAGAGCTGTTAATTGCATTGGTTATTAACAAAATAGCCACCTACTTTATATGATAATTATTTCTCTAATAAAATTATCGGAAGTAATCAAATTTTATGAAGATTAATTATCCATATTTCTATATAATATAGAATTCCTTTTTTATATAAATAGAGGGAATTCATCAAAAAAAAGCCTTTTCTCGGGAAGGGTTAAGGCTTGTTGAAACCCAAGCAATTTGGGAATAAGTATTAGTTTGATTCAAATTGAAAATTTGCATAAACATTTTTTATTATACAGATGCTGATTTTACATTGGTTAAATCATATTATAACGACAGAGTTTATGTCTTCACATAGTAAATCATAGTACAAATATCTTCTAAATAACAGATAATTTTCATTCTCTTCCCTAATCTTATGAAGTGACAAGTACGTAGAAGCTATGATATGGTAGCATCTCTACATATTATTTAAAAATAAGAGAATGAGGTGTTTAAATATGAATAAAACTGAACTAGTAGATGCAGTTGCAACAAAATCTGAACTAACGAAACAGGATTCAAAAAAGGCTGTAGGCGCTTTATTTGAAACAATTTCTAATACACTTGCAAAAGAAGAAAAAATTCAATTAGCTGGATTTGGTACATTTGAAATACGTAAGCGTGCAGAGCGTACAGGTCGTAACCCTCAAACAGGTGAACAAATGACAATTCCGGCTTCAAAGTCTCCTGCTTTTAAACCAGGAAAAGAATTAAAAGAGGCCGTTAAATAAATATGTCTTATAAGTAAGCCCCCTCTAGAAGTAGACTTCTAAAGGGGGCTATTTTTCATGGGGGAAATTTTCTAAATATCAACATCTAAATATTATTTAATCAATGTTTCTATTTTCTTGCGTCGTCTTAGAGATAGGATCTTTGCCAAGTCTAAGTTTCCAATTGCCTAACTTATTTTTTAAGTAATCCTTTAAAACATTGCAGGTGTTTTTTTCGTCTTTTATCTCTATTTTTCATAAGGAATCATCACCTTTAGGTTACTTAATAGATTTAATTTATCGCTATTATAACTTATGGGAAAAACCCAATCTTTATGCTAAATCTATAAGTGATAAGTAGTTCATCTTACTACTAAAAGGAATATTTTTATGGACAAGATATTTAAACTTAAATAAAAAAGAAAGCTACCCCATCGTTGCAGGACGAATAGCTTTTAGGGAATTTTTATGCTCTATTTCATATAAAAGTCTGAATGATTTTATAATGAATTTATAAATAATGCAATATAAGATAACCATGAGCATATGAATAAAAGGTGCGCTTTTTATTCATCTTTTCTTCACTTTACCCTTGAATAATCAGCGTTATATCAAGGATGTATAAAAAGCTGCATAATTCATAATAGAGACCCTTTTAGAACCCTTACTCCCAGAAGGGTTCTCTTTTTATATGTGTACCGGAAGAGGAATTATGTAAACTAATTTTGTATAGCGTATACAGCTTAAAAACAGAAAACACTCCTGTCATTGGCCAGGAGTGTTTTCTGTTACTTGGATGTTATGCAATTGGGTTCTATGAGAGGATGCTTCGCAGCATCTTGAGTAGTTTGTTCCGGATGTGAAAACTTATTCGTTATTGGCTAACTTACATTTTATTTTTATAAATTGACATACTAAATGTATCCAATTTATTTAGGAATCAAAGGTGGAAGTCTAATAATGATGTATGTCTTTCTGTGTTTTTTAGTTTTTAATTTACTAGCATTTTTCGTACCTAAAAGATTAGTTCCTATTGAAATATATGCTACATGTGTTTTTGCTTATGCCTATGGGATAACAACAGATTTAGTGTTAGATCTGCATTACAATCTGTATGGTTATCTTCAAAAAGGGTTTCAATGGTTATCGCTTTTAGCAGTTATTATGTATTTTCCCTCTATTAGTTTTTTATTTTTAAATTTTTATCCATTTAACAAAGCCTTAGGAAGAAAAGTACTTTACATTTTAAGTTGGACACTTTTCTCTGTTGTATTTGAATGGTTCGTAGTTCATACAGACTTTTTTTATTATAATGGCTGGAAATTACAATATTCGGCTCTAGTATACCCAATCATTTTTCTTATTCTTGTGAGTAACTTGAAATTAGTGAGGAGAATAATTGCTAGTAAATGCTAATCATATCTCATAAAAAACAAAAGTAAATTTGCAATATCCTATTTCATGAGTAAAAGAAAAAGCAGGCTTAAGCCTGCTCTTATAGCCTTAAAGGCTATTCTATAGTTAAGAAGTACGTATTAGTTTTTGTGAGGATTCTTGATGCAAAATTTGAAATTGTTGAACAGCTTCTGTCATAGATGGCGTATTCAACTTCTTTAAGATACTACTTCTTTGATACTTAATCGTGCACTCTTCAGTCGAGCAGCTTCAACAATTAAATCAGACGCTACACTTAGAATATTTTCAATACCCATTAATAGTTTTTCGATTTGATCCATGATAAGACCCTCCTATTTTGTGAGGGCGACCCATGCTATAATAATTATGAAACTAGGAATTTCAAGTAGCAATGGGGTGTTTCTCTGCCAGGAGAAATGCCTTTTTTTAATATAGTTTGGACTTACTAAGATAAAAAAGACCTTTTAAAGGGAAATAAAGGGATATTCAAGTTTATCAATGAGGCAATAAATTATGTAGAAAACTATTTCTCAAACAAGGAACTGTATAAAGTTAATAAACAAGCTGATGAATTAAAGAAATAAAACGCTGAAGTTGCGGAAAGAGAAGGGTTTGAATTGGGTACATAAATATTTAGAAAAGACGAAAATGGTTGCTTTTATTCAACACATAGGTAGTATTCAGAAGCAAATTAAAAAGGAATAACAAAAATCTTAGTAAGAATAAGTAGTTTATGATATACTGCCCATTCATCAGCATATTAGATTTGAAGGTGCTCTCTTTTAAAGAGAGTACCTTTTTTCGTCAAGTGATTAGATACCTTACTTGTTAATGAATATAGATGGAGGTTTTTATATATGGACTATACATTTCCTATGGTTATTTCACTGGTTGCCTTAACATTTGCAATGCAGGCGCAATTGGAAAATAAAAAATTAAGACGACAAATTAAAGAGTTAGAAAAAAGACACTCTTAAAATAATGAGTGCTATCATTTATGATACTTTCAATCGAAGCACCGGCATATTTTTTACTTATCATTGTGGTATGTTACCAGGATACAATATCAATTGGAGATTCACTGGAAGGCTTGAACGGATATATCTTGAATGGGACTCGCACGGTTCTTAGGGTAGGCAGGGATAGGGCTGCCCCTAACTTACCGGACGTAAATAGAAATGAATAGCCTATGAGTCCAAAAAAAAGGAAAAACTACCCTATAGGTAGTTTTCTTAGAGTTTATAACAAGGGTATTGTGGCTGATGCTCATCCATGCATCTTGAGTAGTATGCTTAAAATAATGAATAATATTCATTCATAAAATTCCTTTTTTTATATGTAAAAGAATAATAAACCAAGGTATGGAGATATTAAGCTTGTGCATAGCGAGAAAGGTGACACATTCTCATGAATATATTAAGGAGGATAACAATGGGAATTTTAAGTGGAAATCCTACAGATGAACCGATGCATTATGGCGAGGTGTTTGGAACATGGTCGTTTCTTTCTACTTCAAAAGGTTTAGTGGCTGGTTATCAAACATTTCTAAACCATGTAGGAGACAAGGATCTACATAAGTTAGTACAAGAGACAATCGAACAGTGTCAGCAAGAAATGAAAGGTGTAGAAAAGCTATTAAAAGAAAATGGAGTAGCTTTACCTCCCACTCCACCTGAACGTCCAGAAGCATGTTTAGATGATATTCCAGTAGGCGCACGTGTTCAAGATCCAGAAGTCGCTGCTGCCATCTCAATGGATATCGCTGCTGGTCTAGTTGCTTGCAGTCAATTAATTGGACAATCTATTCGAGAAGATATTGCAACCATGTTTGGACAAATTCATATGCAAAAAGTAGCTCTTGGAGGTAAGTTCTTGCGCCTCAATAAAGAAAAAGGCTGGTTAGTTCCACCACCTCTTCACAAGTCAAAAAGCACGGATTGTTGACAACAAT
>Ga0164307_10000740_pt1 | contig 14396 bp, 11 predicted proteins | sample Whisoiple_243_MG_FD_110214 | JGI IMG/M metagenome (GOLD analysis project Ga0164307, IMG submission 110214) | Soil microbial communities amended with fresh organic matter from upstate New York, USA - Whitman soil sample_243_MG | ecosystem: Environmental > Terrestrial > Soil > Unclassified >...
ATGCTCGTCGCGTGACCGAGCGACACGCCATCCTGACCGTGTGGGAGACCGGTTTCGACTGGTCCCCGGCACCCGACGTCGACTATGCCGACGTCCACGTCGACGGAGCCGAGGCGGTGACCTACCGCGCGCGCGTCTGGGAGTCACCGGTCGTCGAGTCCCCTTTCGCCGCAACGGAGCTCATCCCATCGTGGAACGCCCGGACGCCGGCCGGCACGTGGCTGCGGGTCGAGGGGCGGGTGGCCGACGACGCCGGCTGGACGCCGTGGTTCACCTTCGCGCGGTGGGCCGAGGACGACCCGGCGGGGGAGTCGCCGATCACCCGGACCACGGTGCCCGGGCAGACCTTCGAGCCGGGGAGCGTCTCGACGGACACCTGGCTGTCCTCGCCGGGACGAGGCGTCGACCGGTGGCAGCTGCGCGTCACGGCCCTCGCACTCCCGCATGACGGGATCGCCTGGCCCACGGTGACGCTCGTCGCCGGCGCCGCCTCACGCTTCACCCTCACGCCTGACGAGTCGACGAGCCGACCCGGTGTGGGGCGGGGTCACGAGGTCGCGGTCCCGCCGCACTCGCAGCGGCTGCACGTCGGGTCGTTCCCCCAGTGGGACAACGGCGGGCAGTCGTGGTGCTCACCGACGTCGACGACGATGCTCCTCGAGCACTGGGGGAGAGCGCCCTCACGGGACGAGGCCTCGTGGGTCGGGCACGACACCGACCCGGAGGTCGTGCACGGCGTGCGCCGCGTCTTCGACCTGGCCTACGGCGGGGCGGGCAACTGGGCCTTCAACACCGCGTATGCCGGCGCGCGAGGGCTGCGTGCCTACGTGACCCGCCTGCGCGACCTCACCGAGGTCGAGGCGTTCGTCGCGGCGGGCATCCCGCTCGTCGTGTCGGTGGGGTTCCGCGACGACGAGCTCGACGGGGCCGGCTACGAGACCAACGGTCACCTGCTGACGGTCGTCGGCTTCACGGACGAGGGTGACGTCGTGTCCAACGACCCCAACTCCCAACGCATCGCGAGCAACGAGCAGGTGCGCAGCGTGTACCGCCGAGACCAGTTCGAACGGGTCTGGCTCGGCGCCAACGGAGGGCTGGCCTACGTCATGCACCCGCGCGACGTCGCGCTGCCGTCCTCGCCCTCCGAGCCGAACTGGCGCTGACGCGTCACTTTCCTCCGCATCGCGTCCTCATCGCGAGAATTTGCGACGCCAACGCCCCACGGGGGCGATGACCGGGTGTTGACTGGCCGCGCGATCCCCCTCCGGAAGGTGTGCCCATGCCCAGTCGCTCCACCGTCTCAGCCGCCCCGTTCCAGCCCAGCCGTCGCTCGCTGCTCGCCGGTGCGGCGGCCGGCGCCGCCGCCGGTGCCGCCCTCGTCGGCGTCTCCGACGCGCCGCGGGCCCGCGCGGCCGAGAGCAAGAAGGGCGGGGCCGACCGACACGTCCACTACACCTCGTGGTCCGGCGCCGACCTCGTCTTCGGACCGTTCGACCGGACCGTCGACTACACCGACCCGCACGACACGGTGGCCACTCCCGTCACGTACGAGGTCGCGACCTGGACCTCGCCCGTCGTCACCCCGGGCTTCGGCCTGACCGAGCTCGTCGCCTCGTGGAACGCCGCGACGCCCGGCGGTTCGTGGGTCGAGGTGCGCGTCCGGGGCACCAGCGCCGGCATGACGACGAAGGACTACGTCCTGGGCCGCTGGGCGTCCGAGGACCCCGCGGACGGACGTGGCATCCACCGCACCTCCGTCGCCGGCCAGGGCGACACCGTGGCGACCGTCTTCACCGACACCCTCGCGACCCGCACCGGCTACGCCCTGACGGACTGGCAGCTCGAGGTCAGGCTCCTGCGTCCCCGCGGCACCTCCGACACGCCGTCCGTGTCCGTCGTGGGGGCGATGGCCTCGACCCTGCCCGATGCCAAGAAGGTGCCGCGCAGCCCGAACGGACCCGCCTGCGGCACGACCCTCGACGTCCCCACCTACTCGCAGGAGGTCCACGTCGGGCACTACCCGCAGTGGGACAACGGCGGCGAGGCCTGGTGCTCACCCACCTCGACGTCGATGGTCGTCGCCTACTGGGGCGCCGGGCCGACGGCGTCCGAGACCGCGTGGGTCGACCCGCCGGTCGACGCCCAGGTCGACTTCACCGCACGCCACGTCTTCGACTACACCTACGACGGCGCCGGCAACTGGCCCTTCAACACCGCGTATGCCGCCACGCGCGCCGACCTCCGTGGTTTCGTGACGCGACTGCGCAGCCTCGCCGAGGCCGAGGCGTTCATCGCCGCAGGCATCCCCCTCGTCGTGTCGGTGTCGTTCAAGAAGGGCGAGCTCACGGGCGCGGGCTACGGCACGAACGGCCACCTCATGGTCGTCGTCGGCTTCACCCCGTCCGGCGACGTCGTGTGCAACGACCCGGCCTCGCACCTCGTCGCGAGCGACGACCAGGTGCGCGTCGTCTACGACCGGGAGCAGTTCGAGAACGTCTGGGTGCCGCACAGCGGGGGCATCGTCTACGTCATCCGTCCCGCCGACCGTCCGCTGCCCCCGGCGCCGGCACACGAACCCAACTGGTGACCTGACGCCCGGTCCGGCGTGGCCTCGGGCGTCACCGACCGAGGCCCGACCTCGGGTCGCGGTCGGTGATGCAGTAGAGGGCGCCGGCCGGGTCGCGGAGCGTGGTCCACCCGCCCCCGTGGTCGGCCGCGACCGTCGCGCCGAGGCCCACGTGTCGGGAGACCTCGGTCGGCCGGTTGTCGCACGCCAGGTCGAGGTGGCCGGTGACCGGCCCTGTCGCGGGCTCGACGAGCCGCTGGAGGAGCAGCCGCAGCGGGATGCCGTCCGGACGCACGAGGTGCCGGAACTCCGGGCGGCTCACCGACCCGCGCAGCGGCCAGCCGGTCAGCTGAGACCAGAAGGTGCACTCCGCCTCGTAGGCGGCGGCCGGGATGTCGAGGCACACCTGGTCGACGACACTCTCGTGCTCCTGGGGCCACCGGGTCGGCCAGGGACGTTGGGCGAGCGGCTCGTGGACGAAGCAGAAGACGAAGCCGCCGGGGGAGCGGAGCACGACGTAGCCGTGCTCCGACCGGTGCGCCACCTCGGCGCCGAGGCCCTCGGCCCGAGCCGTCGACTCGGCCGCCGACCTGACGTGCAGGTCCAGGTGGATCCCGGGCACGGCTGCATCGTCGGCGGCGGTCCGCTGGATCTTGAGGTAGGGATCACCGACCGGTGGGAGCAACGTCGTGAACTCCGCGACGTCCCCGCGAGCCGGCGACACGGCATACCCCGTCACTGCCGACCAGAAGTGGGTGCCCGCCGCGTGGACGTCGGGCGGGAGGTCGAGGAAGGCCGTGACCCAGCTGACCGTCGTCATGCTCCGAGAGTAGGCGAGGCAGACTGGGAGCATGCCGACTCCGACCTCCTCTGCGTCTCGCGGACACACCCCACCGGGGTGGCCGCCGGGCGTCCCGCCGGCCCACACGCCCGGCTGGGAGGACCGCGCCGTGCTGTGGCTGCTCGACCAGTGCCCGCCCGACTATCGCGCGTATGCCGGGTGGCGGCGTCACCCGATCGCGCTCGCGTGGCTGGCCGGTCGGCACCTCGACGGGCAGGTCGTGGCGATGCGGGACGCGTGGCGTGAGGCACGCGTCGCCATCGGGCCGCACGTGCCGGCCGACGCCCTGACCGAGATCCTCGGGCAGATCGAGGCCGAGGGGATCCGGCTGCTGGCGGCCTCGCGCTCGGCGCGGCTGCTCCACGAGGCGCTCCAGGGCAAGGTCTTCGCGCCCCGCCTCTGAGCGCGTCAGCCGGGGACGTCGGGCGTCGGGTTGCCGTGTGGAGGTCGTGTGACGAGACCGACAGGGCCTCGTGCGCACGGTTGGGAGCCGCTGGACGTTGACCCGTAGACTCGATCGACCCACCCGAGTGGGTCGAGACACCACCGAGAGGACGAGGCAGCGTGCCCCTGCTGGAGACGATCACGAGCCCGGCGGCACTCAAGGCGCTACCGGCGACCCAGCTGCCGGCGCTGGCCGAAGAGATCCGCACCTTTCTCGTCACCGAGGTCTCCAAGACCGGTGGACACCTCGGCCCGAACCTCGGCGTCGTCGAGCTGACGATCGCGCTGCACCGGGTCTTCGAGTCGCCTCGCGACACCCTCGTCTTCGACACGGGCCACCAGGCCTACGTGCACAAGCTGCTCACCGGGCGGCACGACTTCAGCAAGCTCAAGAAGCAGGGCGGGCTCTCCGGCTACCCGAGCCGCGCCGAGTCCGAGCACGACGTCGTCGAGAACTCGCACGCCTCGACCGCGCTCTCGTGGGCCGATGGCATCGCCAAGGGCCGCCGGCTGTCGGGGGAGAGCGACCGGCACACCGTCGCGGTCATCGGTGACGGCGCACTGACCGGGGGCATGGCGTGGGAGGCGATCAACAACATCGCCGTCGACAAGACGCTGCCCCTCGTCATCGTCGTCAACGACAACGAGCGCTCCTACGCCCCGACGATCGGCGGGCTCGCCGACCATCTCGCCACGCTGCGCACGACCCGTGGCTACGAGCGGTTCCTCGACTGGGGCAAGCGGTCGCTCGCCAAGACGCCGGTCGTCGGCGGCGCGATGTTCGAGACGCTCCACGGCGTCAAGAAGGGCATCAAGGACATCGTCGCCCCGCAGGGCATGTTCGAGGACCTCGGCCTGAAGTACATCGGTCCCGTCGACGGTCACGACGAGCAGGCGCTCGAGCGGGCACTGGCCAAGGCCAAGGACTTCGGCGGCCCCGTCATCGTGCACGTCATCACCCAGAAGGGCCGCGGCTACCAGCCGGCCATCGATGACGAGGCCGACCAGTTCCACGGCGTCGGCAAGTTCAACCCCGAGACAGGCCTCCCGTTCGAGGTGTCCGGCCGCATCTGGACCGACGAGTTCAACGAGGAGATGGTGGCCATCGGGGCCGAGCGCCCCGACGTCGTCGCCCTCACCGCCGCCATGCTCATCCCGGTCGGCCTCGACGGCTTCGCCGCCGCCTATCCCGACCGCGTCTTCGACGTCGGCATCGCCGAGCAGCACGCCGTCACGATGGCGTCCGGGCTCGCCTATGCCGGCCTGCACCCGGTCGTCGCCGTCTACGCGACCTTCCTCAACCGGGCCTTCGACCAGCTCCTCATGGACTGCGCGCTCCACCGGGCCGGCATCACCCTCATCCTCGACCGGGCCGGTGTCACCGGTAGCGACGGCGCATCGCACAACGGGATGTGGGACATGACGCTCACCTCGATCGTGCCCGGGCTGCGCCTCGCCGCGCCCCGCGACGGCGAGCAGGTCCGACTCCAGCTGCGTGAGGCCGTCGACGTCTCCGACGGCCCGACGGTGATCCGGTTCCCCAAGGGCGACGTCGCCGACCCGCTGACCGCGGTCCGCTCGATCGGCGACGTCGACGTGCTCTTCGAGAACGCCGGTGACGACGTCGACCTGCTCGTCGTGGGCGTCGGTGCCTTCGCCGGGCTCGCCATCGAGGCCGGCGAGAAGATCGCCGCCCACGGACGCACCGTCCGCGTCGTCGACCCGCGGTGGGTGCTGCCCGTCAGCGACGACGTCGTCGCCCTCGCCCGCCGGGCGAAGGCGGTCGCCGTCGTCGAGGACAACCTCGTCAGCGGCGGGGTCGGCGCGGCCGTGACCCTCGCGCTGCGCGAGGCGACCGTCGACGTGCCCGTCCACACGTACGGCATCCCGAAGCGCTTCCTCGACCACGCCTCTCGCGGCCAGATCCTCGAGGAGCTCGGCCTGACCGGCGACCAGGTCGTCGCTGACCTCGAGCCGAGGCTCTGACATGAAGCTCCGGGACGCAGCCGACGTGAGGACCGCCCCCATCGCTGCCCTCGGGCTCATCGGCGGCTACGTCGTCGCCCGCGAGAGCGGCATCCGACCCCTCGGAGGCGTCGTGCTCGGTGCGGCCGGCCTCTATGCCGGACGCAGCTGGGTCGCCAAGGCCGGCGGTGCCGGCGCCGCGGGACTCGCGGCCGTCTACCTCGGTGGCTTCGGCGCCTCGCACGTGCTGGCGAAGAAGATCGGTGCGTGGCCGGCGGTCCTCACCGTGGCCGCGGCCAGCGCTGCCGCTTCCTGGGTCGTCGCCGACCGCCCTCGCTGAGTAGCGGCGAGACACATGCCGACACCTGCTTTGTGGTCTCCGGTCCCACCGCGGGCCGTTCGGGGCTGAACTACTTTCGCCGAAACGGTTGGGCGTCAACGGATCTCGTTGCAGCAAAGGCGCGAGCGCCCACCAGAGGTGGAGGACATCGGTGTCCAAGCGGTGGAGTCTCGCGCTCGCGAGCGCCATGATCACGCTGTCGGTCGCGGCCTGCGGCTCTCCCGGCCAGCCGGGCGCACCGGCTGCCGACAACGGCACGGGGGCGGCCTCCGGCGGGGCCGGCGCCCCGTACAAGGTCGGCCTCGTCTACTCGAAGTCGGGGCCGCTGGCCAGCTACGGCGAACAGTACCGGCAGGGCCTCACGGCCGGCATCGACTTCGCCACCAAGGGCACCGGCGCGGTCGCCGGTCACACGATCCAGATCACCGAGCAGGACGACGCGGGCGACCCGGCCAAGGCCGTGGCCTCGGCGACCGATCTCATCGGGCAGGGCAACACGATCATCGCGGGCTCGACGTCGAGCGGCGTGGCCCTGCAGGTCGCGCCGCTGGCCAAGGACAACAAGGTGCTCTTCATCTCGGGCCCGGCTGCCGCCGACGCCGTGACCGGTGCCAACCGCTACACCTTCCGCTCGGGTCGCCAGACCTACCAGGACGTCGCGACCGCGGGCAGCATCCTCGGTGACGTCAGGGGCAAGAAGGTCACGGTGCTCGCGCAGGACAGCGCCTTCGGCAAGGCCAACGTCGCCGCCGTGACGGCCATCCTCGGAGCCAAGGGAGCAACGGTGAGCGCCGTCGAGGTGCCCTCGGCCGCGACCGACCTGACTCCCTTCGCGACCAAGGTCAAGGGCGCAGCCCCTGACCTGCTCTTCGTCGCCTGGGCCGGTGCCAACGCGACGGCGATGTGGACCACCCTCGGCCAGCAGGGCGTCTTCGACTCCACGAAAGTCGTCACCGGCCTGGACATCAAGGCGACGCACGCCCTCTTCGGCGAGGTCGCGACGAAGATCAACTTCCTCTCCCACTTCTTCGAGGGTGCCGCGGACAACGCCGCCTACCAGGCGCTCGACGCCGGGCTGAAGAAGCAGGGCGCCACCGTCGACCTCTTCACCAACGACGGCTTCGTCGCGGGCCAGATGATCGTGCACGCGCTCGAGGCGGGCGGCGGTGACGTCGACACGATGGTCACCGCGCTGGAGGGGTGGACGTTCGACGGCCCCAAGGGCTCCCTCGAGATCCGGGCCGAGGACCACGCCCTCCTGCAGCCGATGTTCACGGCGAACCTGAAGAAGGACGGTAGCAACGTCGTGCCGGAACTCGTCGACACGCTCGACGCAGCGACCGTCGCGCCGCCCGTCACACCCTTCAAGTGATCGGACACCTTCCGACGTGATCAGCGCAGAGGCGGTCGGCTGGAAGGTCGGCGGCGCCCAGATCCTCGACGACGTCTCCCTGACCGTCGGGGCCGGTGAGCTGCTCGGCATCATCGGCCCCAACGGGGCGGGCAAGTCGTCGCTCGTCAACATCCTCAGCGGGGTGACCAGGCCGTCCTCCGGCCGGATCACCGTGCAGGACAAGGACGTCACCGGAGCGAGCGCCACCCGGCGCGCGCGTCTGGGACTGGCGCGCTCCTTCCAGACGTCGGCGCTCTTCGACGGTCTGACCGCGGGAGAGAACGTCCGTCTCGCCATCCAGGCTGCCGGGCCGGCGGCGTTCTCGCCCTTCCGCGGCGCGGGCCCGGCATCGTCGGGCGAGATCGGGGCCCTCCTGACCCGAGTGCGTATGCCGGGTCGCGCGCTGACGCTCGCTCGTGACCTCTCGCACGGGGACCGTCGCAAGCTCGAGCTCGCCATGGCCCTCGCCTCCGAGCCCGCCGTGCTGCTCCTCGACGAGCCGATGGCGGGCGTGTCCGCGGAGGACGTCGACGGCCTGAGCGAGATCATCGGCGAGGTCCGGGACTCGGGGGTCGCCGTCGCGATGGTCGAGCACCACATGCACGTCGTGCTGGGCCTCGCCGACCGGGTCGCCGTCCTGCACCACGGGCAGCTGCTCGCCGTCGGTGCCCCGACCGAGGTGACGGCCGACGAGCGGGTCCAGCAGGCCTACCTGGGAGAAGCCCTGTGACCGAACGCAACCCATCCGCACCCGAGTCGTCGGAGGCAGCTCCCGTCCTGGCCCTCGAGGACGTCCACGTCCGCTATGGCGGGTCCCACATCCTCCAAGGCGTGTCCTTCGACGTCCCCGCCACCGGTGTGACGGCGCTGCTCGGGCGCAACGGCGTCGGCAAGACGACGACGCTCAGGTCGATCATCGGGCTGGCCCCGCGCACCGGACGGATCCTGCTCGAGGGCAACGAGATCCAGGGCCGGACGACCGCACGCATCGTCCGCGGAGGCATCGGCTACGTCCCCGAGGACCGAGAGGTCTTCGGGGGTCTCACCGTCGAGGAGAACCTGCGCCTCGTCGACCCGGACCGTGGGGTCGACGCACCCGTGGTGGCCAGGCTCTTCCCGGACCTCGTGGCCCGGCGCGGCCAGCGGGCCGGCACCCTCTCGGGGGGACAGCAGCAGATGGTCTCGCTGGCCCGGGTCCTGCTTCGGCAGAACGTCCTCCTGCTCATCGACGAGCCCACCAAGGGCCTCGCCCCGAAGCTCGTGACCGAGGTCGCCGACGTGCTCGCCGAGGTGGCCCGCACGACCCCCATCCTCCTCGTCGAGCAGAACCTCCCGCTCGTGCGTCGCATCGCGGACCGGGTCGTCGTGCTGGACGCCGGAGCCGTCGTGCACCGCGGTGCCGCCGCCGACCTCGTCGCGGACGCGGACCTGACCCGCGAGCTGCTCGGGGTCTCGATGCGTCGGGAGGGCGTGGCATGAGCGACCTCGTCCTGCTGCTCGTCACGGGCCTCGGCCTGGGCGCCCTCTACTTCATCGCGGCGAGCGGGCTCAGCCTGATCTACGGGCTCATGGGCGTGCTCAACTTCGCCCACGGCGTCTTCATGACGGCCGGGGCGTATGCCGCGTGGCTGACGATGGGTGCCCTGCCCGTCGGTTGGCCGGTGGCCGGCCGCCTCGTGGGCGGCGTGCTCGTGGCCGTCACGGTCGGGGCTGTGGTCGGTCTCGTGGTCGAGGTCGTCCTCATCCGGCCGCTCTACCGCCATCACATCCAGCAGGTCCTCGTCACGGTGGGCCTTGCCCTCGCGGGCGTGGCTGCCGCACAGGGGATCTGGGGCGCGGACCCGCGTCCGGTCGAGTCGCCTGGGTGGATGAGCGGGACGACGGACGTCCTCGGCGCACGGCTGCCCAACGACCGCTTCGTCTACCTGCTCGTCGCGGGCGCGCTCTTCGCCGGGCTTCTCGCGCTCCTTCACCTGACCCGCCTCGGCCTCGTGATCCGCGCGGGCGTCGAGAACCGGACGATGGTCGAGGCCCTCGGCATCAACGTGCACCGGACCTTCACCACCGTCTTCGCCCTCGGCGGTGCCGCGGCGGGTCTCGCCGGGGTGCTCTACTCGCAGTACGCCGGGGCCGTGTCACCCGCGCAGGGCGGCTCGCTGCTCATCTTCGCCTTCATCGTCGTCGTCATCGGCGGCATGGGCTCCCTCACGGGCACCGCGGTCGCCGCCGTCGTCGTCGGGCTCGTCCAGCAGCTCGCGAACTACTACGCGGCGAGCGGGGTCGGGGACCTGTCGGTCGTGCTGCTCCTCGCGCTGGTGCTTCTGCTCCGACCGACCTCGCTGAAGGGAGCGACGGCATGACGTCGCCCACGGACCACCTGACGCACGCGGACACGCCATCCACGACCCCGGAAGTGGTGGCCGGGACGGTGACGCCCGTGGCGTCGGGGGAGGGCCACGGCGCGCGCCGGGTCGTCCGGGCGCTGCTCGCCGTCGTCGTGCTGGCCGTGCTCGCCTACCTGCCCTACCTTCCGGTCGAGCTGCCGGGCGTCCTCCCGGGCCGGGTCAACGGGCCGGGCTCGATGCAGCTCCTCGCGACGTGTCTCGTCATCGGTGGCATCGCCCTGAGCTACGACGTGCTCTTCGGGCGGACCGGCCTGCTCAGCTTCGGGCACGCCCTCTTCGTCGCGGCCGGCAGCTATCTGCTGACGATCTCCCTCTCGACGTGGGCGCTGCCCCTTCCGCTCGCGGTGCTCGTCGCTCTGGCCCTCTCCACGGGGCTCGCACTCGTCGTCGGCGCGATCGCGCTGCGCGTCGGCGGCATCGCCTTCGCGATGGTGACCCTGGCGTTCGCCCAGGCCGCCTCGATCATCGTCATGCGCAACCCGGGAGGCGTGACCGGCGGTGAGGAGGGACGCCCCCTCGACCGCGACGCGGTGCCGGACCTGCTCGTCGGCGTCGCCCACGCGCCCTACCGCTACTGGCTGGCGCTGTCCTTCGTCGTCGTGGCCTGGGTCGTCGTCACGGCCCTCGTGCGGTCGCGGGCCGGGCACGCAATGGCGGCCGTCCGCGAGAACGAGCAGCGCGCGTCGGTCCTCGGCTTCGGGACCTACCGCGTCAAGCTGCTCGCCATCGTCGTCGGGTCGTCCCTCGGAGCCCTCGGCGGGGTCGTCCACGCCCTCGTGCTCGGCGGCTCGAACCCCCACCTGACGACCTCGGAGTTCACCCTGTCGCTCCTCGTCATGGTCGTGCTCGGAGGTGCGGGCAGCCGATGGGGGGCCCTCGTCGGCGGCATGCTCTACACGTATGCCGATGCCCGGCTCGTCGAGGTCAGCAACGCCGCGTTCATGCAGGACCTGCCCGTCGTCGTGCGCCAGGTCCTGTCGCAGCCGTTGTTCATCCTGGGCGTCTTCTTCGTCGTCGTGGTCTACTTCGCTCCGTCGGGCCTCACCGGGCTCGGCGGCAGACTGATCAGGAGGTCAGGGTCCAGATGAGCACCACACCGTCCGCGTTCGTCATCGAGCTGCCCGAGGGAAGCCTCGCCATCCACGACCTGAGCCTGGGCACGCCGGCACCCGACGCGCCCGTCGTGCTCGCCGTCCACGGCATCACGGCCAACGGCCTGTCGTGGCGCCGGGTCGCCGACGAGGTGGGTCGTCGCCACGGGCCCGGCGGGGTGCGCTTCCTGGCGCCCGACCTGCGTGGACGCGGCGACAGCCGCTCGGCGCCGGGACCCTACGGTCTCGGTGCACACGTGGACGACCTGACCTCGATCGCCACCGTGTTCGGCTCCGCGCCGGTGCTCGTCGGCCACTCCATGGGCGCGTTCATCGCGGCCCTCGCCGCGGCCCGGCATCCCGAGCGGTTCCCGGCGGCCGTGCTCGTCGACGGGGGCATGGCCTTCCCCGTGCCCGACGACCTCGACATCGACGCCGCCCTCCAGTCGGTGATCGGGCCGGCCATGGACCGGCTGTCGATGCGCTTCGCCGGCCCGGCGGCATACCTCGGCTTCTGGTCGGGGCACCCGGCCCTCGGACCAGTGCTGCACGGGCCCGGTGGCGACGCCGCCCGGGCCTACATCGAGCACGACATCCTGCAGGATCCCTCCGACGGTCAGTGGCGCAGCACGTGCGTGCTCGAGGCCGTCCGCGCCGACGGCGCCGACGTCATGGCCGACCGCGAGACCCACGCCGGCCTCGCGACCGCGGTCGACCAGGGCGTGCGGGCCGAGCTCGTGTGGGCCGAGCGCGGCCTGCTCGACGAGCCGCAGGGGCTCTACGACGAGTCACGACTCGCGGCCCTGCACCTGCCGGAGGGCGTGCGGACGACCCGGGTCGACGCGAACCACTACGACGTCATCCTCGGGGACCCGGGCGTCGCATCAGTCGTCGACGCCGTCGACCGCCTCCTCCTCCCGGGCTGACGACGACCGGGACGGCGTTCACCGTCTGTGGGTGATGCCCGCCTGGCGCACGTCGGCCGATCCTGCCGTCATGACCGGTATCCACGTCAATGCAGACACGTTCGCCCGCGCCGAGACCGACCGGATGTTCACCGCGATCGCCCGGGATGCCGGCGGCGTCAACCAGCTCAACCACTCCCGGGTGCCCACACCGCTCGACCACCAGCCGGTGATCCGGATGAACCGCGACACGCTCTACAGCGCGGCGATCGTCGACATCACGAGCGGCGCAGCCCTCAGCCTCCCCGACACGGGAGACCGGTACCTCTCCGCCATGGTCGTCAACCGCGACCACTACGTGAACGCCGTGTTCCACGAGGCCGGCACGTACGAGCTCACGACAGACCGCTTCGACACCGACTTCGTGTGCGTCGCGATCAGGACGCTCGTCGACCCGGCCGACCCCGACGACGTCGCGGCCGTCAACGCCGTCCAGGACGCCATCACCCTCTCGGCCGGCTCAGCGAGCCCCTTCACGGCGCCGGACTACGACGACGGATCCCTCGACCGGACACGGGGCGCGCTCCTGGAGCTGGCCAAGGACTACCCGGGTTTCGACCGGGCCTTCGGCGCACGACAGGACGTCGACCCGGTGCGCCATCTCCTGGGCACCGCGGCCAGCTGGGGTGGGCTCCCGTCCGACGAGGCGACGTACGTCAACGTCAGTCCCGACCTGCCCGTGGGGGAGTACCGGCTCACGGTGCGTGACGTCCCTGTCGACGGCTTCTGGTCGGTCAGCGTCTACGACGGCGACGGGTACTTCGCCGACGACGGAAGCCGCGTCAGCCTCAACAACCTCACGGCCGACCGGGACCCGGACGGCTCCGTGACCGTGCACTTCGGCGGGTGCGCAGACGGCCGACCCAACTGCCTCGGCATCACGGAGGGGTGGAACTACCTCGTGCGCCTCTACCGCCCGCGGCCCGAGGTCCTCGACGGCACGTGGATGTTCCCGGAGGTCTCGCGCCTCGGCTGACCGTGCTGTCGCGGACGGTCAGGCCGGGGCCTGGAGCGCGCGCAGGCGCAGCGCGATCTGGAGCTCCAGCGCGTGGTCGGGGTGCTGCCAGGACTCCCCGAGCAGGGCCGTGATGCGCTCGAGCCGCTGCGAGACGGTGTTGACGTGGACGTGGAGGGTGCCCGCGGCGTGGCGTGGGCTGCCGCCCGCGGCGAAGTAGGCCGCGAGCGTGCCCACGAGGTCGGTGCCGCGCCGCTCGTCGTAGTCGAGGACGGGACCGAGCAGCTTGCGGACGTACTCGTCGACGTCGGGGGCGGAGCCCACGATGAGCCCGGCGAATCCGAGCTGGGTCGCCGCGGCGCCCTTGCCCCGGTGGCCGAGGGCGATGAGGGCTCCGACGGTGCGGTGGCCCTCCTCGTGGGCCTCGGTGATCCCGTCGACGTCGGTGACCGGACCGACGCCGGCCACCGTGACGCACGTGCGCTTGCCGATCCGGGCGGCCACCGAGCGGGCCAGGCCGTCGGGCTCGGTGCCGGGCACGAGGGCGATGACGTCGCCGTCGTGGGAGCCGACGAGCGAGGCCTCGCCGGTGGCGGCGCTGGCGGAGATGAGCAGGGCCCGGTGTCCGGTCGGCTCGTCGCCGCGGAGCACGAGCAGGCAGAAGGGTCGCTGGGGGTCGAAGCCGACGGCCCGGGAGAGCGCGAGGCGCTCCTCGCGCGAGCCGCGCGCGCTGACGAGGTCGCTGACGAGTCGGTTGCGAGCGGACTGCCTGGCGTCGGCTGCCTGACGCTCGAAGAGCAGGACGAGGGCGGTGACGACCCCGGCGCGCTCGACGGTGCGCTGGTCCGAGTCGCTGAGGGTCGGGCCGCCGACGTAGATCGTGCCGAGCCGTTCGCGGGCTGCGGTGACGGCGACGGCATAGACGCCATCCCGTTCGACGAGGCGACCGGCGGCCAGGCCGGGGAGCGCGTTGAGTGCCGCGAACGGGTCGCCACCGGCAGGGTCGTGCTCGGGCGCCGGACCGGACGAGCTGTGGCGATGACCGTTCTCGTCGACGAGGACGGCCCACCCGCCGAGCAGCTCGGCGAGGGCATGCGTGATGTCGTCGACGCCGCCGCCGCCGAGCACGAGGGACGCGAAGCGGTCGTGGGCGGCAGCAGCCTTCTCGACGCCCTCGGCATACTGCCGCACGGTCTCGTGGGCGTCCGAGAGGGCGGCCAGCGCGTTCTCGGCGTCGGCGAGGGCGCGTGTCTGCACGAGGGTCACCGCGGCCAGGGTGGCGAGGTTGCCGAGGAGCCCGACCTCCTCCCGCGTGAACGGGCGCGAGGACCGGTTGGCTGCGAAGAGCACACCGACGAAATGCTTCTCGACGATGAGGGGCGTGCCGCAGATCGCGATGATGCCCTCCTCGCCCACGGCTCCGTCGATGGC
>Ga0164307_10000742_pt1 | contig 14386 bp, 13 predicted proteins | sample Whisoiple_243_MG_FD_110214 | JGI IMG/M metagenome (GOLD analysis project Ga0164307, IMG submission 110214) | Soil microbial communities amended with fresh organic matter from upstate New York, USA - Whitman soil sample_243_MG | ecosystem: Environmental > Terrestrial > Soil > Unclassified >...
GAACACGCGTTTCGCGCCGTAGGCGCCGAGCCCGGCCGCGGCGTCGTCGGAGACGTCGCCGACGACCACGGCGGCCGCCTCGGAGCCGAGCTCGGAGGCCAGTTTCGCGGCCTCGGAGATGGCTCCCAGCGAGTTCTTGTTGAAGTTGCCCTCGTCGTCGTGGAGGGCGTAGACCAGGATGCCTCCCATTTAGATCAGCTTCCTTTCGTCAAGCCACGCGACGATCTTCTCGACCGTCTCGTTCGTGTCCTCGTCCTCGATGATCTCGCCGGCCTCCTTTGGCGGGGGTGGGTTGATCTCCAGGACCTGGGTCTTCGAGCCGGTCTCCCCGACCTCGCCGGCGTCGATGCCGACGTCGCCGGTGGCGTGGGTCTGGAGGGGCTTCTTCTTCGCGCCCATAATCGCCTTCAGGCTCGGGTAGCGGGGCTCGTTGATCGCGTCGCCGACCGAGATGACGGCCGGCAGGTCGACCTCGACGGTGTCGTAGCCGTACTCGGCCTGGCGCTCGCAGGTGAGCTTGCCGTCGCCCACGTCGATCTTGATCACCTGCGTCAGCGAGGGCATCTTCAGGTGGTCGGCGACGACGGCGCCGATGGTGTAGCACTCGCCGTCGTCCGACTGCTGGCCCAGGAGGACCAAGTCGGGCTGCTCGGACTCGAGCACCTTGGCCAGCGCATAGCCCGTGGCGCAGACGTCGGAGCCGGCGAGCGCCTCGTCGGTCAGGTGCACGGAGCGGTCGGCGCCGAGCGCAACAGCCTTGTGGAGCGCGCGAACGGCGGACTCAGGGCCCATGGTGACGGCGACGATCTCGTCGACGTCGGCCTTGCCGCCCTCGCGAATCTGCATCGCAGCCTCGATGCCGTGGGTGTCAAACGGGTTGAGGTTCTTCTCTCCGGAGCGGTCGAGCCGCTTCGTGTTCGGATCGATGCGCTTCTGCACAGCGGCATCGGGAACCTCTTTGACCAGGCAACAGATCTTCAAGTGGTCCCTCCTTCAGGGGGAATGGCCGGCGGCATATTAGCGAGTGTGGGGTGTCTGACTGACCAGTCAATCAGGTGGTTCCCCGTTGGCTGGAAGCTGAAACACGACGGCTCAGGAGGCCTGTGCGGCGAGGGTGCGGCGCTCCTCGATCGCGTCGCGGATGAAGTCGACGATCTCGTCCGTGGAGGAGCCCGGGGTGAACACCTCGGCGATGCCGAGCTTCTTCAGCTCCGGTGCGTCGTCCGCGGGGATCGTCCCCCCGACGGTTACGACGACGTCCTCGACGCCCTGCTCCCTGAGGAGCTGGACGACCTTGGGCACGAGGGTCATGTGGGCGCCGGAGAGGATCGAGAGGCCGACCGCATCGGCGTCCTCCTGGATCACCGTCGCGGCGATCTGCTCCGGCGTCTGGTGCAGGCCGGTGTAGATGACCTCCATGCCGGCGTCACGCAGCGCGCGGGCGATGATCTTCGCGCCGCGATCGTGCCCGTCGAGACCCGGCTTGGCCACGACCACGCGGATCTTGCGCGAGGATTCCACGGCCCGGAGCTTAGTGGCGCCGACCGGGCTCGGTGCGCCTTAGCTCAGAAAACCGGCTGCTCCGTGTAGCGCCCGAAGACCTCCTGGAGCGCCGCGATCATCTCCCCCTCGGAGGCCCGGGCCCGGGCTGCGTCCAGGAAGTGCGGCATGAGGTTCTCGCCCTCTGTCGCGGCCGCCGCCTTGAGGTTGGCGAGGGCGGCCTCGACCGCGGCGGAGTCCCGGGCGCCGCGGGTGCGCTGGAGGCGGTCGCCCTGCTTGCGCTCGACCGCGGGGTCAGGACGGTGCAGCTCGAGCCTCTCCTCGTCCTCGAGCTTGTACTCATTGACGCCGACGACGACGCGGCGGCGGGAGTCGACCTCCTGCTGGTAGCGGAACGAGGCGTCCGCGATCTCCCGCTGCGGGAAGCCGCGCTTGATCGCCTCGACCATCCCGCCGAGCTCGTCGATGCGGGCGAAGTACTCGTAGGCGGCGCGCTCCATGTCGTCGGTGAGCGACTCGACGAAGTAGGAGCCGCCGAGCGGGTCGATGGTGTTGGTGACGCCGGTTTCGTGCGCGATCACCTGCTGCGTGCGCAGCGCGATGCGGACGGCCTCCTCGGTGGGGAGGGCGAGGGCCTCGTCGTAGGAGTTGGTGTGCAGCGACTGGGTGCCGCCGAGAACTCCCGCCAGCGCCTCGATCGCGGTCCGGACGATGTTGAGGAGCGGCTGCTGTGCGGTCAGCGAGACGCCGGCGGTCTGGGTGTGAAACCGCATCCGCAGCGATTCGGGCCGCTTGGCGCCGTAGGTCTCGCTCATCTCGCGGGCCCAGATGCGGCGGGCGGCGCGGTACTTGGCGATCTCCTCGAAGAAGTCGATGTGCGCGTTGAAGAAGAACGAGAGGCGCGGGGCGAAGTCGTCGACGTCGAGGCCGCGCGCAACGGCCTCCTCCACGTAGGTGAAGCCGTCCTTCAGCGTGAACGCCAGCTCCTGCTGGGCGGTCGAGCCAGCCTCGCGGATGTGGTAGCCGGAGATCGAGATCGGATGCCAGCGCGGCATGTGCTCGGTGCACCACTCGATCATGTCGGTCACGAGCCGCATCGCCGGCTCGATCGGGAAGCACCACTCCTTCTGGGCGATGTACTCCTTGAGGATGTCGGTCTGGATGGTCCCGCCGAGCGCCTCCGGGGGAATCCTCTGTTCCTCGGCGGCGCAGACGTAGAACGCGAGCAGGATGGCCGCCGGCGCGTTGATGGTCATCGACGTAGTGACCTTGTCGAGGGGAATCCCGGCGAACAGGTCGATCATGTCGTCGAGGGTGTCGACGGCGACGCCCTCGACACCGACCTCGCCGAGGCTGCGCCCGTCGCTCGAGTCGAGGCCCATCAGGGTCGGCATGTCGAACGCCGTGGAGAGCCCGGTCTGGCCGTGATCGAGCAGGTACCGGAAGCGCTCGTTGGTCTCCTCCGCGGTCCCGAAACCGGCGAACTGGCGCATGGTCCAGAGACCACCGCGGTACATCGATGGGTAGACGCCGCGCGTGTATGGGTACTCGCCGGGGAGGCCAAGCTCACGATCGGCGTCCCAGCCGGCGAGGCTCTCGGCGTCGTACAGCGGCTCGATCGGCTGCCCCGAGATGGTCTCGAACAGCGCGTCCCGCTCGGGCTGCGCCGAGTAGACCTCCTCCCTCCACTGGTGGGCGCGCCGCTTGGCCTCAGGCTCGATGGCCATATTGGGAAGTCTAGGTGCGCGGGCGTACGCTTCGGAGGGCGCTGCTAGCGGCGGAGCGAGGGCCTGTAGCCGCGGCGCTCGGGACGTCGCCGTGCAAGGACCGTGCCCGTGCCGCCCACGGCCGCCGCCACCAGGGTCGCCCCAGCGATCGCCAGCTGCCGTCCCAGGCGCTCGAAGCGCATCACCCGCCAGCCCTCGGCCACCGCGATCTCCGCGAGCTCCGCGTCCGGGTTGACCGCGACCGGATGCCCGACCTCGCGCAGCATCGGCAGGTCGGAGGCCGAGTCCGAGTAGGCCCACGAGGCGTCGAGGTCGATGTCGTGCTCCGACGCGAACCCGCGCATCGCCGCAACCTTTCCCTCGCCGTAGACGAAGGGCTCGACGATCCGCCCGGTGAGCCGGCCCGAGCCGTCCACCTCGTATTGAGTGCCGATGCCACCCTCCATGCCGAGCACGCGCGCGAGCACCACAACGAGGTCGTTCCCGGCGGCGCTGATGATGAAGGTGGGCCGGTCGGCGTCCTGGTGGCTGCGGACCTCATCGAGCATCTGGGGGTAGATGCGCGGCAGCACTCCCGCCAGGAGGCCCGGCGCCAGGCGCTCGATGTCTCGGGCCGGAACGCCACCGAGAAGCTCTTTCACCTGCGCAAGGAGCTGGGCGGTGCGCTCGTCGGTCGATCCCCGCAGGCGGAAGTGCACGTGCTCGAGGCCCCACCTCATCAGCTGGCGCCGCCGCACCAGCCCGCTCCCGTACGCCGCCCGGGCGAAGTGCATGCCGCTCGAGCCCGCCATGAGCGTGCGATCGAGATCGAAGAACGCTGCGCCCTGTGCCATGCGGCACTGAGGCTAGCTGTCCGGGCGACCTCCAGCGCGCCGCACAACGCGGCGCCGGGGCTCACAACTCGTTCAGAATCTCCTTCGCAGCGCGCTCCCCCGATCGCACCGCGCCGTCCATGTAGCCGTTCCAGTACGTCGACGTCTCGGTGCCGGCCCAGTGGATGAGGCCCACCGGCTTCCGGAGGAGGTTGCCGTAGGCGACGAGGATCCCAGGACCCGGGACGGCGACCGGACAGCCGCGCGTCCAAACCTCGCGGGTCCAGTTGGCCTCGAGGTACTCACGCGCTTGCCTGGCCTTCGGGCCGAAGTAGTGCGTGAAGTTGCCCAGCACGGCGGCGCGGCGCTGCGAACCCGTCATCCCCATGAACTGGCGCGCCTCGTCGCCGCCAACGAAGCCGAAGACGACCCCGGGACTGCCGTCGGGCGGCGAGTTGTCGAAGGTCGCATTGACCGGGCCGTTCAGAGACAGCGCGGTTCCATTCAGGCCCGCGTCGCGCCAGAACGGCTTGTCGTAGACGACCGCGACCTTCATCAGCGTCCCCTGCGGCAGGCGCTGGGTCAGCTGGTCGCGGGCGGGCGGCATTCCGGGCTGGTAGTGGATGCGGCCGGCGAGGGTGGGTGGAACCGCGACGATCACCCTCCTCGCGCTCACCTCGAGGCGCTCGGAGTGCACCGTCACGCGGCCGTCGCCCTGGACGATTCCCGTCACCGGCGAGCGCAACACGACGCGGTCGCCGAGGCTTTCCGCCATCTTCTGCGCGAGGAGCTCGGTCCCGCCGTAGAACCGCCACATCTGCGCCCCGGCGCGGGTGCTGAAGTTCCGCTCGAAGGTCCCAGCATGCTGCTCGTCGCCGGAGGCGGCGATGTAGAAGAGCGTGAACAGGAACGAGATCTCCCGCGGCTCGGCGCCGAAGATCGGGCGCGTCGCGACGGCGACGAGGCGCCGGAAGCTCTCGTTCACGCTGTAGCTTGAGTGCGTCTCCGCCCACGACTCGAGGGTCTGCCCGTCCCACTCGTCGGCTCGGGACGCCTGCCAGGGCGCATCGACCGGAACCTCGGTCGAGAGCTGGTCCAAGAGGGTGACTACCTCCGCCGCATCCGCCGCGATCGTGGGATCCGGCGGAACGATCCCGGTCGGGCTCCGGTCGCTGTACGTCAGACGGATCCCGTCCCTGTAATAGACGTTGTCGCCCGTGTCGTAGGTCGGGAACCTGCCGACCTTGAAGCGCTCCGCGAGCCGGATGATGTGGCCCTGCGTGGGCCCGACGAATGTCGCGCCCGCCTCCGAGATCTCGCCCCCGCCGATGTGATGGTTGTGGGCGCGCCCCCCGACGCGATTGCGGGCCTCGAGCACGGCTACCGACTTGCCGTGGCCGCGAAGCTCGACCGCGGCAGTCAGCCCGGCGAACCCAGCGCCGACGATCGCGACGTCGACCGATCGGCGCGCGCTCCCGCGCTCCGCGGCCATGACGCCGGGAGCACGGGCGAGCGCAGCCCCCGCGGCACCCGCTGCCGCTGAGCCGATGAGAGCGCGTCTGCTGAGCTTCGAATCCTCGCCCAAGGGACGCGGAATTCTCTCAACGGCCGGCACCGAGAGCAAGTCACAACCCGCTCAGGGGTGGCGAATCACGAACGGATTCGAAAACCCATCCCGCGCCTAGGCGCCGTTGACCTCAACGATGATCGCGTCGCCCTGGCCGCCGCCCGAACAGATCGCGGCGCAGCCGAGGCCGCCGCCGCGCCGGCGCAGCTCGTGCACCAGGGCGCCGACGATGCGGGCGCCCGAGGCGCCGATCGGGTGGCCCAGCGCGATCGCGCCGCCGTTGACGTTGACCTTGTCCTCGTCGATTCCGAGCATCCGCATCGAGTTGATCGCCACCGAGGCGAAGGCCTCGTTGATCTCCCAGAGGTCGACGTCGTCGGCCGACTTGCCGATCTTGTCGAGCGCCTGCTGGGCCGCCTTGGCCGGGGTGCGGGCCAGGTACGCGAAGTCGTCGGCGACCGTGCCGTACGAGAGGACGCGGGCGATCGGCGTGCGGCCCTCCTTGGAGGCCCACTCGTCCGACGCGACAACGACCGCGCCGGCGCCGTCGTTGACGCCCGGCGCGTTGCCGGCCGTGTGCGTCGCGTCGTCTCCGCCGACGGGGCGGAGCTTCGCCAGCACCTCGACGGTGGTGTCGGGACGAATTGCCTCGTCGGCGGCGACCTCGACCTCGTCCTTCTTCTTCTTGACGGTCACGCTCACGATCTCCTCGGCCAGCAGGCCCTCATCGGTGGCCTTGGCGGCCCGCTGGTGGGATCGCGCGGCGAAGCGGTCCATGTCGGCGCGGGTGATCTCGAGCTCGTTTGAGACCTCGGAGGCCTCGTTGATCATCTGCTTGTGCGTGAAGGGGTTGGTGAGCCCGTCGTGGGTCATCGAGTCGATCGCCTGGACGTCGCCCATTCGGAAGCCGAACCGCGCACCGGGCAGCAGGTAGGGCGCCTGGCTCATGGACTCCATGCCGCCGGTGACTGCGACTTCCACGTCCCCCGCGCGGATCGCCTGGTCAGCGAGGCCGATGGCGCGCATGCCGGAGGCGCAGACCTTGTTGATGGTCTCCGACGGCACCTCGCGCGGGATCCTGGCCTTGATCTGCGCCTGGCGCGACGGAATTTGGCCCTGGCCGGCCTGCAGCACCTGTCCGTAGACGACCGCCTGGACCTGCTCAGGATCGACCTCGGAGCGCTCGAGCGCCGATGTGATCGCCTTGCCGCCGAGGTCCGTTGCGTCGAGGGATGAGAGGCCCCCACCCATCTTGCCGAAGGGGGTGCGGGCGGTTCCGAGGATCACCGTCTGGGACATCTGAGCCTTTCGTGGACGGGCGGACGGCTGATGGGCCGCGAGCTTGACCTTCCTGAAGATGCTAGTGATGCCGCGTCAATAGACTCGCCGCCCGTGCGGACCGAGGTCACCGCAGGGCCGCTCGAGGCAGTCGACGCGGACCTGCACGTAACGGGACTCGCCCAGGGCGAGGAGCTGGACGACGCGTACCGCGAACTGCCGGGCGCGGGCGACACACGCGGCGGCTTTCGCAAGCACACGCTGCTGCGCCCCGACGCCGGCCGTCGCCTCCTGGTGGTGGGGCTCGGCAAGCGCGATGAGCTCGACCCCGAGCGCCTGAGAATCTGCGCCGCCGTCGCGGTCGCGCAGGCCGCCCGCTACGAGGCCACGACGATCGCCTGGTCGCTGCCGGAATCCGGCGGTGCCGGCGTGACGCCCGCGACCCTGGCCGCCGGGCTCGTCGAGGGGACGATCCTCTCCTCCTTCAGGTTCGACCGCTTCAAGTCGCGCGACCCGGACGATCCCCCGCCCCCCGCCCTGGAGCGCCTGGTCATCTCGGCGCCGGGCTCCGCAGGCGACCTCGACGGCGCGGTCACCCGCGCGCGCGTGGCGGCCGAGGCGGCGAACCGCGCCCGGGAGCTCCAGGCACTGCCCGCGAACGTGGTCACCCCGACGTATCTGGCCGACCGCGCCCGGGAGATCGCGGGCGCCCACGACTCGGTCGAGGTCGAGGTGCTGGGCCGCGACCAGATGGCGGAGCGCGGGATGGGCGGCCTGATCGCCGTCTCGCAGGGAAGCGCGCAGGAGCCGCAGCTGATCAGTCTTCGGTACTCCGGAGGCGGCGCGGGCGGCGAGACGATCGGGCTCGTCGGCAAGGCCGTCACCTTCGACACCGGCGGAATCTCCATCAAGCCCTCGGCCAAGATGGAGGAGATGAAGATGGACATGTCGGGCGGCGCCGCCGTGCTCGAGACGATCGCGGCGATCGCCGAGCTGGAGCTGCCCGGCAACGTCGTCGCCTGCATCCCGGCGACCGAGAACATGCCGAGCGGGACGGCGACGCGCCCCGGCGACATCATCACGCAGCTCAACGGCAAGACGGTCGAGGTGAACAACACCGACGCCGAAGGGCGCCTGATCCTGGCCGACGCCCTCACCCACTCCGTCCGCGAGCTGGGGGCCCAGCGCCTGGTGGACATCGCGACGCTGACGGGCGGGGTGATCGTCGCACTCGGGTCGACCTACGCCGGCCTGCTCGCGAACGACGACGAGTGGGCCGAGCGGGTCGAGGAGGCGGGCCAGCGAACGGGAGAGCTCGCCTGGCGTCTGCCGCTTCATCCCGAGTACAAGGACCTGACCCGTGGGACCGACGCGGACCTCACCAACAGCTCAAACAAGCGCAAGGCATCGTCGATCTACGCGGCCGAGTTCCTGGAGGAGTTCGTCGACGACGTCCCGTGGGTGCACCTGGACATCGCCGGCACCGCGTGGGACGTGGGCCGCGCGTACGTAGGGAACGGCCCGACCGGGTTCGGGGTGCGGCTGTTCGTGGACCTGCTCGCCAAGGACTGAGGCTGGAGTGGACTTCGACCTTACCGACGAGCAGCGCCTGCTGCGCGACACCGTGCGCGAGTTCGCCGCGCAGGAGGTCGCCCCGGTGGCCGAGGAGCTCGACAGGACCAAGTCGTTCCCCTACGAGATCGTCCGCAAGATGGGAGACCTCGGCCTCATGGGGATCCCCTTCCCGGAGGAGTACGGCGGCGGCGGGGCCGGCACGCTCGCCTACGCCATCGCCGTCGAGGAGCTCGCCCGCGTCGACTCCTCGGTCTGCATCACCATGGCGGCGCACACCTCCCTGGGGACGATGCCCATCTACCTGTGGGGGACCGACGAGCAGAAGTCCGAGTGGCTTCCGGAGCTGACGAGTGGCCGCCGCCTCGCCGCCTTCGGCCTGACGGAGCCGGAAGCGGGCTCGGATGCCGGCAACACCCGCACCCGCGCGCGGCTCGACGACGGGGAGTGGGTGATCGACGGCGCCAAGCAGTTCATCACCAACTCCGGCACCGACATCTCGGGCTGCGTGACCATCACGGCGCGGACCGGGGACGACGGCGAGATCTCGAACGTCATCGTTCCGAACGGCACCCCCGGCTACGAGGTTGGCCAGCCGTACCGCAAGATGGGCTGGAACGCCTCCGACACGCGGCCGCTCTCCTTCGACGGCTGCCGGGTCCCGGAGGCGAACCTGCTCGGTCGCCGGGGTGAGGGCTTCAAACAGTTCCTGCACATCCTCGACGGCGGCAGGATCGGAGTGGCCGCCATGGGCGTCGGGCTTGCCCAGGGGGCGCTCGACGAGGCGATCGCCTACGCGAAGGAGCGGCGGGCGTTCGGCCAGCCGATCGCGAGCTTCCAGGCGATCCAGATGAAGATCGCGGACATCTCCGCGGAGCTCGAGGCGGCGCGCCTGCTGACCTACAAGGCGGCGATCCTCAAGGAGCGGGGCGAGTCGTTCACGCTCGCGGCCGCCCAGGCGAAGCTCAAGACGGGCCGCCTGGCGGTGCGCGCCGCGGAGGAGGCCGTCCAGATCCACGGCGGCTACGGGTACATCGAGGAGTACCCGGTGTGCCGGTTCTACCGGGACGCCAAGATCCTTACCATCGGCGAGGGCACCGACGAGGTCCAGCAGATGGTGATCGCGCGCCAGTTGGGTTGCTGACACCCCGCCGTCTGAATTCCCCAAATTAGGGGTTGATTTCAGGCCCCTTGTCACGGACCGCACGATTCCGGCCGAAGGGCGGCGTAGAGTCGCCTTCGTCGTCGGAACCTTCGAGCTGGGGGATCCAGTGGACAGAAAAGAGAACGGGCGCAGGCGTCAGCCGTCCCGACTCGCCCTGCAGCTGACCGAGGCCTTCGCGCCGTGCGCGGAGTGGTCTCAGGTTCGCGTGCAGCGCGGAGCGGGTGGCCGCCGCACTCGCGTCATCGTTGGCGCGGACGGCGCGGGAGCAGCCGCAGCCGGAACCGCGCCATTCGACTGGTCAACCGGAACGCTTTAGGCAACACCGGCTAGGACGCCGGGCTGGCGGTGACCGCCTCGAAGCCCCGAGCGCTGAGCTCGGCGGCTCGGCCCGCGTTTCTGCCCTTCCCAACCGCGACCCCGCCGAGCTCGTCTAGGCGCCACCCAATCCAGGTCTGAGCCTCGGCGGCATCGGGGCCTTGTTCTTCAGGCATCGTCGATCGTCTCCAGCAGCTTTCTCGCGGCGCTCGCGGGGTCGGTCTCGCGGCGCGTCACGCTCGCCAGCAGATCCTCCCAGTCGGGATCGCTCGTTGCACGCTCCTCCAGTTGGCGGCGAAGACGGGCTGCGGCGATGCCCAGCACCTCGGCGCGGAGGTTACGGGCGCGGCGCTCGGCGAGCGAGCCGGTCTCGGTGATGTGCTCCCGGTGGGCGTCGATCTGCTTGAGCAGCTCGCCGATGCCCTCGTCCTTCACCGCCTCCGTCCTCACGACGGGGACCTTCCACTCGCCCTGCGGGCCAAGGCCGAGAGCCGACCGCACCTCCCGGATCATCGTGTCCGCCAGCGGGTGATCGCCCTTGTTGACCACGATCACGTCGGGGATCTCCATGACCCCGGCCTTGAGCGCCTGGATCGAGTCACCGGAGCCCGGCATCAGCGCGAGCACGATGGTGTCGGCGTGGTCGACGATGTCGATCTCACCCTGGCCGACGCCGACGGTCTCGAGGAGCACGTCGTCTTTGCCCGCCGCGTCCATGAGCAGGGCGGCCTGGAGCGCCGCCTCCGCGAGGCCGCCGAGCGACCCGCGGGTCGCCATCGAGCGGATGAACACCTCGCTGTCGAGGAAGTGCTCGGCGAGCCGGATCCGGTCGCCGAGCATCGCCCCCTGCGTGAACGGGCTCGACGGGTCGATCGAGAGCACCCCCACGCTCCTGTCCGCCTTCCGGAGCTCCTTCGTCAGCGCTCCGATCAGGGTGCTCTTCCCCACCCCGGGCGGCCCGGTGATGCCCACCACGCGCGCCTTGCCCGTGCGGGGAAAGACCTCGGAGACGAGTCGGTCGCCCTCGGGGTCCCGGTTCTCGACCAGGCTGATGCCGCGCGCCAGGGCCCGCTTGTCGCCGCTGACGAGCCTGTCGGCGAGGGTGGCGTCTGCTGGTTCGGCGGCCTTCGCCATGGGGGCCGGAGTCTAATCTCGCCACTAGAGTCCGACCGCCGTGCTCAGCCTGCTCAGCTTTCTCAAGCGCAACGGCATGCTCACGCCGAAGTACGCGCGCCTCGCCGTGCGGTACGCATGGCGCCGCCTGCTGCCGCCCGCGGGCTGGCGGTGGCAGACCGACGGCCTCCTGTTCTTCGGGAGGAAGCTGCAGATCCAGATCGGCCGCCGCGGGACCATCCGCTTCGGGCGCTTCGTCTGGGTCGGCGACGGGACCAAGATCCGCTGCCACGAAGGCGAAGTCGTGATCGGCCCGAAGACAGTGCTGGGCCAGGAATGCACGATCTCGGCCTTCCAGCACGTCCGTATCGGCGAGCAGTGCGTGATCGCCGACCGAGCCATGTTCATCGACTTCGACCACGGCTCGGTCGAGGTCGACCGCCCGATCCGCCAGCAGGGCATCTACAAGCGCGACGTCGACGTGGGCGCGAACGTCTGGATCGGTTACGGCGCCTGCATCCTGCGAGGCGTGCGCGTCGGGGACAACGCGATCATCGGGACCAACTCCGTGGTCACGCGCGACGTGCCCGCGAACGCCGTGGTCGGAGGGGTTCCGGCGCGAATCCTGCGGATGCGCGCGCGGCCGAAGACGCTGCGCTGGCCGGATCCGATCGAGCCGGACGTCCCGAGCGATTAAACGAGCTCGGGCGTGAGCTCCGCGTAGAGCACCTGGGTCCGCTCGGCGACGTCGAGCCAGTCGAAGCGGCGCACGTGATCGTACGCCTCGGCGACCAGGCGGCGGCCGAGGTCGTCGTCGGAGAGCACGCGGGCGGCAACCTCCACCAGCGCCTCCGGGTCGCGGGCGCGGAAGCGAAGGCCCGCCTCCTCGTGCGGGACCACCTCACGCAGGCCGCCCGTGTCGGCGACGATGCATGGGCAGCCCGACGCCATGGCCTCCAGCGCGACAAGGCCGAACGGCTCGTAGAGGGATGGCACGACGCAGACGTCGGCGATCGGGTAGAGCGAGTGCAGGACGTCGTCCCCGATCCAGCCCAGGAAGGTGCCGTGGTCCATCAGCCCGAGCTCGTCGGCCTGGCGCCGCAGCTCGTCCTCGTGGGTCCCCGAGCCCGCGACCAGGAAGCGGGTTCGAGGCAGGCGCTCGATCAGGGCCGGCATCGCCTCGAGGGCGAGCTGGAATCCCTTCTCGTAGACGAGGCGGCCGATCAAGAGCACGAGCTTCTCGTCGGGCTGCGCGAACTCCAGGCGCAGGCGCTCGAGCTCGGGGGCCTCCTGTGGTCGCAGGTCATCCGGGTCGATGCCGTTGGGGATCACGGCGATCCGCTCGTCGTCGACGCCGAAGATGTCGGCGATCTGCTCGCGCATGTAGTACGAGCAGGCGATCACGCGGTCGGAGCGGTTGGTCACCCACTGCTCGATCCCGTGGATGTGGGACTGCGGGTGCTTGTCCACCCAGCCCTGGTGCCGCCCGTACTCGGTGGCGTGGATCGTGGTCACGAGCGGGGACGAGAACCGGCGAGCCAGGTGGTCGCCGGCCATGGCGACGAGCCAGTCGTGCCCGTGCACGAGGTCGAAGTCGTAGCGGTCCCCGAGCTCGACGCCCGCGGCGAGCATGTCGGAGTTCATCCGCTCGACCCAGGCGACGAACTCGCCGAGGTCGGTGGGCCGCCCGGGCTCGCGAACGCGATGGATCGAGACACCGGCGACGACCTCCTCGGCGGGCGACTCCTCGCCGCCGCGGGTGAGCACGTGGACCTCGGTGCCCAGCTCGACCAGCGCCTCCGACAGCTTGCGTACGTGCCGGGCGAGCCCGCCCTCGATCAGCGGCGGGTACTCCCAGGAGAGTACGAGGGCGGCGGTCACGGCTCGAGGAGCGGCGCCAGGCTAAGGTCGGGTGCCAGGTTTCGCATGAAGGGATCTACGCGGCGGCGGGAGTGTATGGCCTCCAGCAGCGCCCGCGCGTGGCTCGTGGAGCGCTGAAACGGATAATCCCCCGCCTGCCTGCGGCGGTCGAGGAACGCCCAGTCGCTCGCCTGAAGCGCCAGGAGCTCGCGCGCGGAGCGCTCCGCCGCCTCCCTCGTGAGCTCGCCGGCGCCGATCGCGTTGACGAGCCGCAGCTCCAGCCGCCTCGGCGCCCACGCCAGGTCGCCGACCGCCGGGGAGTCCCAGGTGCGCAGATCCTTCTCCTCCCCCCAGGTTGATTCCCGGAGAGGCCGCGCCTCCGGCTCGTGGCGCTCGAGCGCTTCGGGGAGCGTCACGAGGCGGACCCCGTGCGCCTCCGCCCGCGAGAGCACGCTCGAGAACCACCGCGGGCCCTCCGACCACCAGTGCCCCAGGAGCTCGGTGTCGATCGCGAAGGTGACGAGCCCGTTGCGGCCACGCTCGGAGCGAAAGCCCTCGAGGCGGGCGGCGACGCGAGCGAGGAAGTCATCTGCCTGCTGGTTGGCCTTCGCGGCCGCGGCCTCGGGGTCGTACGGCGCGCCCGAGACGGCCCACAGCCTCGTCCCCTCCATCGACAGCCGGTGAAACTCCGCATAGGTGGAGTCGGAGGGATAGCCCCGCTGCGACCACACCAGCGCAACCGTCTCCCAGTCGATCGTGAACGCGACCAGGTCGGCCCCGGCCCGGACGGGGACGAGCGACGCCAGCCCCGGCTCGTGCGCGCTCTGGTCGGCGCAGAAGAACCGCAGGTCGCGCTCGGCGAGGAGCGGCTCGATGCCGGCCCGGTATGCGCACTCCGGCAGCCAGAACCCTCGGGCCGGGCCGAAGCGGCGCATATGGGAGCGCAGCGCGGCGTCGATCTGAAGGCGGCGCCCCGCGGCGGTGGCGAGCAGCGGAAGGACGGCGTGGCTCGCGGCGGTGGAGATCAAAGCCACCCCTCGCTCGCGTGCGGCGTCGGAGAACGCGGACAGGGCGTCGCCGCCGAGTTCCGCGAGGCGGTCGAGCGCCCGCCGGTACCGGGCCGCCTCCGCCGCGGCGGCCGGGCGCAGGTCCTCGGGCGCGTCGCCCGCGTCGCGCTCGGCCGCCTCCAGCCGGTACGCGCGCAGGAACACCTCCAGCCGCTCCATGACGCCCGGCGCCTCGAGCTGGTCGGCGAGGACCGGCGACACCGTCACGGTCACCCCCTGCGCCTCGGCGAGGACGGGCAGGTAGGAGCGGGCCACCGCGTCGAACAGCCACTCCTCCCCGAACGGGTAGGTGCCGAAGCCCTCCACGTACGGCATGTGCGAGTGGAGGACGAGGCAGAGACTGCCGCGCGCCTTGCTCAAGGCCTCAGGATCGCGAGGAAGTCAAGGGCCTTGTCGAGCTTCCCCGAACC
>Ga0164307_10000744_pt1 | contig 14357 bp, 11 predicted proteins | sample Whisoiple_243_MG_FD_110214 | JGI IMG/M metagenome (GOLD analysis project Ga0164307, IMG submission 110214) | Soil microbial communities amended with fresh organic matter from upstate New York, USA - Whitman soil sample_243_MG | ecosystem: Environmental > Terrestrial > Soil > Unclassified >...
CGCTTCCTTCGACGAGCTCGAGCAGTTCGTGAACACCTTGGCCGGGCGGGATGTCACGCCGTTCATGGATGCCTGGTTCCGCGGCACCACCGTTCCCGACGAGCAGTTCCGCTATCCCGGCAACCTGGGCAACTGATCGGCCGTATCCATCGCCGGTGTGCCGTGAGCGGTGTTGATCAACCACGTTGGCACCCTTGGGTTCTCGCGAAGGGGGCCAAGGTGGTTGATCAACACCGGTGACTATGCGGCGTCCCCCCGTCACCCCAACGTGGGACGTTCGGGAGGCCGGCCGCGTCAGGCGCCGATCAGCCGACCGGCGAGGTAACCCTGCACCTGGTCGAGGGCGACCCGCTCCTGGGTCATCGAGTCCCGGTCGCGAATGGTGACGGCCTGGTCACCGGCGGTCTCGAAGTCGACGGTGAGACAGAACGGGGTGCCGATCTCGTCCTGCCGGCGGTACCGGCGACCGATCTGGCCGGCATCGTCGAACTCGACGTTCCACGACTTGCGGAGACCCGCCGCCAGGTCGCGGGCGATCGGCGACAGGTCCGCGTGCCGGGAGAGCGGCAGCACCGCCGCCTTGACCGGGGCCAGACGCGGATCCAGCCGCAGCACGGTGCGCTTGTCGACGCCGCCCTTGGTGTTGGGCGCCTCGTCCTCGGCGTAGGCCTCCAGCAGGAAGGCGATCATCGCCCGGTTCACCCCGGCCGCCGGCTCGACCACGTACGGCGTCCAGCGCTCGCCGGTCTCCTGGTCGAAGTAGGACAGGTCGACGCCGGAGTGCTCGGAGTGCGTCTTCAAGTCGAAATCGGTGCGGTTCGCGATCCCTTCGAGCTCGCCCCATTCGTTGCCGAAGTGGAACCGGTACTCGATGTCGACGGTGCGCTTCGAGTAGTGGGAGAGCTTCTCTTTCGGATGCTCGTACTGCCGCAGGTTGTCCCTGGAGAGGCCGAGGTCGACGTACCACTCGGTACGGGTGTCGATCCAGTACTGGTGCCATTCCTCGTCGCTGCCGGGCTTGACGAAGAACTCCATCTCCATCTGCTCGAACTCGCGCGTGCGGAAGATGAAGTTGCCGGGGGTGATCTCGTTGCGGAACGACTTGCCGATCTGACCGATCCCGAACGGCGGCTTTTTGCGTGACGAGGAGGCCACGTTGTTGTAGTTGATGAAGATGCCCTGCGCTGTTTCCGGTCGCAGGTAGTGCAGGCCGGACTCGTCCTCCACCGGGCCGAGGAACGTCTTCAGCAGGCCGTTGAACTCCTTGGGCTCGGTCCAGGCGCCCCTGGTGCCGCAGTTCGGGCACGGGATGTCGGCGAGGCCGTTCTCCGGCTGCCGCCCCTTCTTCTCCGCGTACTCCTCTTCGAGATGGTCTGCACGGTAACGCTTGTGGCAGGAGGTGCATTCGACGAGCGGGTCGACGAAGGCGGCGACGTGACCCGAGGCCACCCAGACCTGGCGCGGCAGGATGACCGAGGAATCGAGACCGACGATGTCCTCTCGGGAACGCACCATGGCGTTCCACCACTGCCGCTTGATGTTGTCCTTGAGCTCGACACCGAGGGGGCCGTAATCCCAAGCGGACTTGGTCCCGCCGTAGATCTCGCCGCAGGGATACACGAACCCCCGGCGCTTGGCGAGTGAGACGACGGCGTCGAGACGGGTGGCGGCCACGAGAACTCCTGTGCTGCGGGCCCGGACGGACGGTTCGGCATCCGGGCGATGTCCCCGACGGTGGATTCCGCGGGGTCGGTCAACGACCGTCGAGCCTAATGACTCCGCACGGTGCCGATGACCACCGCCGGGACCCCGCCTCCTCGAACCTTCGCCGGACAGCTCACCGCCCGGGGTCGGGCACGGTGATCTCCGGCTCCCAGAACTGGTCGCCATCGGCCGCCGCCAACACCTCGAAGGCCCCGGAGGTACGGACCTCTGCCCGCGACAGCCACGGGATCAACACTTTGCGCACCTCGAACGGCGATTGCGCTCGGCGATACGCGGCGGCGGTGTCGAACTCGGCGACCAGCAGCAATCGGTTGGCGTCGTCGGTGGACCGGCCCCAGCGGAGGTGCCGGGTGTCGGGCTGGGCAGCCAGCAACCTGACCGGCTCGACCGCGTCGGCCAGTGCCTGGTCGGCGGAGTCGGCCGGGTCGACGTCGAAGTGGGCGATCAACAGGAACACAGCCGCCTCCAGTGGTGCCGGTGAGCACCCATCATCCGGAGCTCACGCATCAGGTGATCACGGTCGGCACGGATCCGTACCGGCCGGTGGACATCGGTCATCCGGTGGTGACGGCCAGCGTGGACCCCTGCTGGTGCCGGGAGACCCGCACCTGGCTGGGAATCCGCTGACGCAGCTCGTCGACATGCGACACCACCCCCACCACCCGACCACCCGCGCGCAGTTCGTCCAGGGTGCCCATCACCAGATCGAGGGTGTCGGGATCGAGACTGCCGAACCCTTCGTCCACGAAGAGAGTGTCGAGCACCCGACCGCCCGCTTCCGCAGCCACCACGTCGGCCAGACCCAGTGCGAGCGCCAGCGAGGCCAGGAACGACTCACCACCGGACAGCGTCTTGGCCGGCCTGACCAGCCCCGACCAGCCGTCCAGGATGTCCAGCCCGAGGCCTCCCGCCTTTCCTCTGGCCTCCCGGTCGGTGGAGTGGACGAACGTGTACCGACCGGCCGACATCCGGTCCAGGCGCTGGCCGGCCGCCGTCGCGACTTCCTTCAGCCGGGCGGCCAACACATAGGTGCGCAACGAGATTCCCAACGAGTTCTGCCCGCGACCCTGGAGAACGTCGGCCAGGGCCGCGATCTCGGATTCCCTTGCGCTGATCGGTTCCCGGGTTCGCCAAGCAACCCGCAGGCGGCGGGCAGCCACCGCCACCTGCCTGCAGCGTTCGGCAGCTCCATGAGCCGCGGTGATCGCCTGCTCTGCGGCGGCCGCGGCATCGGACGCCGCAGCCCGGATCGAGGTCAGATCCACCGTCTCGTCCTCGGCCAACCCCTCGAACTGCGGGTCCCGCAGTTGCGCGTCGACCGCCGCAAACTCGTCGTCGGCCGACCGCACCCGCTTGATCAGCGCTTCGACATCAAGGGCGGCAACGGCAATCGCCTCGTCGAGCTGCTGGAAGCCGGCATCGGTGACCGCCGCCGCGACCGCCCGCGCTGCCCGGTCGGCCTGCTCGCCGGCCAGGGCGAGGGCCCCGGCGCAGTCGGCGATCGCATCGAGCGCTGTGGCGCGTTCGAGCAGAAAGCTGCGGCGAGCCGGTACCGACGGGTGACCGGCCCGCGCCCTGGAAAGCCGCACGGCCCGCTTGTCGGTCCGTTGGGTGAGTTCGGAGATCTGTCGGGTGCCGGTCGCGAGGGAGGTGGCCAGATCCTCGCGACGAAGCCCCTGCTCGAACAACGCCTTTCCGGCCGCTTCCCGCAGGCCCAGCAACGCGTCGACGTTGCGGGCCACTGCGGCCAGTCGGTGGTGCCGCTCCGAGGACTCCGTCAGCTCAGCTGTGGCCACCGCGACGGATCGACCACCGGCCGACTCCAGGTTGTTGGCCATCGACTGATCCAGCTCCCAGCGGCGCTGGATGGCGCGATCCCGCTCGGTGGCGGCGGCCCGTTCATCGGCTTGGGCCGACTTGATCGCGGCGGCCGTCGAGGTGGTCGACGTCGGAGCAGCCGGTCGCGGATGCTCTGTGGCGCCGCAGACCGGGCAACTCTGCTCGTCGACGAGTTCCGCGGCCAGTTCGGCGGCCATGCCGGCGATCCGTGCGTCGACCAGCGTCTGCCGCCGGTCGACCGCCGCCTGATGACGATCGGTTGCGCTCACCGCTGCGGCCGTCGCCGCTTCCACCTGCGCCTTCAGGTCTGCTGCCGCCGCGGCCGCCTGCAGCACCGCCTCGGCCGCGGTGAGCCTGTCCCGAGCCGCAGGCAGCTGGTCACGGGCAGCCCGTGCACCCTCGACGCGCGCCTCGAGCTCGGTGATCCGGGCAGGGAGCCCGGCAAGCCGTTGCTCCACGTCCACCGCTGCGACCTCGTCGCGGTGGTGCCGTTGTTTGGCACGGTCGAGTTCGACCAGGTCGCGTTCCTGATCCGCGGCCTCGGCGACGGCGTGTGTCAACTCCTCGGCCATGTCGCGGTCGGCCTTCGCGGCCGCGCGCACGGCAACCACGTCGTCCGCCAGCATGCCCAGTTCGAGCTGATCGGTGCTGCCGGCGGGTGGGGTCGCACGGCCCAGCGCCCGGTCTGCCGCCCTCCGCCGACGCCCGGCATCGACCGACACCTGTCGAGCGGCGTCGTGCTGCGACATCGCCGACATCACCGCCGCGGTATGCCCATGCCGGGCGATCAGTTCCCGGTCACCTTCCACGGCGGCACGTTCCGCCTGCAGCCGGTGCATCCGCTCACGCAGCGCTCGTTGCCGCTCTATCCTTCCGGCGCACTCCAGGGCGACGGACAGGGCCGTCGCCGACTCGTCCCGCAGGAGCCGGGATGCGGCCGCCCGGTCGGCGAGCAGCTCAGCCCGATCGGCCAGCAGGTCCCGCACTCCGGCCAACCAGTTCTCGTCGGCATCCGCGGGCGGCTCCAGCCGGGCGGATTCGCCGAGCCGGGCGAGCATCTGCTGCACCTGCGCCTCGGCAGCCCGCAACTGCCCGCCTGCCTCCCGGCGCGCAGTGGCGAACCAGTCCTCGATCCGGCCGAACCGTCCGGTGTCGAAGAGTCTCTCCAACAGATCGCCGCGCTCGGCGGTGTCGGCGCGCAGGAACCGGGCGAAGTCACCCTGCGGCAGCAGCACCACCTGGAAAAACTGATCGGCGGACATCCCGAGCAGATCGACGACGGCATCACCGACCTCGTCAGCCCTGGTCAACCCCTCGGCGGCCCGCCCGACCGGCGCTTCGCCGACCCACCTCAACGAGACCTTGCCGCGCTGCAACGTCATCCCGTCACCACGGGATTTCGGCCGCTCGTACTCCGGCCGCCTGGTGATCTCCAACCGGTGACCGGCGATGGTGACGAGCAGCCGGACCTGGGTCACGACGTCGGCGGGAGCCCGATCGCAGCGCAGGCGCTTGGCCTCGTTGCGGGGTCCCGGCACCCGTCCGAACAACGCGTAGGCCACGGCGTCGAGCAGGGTGGTCTTGCCGGCGCCGGTGTCGCCCTGCACCAGGAAGAGCCCATCGGCACCGAGCGCATCGAAGTCGACCGTCTCGGCACCGGCGAACGGGCCGAACGCGCTCAACTCCAACTCGTGCAACCTCATCTGGCCCGCTCCAGCTGTCGTTCCGCGGCCAACGCATCGTGCATCAACGTCAGTTCGGAGGGTGACGGCGCGCTGCCGCGGGCTTCGACGACGAAGTCGGAGAGCAGCACCTCATCGGCGCGATGCCTGCCTCCCGACCGACGCGCCCGGCCGACCACACCGATGTCACCGGATGGGACCCATTGCGCGACAAGGGTGTGCGGGAACTTCTCGCGCAGGCGTCGCATGGGTTCCAGCGGGCGGACCGGATCGGTCAATTCGACCGACAGATAGGCCTCGGCGAGTTCGTCGCCGGTACACAGGATTTCGGCGAGGGTGCCGCGCAGGGTGGCCAACCGGCGGATCACCGGCAGCTCGACGCGCTCGACGACCGATCCTCCGTCGACGTCGAGATCAACCAGGTAGAAGCACTTTCGCTGACCGGCCTCGGAGAAGGCATACGGCAGCGGTGATCCGGAATACCGGATCCGGTCGGTCACCAGTTGGGCGGTGTGCAGGTGGCCGAGCGCCACATAGTCGAAGCCGTCGAACACGTCCGCCGTCACCGACTCGACCCCACCGACGGCTATCGAGCGTTCGGAACCGGCCACCGCGGCGCCGGTGACGAAAGCGTGGGCGAGCACCACCGATCTCGTCCCGACCGGCCGCTGCGCCAGGTCGGCGCGCGCGTCGCACAGCGCCCTGGACAACACCTGCTGGTGGCTCGCCGGTGTCGGCAACTCCCAGACCGCCCGCGCCAGATCAGGTTCCAGATATGGCACCGGATAGAACGCGACCGGACCCGCTGGGTCATCGATCATCACAGGTTCGCCCGCGCGGCGGGCAGCGGTGCGCAGGTGCAGGCCGCCGGCCGCGAGAAAGTCGGTGAAGGCACCCAATCTCGGCGCGGAGTCGTGATTGCCGGAGATCGCGACGATGCTGATGCCCGCCTCACGAATCCGTCCGAGCACCCGACTGGCGCATTGCACGGCCTCCGGTGACGGCACCGCACGGTCGTACAGGTCGCCGGAGATCAGCATGACGTCGACGTCCCGCTCGGACGCAAGGTCGGCCAGCGCGCAGAGGACCGTTTCCTGGTCGGCCAGCAGGCTCTGACCGTGGAAGGACCGACCGAGGTGCCAGTCGGAGGTGTGCAGCAGGCGCATGGGGTCACGGTAGGAGCGGGGTCCGACAGTCACCGGGATCAACGCGCGGAATGCCCTCCCGGATCGCACCAGATCGTCGTCGCGCAGGCGTCCGACAGCCATCGGGCCCGGCATCCGACCGTCGTCAGTCAGGCGTCCGACTGCCGCCCAGCCGGAATCGGATCGATGTCCGGCCGAGCTGTCTCAGCCCGCTTCCACCGCCAGGATCCGGTATCCGGCCGCCGTCAGCCCGACAACCAGGATCCGCCGCTGCTCGGCGCGCGCCTGGGTGACACCCACCTCGACGCCGGCCGTGTCGACGATCGACCGGGCCGGCAGGATGTCGACCACCGCGAGTCGTACCGGACCGGCCCGAGCATCGTCGTCGGTGACTCGAGCAGCAGTCGACGGTTCCGCCCCGACGCCAGCCGACCCGTCACTCGTCACGCTGATGATCTCGTGGACGCCGTCGAGCACCCGCCAGCCGCGCTGGGCGAGCTGATCGATGGTCGCCGCATCCGTTGTCGCAGGCGGCGAGGTTCGGTCGTCGTACACCTGATCCAGCAGATCCGGGTCCGCAGCTGCCAGCGCCCGGGCCCTTGCGGCGTCGAGTTCGGCAACGACATCCGGCCAGTTCGGCGCGGCATCCGCTTCGATTCCCGGCTGGTCCCGCCCGGTCCACCACGCGCTGACCTGCACCCCTACCACGGTGATCAGCAACCCGACGAGCAATGCGATGCCGGCCCGCCGTGCCGGGGTGATCCGCTCCGGTTCGGTGACCTGCGGCCGGTCGCCCGGTTCGGGATGGAGCACACGACGACGCAGGACAGCTCGCTGCTCTGCCGCCCTCGCCCGGATGGCGGACCGATCCTGCGCGACCGGAGCCGATGGCCGTCCCGGGTCGGAACCGATGTCGGCGTCGGCGGTGACCACCGAACCGGTCACCGGCAGAGCTTCGACTGCGCCGTCGGCCGCCCTGTCCTGCTGCACACCGCTGAAGCCGCGCCAGCGGTTCGCCGAGGCGGGAACCGGAACCGGTCCGGCGCCGAAATCGATCGGTGCGGGTTCAGCGATGGCGCCGAGCGTCGCGGCGAGTTCGGCCGTGTCGGGTCGCCGATCCGGGTCGGCGTGCAACATCGACCGCACCAGGTCGACGAGCTCGACCGGTCCGGCGTCATCGGCCAGGTCGGGCCAGAGTCCGGCCGCCGACTGGATCAGCACGTCCGTCGGATCATCGGCCGGCCACGCCGAGCGACCTGTCAGGCAGCGCAACGCGATCGATCCCAAGGAGAAGACGTCGGACGGCGGACCCAGCGGCGCGTGGTGCAGGCGTTCGCCGCGCACCACCTCCGGTGCCACGTCCCGGCACTCCACCGGCATGCCGTCATTCAGCTCGGCGATCACCCGACCGACCGATAACGGCCCGAGCAGCGGTCGCCCCTGGGCGTCGAACCACACCGCCTCCGGAGCCACTCCGCAGTGCCGGATCCCGGCAGCGTGTGCAGCGGACAGGGCCGATGCCAACGGCATCAACACGGTCAGGGTCTCCGGCACCGAGAGCCTGCCCCGGCGGATCATCAACTCGGCGAGCCGGCCACCGGCCGGCCAGGGATACACCACGGCGACGCGGTCCCCCTGTTCCGCCACCTCGATCACCGGCAGCAGGTGCTGATGCCGGATCTCCGCCACCGCCTCGACCTCGGCCAGCACTGTGCCCACCTGCTCGACAGGCAGCACCGTCATCGCGACCTCGTCGAGCGATCGCAGTTCCGCGCCACGCCAGAGGACGGCAGGTGCCGCCCGGTGGCCGACCCCGATCTGTTCGACCGCCTGGTAGGCGCCGACGACGAAACCCATGGCCGGGACGGTAGGTGGTCGGCTCTCCTGCCCAGTGGAGTTGTCCACAGGCCCGTCGGAGCGGCGGCGTACGGTCAACCCATGCGCGATCTGAGCGTGCCTCTGGGCTTCGAGCGGTGCGGACTCGTCGACTATCTGGACGCCTGGGAGCGACAGCGGTCGCTGGCCGAGGCCAGGGCATCGGACACCGTCCCGGACACCGTCCTGCTGCTGGAACACCCCGCCGTGTACACCGCCGGCAAGCGGACCCAGCCGGAGGACAGGCCGACGGACGGCACCCCCGTCGTCGAGGTCGACCGGGGTGGCCGCATCACCTGGCACGGACCGGGGCAGCTGGTCGGCTACCCGATCGTCAAGTTGATGGCTCCGGTCGACGTCGTCGGTTACGTCCGGGTCCTGGAGGAGGTGTTGATCGCGGCCTGTGCCGATCTCGGTCTCGCGACCGGCCGGGTGGCCGGCCGTAGTGGGGTCTGGCTCCCTGCCGACGGGACGCGTCCGGACCGCAAGGTGGCCGCGATCGGCGTCCGGATCGCGCGCGGCGTGACCATGCACGGCTTCGCATTGAACTGCGACCCGGATCTCGCCGGCTTCGATCGGATCGTGCCCTGCGGCATCGCCGATGCCGGCGTCACGTCGTTGAGCCTGGAACTCGGCCGACGCGTGACGGTCGCCGATGCCTTGGACATCGTGACGCAGCGGTTGCGTCAGGGACTCGACGGGGAGTTGACGGTTGGTGCGGCAGAGCCCGCCGTTCGGCAGCAGTCACCGGCACCCGGTGTCGACTGGCACCTGCACCCGGTCCTCGCTGGTGGGCAGCCCGGTTGATCACCTGGGCGACCGGCACGGCAGGATGGAAGAATGACCGGGCGGTTCCCTGTGTAGCCCAGCGGTCTCCGGGGAACCGGACATTTACGCCGCTCGCGGTTGCGCGGGTTCGTCATGGAAGACACGAATGATGAGGAGCAGCTGATGAGCACGACGACAGGGCCGAGGGCCACCGCACACGACCTGGCGGTCAAGGCTTCCGACTTCGCCGAGAAGGTGGCGGACAAGGTCGCCGATGCGACGAGCGAGGCTGCCAGCAAGGCGGCGTCCCTGGCCAGCGATGCTGCACACGCAGCGACCCCCTACGTCGAGCGCGCAGGTGAGTCGCTGGAGGAATCGGCCAAGAAGCTCAGCCGGCGTGCCCGTAAGGCCAGTGCCAAGGCACAGACCAAGGCGGTCAAGCGCGCCCGGGTCGCCCAGAAGAAGGCCGGGAAGAAGACCAACTCGCTGGTCGCCACCGCCACGGACAAGGCGCAGGGACTGGCCGGTGTCGCGTCGGACAAGGCTCAGACCGCGCTCGCGCAGGGTGTCGCGGCCGCCGCCGCTTCTGCGGCGGGCGCTGCCGCCAAGGCCAGCAAGTCCGCCGACAAGGCCTCCAAGAAGGCCGAAGCCAAGGCCGGCAAGAAGCGTCATCCGGTCCGCAATGTGCTGATAGTCAGTGCGGTAGCGGCCGGTGGCGCCTACGCCTTCAAGAAGCTGCGGTCGAACGACACCCCGATCCCGAACAATTCCCCGGCCCCGACCTACGCGCCGAAGCCGGCTGCCGCCAAGCCCGCGTCCGAGAAGATCAGCGACGCGCTCGCCGACGCCAAGGACAAGGCATCCGACGCGCTGGACACCGCCAAGGACAAGGCTGCCGAGGTGGCCGACACTGTCAAGGACAAGGCGTCCGAGGCGCTGGACAAGGCCAAGGACGCCGTCGACACCGCGCAGAACAAGGCGGCCGACGCGCTGGACAACGCCAACGACAAGGCCGCCGACGCCGGCGACAAGGTGAAGGATGCCGCCGACAAGGCCAAGGACGCTGCCTCGAGCGCGGCCGATTCCGCGAAGACCAAGGCCGACGCGGCCGGCGACGACCTCGAGGACGCCGCCGACAAGGGTCAGCACGCCTCTGCCGAGGCTGTCGAGGCTGCCAAGAAGAGGCTGGGTGGGGCTTCGTGACCCTGGCTCCGGAGAATCGCAAGCTGCTGCGCTTGGAGGTGCGCAACGCGGCCGTCCCGATCGAGAAGAAGCCCGACTGGATCAAAACCAAGCTGCGCACCGGTCCGGAATTCCAGAACCTGCAGGCGCTGGTCAAGACGGAGGGTTTGCACACCGTCTGCCAGGAGGCAGGTTGCCCCAACATTTACGAATGCTGGGAGGACCGGGAGGCCACCTTCCTCATCGGCGGTGACCAGTGCACCAGGCGCTGCGACTTCTGCCTGATCGACACCGGAAAGCCCGGCGAACTCGACCGGGACGAGCCGCGCCGGGTGGCGGAGTCCATCCAGAAAATGAACTTGCGGTACGCGACCATCACCGGCGTCACCCGGGACGACCTGCCCGACGAGGGAGCCTGGCTGTACGCGGAGACGATCCGCCAGGTGCATGCCCAGGCACCGGAGACCGGGGTGGAGATCCTCACCCCGGATTTCTCCGGCAAGCCCGATCTGCTGGGTCAGGTCTTCGACGCCGAGCCTGAGGTGTTCGCCCACAACCTCGAGACGGTGCCGCGGATCTTCCGGCGCATCCGGCCGGCGTTCACCTACGAGAAGTCGTTGGACGTCCTGTCCCAAGGCAGGGCGGCCGGAATGGTGACCAAGTCGAACCTGATCCTCGGGATGGGTGAGACCCGCGCCGAGATCTCCGAGGCACTGGTCGATCTGCACTCCGCCGGTTGCGATCTGATCACCATCACCCAGTACCTGCGGCCGAGCCCCCGCCACCACCCGGTGGAGAGGTGGGTGAAACCGCAGGAGTTCGTCGAACTCAGCAATGAGGCCAAGCACATCGGTTTCGCCGGCGTCATGTCCGGTCCGCTGGTGCGCTCGTCCTACAAGGCGGGCACGTTGTACAAGCAGGGCGCCGAGGCGCGCGAGACCCGGCGGCAGGGCGCGGCGTCGGCGTAATCGACGGTGAACCCGGGTCCGTTGCGTCCGCCCGCATCGTTCCCGGGCACTATCCTGGACAGCATGGCCAAGAATGCCGCCGGTGCTGGCGCCTCCTCCAAAACTGCTGATAAGGACGCGAAGAAGGCGGCCAAAGCGGCGAAGCGGGTAGCAGCGAAGGAACGCCGCGGTCAGATCTGGCAGGCCTTCCAGACGCAGCGCAAGCAGGACAAGAAGCTGCTCCCGCTGATGATCGGGGCGCTCGTCGGTGTCGCGGCTGTAGTCACGCTGTCCCTGATGTGGTTCCTGCCCTGGTGGATGGTGCTGCCCTTCGGCATCATCCTGGGCGCCATGGCGGCCATGATCATCTTCTCCCGCCGGGTGCAGGCCAACGTCTATCAGCAGGCCGAGGGCACCCCCGGAGCCGCAGCCTGGTCCTTGCAGAACAACCTGCGGGGCAAGTGGCGGATCACTCCCGCGATCGCCGGGACATCGCACATGGACGCGGTGCACCGCGTCATCGGCCGGCCGGGCATCATCCTGGTCGGTGAGGGCGCGCCGCATCGGGTCAAGCCGCTGCTGGCCCAGGAGAAGAAGAAGCTCGCGAGGGTGGTCGGCGACACCCCGATCTACGACATCATCGTGGGCAACGAAGAGGGCGAAACACCGCTGCGCAAGCTGAATCAGAAGTTGATGAAGCTGCCCCGGAACATCTCGCCGGCCGCTGCCATCGAGCTGGACAATCGGCTGACCGCGCTCTCGGCACGTACCGCGCAGGCCGGGCTGCCGAAGGGCCCGATGCCGGCCGGGGTCAAGCAGCGCAACATGCAACGAGCGATGCGCAGGTCGGGTAAGTAACGGCTCGAGCGAAGCTAGCGCAGCCGCAACACGATCGTCCGGCACAACCTGTCGTGCAGCCCGCGACCGTCGGCGTTGACCAGCAGCGGCGGAATGATCAGGAAGATCAACAGCGTTCGCGGGATCGCCCACAGACCGACGAAATCGCCGCCGCCCATGGGCACCACCCGAATACCGACCGCACCCTGGCCGGGCGTGATGCCGAAAATCCCGACGGTCAGCACGGTCATCCCGGCCCACACCAGCAGACTGGTGTTCTGCGGCGGCTCCGGTGCGGTGATCAACCACGCGACCAGTGCGGACAGCACGATGTCGATCGCGAAGGCGATGATCCGCCGACCCATCGAGGCCACCGAGCCGACACCGCTGTCGGGCAGGCCGAGCGCCTGACCGGGATAAACCTGCTCGGCCGCGCCACCCGTACTCACCATGACTCCAGGGTAGGACGGCGGCGAGTCCGGCCGGCACGATGGCGTCCCTGGATGCCGCTCCGACGAGTCGCGTGCGTGGCCATGCCGCACTGACTCGAGCAGCTTGACTGCCGAAATTCCACAGCCCGAGTCGGCCGTTCCACAGGCCCGATTAACCCGCGCGAAACAATTGCGAGATGCCTGGGCAACACGGTCTGCCTAGCGTTGCCTGGCGAGCGATCAGGCCTCCCGGTTCCCGGCACTGTTCATGACCCTGCCAGGATGCAGTTCGGCGCCACTCCCGGTCGCCCGGTTGGTCCCTGCCACACGGTTGTCCATGACGACAAGGAGCGCGTGCGTGTTCTCTACTCCCGAAGAGCTTGTTGCCTATCTCGGCGAGAACGATGTCGAGGTCTTCGACATCAGGTTCTGCGACCTGCTGGGCATCATGAATCACCTCGCCGTTCCGGCGTCGACCGTGTCGGTCGACTCGCTGGCCGGCGGGATGGCCTTCGATGGTTCCTCCATCAAGGGTTTCCAGTCGATCCACGAGTCGGACATGACGCTGCTCCCCGACGTCACCACCGCCCGTCTCGATCCCTTCCGCCGCCGCAAGACCCTGACCTGCAACTTCTTCGTGCACGATCCGCTGACCCTGCAGCCGTACTCGCGCGACCCGCGCAACGTCGCCCGCAAGGCCGAGGAATACCTGGCCAGCACCGGGATCGCCGACACCTGTTTCTTCGGCGCAGAGGCCGAGTTCTACATCTTCGACAATGTCCAGTTCGGCACCGGCATGACCGGGTCGTTCTACAAGATCGACTCCGAAGAGGGCTGGTGGAACACCAGCCGCGAGGAAGAGGGCGGCAACCTCGGCTACAAGGTCCGGACCAAGGGTGGCTACTTCCCCGTCCCGCCGTACGACCACGCTGCCGACCTGCGTGACGACATGACCGCGAACCTGATCGAGGCCGGTTTCGAGATCGAGCGCGGCCACCACGAGGTCGGCGGCGGCCAGGCCGAGATCAACTACAAGTTCAACACCCTGCTGGCTTCGGCCGACGAGGTGATGCTGTTCAAGTACATCATCAAGAACACCGCGTGGGAGGCCGGGAAGTCGGTCACCTTCATGCCCAAGCCGGTGTTCGGCGACAACGGCTCGGGCATGCACGCGCACCAGTCGCTGTGGTCCGGTGGCAAGCCACTGTTCTACGACGAGGCCGGTTACGGCGGCCTCTCCGACACCGCGCGGTACTACATCGGCGGCCTGCTGCACCATGCGCCGTCGTTGCTGGCCTTCACCAACCCGACGGTGAACTCCTACCACCGACTGGTTCCCGGCTACGAGGCGCCGGTCAACCTGGTCTACTCGGCCCGCAACCGGTCGGCCTGTATCCGGATCCCGCTGACCGGCACCAACGCCAAGGCAAAGCGGATCGAATTCCGCTGTCCCGACCCGTCGGCCAACCCGTACCTGGCGTTCGCCGCGATGATGATGGCCGGTCTCGACGGCATCAAGAACAAGATCGAGCCGCCGGCACCCGTCGACAAGGACCTCTACGAACTGCCGCCGGACGAGGCCGCCAACATTCCGCAGGTGCCGGCGTCGCTGGCCGATGTGGTGAACCGGCTCGAGGCCGACCACGACTACCTGCTCGAGGGTGGCGTCTTCACCAGCGACCTCATCGAGATGTGGATCAAGCTCAAGCGCGAGGAGATCGACGCGATCCGGCTGCGCCCGCACCCCTACGAATTCGACATGTACTACGACATCTAGGAATTTCGTCATCCGAGAATTTCGTCATCCGAGAATTTCGACATCCGAGAATGACGACATCTGAGTCGTAGCTCCCGAAACGCCAACAGGCCCCCGGCTTCCCGCCGGGGGCCTGTTGCGTCGGCTCCCCCGTTGAACGTTCACGGACC
>Ga0164307_10000746_pt1 | contig 14335 bp, 24 predicted proteins | sample Whisoiple_243_MG_FD_110214 | JGI IMG/M metagenome (GOLD analysis project Ga0164307, IMG submission 110214) | Soil microbial communities amended with fresh organic matter from upstate New York, USA - Whitman soil sample_243_MG | ecosystem: Environmental > Terrestrial > Soil > Unclassified >...
AATATGATGATACTAGATATTACTTAGGAGGAATAATGCAGCTACATGAATACGTAGACTTGGCTACGCTAGATTCGCTGGAGGTTGACGGATTCATTACCGTTAGGCGGCACGAAAAGTTCCCCCTGCGCATTCTGAACTACTCAAAGAAGGCACAATCTATTGCCCCGTCTCGTTGGTCCGACACCCTCACAAAGTGCCGTGGGCTTATCGTAGATGACGACAATAACATCGTTGCATTCGGTATGCGTAAGTTCTGGAACGTCGAAAAGACGACGTGGTTAAAGAAGCCACTTACCGTTGCCGACAAGATGGATGGATCGCTGGGTATCGTTTACCAGTGGGATGGTGTTCCGTATGTAGCTACTCGTGGTAGCTTCCATTCGGATATGGCCGACTGGGCTAACCAGTACCTTGATTACAATCCTTCCTATCGAGAGTGGCTGTTCAATGAGCCGGTGGTTTCTGAGACACTAACTCCTCATGTCGAGATTATCTACAATGATAATCGCATCGTGAATGATTACGACTATGAAGACCTGGTTCTTCTGGGATACAACGATGATGTTAGCTGGACACCGGCTGACCCCGATTGGACATATCCTGGTCGTATTGCTCAGCGTTTCCAGTTCGATACATTGAAGGAAATCTTCAAGTCGGACTATCGTCCAAACGCAGAGGGATTCGTTATCCTGGACTCGGCGGGTCAAATGAAAAAGTACAAGTACGAAGAGTACCTTGAGCTTCACCGTGCGATCTTTAACATGAACGAAAAGGCAGTATACAACAAGCTGGTCGAAGGCATTGATGTTTATAATTCGTGGATGCTTGATCTTCCCGATGAGTTCCAGAAGGAAGTTCAGAAGCTAGCTAGCGATCTATTAGATCGTTGGGATGACTCATACAATGAGTTCATGAAGGTGTTTATGGATTACGTGCATCTTCCTTCTCGCAAGGACGTTGCGCTGGCCATGAATGAAGATGAGCTTCCGGGCTGGCAGAGAAGCGGTGTGTTCTCAATGCTGGATGGAAACAACATGGGAGTAGTAAAGATTATTTGGGATCACGTTAAGCCCTAAAGGGTGGGGTCGACAGGGACATATTCATCGTTCACGTCGATAGGTCCAGAGGCTAGCTCAGCGGCGTTGTAGCTAATCGCTGGACCTCCCCACCCAAAGGTTACCGTATAGGTCCAGTTGTTCGGCTCCATGTCTGAATCAGACGGAATAAGTACGGTGGCATTGAAAGCTCCGGTGTTATCCAGCTTGTAATAGGAATCAATCAGTCCAGCCATATCATAGATGGTATTGGTAGATGTAGATACAATGGTCGACACCGATGGTGTTACCTTCACCCAGCCCTTTCGCGGGCGGGAAACGTAAGTGTCTAACATCCTGTCATAGTATAGTTCACTAAACTGACCGGTAATAGACTGAGTACTAAATTCCTCTGGATAAGACATAGATTGATTATACCCCAAACACAGGGTCGACTCTAAAGAAGCTGGTGGTAGCGATAATCATCGAGTTGCTGACTTCTTGATTGTTAACTTCAATGGTGATCACATCACCGGCAGCCACGGTTACGTTTCCAGAATTAAGCCAACGGTTACCGGAACCCGTTCCGAAAGTGGCCACGGCGACACCATTGTTTAGCATCCTAGCCTGATACGATCTAGATGTAGACAATGCGATATACATACTGATATTAACTGTTCCGGCGTTATTGCAGATGATTGTATTTCCAGAATATCCATTCAAAGGGAACCCAGTTCTTGCTGTGAACCCTGTAACCTGAACCCACCCAGTAGATGCGTTAACTGTTTGTGTAACAGATTTGTTGGCACCCGACGCAGCAACCACGCCAGCCAGGTCCGCTCCCTCGAACGTATCAATATCGAAAAGATCAATCTTAAGTCCAGGGTATCGGTTATTTACACCATACTCTACAAGTCCGCCAGTGTGATTGTGAGATATGTATGTGACTCTAACTCCAGTGGTGCCGCTCGTATAAGCGGTCTCCCAGGTAACATAATACCAGTCACCGACACACACCAATTCTATCCATCCTCCAGCATTAAGGTTTCCAGTTCCAGGAGCGCTACTGCTGGCGATATCAGACTCCACGCCTCCGAAAGACCTCCTTCTTAGCCAAATGTCACCGTTGGTGCAGTTGGCGTTAACCCATGCATCACCGTCCGCTCGACACCTACCGGTCACCGAGGTGAATCTACCATTGGTAGTATCGTCCTGCCCTAGCTGAATCCTTATGATTTGATCATCGGTAAGAAACTGCTGCGCTGTTCGAACGTACTGATTGTTACCGGTAGGAGCCTGCAACATGCCGCCAGAAATATTCACAGCGGCACCATAGATCACAGAATAGTCGGCAGCGGTATTGGTTGAAAAATCGTCTCTAAAAGATACATATGCCGGTGGTGGTGGCCAGACCTGGCTGGTACCAACCATTACCTTGGATAGGTTTCCTGTGCCAGCCTTGATGTTGGTCAAATTCGAGGTGTTGATTTTTACAGTCATACATTTTATTATATACTACCAGTCTCGTCCTTCAATCCAATCAATGCCAGCACTAGTAACCTCGGCCTGAAATAGTGGGTCATTGCCCTCAATGCAGAACCCCCACTTACGCCTAGTTGATCCAACTGGAACAATACCAGTAGTGTCACTCCATGACATTGTAATAGAGTTATTGACGTAGCTGTCGTATCTCCAGTAGCTACCACTGGCCACCCATGTACGACGGAATTCGATTAGAGCGTTGTTGGCTACGTTTCCACCACCGCTAGCCCTAGTGGTCTGATTTCCGCCACCAGTAGCAGAACCTCCTGGGCCGTTAGCAATACCGTTACATGATGTAATGAATGATCCAGAGCCAGTGCTCACACTGAAATACACCCACTGTCCGCTACCCCATGTGTCAGGTGATCCAAGAAAGATAGTGGTAAAGTTGTTAGCCGCCTGGTTTTCTATTGGTGCCGTAAGCTTTGCTATCACTCTGTTCTGGTCTGTGAATAGAGAGTCCCATTTCCTGGTCCAGCAGCACGCCTGGCGTCCGGTATTATCGGCCATAGGTCCACCGTGCACGCCGTTAGACCTGATTCTAACGTCAGGGTTTGACTGCATACCTCTATCCCATGCGCTACCGATATCGCCATCAGCACGGTTAAAGTCATCACGGTCCACACTCCAAATGATCTTGTCTCCTACGGCGACACGCTTCATGTCCGTAGTTCCAAGTTCTAGAATCCCCGGTGCTGATGATGTTCCTATTTTAATGCTCATAGATTATGTAATGAAGTAAATGGTATTAGCGTCCCAGCTACCTAGGGCATCATACGCAGCTTGATTACCCTTCCATGCAGTAAGTGTTTGTCCAGAATAGTTAGCGACCTTTGTAGCATCGGCCACGGTGATATTAGCAGAGCCATTAAAGCTGACACCGTTAATTGTTCGAGCGGTGGTCAAAGTGGCAGCACTAGATACAGACTTGGCAGAGTCCGCAGTATTGTCTACGTTGCCCAATCCAACATGTGCCTTTGTCAGACCCGTTGGTGTACCGGTAAACGCTGGGCTTGCCAGTGTCTTATTAGACAGGGTAGCGCTAGCGGCACGCTCGGTAGCGTTAGAGGTGTTGTCTACGTTTCCTAGACCAACAGCAGCCTTGTCCAGGGTCTGCCATGACTTGTCTCCTCGCCAGTACTGGGCAGTAGAACCAGCAGTAATCGCAGGCTCGCGGGCGGTGGAGTCAACAGCATTGATCGTAATGTTTGCAGAACCATTAAAAGACACACCATTGATAGTACGTGCAGTTGTTAGAGTCGCAGCACTTGATACATTCTTAGCGGAGTCAGCGGTGTTATCGACGTTGGACAAGCCAACAGCAGCCTTATTAAGTGGCTGCCAGGACTTATCGCCCCTCCAGTAGTCAGCAGTTGTACCGGCAGTGATCGTAGGCTCAACGGTTCCGGCGAATATAGTGAACTGATCATAGAAAGCAATGAAGTTACCGTTAGTCATGCCAATAGCCTGACCAATGGTGCTGGTGTTTTCCAGCGTACCAGCGGTAGTTAGATCAACACCGGTGAGAACCTTGCCAAGTACAGCACTATTAGATACAGTAGTAGCTATAGAGCCCGTACCTGAACCGGTTACCTCTCCAGTAAGAGTGGTAGAGCCGCCAGCGACAGTAGACCAGGTACCGTCGCCACGAAGATATGTGCTAGAGCTTGGCGTGCCGGTAGCATTAATATCACCGATATTATGGGTGTGAGCACTAGGAGTAAATGTACTTGGCTTTGATGTAATCTCCGTCCATGACGGTACATAATCTCCAGCCTTAGCAGTTCCAGCAGTGGTACCCAATACAAGGCTACTTGTACCGGCACCAATAGCAGTACGCGCAGCGGCAGCATCAGTAGCAGTCAGTACGCTTCGACCAGTAGACGAGCTATCGCTTACGTCGGCAGCTACAATGGATGCAAAGGCACCAAGAGCAGCAGCACCAGCAGACTTTAGGAATTGTCCAGAGGTGCCGGGAGAAATAGTCTGATGTGCGCCAGTAGCAGTCGTACCGGCAGCAATAAGTCCATAGGCAGTAGTAGAGGTAGATCGACCGGTACCACCGTCAGCTACAGCAACATCAGTACCAGAAGATACATAAATGCTACCGCTGACATTAGGCAAAGTATATGTGCGAGTGGTGGCGGTGCTCAAACCATTTAGCTGGAACTGAGCCTTCTTAGTATTATCACCCTCATCCTGAATAAAGAACGTGCTATCAGTTACGGTCTTGTTAGTAAGAGTTTCTGTTCCTGAGAGGCTAGCTTTTCCGTCTAGGGTAGTCTGTAGATCAGTCACCTCGCTAATCGGGTGAGAGTGGGCGCTAGGGGCGAATGTACTAGGCTTACCGGTAATCTCTGTCCAAGATGGTACGTAGTTTCCAGCCTTAGCATCACCAGCACCAGTACCTACAACGATACTTGAGGTGCCAGCACCGATAGCTGAACGTGCGCTAGCCTGATCGGCGGCAGTAAGTACTGCCCTACCGGTTGCGGTGCTATCAGAGATGTTAGATGCTGTGTGTGTATGGCTCGTATTAGCCTTGCCGGATAGTCCAGCATCGACATATTCCTTATCAACAATGTCATCGGCATTGTCTGGACCTGGGCCTACGTACTTCATATTGGTCATATTCTTTATTATACACAAATGGCCCCCAATTCGAGGAGGCCATTTGCTATACGATATTGGTGTTATCCGATAGCTGTTACGGTGATATCGTAATCGCCAACATCAATGTCTGCGCCAAAGTAAAGCTCGATTGTGTTAACTCCAGATACCTTAGAACCACAAGCAACAACGTCGCCGGAAGTTGTTTCCTTAACAGTGAATGTTACATTCGTGCTATTAAGAGCGTGAGTTACAGTGATAGCGGTTCCACCAGTACCGGCAGGAACACCACCATGATAACCACGAACAACAACCGCAGGATCAATGCGAGTGCTTGATCCGTCAGCGATGATACCTGGGCCAGCCTTAACGGCAACAGTATTAGCAGCAGAAACTTCTAGACCAGCACCAGCGACGGTGAATGCGTTAGCACTACCCTCCAGTACTAGCTGCCAATCCTGAGCGTCAGTACCGATGATGGTATCCTCAGCACCAATCAAACCCCAAACACTGTTTGCGTTGTCTACACCGCCATCAATACGAACCAGCGTACCCGGAGGTAGCTCGCCAGTATCGTCGGCATCAGTGGAGCGAGACCAAGCACCAGCGGCAACAACGTAGATACCATTGTTTACAGGGTTAGTCTGGGCGGTAACAAGAACACGATTAGTAGCAACTAGCGCTACGCCGTCAATAGTCTGAGTACCAGACAATGTGATGTTTGTAGTAGCTAGTGCATGTACTCCGTTCTTTAGGTTAACGCCACCACCAGCAGCATTAGCGATTGCCTCTACTGCGTCTAGCTGTGTCTTGTTTACGGCATCTAGTGCGCCGGTACCAGCCAATAGTCCGGTGATCTTCTGAGAGTTCAGAGAAACCGAAGCGGTAGGCGCAGCCATCTGATCAAGACGGTTGGTACGTACAGCGGTATTAAAGTCCGAGATTGTGCTTGCGGCCTGAGTACCTGTATGGTTAGAGCGTGACAGATAATGAGCACCTGCCTGACCACCCAAGTTGTCAGAGTCAGTAGCCTTTAGCTCCCAGGCACTACCGGTGCTAACATAGAAGCGATTAGTAGTGTTCAAATACACTACTCGACCTTCGTCAGTGCTGACCACGGATGGCAACGAACCAACGACTTCTACCTTGGCATTACGAAGCTCGAAACCACCCACATCTACGTGGTTGGTAAACTTAATTAAAGCCATGTGTTATGTTACTCCTTTCGTTTTTTTATTGTACTATTGCAGTGCCAGAGCAAGGACTACTATGATGAACCACGATAGTATTATTATCAATTATAGTGTATAGTGCGTAAACTTGTTCCGCGCCTACGCCAGTGCCCACCGTCACATATGCAGAAGCGATCTTTCGTCCTAGACCGTGGACGATAGTCCAGTCCGCCTCGGGAGAATTCTGTACGTGTTCGTACTGATTGACTCCACCGCCTCCACCACCAGGGGGAACAGCCCAGAAGCCGTCGCCTCGTAGGTACTTGGTGGTATCTGGGGTGCCAGAAGTAATGGTGACAAACTCTTCCCATGTGGTAATGCCAGAACCTACAGGCAGCTCAAAAGTAGTTGTAGAACCATCAGAGTAATGTACTGTGGCTGTAGTATTAACAGCGGTAATGTTCGTGATGCTTACACCGGGATCACCCTTGGTCACGATCATGCCAGGAACCTCTACGGTCTCAAAGAAGTCAGACATATCAATAGGGTCAGGCATATCGGTAAGAATAGGTACGTTAGCTGACTGTTCGCCCCAGCTAGTTACCACCTTGTATGTCCATCCGTTGTTTGGTAGGATACCATCTTGGTCGGTGATGATTACTTCCGCCTGGAAGCTACCGTCAGACTCTAAGCGAACTCGCATAGGGTTCAGCTCTTCGAGACTGTAGATAACATCGTCTATCTTGATTTCTAGTGCGGCGGGGAACAGATAGACCCAACCCTCTGTGGGTGTGTTCTCTACCTGATTAGTTTGACGGTTATAAAATAGCTCCGCATACTTACCTGTTAGTATCTTGGTTTCGACACCATCTGGATAACTCATAATCCTAATTTTAACATATAAGCACATGTCAGACAGGGTGTTGACAGACCAGACGCAGTGGGTTAGTCTTGAAACATCAGATTGAACAGCCACCAGGAGGCAGCCATGAAGTACCGTATCGCTTGGTTCCGCAAGTTCGGGAACGAGAGGGTATTCCACCTTGTTGACCCGGAGGTCGAGGTTGCGGAGAATCTTGAGATTGCAAAAGCGCAGCTCAAGGCCATCGAGCAATTTTGCTACAGAGCCGATCCTGGCGGCAAGATTGAGGCCGACGAACGCCGGGTGCGATCAGAATACACCTTCTCCTACGGAGAAACCATCACCCATGTGTACAAGATCATCGAGGAGGACTAATATGTTTGCTGTTGTTGCTTACGAAGACCTGATGACCGATCAGCCCCCGCTGATTGATGAGGGATTCATCAACTACGACGATGCCGTTTCCTTCCTTAACAAGGAGGTTGAGGCCGCAGGGCTCACGCTTGAGTTCGTGCGCAAGGCCGGGATGGAAATCGAGTTTGAAGTTTACGGAACTTCTGGTAAGCTCGTCTCCACCGGATACATTTTCAGCGATGAGGAGGAAGACGATGAACTCTAATCTTACTTTCAGGTTCGATCCCTGGTTTCTGGTTGTTGCCTGGCTTGCCCAGATTGTCTTGCTCATTATGGGTGCAGTTGGCACAGTCTCTTGGTTCGTGGCATTGATCCCCGCCATTACCATCGGGGCAACTTGTTTTGTCCTGTTCACCGTTCTTCTTATCATTAGGATGTTTCAATGAAGATGATTATCACCGTGGGTCTGCCTGGGTGCGGCAAGACCACCTTTGCCATGAATTACATGGCAGAGAATCGAGGCACCGTTAACGTGAACCGTGATGACATTCGGTTCAGCCAGTACGGCACGTATTGGAACCCGGATATCATTGACGAGGATCATGTTAGCTTCGTTCAGCGTGCCATGATCAATGGTGCATTCAAGCGTCAGCGTGACGTGATTATCTCTGACACTAACCTGAATGCAAAGGTTGTCAAGAGCCTGGTCCGTATCGCTAACCTGTGGGGAGCGGAGGTTAAGTTCGTTTACCTGGATGTTCCCCTGGATGAGCTGATCCGTCGTGATGCGGTTCGTGACAAGCCGGTTGGTCCCGGTGTCATCAAGGCCCTGCGTGATCGTTACGCTAAGAATGGACTGCCGGATTACACCGGTCTGGTGACGCCTGGTAATCGCTGGGAGAAGTACGTCGCCCCAGAGTTCGCTCCTGATGCCATCATTTGCGACCTGGATGGCACGGTGGCGCTGCATGACCGTAGTCCCTACGACTACGACCGTCTGCACACTGATCGTCCGTTTGAGGCGGTGATTGATCTGGTAAAGAGTGAGTACGATTCCAACACCGTGATTCTGTTCACCAGCGGTCGTCCCGATAGTCATTGGGAGCAGACTAAAGAATGGATCGAGAAGCACATTGGGCTGGACGTTCGTTACGACCCTGCCGTCTCCCTGCTGATGAGGCGGGCGGACGACAAGAGAATGGACGCAATAGTCAAGTACGAAATCTTTGATCAGCACATTCGTACTCAGTTCAATGTCAAGTACGCTCTGGATGATCGTAACCAGGTTGTTGACCTGTGGCGTAGCATTGATGTACCCTGTTTCCAGGTGAACTACGGCGAGTTTTGACCTAGGAGGTTAACATGGAAATGATTCTTTGTTTCGTAGCCGTCGTGTGCGGGATTGTACTGGGCTTTATCATCGAAGATGAGTATTTGCCCAGAGACGAGAAGATTGTATGGGGCGGTATTTATACCGGAGCAATTGTTATGTGCATCATTTTTCTGTTGGCCATTTCACTTTAGGAGTACACATGAAAATCTACGACAATGAAAGTCCAGGCGGTAGGGATGTTGGACCGCAACGAGGGTTGATCAAGGGAAAGAGCGGTGCTATGATCAAGGCACAGAAGATCGTAGCCCGACAGAAGGCGGACCAATGGCGGTTCACCAAGATCAACCTGGAGCGTAAGTTCCTACAGACATAGGAGGCACACCATGACCCTTATCATTGTGATGATTGCACTAATCGCTACCGGTGTGTGGCTGATGTTCAATATCAAGGTAGGGGTCATGGCTAGTGCCATCGTCCTTGTCGCTCTGGCTGCCTTCGCAGCATTCGGGTATGTCACGCTGAACGAAGAGAATAACATGCGTAAAGCTCAGTGCGATAGATTGGGCGGCATGTTTATCCACCAGGGTGCAGAAACTCTGTGTGTGGATCGTGACAGCGTGCAACCGCTGGATAGGCCCAGCATTAAGTTTGAGACGCCCGAGCGCGGGTTTAACTGAAAGGCAGTAAAATGAGTCAACAGGATATTATTAATGGCCTGTTAGAAGAGATTTCTGAGAACGAAAAAAATATCAATATCTTACGCAGGCAGCGTAATGAATCAGAATCGGACTTGCTTGAGGCTCTGATTCATACCGTGGAATATGTAGGAATGGAAACATTGCCTCCGGTTGATGGCTGGTCCTGGTATGATGCTTTGAAAAAGTACGATCCTGAGGCAGCTCATCACATGAGATATCAATATCTGGAATACAAAGAGAGGAATAAGTAATATGTGGGTAACTATTTGGTTTGTATTACTCCTTGCCAACCTGACCACAATGGGTGCCAATTTGGCTGACGAAAACTTGCCTATGGGACTGTTCAGCCTGTTCTTCGCCCTGTGGGCAATTGTCTATATGGGCAAGGAAATTAAGGCTTACGTCTCTGATGCTGGCAGCTTGGATACTTACGCCCAGCGTGCACGCTATGCAGAGCAGTTCCGCAACCCGAACAACGTCTAATAAAAGGAGCACAATGTTTAGTTTCAATGGAAGTATTATTTACAAGATTGAGTTCCTGATCACCCTGGCCTTCATCGGCATCGTGATCTATGATTTCACCTGGGGAACGGTGGACTTGTTCACCTGGATCGCTCTTATTGTGGCTGTGCTTGGCGGTGTCGAAATCGCTGCTCAGCGCAAGGATCAGAAAGAACTTTGAACAAGGTCTTGACAGCCTAGAGCCCATCCAGTAATGTTCTTCATGTCAGAGAAACACAACGCCTAGGAGGCAAACATGTCGCATCAGATTGAGACTCGCGGAGGCAAGGCAGCTTACGCAGGACTTCGGATTCCCGCATGGCACGGTCTTGGACTCACGGTCCAGGAAGAGAAGACTCCCCATGAGCTTCTGGAACTTGCCCACCTGGCGAACTGGAATGTTCGCGCCATCCCCCTGAACGACGCTCTCGGTAAGCTCCAGGTCGGGGCCAACCCCCGCATCGAGCGTCAGATCATCATTCGTGACAACCCGTTCTACGACCCCACTGACCCGGAGACGGGTGCCAAGGTGGAGCTGATCGGTGATGTGGGTAAGAACTACACCATCGGACAGAACGAGGAGCTGGCTGATTTCCTCGCACTCGTCGGTGCTCGTGCTGAGACCGCTGGTTCTCTCTTCGACGGTACTCAGGTCTTCATGTCCGGTGCACTGGAGAAGACCCTGGTCATTGACGAGAAGGGTGCGAACGACCGTATCGACATGTACTTCATGCTGTACACCTCGCACGACGGTTCGTCCAACCTGGTCGGCGCTATGACTCCCACTCGCGTGGTCTGCGCCAACACCCTGTCGGTGGCCAAGGACGACATGAAGCCTGTCATCAAGATTCGTCACACCAAGAACTACGCTGATCGTGTCGAGGATGCCAAGGCTGCACTGAACTTGCAGGTCAAGTACATCGAGCAGTTCTCCGAGACCGCGAACGATTTGTTCGAGGTTAGCCTGAACGACAATGAGTTCGATGAGATTATCAAGCTGGCATACGGTGAGCCTGATCCCGATTCGAAGGCTTCGGTCACCCGCTGGGAGAACAAGCGAGACGACCTCTTCGGTCTCTGGCGAGGCAAGACCCAGGAGAACATCGCCGGTACGGCATGGGCGGCATTCAACGCAATTTCAGAGGACCAGCAGTGGAACCGTCTGGTCTACAAGGACAACCTGGAGAACTTCTACGCCGCTGGCTCGGGGTTCGATGACAACACCAACAAGGAGCGCAACCGACTCTTTAAGGTGGTTACCGATTTTGTTGGAGTTTAATATCAAGTGGAGACCGGTAGAGGGATATGAAGGATACTATGAAATTTCCTCTACCGGTCACTGCCGCTCTCTTGATCGAGTAGTTCAAGTTGGTAACGGGACCAGGCGGGTAAAGGGAGTTTTGCTTAAGCCCTATCTAAATAATAGGGGTTATTATGTTTACGGTTTAAGAAAAGCTGTTGTTCATGATTATTATGAAAAAGTGATGGGTGGTTATTATGGCATGGAATGAAGAACTCACCGATCTTTGCCGGGAGATTAAAAGGCGTTATGGCCGCTCAGACATGCTGACATTCGCAGACATTGCCTTGCCACGGAAGGCGGGAGAGAAGTTCGCTGATACGCTGTTTGAGGCAGCACCTCTGCGTCATAGTCGCCAGGAGCTTAGCTTCTACGGGGACGACACCATTGTGTTTGATCCTGACGAACTGGTTATGGTTGGTGCACCCGGCATCCGTTGCTTTGTATGGAAGGACGACCTTCTGATTCCAGATGAGAGCACCCTTAAGGTCACGGAACACAATGGTCGGGAGTATAAGACATACGATAAGTGGGATGAGACCGGAGAATTTACATACAGTGTTTGCATGGAGTTCAGGTTCTACTGGGCTCGACCCGATACAAAATACGCTGACTTTGTAGAAGAGTTTTCAATCTCTCACTACGACAGCTCCGTGTCTAGGGCGCTTGGCGATACTGATCCAGGTACGCCTAGGGTTGGCTCCAACCTGTACGTGTCAGCGTTTGCTGAGACTGGATACGAGGGTCACGGAGGCGCATCCCACGATGTTTCGCCAGAGGTGGTAGAGGAATTGGTCAGGATTGTGCGAGACGCACTTCCTAAGGAGAAGACAGGGGAATAAATATGATCAAGACATTCAGTAAGGAAACTGTAGAGACCGCAAAGGACTTGATCCGTGAGGGTGGAATCCTTCGTGACGCCTACCATGACGGCACAGGATATGACTTCTTCGGTGCCTTGGCGGTGGCCATGCATCCTGAGCTCAAGGGAGCCGTATACCTTGACCTGATGCGTAGTTTCGAGTCCCCACAGAGAGAATTGTGGTCAGAAACCATCCATGAAATCCAGATCGAATACATCGGATGGCAGACCAGCGACATGCTCATTAGTCTCCTGGACATTACAGACCTTGAGGTCCAAGATGCCCTTGATATTATGGACATGTTCACCGTATAACGTGATAGAATATCTTTATGGTAAAAGATAGGCTAGACCGTCTAAATGAGGGAATCTTGGAAAAGCAAGCACTGAGACTGCTGTGCTTCATCCTGGCTGGCTACTCAATTCTGTCATCCCTACAGCTCATGATTGGACAGTTCCTGTTCGACTTCAATAGCTGGATCGCAGTAACAATCGAGAGCCCCGCAATCGCATACGTAGTCATGCTCCTACCATTATTCTCTGGTCTGGTTTTGCTGGTCGGTAAGATACAAAGAAAGAGACTTCTTATCTTATACGCACTGTTTATCACCTGGGTATATCATCTTACGATGGCGCTGCTGAACGCTGTAGCCTACTCGTTCCTAGGCACTCCGATGTTGCCCTACCTATTTGTTGGACTTACGGCTGCGGTCCTGTATAGTTACTACCGACAGCTCGAAGACTACGATGTTTCCCGAGGAAGAGAACTACTCTAGGAGGTCACCATGACTACACCGAACATTACTTCTGAACTTACTTCCGAGAATATCCCCACTGAACCGAAGTGGGAGCCATCCGCACTGATCCGTTGCGACCGTTGCGGTGATGCTAGCCAGGCGTACACCAGGGCCACCAAGGGTGACTTTGAACTGGTGCTCTGCGGGCATCACACTCGTAAGCATGAGCTTGCTCTTGCATCCGATGGGTGGACTCTTGACATTCGTCTGGATGTTCTCGAAGAGCAGGCAGCGAAGTACAAGCAGGTTGCATCTGACGACGACAACTTCTGAGGAGACTCTTGTGCCCAATGTAAAGAATCTTGGCAATCAAGCGCTGATCCAGGCCATCCAAGACCTGGACGGTATCAAGTCCCTACGGGGTGCCCTTCCCAATGGTCCAGTGAAAGACCTGTACATGGAACTGGAGGGTGAGCGCAATGTACGTAAGTCGAAAGCATCTACTAAGGTGTGGGAACTTCGTATGGAATTGCAGCACGCAGAGAACGAGGTGCGAGTTCTAAAGGGACTCAAGCCTCAGCCGGTCACTGGCCGGGACGGGGATGTTAACGATTAGTATTGATCTTATAGATTAGTCATGCTATCCTTCATGAGAAGGAGTAAGACAATGACAAAGATCAACATTAATCATAGCGAAGAGTTTGTAATCGGTATTCTAACACCGATGTACAAGTGCAACTACCGATCAGTAATGACTAATATCATTCGTATCATGGGTGTACTCGAAGCTAACGACCCCGAAGAGCGTAAGCACTTCCTGTTCCTGCATGACGGAGTAATGCGCGGCACTACAAGTTATGTTGTTGAGACCATTAATAAGGTACGTAACTCAGCAATGAACTTCAAGGAGCCCCGACAGATTCGTCACTCGTCACTACCGCTGGACATTAAGATGTACGGTAAGCGTAGCTACCACGAATGGGTTTGCAGGGTTCTTGAAATGAAGCCAGACTTATTGCTGATCTTTGATGACGGAGATATGTCGGCTCTAAGTTTTGCAAAGTCCAAGGCTGATGAGGCCGGAGTAGATTACGAGGTAGTAAAGGTGAGAAGAGAGAATGTCTAGTATTGCATACGTTATATATAAGGACACCATCTTTTTGAGGAAGATTGACGGTGGCTATGAACTGGTTCCTGACTACACAGGTGTAGTTAATCTAGACCATAGCCTACCGCCAGAAGAGGATATTAAAAAGATGATTAAGTTGGCTGGCAAACCATTCAAAGGAAAGAAGGATAGGTTTGCGCTGGTGAAGTTCCCCGGCAC
>Ga0164307_10000747_pt1 | contig 14335 bp, 6 predicted proteins | sample Whisoiple_243_MG_FD_110214 | JGI IMG/M metagenome (GOLD analysis project Ga0164307, IMG submission 110214) | Soil microbial communities amended with fresh organic matter from upstate New York, USA - Whitman soil sample_243_MG | ecosystem: Environmental > Terrestrial > Soil > Unclassified >...
GTTCCCGCCGTTGCCGTTGCCGTTGCCGTTGCCGTTCCCGCCGTTGCCGGGGTTTTCGTTCCCGCCGTTGCCGTTCCCGCGGTTGCCGCCGCTTCCGTTCTCGGTGGTGGGTGTCTGGCCGGCCGGCTCGACGGTCGTCGGTGGCACGACGGATGCGGGCGGGGTGGGTTCGGCCGGCGCGCTGGTTGATGGAGAGCTCGGTTCGGCCGGCGCGCCGGTGGCCGTGACCAGGACCGGTTGACTCTCGTCAACCGTGCCGGCCGCTGTCGGTTGTTGGCTGTCACCCGACGATGTCACGACGCCCGGGCTGGTGGTCGTCGGGTTGTCATCCCGGATGAGGATCACCGCGACCAGGGCGGCCACACAAATCAGCAAGCCTGCAACTGCGGCCACGAACATTCCGGTCGGCTTGCGCTTACGTCGCCGCAGAGCATCAGTGAGAGTGTGACCGGTCCGGTCCGGATCGCCTCCGTCGGCCAGTGCGCCGTCCGACAGCGGGCGCGTGTGCTGTGATGTGAACGGTGCGATCGGTGGGGCGGATTCCCGGTCCGCCGTCCCTGCGAGAGCGGATGCCGCCGCCGCCGCGGTGGGTCGATCACCGGGATGGACAGCGGTCATGGCGCGCAGCAATTCCTGCCAGGGGCGTGGAAGCGCATCGGGAATGACTGGTTCTCGGTGCAAACGCGCGACTGCTGCTTCTACGGCTGGGCCGGGATACTCGCGGCGCCCGGTCAGGCACTCGAGCAGCACGAGTCCCAGCGCGTAGACATCCGCTGCGGAACCGATCTCCTCCCCACGTACCTGTTCGGGGCTCAAGTACGGCGCCGTCCCGAGCACATCTCCGGACTGTGTGATTCGTTCCGCACTCAGGACGCGCGCGATCCCGAAGTCGCTGAGCTTCGGTTCGCCGGTGGTGGTCAGCAGGATGTTGGCCGGTTTGATATCTCGGTGCACAAAACCCTCACGGTGCACTACCGCCAAGGCGGACGCTATCGCCACCCCGAGCGACGAGACCTCGTCGGGCATCATGGGACCTTGCTGAAGCTGCGCGGCCAGGCTGGGGCCGCCCATGAATTCCAGGACCAAGTACCCCGGGGTCACCCCAGTGGGGCCGCTTGGGGCCTCTGCTATCCGGGCGTCGTGGACGGCGACCAGATGGGGGTGCTGCAAGCTGGCCATCAGACGCATTTCCTGCCGCTGCCGGGCAATCATCACCGGATCGGTGAGGTGCGGCTGGAACACTTTGATTGCGATCGTTCGACCCAGGAGGTCATCGGTTCCTCGGAAGACGGTTGCGCTGCCACCCTGACCGATGAACGTCCCCAACCGGTATCGGCCGTCCAGCAGGGTGCCCGGCCCCGGCGACCCGGGATCAGCGTCACCGGACTGACCGATCCGGGTTCGCTGAGGTTCGGTGTTCGGCGCCATCCATTTGATGGTAGACAGCGCAGATGCCCACATCGCCCGCATGCTGGGACGGCCACCGTTGCGACCGCGGCTCCGGAGCCGTCACCGTTCCGCCGCTCACGGAAGCCATCGGGTGCGGTTGATCGCCGAGACGTTGTCCAGCTTCTCAGCCTGTGACTGATAGGTCACCGAGCGCTGTCAAGATCGACCGGATACGCTGAGACCGATTTATACGAATTGCGGCGTTTCGCCGGTGCGTCGTGGTCGGCCGACAGCGTTCGGACTCTTGATGGTGGGAACGCTGCTCCTCATGGTCTCCCGCCGTCGGACTCCAGCGGGGTGAGCCCGACAGCGACGGAGGACGAGTTGTCGCAGGCGGGGGGCAACTCGTCACCAACAGGCGCGGTCCGCCCGCCCGGCTGGCGGTCTTGATTTCCAGCTCAGGGTGGTCGGTGCACATCGGGTGTCGAGGCCAGGCGTAGTCGGCGGGGCGTGACTCGATGGAACGCTCGGGTAGCAGCCGGCAGCCGCGTTCAGGCAGTGACGACCGGGTTCCGGGTCAGTTCGGCCAGCGCGGTGGGGGCGGTCAGGGGGAGTAGATGGTTGTGACCGGGGATGACCGTGATGCGGGCGTCGGGGAGCATTGCCGCGAGGTGGTTCACCAGGCGATGGGTGAACGGTGGGCTGTCGCCGCCGGCGACGAGGTGGACCGGCTGCTCGATCCGGAGCGCCAGCTGCTCGTCGAAGTCCCACCCGACGAGCGAAGGTATCTCCCCGAAGAAGCAGTAGCCGCAGTCCCGTTCGGCACGTTCCAGACCCTCCCGGCCCAGCTCGGACTCGATCACAGTGCGGTACTGCGGTCCGCAGAGCGCGGCCAGGAACGTGTCGAAGGCGGTGGGCAGGTCACCCTGGTAGGCGGCGCCCACCGCCGCGCCCAGTGCGGGACCGATGAAGGCGGCCACCGGCGCCCGGTCGTCCGGCGGTAGGAGCGGATCGATCAGCGGCGGCTCGACGAGGATGAGTTCGCCGACCAGGTCCGGGTGGTCGAGTGCCAGCTGCAGCGCGACCACGCAACCGGACGAGTGCGCGAGCACAAGAGCCCCCTCGATCCCGAGGCGGCGCAACAGATCTGCGCATTCTTCGACGTGATCGGCCACCATCATCGGCTCGGCGGGTGCAGGGTCTGAGTAGCCGGTGCGAGTGACGCGGATCCGCCGCATCCCGGCGACGGCAGGCTCGCGCTCCAACGGAACGAACCAGTCGGCGAAGCCAGCTGCGTGGATCAGGACGATCGGCTCGCCGGAGCCGCCGGAGTCTGTGTATTGCATGGTGATCCTTCCTTTTCGGTGGGTGGTGGGTGGTGGGTGGTAGGTGGTGCTGAGTCAGTTGGCGTAGAGACGGATTTCGATCCCGTCGGGGTCGTGCAGACCGACGAGAACGCTGCCCCCGTGGTGGCCGGTGACAATGCCGCCGTGCGGTTGGTCGATGGCAGCCAGGTGGTCGGCCCAGGCCCCGACGCCATCCCGGGTCGGGACGCCCAGGGCGACCAGGTCGAAGCCGGAAAGCGCTGCTGCCCGCTCGGGGTCATGCCGTAGTGCGAGCTGGCTGATGCCGTCCGCTGCTGTGACGGCGACCCCACGGAGCTCGTTGTCCTCGATGAACTCGATCGTCACAGCGAACCCGAGCACCCGCTCGTACCACTCGATGCTGGCGCGGACATTGCTGACGGGGATCTTCACGTGGTGGATGGGGGCGAGATCGGGCATCATTTCTCCTTTCACTAAAGCAGACTCTAGTGAGTCACTGGAGTAGTCTCTAGCGAATGAGCGATGCTGTCAAGGAAAAAACCAGCCGGGCCGAGAAGAGAAGACTGACCAGGCGGCGGATTGTGGCCGCGGCGGCCGAGCTGTTCCTCGACCAGGGGTACGGCACGACGACGCTCGACCAAGTTTCTATGCGCGCCGGTGTCGCGGTGCAGACCGTCTACTTCCACTTCGGCAACAAGGCGACCCTGCTCAAGGAAGCGCTCGACGTGGCTGCGGTCGGCGACGACGAGCCGGTCGCGCTGCTCGACCGGTCGTGGCTCGAAGAGCTGACCGATGAACCCGACCCCGTTCGCGTGATCGAGCTCTGGACCAGCGGCGGCCGCGAGATCCTGGAGCGAGTGGCCCCTCTGCTCTCCGTGGTGCGCGGCACCGTCGGCACCGATCCCGACCTCGCCGCGCAGTGGGAGGTCAACGAGAGTCAGCGTCGCATCGCATTTCGGGCTCTGGCCGACCTGCTCGTCGATCGCCGGGCACTTCGGCCGGGGCTCACCTCAGATGACGCCGCCGATCTCGCCTTCCTGATCCATAGCGCCGAAAACTACATCGTCGCAACGGACACCCTCGGCTGGACGCCAGAACTCTGGGAGCGCACGACTGCAGCGCTGCTTGTCCGGGCATTGCTCGCGGATACCGCAGCATCATCTGCGACCGAGAACCCTGCGTGAAGGGACCGAAGAATGGTCGTCGATCAACCCAGCCCGAATGAGCAGCGTCCGGCGGTGTTGTTCCCCGCGGACCCGAACGAACCCCACACCACCTGTCTGATTCTCGAGCAGACCGCTGACTTTCTGCCCCCGCACTGCCTGGGTGGGGGTTGCCGCGGAGCTCGGCGGACCTGTCGAGAACGCTGCTGAGGCGGTGACGTTCGCCGCCGCCGAGATGATGGTGCCGCTGCTGCCCGAGCATTGGCGCGGACTTCTCACCCGGCCGGGATTGCGCGGCTTCCGCCAGTTACCCGATGGTCAATCGTGACTCGGATCTGTACCGCGCCCACCCTGATTGGATCCTTGCCGCCGGTCCCCGCGAACCGTTGCTGGAACGGGATCAGCTCGTGCTGGACCTCACCAGGGACGAGGTGCGCAACCATCTGTTCGACCAGATCAGCGCCGTGTTATCGGACAACCGGATCGGCTATGTGAAATGGGATCACAACCGTGAGTTGCTGGAGGCCGGCAGCGGACTCACCAGCGGCGCGCCCGCGGTCCACCAGCAGACTCTCGGCTTCTACCGGCTGCTCGACGATCTGCGGGAACGGCACCCAGGCGTGCAATGGGAAACCTGCGCATCCGGCGGCGGCCGGATCGACCTCGGCGTGCTCGACAGAGCGGAGCGTGTCTGGACATCGGACATGACGGACGCACTGGCGCGCCAGTCGATCCAGCGCTGGACCGGGCAACTGGTCCCGCCGGAGCGGCTGGGCGCCCACGTGTCGGCACCGACGTCGCACCAGACCCACCGCTGGTTATCCCTGGATTTCCGCGCCGCCACTGCACTTTTCGGCGCTCTCGGGATCGAGTGGGACATCACCCGGGCAACCGAGGACGACCCGACAGGTTGCAGGAGTGGGTTTCGCTGTTCCAGCGGTTCAAGCCGCTGCTGCACACCGGCCGCGTCATCCGCGTCGACCCGTCCGATCCTGCGGTACAGATCAACGGAGTGATCGCGGCGGATCGAAGCGAGGCGCTCATCGCGCACGTCCAGTTGGCCGAGTCGGCGCACAATCGCGGGGTCGCCGTCCGGCTTCCGGGCCTTGAGCCGGAGCGGCGGTACACCACCCGGTGGGTCGGTCCCGTCGACAGCGATCGCATCTCGTACGCACCGAACGTGCATCCGGACGGTCCCGCCCGCGGTGCAGCCATTCCGGGGTCGGTCCTGGCCACCCACGGAATCTGGATACCCAGGCGCCGCGCCGAGACCATTCCGTTGATGCATCTACAGGCTGTCGGCTGACCCGGCATCCGGACGAATCAGTTCCGCGACACGGGTCGGCTCGCAGAACCCCTTCGGCCAGCGACGCCTGATCCTGGCGAAAAACCAGCGCCGCCGATTTCAGTCGGCGGTGACCTTGGCGAGCTTCTTCAACGAATGCTCGCCGGTGATCGACCGAAACGTTCCGCTCTTCCCGCGCATCACGATGGATTCGGTCAGCGCGCCGCCTGCCGTGTAGCGAACGCCGTTGAGCAGCTCCCCTTCGGTGATCCCGGTAGCGACCATGAACACGTTTTCGGTGCGGACCAGGTCCTCGGTGACCAGCACACGGTCGAGGTCGTGCCCGGCATCGATCGCCCTTTGCTTCTGCTCGTCATCGGTGAACCACAACTTCGCCTGGATGGCCCCGCCCAATGCGCGCATGGCGCATGCCGTGATGACGCCCTCTGGGGTGCCGCCGACGCCCATCATCAGGTCGACACCGATATTGGGGCGGGCGGCCATGATCGCGCCGGCGACGTCGCCGTCGGAGATGAACTTGATCCGGGCGCCGGTCGCGCGAACCTTGCGAACGAGTTCGGAGTGCCTCGGCCGATCCAGGATGCAGACGGTGATGTCGTCGGGGTTCTTGCCCAGCGCACGGGCGACGGTGCGGACGTTGACGCCGGGCGGGGCCTCGATGTCGATCGCGTCGACGGCATCCGGGCCGACGGCGATCTTGTCCATATAGAAGACGTCCTTCGGGTTGAACATCGTGCCTCGCTCGGCGAGCGCGATCACCGCGACCGCGTTGGGCATGCCCTTGGCCAGCAGGGTGGTGCCGTCCACCGGATCGACGGCGACGTCCCATTCGGCGCCGGTTCCGTCGCCGACCTCCTCACCGTTGTGCAGCATCGGGGCTTCATCTTTCTCACCCTCGCCGATGACGATGACACCGCGCATCGAGATGGTCGACAGCATCTGACGCATCTGATCGACCGCTGCCTTGTCGCCGGCCTCCTTGTCCCCGCGGCCGGCCCATCGACCGGCGGCCAGCGCCGCGGCCTCTGTCACCCGCATCAGGTCCAGCCCGAGATTGCGTTCGCGGAGTTGGTAAACCGGTCCAGACGTCATCGTTGTCCTCGTTCCGTACCTGTTGGTGAATATGGCGGATCACCGTGCTTTCGGTGTCCGGAGGATGGTAGTCACCCTGCAGGTGCGTTGCGGGCTGAAAGCATGAGGTGGTGTCCGCGGTGCCCGCTCATTGACTGGCTCGACGGTGTTGTCGCTGCATTTGTTCTGACATTCCGACCCATGGAAGGTCCCCAAACGGGTCAGCTGACGGGATCAACCTCGACCGGATCTCTCCGATCTCGTAACCGTCCGTAGCCGCCGCAGTTCCTGGCGATTGCCCACGGCGAGCTTCGAATAGATCTTGGACAGGTGATACTCGACGGTTTTCTCGGTGAGGAACAGTTCCGCGGCCACCTCTTTGTTGGTGTGGCCACGGACAACCAACCCGGCGACGTCTTCCTCTCGCTCGGTGAGGGTGAGGGCATCGGTCGGGCCGGCGCTGGTCAGTCCGCTCACGGCGAGATCGGCTTCGCAGGTGCGCAGCATGGGCATGGCCCGGAGATCGGTGAAGATGTCGCGGGCATGCAGGAGCTGGTCGATTCCGGCCCGCCGATTGCCCAGGGTCCGCTGCAGGTTCCCCGAGACGTGTAACAGCTGTGCGTGCAGGTACGGCACCGCCGAGGTGTGCGGGTCGGCGAGGTCTTCCGCGTAGTGCCGGGCAGCAGCCCGTGGCTGGTGTCGAGCTTCCGCCAACTGGCCCTGCAGCCACCCCATGCGGGTCGGTTCGGCCCCACCAGGCCAGTGGTCGATCAGGTCGGCGTAGTCGGCGAGGTGGCGGTCCGCTTCGGCCAACCGCCCCAGACGCACGCACGCGTAGATTCCCGCGGTCATGTATCTACGGTGGTACCGGGTTGCGCCGAGCCGGGGCAGGTGTTCGGGGGCGAGCAGTGGCTGGACGGTCTTCAGTACCCGGACGTGGTCGTCCTGGGCGCCGGCGAGCTCCACGGCGTGCCAGGCGACTGCACCGGCGATCTGTGCCGACCGGACAGCTGCCGCGGCGTTCTGCGCCGTAGCCAGGTGCTCTTCAGCGATGGTCCACTGGCCTCGGTGCGCGGGTACATCCACGGCAACCGCAGATGCCAACGCGCCGCTCCAGGCCTCCGAGCCTCCTTCGGCCAGCGCGCGAGCGGTCGCTGCGTCGGCCGCGGAGCCGTCCCAGTCGCCGGTGAGGAAACGGGTGGCGGACCGTAATACATAGGTGCGGCTGTGGTTGGTGGATGGCCGCCAGCGATCGACCATGCCGATGGCAGCGTCCAGGTCGGTCAGTGCGCCGGAAAGACGTCCGGCGTACATCCGCATCATGCCGCGCGCCGCCAGCAGATCCGCCTCCCAGAATGCCTGGTCGGTGCCGGCCGGAATGGGGTCGATCAGTCGCAACGCTTCATGCAGGTGCCCGCCCAGGTACAGCCCGATGCTCTTCGTCGTCAACGCGTCGGCAGCGATTTCCGGGTCGTCACTGCCGATAGCCGGAGCGAGCGCGGCCACCGCCTGGTCACCCTCTCCGAGGCGGAGATGAAGGATGGCCAGAGCGAGCGCTGCTCGTTCCCGAGTCGACCGGTCTCCGGCGACCGACGCAAGGTCCACCGATTCCCGCAACAGCGCTCGTGCTTCGGCGACCTGCCCGGTCTCTCTGGAAAAGAGTCCGAGAGCGAGGCTGCGCAGGGCATCACCGCCGAGCCGTCGTACCGGATCGACGAGGTCCCGAGCGCCGGCCAGATCCTGGCCATCGACCCGGTCGATCAGCGCGCCCGGCAGCAACTGCTCGCGTTGACAGGGATCAGGTGTGACGGAGCGAGCCCGCAGCCGGTGGGTCGCGGCCAGGGCGAAGTTCAAGGATGACCGGGCCGTCTCCGCGGCGGTCACCAGATCGGCGGCGAGCAACGCGTCGGGACGGTCAGCCGCGGCAGCGCGATGGGCGAGGCGCCGATCGCCGGTGGTCCAGTCCGCAGCCCGTGCATGCAAAGCCAGTCGCCGGTCGGGCGGCAGGATCCGATACGTGGCATCCCTGAGCAGTGCGTGCGCGAACTCGACCTCGTTCGGCGGTCGGAATCGCAACAGACCGGCGCGTACCGCCGTCGCCAGCGCCAAGGACGGGTCTGTGCTGTCCGCAACCTGGCCGACCGCGATGACATCGGCTGGCTCGGCAAGCACCGCGCTGGCCTCGACGAAGGACCGCGTGTGCGCGTCCACCGATCCCAGCATTCGGAGTGCCGCGGCCTCGACCGTCGCCGGGATGTCGGTGGCCAGCGAACTCTGGTCTGGAGCACCGCGCAGCACCGCGGCGACCAGCAGCGGCACCCCGCCCGTCCGCGCGATGAGGCTGCTGGCGACGTCCGGCGCGATCTCCCATCGCCTCGTCCGGCGGGCGAGGTCGCGCACTGCGGACGCGTCGAGCGGTTGCTGTCGCAGCAGCGTGGTCGAAGTGTCGAGCTCCTCGCTGAGCAGTTCGACGGCGTCGGGTGAATCGGGACGTCGGGTGATCACGGTCAGCACGTTGTCCGCGCGCAGGCGCCGCAAGGCAAAGCGGATGGCTTGGGCAGAGGGGCGGTCGATCCACTGCGCGTCGTCGACGGCCAGCACCGTCACTCCGTCGCGTCGTCCCCTCCCGAGTCGGGACAGCACAAGCCGACCGGCCGCGAGAGTGGACGACTCGATCGGCTCCGATTCGCCCAGCAGCAGACCCAAGGAGCCATAGGCGTCGTCCTGTTCGAACGCATCGCAGCGGACCGTCCAGACCTGGTAGCTGCCGGAGCCGGTTGGCAGCTCGTCCAGGAACGCCTCGAGGAGTGCAGATTTGCCCATCCCGGCTTCGCCTTCGATCACGACGACCTGCGCCTGACCCGACCCGGCTCGTTCGAATGCCCGACGTAGCGCGGCCAGGTCGTCGGTACGCCCGACCAGGGTCGAGTCGACGGCGGGATATTCTGCTCGCACAACTAAGAATTGTCCCTGGTCGTATCCGTCGAGATGTGGCTTTCCCACATCGCAACCATTCGGTCGATCGTCCGTCCTGCTGCGATGCACGCTGGGTGACCGAAATCGCTGACCCTTGCCAGTGTCCCTTGGGGTTTCACACGAGTGGCCCGCACAAGAAGATCACGTTCGGCGTCGAACGTCACGGCGTCGCGGTCCAGGTCTCGAATAAACATCGAGATGACTAGGGGTGCGAACATTCCGGACTAGGGACCGTGGGTCTTGCCGTGTGAGGTCTACCACTTGTATACCCATCCTGTGATCACCGGATCGGGGCTGCGATGGTCGTTGTCGCCAACCCCGGACGGTGGGCGGACGGGTCGCCACCAACCCGGGCTTGACCTCCAACGCGTGGCGTCCCGCGAACGGCAGGTTGAGTGATCACTCTCGTCCTGACGCTCGTGGTGTGCTTCAGTCTCGCCGCGACATTTGCCCGCCGGTTTCACTGGGCTCCGCGGCGCCCTCAGGCTGTCGTTCGCCCTCAGCGAAGGGCGCTGCCCCGGTGGGCCGGGATCGCTGTACGGGTAGCCGGTGGGGTGGTTTGCGCGGGCGCCTTCCTGGTGCTGTTCGGGCAGTCGGCGAGCGCCGACGAGCTACCACCGGAGCCGGACGCGAGTGTCGCGATCGAGCAGCTGTCGTCAGCCGAAACTGACACGACGTTCGAGGATGCAGCAGTTGCCGCCGATTCCTCCGAGGTGTCCGCCGAAGGCGAGTCGACATCGTCCGCTGAGCCGGTTTCGAGCAATCCGGAGCAGAGCGAGCCAGCCGTCGGAGGCGAGAACTCGACCGATTCAGAAGCGCCCGCGGCCGAGGCCGACCAGACCAGCGACGCCACCTCGTCCGGAACAGAAACGACAGTGAACTGCGCGACCACCGACGAGCTCGATCCAGCCGTACAGATGTGCGAATCAAACCCTGCCGGCAGCGGATCATCGGGCAACGACGATGCCCCCTTGACCGACCAGCCCGTCACCGATCAACCGCCCGCCAACCAGGTCGACGGGTCGGCCTCAGGCGTCGAAACGGCACCGTCGGACCCGGCGATTGCTCCGACGACCGATACGGTCGTCGCCGCCAACCAGACAAACGCTGCGACGGCCGCGTCCGCCGACCTGACGACACCTGCCGATCCCACGGCGTCAGCTGATGTGACGGTGCCGGCGGCCGAGTGGCACGTGGACCTCTCCGGCGTCCAGACCTTGTCCGCGGACGACGTGTGGGCATGGCTCAGCTCGTCCGACTCAGCCTCACCTTCGGTGTTCCGGCTGCTCAACCAGATCGCCACGATCGTCATCCGCAGCACCATGGCCGGCAGCACGTTGGTCGTCACGGGATCGGTCAACCGACCGGTGTGGTTCCGCGGCAGCGGCGCCGACCGGGTAGTCCTCGACGGACCGAACTCCACGGTCACCTTCACCGGGACCGGATCCGGTAGTGCGACGACGACCGGGACACCCATCACCTTCGATGGGGTCAGTCAGGTCGGTGGCACCGGCGCCACGACCTACGGGGCCGCAGGGACAGCAGGCATCCAGACCTTGGCGATGGACGCCGACGACACCTTCGCCGTTGGTTCCGCGACGTCCCAGCTGCAGGTGGGCAACGCCCAGCTGGCGGGCACCTTGCGCGTCCTGGGCGCCGCCGCAACAGCTGCCGCCGGTTCGCCGTTCCTGACGTTCGGCGCGGTCTCCGGCGACTTCGATTCGTTCCGCGGCATCGCGCAGGGCGGCGGCGCCTACCTGAGGCCGGTCGTCGAGGCGGCCGGGTACTCGCTGAGGCCCGCCGCACTCCCCGGCGGGATGACAGTCACGCTGGCGGGCTCGGCTGCTGCCGACGACTTCTTCGCCTACGTCTCCGGCAAGAACACCCCGGTGGCCGCCGGCACGCTGATCGCCGTCAACCTGACCGGCCGTCAGGTGACCGGCGACGTCACCTTGGGTCGGAGCGGCGCCGCCACCACCCTCGACCTGACCGGCGCGCAGCTGATGCTCGGAGATGCCGCCGCACCGATCGCCACCATCACCGCCGCCGGCCCGGTCCGGCTGTACCTGTCAGACACTGGGCTGACCGGCACCGTCACCGGTGCGCTCACCGTCGCGGTCGCCGGTGTTGTCTTCGACGGGACGTTCACGGCCGCGCTGGACACCGCGGCGCCGACGAGCCTGGTCGGCGCCAATGCCGCGCTGGTCGTGGGCGGAGTACGGATCAGCGGCGTGTCACTGACGGTGACCGCAGTGCGTTCGGCAACAGGTTGGGAATTGCGCCTCAGCGCGCCGACCGGGGCAACGATGTCCATCGGTTCCGCGAACCAGCAGCTGTTGATCGGGAGCCTGCTCGGGGCGCTCACCCTGACCCTCACCGCCGCCGGCGTACAGGGCTCGCTGCCCACCGCGACGGTCAGCTCCGCGGTTCCTGGGGTGGGAGTCAGCGGCGCGTTCGACGCGCACTTCGGCACCGACGGACGACTGCGGCTGGTCAGTGACGCCGGCACCGTGAGCATCGGCGACACCTCCGTGACCGGCGCTCTCGAGCTTGTGCCGACGATGGGCAACGCGGCACCGTCGGTCGCCATCACCGGCACCGACCTGGATGCCTCCGCGTTCGGCGGCCTGTTGGTGATCCTCGGCCTGACCGGCGGCGGCTGGGACCTGATGCGCTCGGGCATCACGGGCAGCGCATCGGGCGCCGGCACGGTCTCGGTCGACGGCGTGACCGGATCCGCCTCCACGACTATCGCGTTCGACTCCGACACCCTGGTCGGCGGGGCCGCAGCGCTCCTGGACAACCAACCGACCAGCACCGCCAGCCGCGGGCCACCGGTCGCGATCCAGCTCACCAACCTCCGCCTGACCCCGAACGCAAGCCCGACCAGCGCCACCATCACCACAGCAGACCAGATCACCGGCTTGATCTCGGCGGCACCGGCCGCCTGGCAGATCGCCCTCGCTCCCAACACCAACCACACCGTCTCGGTCGGCACCGACCTGGCAGACATCGTGGTCATCGTGGACGGCGTCACGTCCCGCCGAACAGCCTCGCAGGTCACCGAGCTCAGCATCACGGCGTCAGGCACCGGAACGAACACCTTCGCCTTCCTCGGCGCAGCGATCCCCGTGACGTATCGCGGCGGCGCCGGCATCGACCGGATCCTCGGCCCGGCCGCCGACACCACCTGGTACGTCAGCGGCGCAGGTGCCGGCACCGTCGGAGCCCTCACGTTCAGCGGAGTCGAACAGCTGGTCGGCGCGGCAGACAACCAGGACCTGTTCGTGGTCGGCCCGGCCGGTTCGCTCGCCCTCGGTGTGGACGGCGGAGCCCGCGGCTTCGACACACTGCGCACGGATGGTGCGCCGGGAGCCGTGGTGCCCCTGGTCACCTACCGGCCGGACGGCCGCGACTCGGGCACCATCACCGTCGGTGGCACCGCGATCGTGTTCGCCGGGTTGGAACCCGTCGTCAACACCGGCACTCCCAACGCGATCGTGGTGACCTTCGACGACCCGACCGACACGCTCACGGTGCGCACCACCGCCACCGAGATCTTCGTCGACTCGGTCAAGCACGAGGGGTTCTCCTCCGCCATCCCGCTGACCTCGATGACCCTCAACGCGGGTGGGGCGACGGTCCGATTCCTGGCCGTCATCCTGCCGTCGACAGTGACCCTGACCGTGAACACCGCCGGAAACCTCACCCTCGAAGGCACCGTCACCGCGGGCACCATCGCGCTCTACGCCGTCGGCAGCATCACCGTCAACGACGGCCAACGGGTCAGTGCCACCAACGGCGACCTCACGCTCTCGGTGATCGCCTCCACCAACCCGACCCCGACCGCGGTGCAACCGGTGGTCCGGGACCTGGTGGCCACCGGCGCGCTGACCATCGGGGTCAACGCCATCCTGGTCGGCAACAACGTCACACTGAGCGTCGACGCCAGCACGGTGCGGTTCGCCAGGTACTACATCGACCAGATCAAGCTGGCCGCCAGCACCAATGGACTGACCCCGGCCATGACTCGGGGCTCGTACCCGACCTTCACCCCCGGCGCCAACGAACAGGTTCCCGGCACCATCACCCGCCAGACCGGCAACTGGATCACCGAGGGCTTCACGGCTGACAGCTTCATCCGAGTGTCCAACTCGCGAAGCAACGACGGCTTCTGGCACGTCAGCGCGGTCACCGCCACCACCCTGACCGTCGACGGCGTCGGTGCCTTCAACCCCGAGGCCGGCGACAGCGCCGTCACCATCGAGGCCGGCTACGCGAACAGCGGCAACCCGGGGCTCACCTTCGCCAGCACCACTGACGGCAACGGCGGCGTCACCTCGACCATCACCAGGTCCAGCGGCAGCTGGGTCGACGACGGGTTCGAGTTCGGTCAGTCTCTGCTCGTACTGTTCACGCTGAACGCCATCAACGACGGTGACTACGTCGTGCTCGATGTCACCGACAAGGTGCTCACCGTGGATGCGGGCCCTGGTCTGAAGAACCAGGGTCCGGTGTTCAACACCATCGTCTGGGCACAGGGCTCGCCGGCCGGAATCCCGATGACGGCCGCCGACCCCACGAAGCAGATCGGGCCGCGCGCAGTCCCGCTGGTCTTCGGGACCAACGGCAGCCAGCAGGGCACCATCACCCGCGGCGACGGCATCGGCTGGGCGGCCGACCTCTTCGCGGTTGGCCAGTTGGCCACCATCGTCCCCGGCACGAGCGACACCGGTAACGGTCTTGCGAACAAGGGCGTCTACCTGATCATCGCGATCGACGGCGCCACCCTGACCGTGGCCAATCCGCTCGCCGTTTACAGCAGCGCCACCACCGAGGTCATCGGGTTGGCTGCGATGAGCAGCGGAACCCAGACGCCGCCCGTCCTGCAGTTCTCCGGCGGGACCATCACTCGCGGCTCGCAAGGCGGGACGTGGACGTCCAACGGCTTCCTGCCCGGGCAGGCGATCACGGTCTCCCAAGCGCAGAGCATCAACAACAACGGTGTCTTCCAGATCGACTCCATCTCTGCCGACGGTTTGACTCTGACTCTTCGCGACCTCAACGGCCGGCTGATCACCTTCACCTCGGAGAACACCCAGAAC
>Ga0164307_10000748_pt1 | contig 14319 bp, 14 predicted proteins | sample Whisoiple_243_MG_FD_110214 | JGI IMG/M metagenome (GOLD analysis project Ga0164307, IMG submission 110214) | Soil microbial communities amended with fresh organic matter from upstate New York, USA - Whitman soil sample_243_MG | ecosystem: Environmental > Terrestrial > Soil > Unclassified >...
CGATGGCGGAGGAGGTGGCGGACGCCCGGGCCGTCGATCCCTCCGTGGACTTCGTCCTCGGCCAGCTGCCCCAGGTGTGGAAGCCAAACGTGAGCACCTTCAACGCAGCGCTGCCGGCGCTCGCGGCGGCGCAGTCCCAGCCGGGCTCGCCGGTGGTCGCCGCGGCGACCGGCACTGGATTCGTGGAGGGCGTCGACACCTGGGACATCGCCCACTACTCGGCCACCGGCGAGGTGAGGTTCGCGGCAGCGATCGCGGACTCGCTGGCCGCGCTGGGTGTCGGCGACGGTGCGGGGACGCTCCCGACGGTGAGCAACGGCCACTGGGGCGGGGCGGTGCTCGAGGCGGAGCCCGGGGAGCGGAGCGCGTCGCTGACCTGGGACGACCCCCCGGGCGCCTCTGCCGAGTACATCTGGAGGCGGGACCAGACCCTGGGGGACGCGTGGGTGCGGCTGGCAGTCCCCGTCTCTGACCGGTCGTGGACCGCCCGGGGACTGGTCGAGGGCCACCGGTACCAGTTCCGGCTGCAAGCGACCAAGGGCAGCATCGTGGCCGACGGCTACTCCAACGTCGCCGAGGTGGTGCCGACGGCACCGCCGGTGCCCGGCCGACCAAGCCAGGTGGTGGTGGCGCCTGGCCTGCATCGCCTGGACCTGACCTGGGCGCCCGTTCCGGGCGCGACGGCGTACGACGTCAGCTGGGTCGGCCGCAAGCTCCAGCTGCGTGGGCAGGCCACCGTCGCCAGCCCCGCCGCCGCGATCACGAACGTCCTGGCGGGGGAGCGCTACGACGTCACGGTCACCGCACGCAACGGCGACGGGTGGGGACCGGCCGCCACGGTCGTCGGGGTGCCGCGCGGACCGACAGTCGCCGCTCCCGCCCGGCTGCGGGCCCGGCAGACCGGAGCACACCGGGCGCTGTTGACCTGGCGCCACCGAGCTGCCGCGTCGTCGTACTCCGTCGAGGTCCGTCGCCGCGGACACTGGGCGCCCGTGCGGACGGTGGTGGCGACCGCACTGGTCGTCCGCGGCCTGCCGCGCGGGGTCGCGCGCTTCCGGGTGCGACCCTGGCACCAGTTCGTCGCGGGCCGCTGGTCGCACGAGGTGCGGGTGCGGATGCAGTAGTCGGGAACTCCGGGCCGGCCGCGGACATGTCCAGGTATGCGAGGAGGCGTGGTGGTGACCGAGGGGGACGAGCTGGCCCTGGTCGCTGGGCTGCGCGCCGACGACCCCGAGGCGCTGGCGACGCTCTTCGACCGCTACGCCGACCGGATCTACAACCACTGCTTCCGGGCGACCGGTGACTGGGCCGAGGCGGAGGACGCGACTGCGACGGTGTTCCTCGAGGTGTGGCGGCACCGCCGCCGGGTGCAGGCCCACGACGGGTCGGCCCTGCCGTGGTTGTACGGCGTCGCGACCAACGTCTGCCGCAACCTCACCCGGTCCGGGCGCCGGCGCCGTCGCGCGCTCGCCGCGCTACCGCCCCCGGCCATCGAGCCCGACCACGCCGAGCGGGTCGCGGAGCGGCTGGGCTCGGCGGCACGGATGCAGACCGTGCTCGCGGCGATCCGTGAGCTGCCCGCGCGCGAGCAGGAGGTGCTCGGCCTGATCGCGTGGTCGGGCCTGTCCTACGAGCAGGCGGCCGCCGCGCTCGACGTACCCGTCGGGACCGTGCGGTCCCGGCTCTCCCGTGCCCGTGCCCGGCTCACCACGCTGACCGAGGAGTCGTCATGACCAATCCCACCCCACCGCCCGACGAGCCGCTGCCCGACCAGTCGCGCGCGCGGATCCGGGCCGACCTGCTCGCCGCGGCCCAGGACGGCCGCCGTGGCGTGCGCCGTTGGGTGGTCCCGGTCGTGGCCGCCGCGGCCGTGCTCGTCGTCGTGGGCGTGGCCGGCTGGGCGGTCCAGGCGGGCCGCGACGACAACGGCGCTCCTGTCGGCGTCCCGACGCCGACCACGACGGCCCCGGACCCGGCGCCGAGCGAGCCGTCGGGCAAGGCGACCCTGTCGCTGTCCACCTGCACCGATCCGATCGGTCAGGTGCTGGCGGGCGCGCAGCTGGCGGCGACCTTCCCGGCCGACGACGTCGGTGGCGAGACGACCATGTGGGTGGCGGGGGAGACCTACGCGCTCTGCGACGTGCGCGCCGGCACCACGACCGTGCACAAGCCGGTGTCGACGGCCAGCGCCGACGGCATCGCGCCGTACCAGGTCAGCAGCGTCTACCCGCGCACCGCCGACGGCTTCCGCACCGTGCAGGTCGCGGGTGGATTGGTGCCCGAGGGTGCCACGGCGTTCGACGTCAGCTACACGTTCCCCGACGGCCACACCGAGGCCGCCACGACGACGACCGACGACCAGGGGCGCACCTGGTGGCGGATGGTCTACTCATACGACAGCAGCGAGCCGGACCCGACGCCGATCCGGGTCACCGTGAGCTACTCCGGCGCCCAGAAGGAGTACTCGCTGAAGCCGGGCGTCGACACCTGCGCGCAGGCCAACGAGACCTGCTGATCGCCCTCACCCGTGCGGCATCACGACCGCGCGACCGCTCAGGGTGCCGGACTCCAGTGCCTCGTAGGCGTCCAGCGCCCGGTCCATCGGGAAGCGCTGCACGTCGGGGCGGATCTGCCCGGCGCGGTACATGTCGACCACCTCGTGCAGGTCCTCGATCGTGCCCCAGTAGGTGTTGGTGAGCACCGACTCGTAGGGGTTCGTGAAGAAGGACCAGGTGGCGCTCCCGTTGGCGATCCCGACGACCGTCAGGCGACTGCGTTGCGCCATCGAGCCCTGGGCGACCGCGATGGTGGCGCTCGCTCCGACGAAGTCGAACGCCGCGTCGACCCCGCGCCCGCCGGTGAGCTCGCGGATCTGGGCTACCTGGTCCGGACCGCCCGGCACCGTGACGGCGCCGTTGGCCGCTGCCTGCTCCATCGCCTCGGCCTTCACGTCGGTGGCGATCACGGTCGCGCCGGTCAGCGCCGTCAGGATCTGCACGGCGATCTGGCCGAGGCCACCCAGACCGACCACCAGGGCGTAGGTGCCGCCGGCGCCGAGCTGGGGGAGCGACAGCTTGATCGCGTGGTACGGCGTCAGGCCGGCGTCGGCCAGCGGGGCGGCGTCGACGGGGTCGGCGTCGCCGAGCGGCACCAGGTTGCGGACCGGGACCGTCAGGTACTCCGCCATCCCGCCGTCGCGCCCCAGGCCGACGGCGAGGTAGGGCATGCTCGCGACATTGGCGCAGTAGGTGTCCTGCCCGCGAGAGCACGCCCGGCAGTGCCCGCAGCCGATCGGGCCATAGACGAGCTGGGCGGAGCCCTTCTCGAAGCCGCTGACACCGGGGCCGAGCTCCTCGATCCACCCGGAGTTCTCGTGGCCGAGGACGAACGGCGGCGGGATCGAGGCCGGGCCGTCGGCCGTGAACTCGCGGTAGACCGCGACGTCGGAGTGGCAGGCGCCGGCGCCAGCCACCTTCAGCAGGACCTCGCCCGGCCCCGGGACCGGTCGGTCCACCTCGGTCAGTGATGGAAAGGTCTGGAACTGCTCGAACACGACAGCTCGCACGGCTGCACTCCTTCCGAGAGAGGTGTCTTCGACACTCGTCCTCGGCGGGCGGGTCGGCATCCCCCGGGATGGGTGACTCAGCCGGGTGAGTGCGCCGCTCAGAGCCCCAGGTCGGCGACGAGCTGACGAGTCACCTGTCGGAAGTGGGCGTCGTAGTCGAGGATGCCGCGGTGCATGTGGCCGAAGAGCTCCATGCTGACGTGGCCGAAGACCGTCGTCCAGGCCATCAGCCAGCGCACGATCCGGTCGTCGGAGACCGGTGTCTCGAGAGCGGGCCGGACGCCGCCGAGAGCCCGGTGCTCCTTCGGTGCGACGGTGCCGGTGGGCGCCCCGAGCGCATCGCCCTCGCTCTCTGACTCCTGGGCGAGCCGCAGGAACGCACCGGTGATCCGGCCGGCGGACGTGGTGGTCGTCTGGGGAGCGACGTAGCCCGGCACAGGGGAGCCGTAGAGCAGGGCGTACTCGTGCGGGTTGGCTCGCGCCCAGTCGCGGATGGCGACGCACACGGCCAGGAAGCGCTTGTCGAGGTCCGTACGCCGCCGGACGCCGGCGTCAGCCTGCTCGACCGCGTCGCCGAGCTCGTCGTACGACTCGACGATCAGCGCGGTCAGCAGTTCGTCGCGACTGGGGAAGTAGCGGTAGACGGCCGAGGAGACCAGGCCGACGTCGCGGGCGATCTGACGCACCGACAGGGCTGCCGGTCCGACCTCGGCGAGCTGGGCGCGGGCGCGGGTGAGGATCGCGCGGGTCTGCTCGGCGCGGTTCTCGGCACGGGACTTCGGGGGCATGTGGACATGGTGACACATTGCGAGAGCAGTGCTCTTGCTTTCGGTGGGCCGGCGTGGCAGTCTGGAGAAACAGAGAGCGGTGCTCTCGTTTCGAACCTCAGGAGGAACCATGTCCGAGCTTCACGTCGTCGTCGGCGCCGGCCCCGTCGGTCGCGCCACCGCCCACGAACTGGTGGCGGCCGGCCACGAGGTGCTGCTGGTCAGCCGTTCGGGCACCGGCCCGGACCTGGCCGGCGTACGTCGGGCCGCTGCCGACGCTGCGGACGCTGACCGCCTGGTCGAGCTGGCCGGCGGTGCGGTCGCGATCTACAACTGCGTCAACCCGGCGGACTACACGATCTGGGCGACGTTCTGGCCGCCGGTCGCCGAGGCGTTCCTGGTCGGCGCCGAGCGCACTGGCGCCGTGCTGGTGACCGCGCCGTGCCTCTACGGCTACGGCCCGGTCGACGGCCCGATGGTCGAGGGGATGCCCGACTCCGCGACCACCAAGAAGGCCCGCATCCGGGCCGGCATGTGGGCCGAGGCGCTCGCCCGGCACGAGGCCGGCCGGATCCGTGCGGTCGAGGTGCGCGGCTCGGACTACATGGGTCCCGGCGTGACCGTCGAGGCCGGGCACATCGCCCGGGTCGCACCGGCCGCCCTGGCCGGCAAGGACGTGCGCGTGATGGGCCGGCCCGACGTGCTGCACTCGTTCACCGACGTGCGTGACATGGGCCGGGCGCTGGTCGCCGTGGCTGCTGCCCCGCAGACCTGGGGCCGGGTGTGGCACGCGCCCACCAACGCCCCGGTCACGCAGGCTCAGGCCGTCGCCGATGTCTGTCGCGCGGCGGGCCGCGAGCCGGTGGGGGTCAAGGGATTCCCGAAGGGCACCCTGGCGCTCAGCGGGCTCTTCGTGCCCGTCATGCGCGAGCTGCGGGAGACCGAGTACCAGTTCCAGCGGCCCTACGTGCTCGACTCCAGTGCGATCGAGCGGGAGCTCGGCCTGACGCCGACGCCGTGGGACGAGGTCTGTCGGGCCACCGCAGTCAACGCCGACCCGACGCTCGCTCAGGCGGCGACGGTCGAGAGCCCGCTGCGCACCAGGTCGGCGTAGCGCCCGCCGCGGAGCAACAGTTCCTCGTGGGTGCCGAGCTCGACGACGTGCCCGCGCGCGAGCACGGCGATCTGGTCGGCGTTGCGCACGGTCGAGAGCCGGTGGGCGATGGTGATCGTCGTCCGCCCCTCGGCCAGCTCGTCGAGGGCAGCCTGGACCTCTCGCTCGGTCTCGTTGTCGAGCGCGCTGGTCGCCTCGTCGAGCACGAGGATCCGCGGGTTGCGCAGCAGCGTGCGGGCGATGGCCAGGCGCTGCTTCTCGCCGCCGGAGAACCGGTGGCCGCGCGAGCCGACCATCGTGTCGTAGCCCTGGGGGAGCGCCTCGACGACGTCGTGGATGCGTGCGGCCCGGCAGGCCGCCTCGATCTCGGCGTCGGTGGCGTCGGGCTTCGCGTGCAGCAGGTTGTCGCGGACCGTGGCGTGCAGCAGGTAGGTCTCCTGCGTGACGACGCCGACGGTCGCGGCCAGGTCCTCGAGCGTCAGGTCGCGTACGTCGACCCCGTCGATGCGGACCGCACCGGTGGTCGGGTCGTGCAGTCGGGCGACCAGCGAGGCGAGCGTGGTCTTGCCGCTGCCGGTCTCGCCCACCAGGGCGAGGGAGCCGCCGGCCGGCACCGTGAGCTCGATGTCGTGGAGCACGGTCGCGTCGCCGTACCCGAAGTCGACGTGGTCGAAGCGCACCTCGCCGCGGACGTGGTCGAGCCGGACCGGGTCGGCCGGGTCGTCGATCTCGACCGGGAGGTCCTGGTACTCGAAGATCCGGCTGAAGAGCGCCAGTGACGCGGTGACGTCGGCCTGGACGCCGAGCAGCCCCATCAGCGGGCGGAAGAGCGCGCCTTGGAGGGCGACGAAGGCGACCAGGGTGCCGATCGTCATGCCGCCCGAGGTCGCGGGGAGGCCGGCGGCGAGGTAGAGGGTGGCGGGCACGGCCGCGAAGACGACGTTCATCGTCGCCATCCGCCAGCGGCCGGCGAGCTGGGAGCGCACCTCGAGGTCGACGAGGTCGGCCGAGGTCTGTTCGAAGCGGCGGGCCAGCGTGGGCGCGGCGCCGAGGGTCTTGGTGAGCTGGATGCCGCTGATCGACAGGCCCTCCTCGACCTGCACGTGCAGGTCGGCGAGCTTGCGCTGGCGCGCGGCGGTCACGGCGTACCGCATCCGCGCGACCTGGCGGGTCAGGATGACGGCCGGCGGCAGCACGACGAGGGTGACCAGGGCGAGCTGCCAGCTGAGCAGCAGCATGGCGATCAGGGTGCCGATGACCGTCGTCAGGTTGGACGCGATCGAGGTGGCGGTCGAGGTGACGACCGACTGCATGCTGCCGATGTCGTTGACGACCCGGGACTGGATCTCGCCGCCGCGGGTGCGGGTGAAGAAGCCGATCGACTGGCGCTGCAGGTGGCCGAAGAGGTCGGAGCGCAGGCGGTGCATCACGCGCTGCCCGACGGTGGTCGACTGCCAGGTCTGGACGACGCCGATCGCGGAGGTCGCGACGGCGATGCCCACCATGAGCAGGACGCAGGTGAGCAGCAGGGAGACGTCCTGCTGGGGGATCGCGACGTCGATGACGCGCTTGATCAGGAACGGCTGGGCCAGGGCGATCAGCGAGCTGGCCACGATCAGGACGACCACGAAGGCCAGGCGGGCTCGGTGCGCGGCGAAGAGCCGGCCGATGCGCCGCAGCGAGACGGGGGCGTCGGCGAGCTGGGCCTTGTCGGCCGCTCGCGACTCGGGATTGACGGATCCGGGGCGGCCTCCGCGGCCGCGGCTCATGGACTCCTCCATGCGCTCACCTCTCTCATGGGTGGGTGTCAGGTCATATGGTGAGGTTACCTCACGATGAGGGAACACGCGCATTCGCTAGGATGTTCCCGTGCACACGCATCCATCCGAGGGCGAGACCGGCGGCGAGTCGACGAGCGACCTCCTGATGATGGCGGCGCGCTCGATGCGCCGCTCCTTCGGCGAGGTGATGGCGGAGTACGACGTCACGCCGAGCCAGGCGCGTGCCCTCCGGGCGGTCGCGGAGCTCGGCCCGGTCCGGCTCTCCGCGCTCGCCGAGCGGCTGCGGATCGCGCCCCGGTCCGCGACCGAGGTCGTCGACGCGCTCGAGGAGAGGTCACTCGTGGCGCGTCAGCCCGACCCGGCCGACCGTCGCGCGACCAGCGTCGTGCCGACGCCGACGGGCGCTGCGCTCCGGGCGAAGCTCGATGAGGCCCGGCGTACGGCGACCGAGGAGCGGCTGTCGGTGCTCAGCGACGCCGACCGGGCCGAGCTCGACCGGATCCTGCGGTTGGTCGTCGCTCAGGAGTAGCGGTGGCTCTTGGCCGCGTGGCCGGCCTCGCGGGTGCAGCTGCGGCCGTTCATCGACCGGTGGCCGCAGAGGCCGTCGTCGGTCGCCGTCTGCGGCTCGGCCTTCGCGGTCTTGGGCTCCGCCTTCTTCTTGGGCTCTGCCGTCGGCTTGGCCGTCGGCTTGGCCTGGGGCTGACCACTCAGGGCGGCGGCGGCCCGTGCGTACTTGGCCTCACGCATCGCGCGCAGCTCGTCGGTCTTGCTCATCGTTCACTCACGAGGTCAACCTATGTCACGGCGCCGACATCGCCCACGAGGCTGGCCAGGACCGGGACGGCAGATGCGGGCGGCGGCAGGTCGCGCAGGGCATCGGCGATGCGGCGCGCAGAGGCGGCGTACGTCGGGTCCGCCAGCAGCCGGGGGAGCTGCGTGGCAGCATCCGCCACCGCCGTCGGCCCCACCGCGACCGTGACGCCGGCTCCGACGGCCGCGACGTGCTCGCCGTTCACGACCTGGTCGAAGGTGAAGATCGGGGCGACCGCCTGCGGCACGCCCGCTGTCAGGGCTCCCATCGTGGTGCCGAACCCGCCGTGCCCGAGCATCGCCGCAGCCTGGGCGAGCACGGCATCCTGGGGCCACCACTGCGTGACGTAGGCGTTGGGTGGCAACGCCCCGAGGTTCGCGACCTCGACCCGGCGCCCGACCGTCATCAGCACGCGCACCTCGACCTCGGCGAGGACGTCCAGCGCCTCGCGGAACACCCCGGCGAACGGCGGCAGGGAGCCGGTGACGGAGCCGAACGTGACGTAGACCAGCGGCGCCTCACGATCGCCCCACCCGGGCAGCGGGGGACCGCTGGTGCTCGGCGGAGGCTCGTGGAACCGCAGGAACCCATCCCCTCCGGTCGGCGCCTGGCCGGCCACGTGGTCGAGGGCCTCGGGCACCAGGCTGAGGACCGTCTCGGCAGCGAGCGCCGCTCGCAGCCGGCCGCTGCCCAGGCCGGCAATCCGTCCCAGCTCCTCCAGGGGGTCGCCGATGGCCTCGGCAAACCGGGAAGCGACCTCGTGCATCCCGATGCAGACGTGCACATGCGGCACGCCGGCGCGTTCGGCCGCGGCGAGCGAGGCGAGCTCAGCCGACTCACGCACCACCACATGTGGACGCCATCCCTCGACCGTCTCGACGAGCGACGGCAACCCGGCCTGCGCGTCGATCCGCGCGAACACCTCACGGACCACCAGGTCGTTGGCCTCCTCGAAGGTCACATTCGGCAACCGGGTCATGATCGGACCCACCAGCTCCGGCGGCGCGTCGGCAAACGGCTCGTGTGCGAACCCGGCCGCTGCCACCGCGGCGGCGTACGACGCCGGAGCAGCGACTCGCACCTCGTGCCCGGCCGCCACGCAGGCCCGCAGGAACGGCACGATCGGCCCGAAGTGGCCGTCGTTCGCCGTGGTGGCACCCAGCACCCGCACGTCCCGAGCGTCTCACCGGGCCCGCCTGCGGGCAATGGCGCTGGGCGACGAGCGTCCAGACGCCGGGTCGAGTGGTAGCTGTGCCGGGTCGGCCCGGACGGGCGCGAAGGCTAGCCCGCTGCCTTCTTGACCAGCTTCCGGATCAGCTTCTCCTCGGTCTGACCGATCTCGATCACCGCGTACGACGTCACCCACATCGCGCCGTCGTCCAGCTGGGCGGCCTCCTCGAACCCGAGGGTGGCGTAGCGGGACTTGAACTTCGACGCAGGCTTGAAGAAGACGACGACCTTGCCGTCGCGGGCGTAGGACGGGAAGCCGTACCAGGTCTTCGGGTCCAGCCCCGGTGCGACGTCGAGCACGATCCGGTGGATCGCCTCGGCGAGCCCGCGGTCGGGCTGCGGCAGCGCCGTGATCGCCTCGACGCACGCTTCGGCCTCGTCGGCCTTCTTCGCGCCGCCCTTCTTCTCTGCGCGCAGCTCGGCGGCGCGCTGCTTCATAGCGGCCAGCTCGTCCTCGGAGAAGCCGGAATCGGATGTGTTGGTGGTGGTCTTGGTTGCCATGGCCTCACCCTAGAACCGTCCCGCGGGCGAAGACTTCTCGAATCCTGACCGCTTTGCGACAGCGGCGAATCTTGGACAGAGACCCCTACGGCGACCTGACCCGGCGGTGAGCAGGCAACCGAATCCGCTTGAGTACCGACGTCATTCGGTTGCTGGTACACCGCTGCAGTCTGGACGGAAAGACCTCACCCGAGCTGCTCGAACAGCGACACGACGATCCCCTCCGGCCCGCGCACGTAGGCCATCCGCACGCTGCCCGCGAACTCGCCCTCCACGGCTCCCGTGCCCTCGACCTCGAGGCCCAGCCCGACGAAGAACGCCGTCGCCGAGTCGAGGTCCGCGACGGTGATGCCGATGTGGTCGAAGCGTCGTACGTGTGACATGTGAACCATCCTTCGCTGGTGATCTGGCCGGGTCGATGCTGGCTTTAGTGTGGGGACATGCCCGACGAGCCCGACCACCCCATCGCCTACACCGCGCTCCAGCCCGGTACGCCGGTGCAGACAGTCGACGGGCACGCGTTCGCCACGGTCGAGACCGTGCTGGTCGACGAGAGGGTCTCGGTCTTCGACGGCATCCTCGTCCAGACGCCCGAGGGCACTCGGTTCGTCGACGCTGACCAGATCGGCTCGATCTACACCAGCGGTGTCCGGACCACGCTCTCCACGGACCAGGCGGCGAACCTTCCCCATCCCGAGGAGTCGACCCTGGTCGAGATCAAGCCGGGTAGGTCGATAGCCGACAGGTTGGGCCGCATGTTCGGCCGCGGGGGCCGGTAGAACCCTGCACGCTTCGACATCACGTGGCACGATCGCGCCATGCGAAGCATGAGACGGGCGTCACTTGCGGCTCTGGCCACGATCTCCCTCATCGGCGGTGTCCTGGCGGCGACCGACACCGCCTCGGCGGTGCCGGGTGACTTCGTCGTCCGGGGGAGCGTCAACCAGGTCTACCTGCTGGACGCGACAGCCGGGCAGGGCGTGGAGCTGGTCAACGGCAGCAACGCCGTGGTCGGCACGGGCATCGTGGACGCCGCCGGCAGCTTCGCCTGGCGTGAGCTCGACGCAGGCAGCTACACGGTGCGTACGACGAGCGGCCCGGCGGCGTCGAAGTCCACGACGGTCACGGACTACGACGCTCCCGCCCCGGCACCGTCGTTCTACTCCAGCCAGACCCTCGACAAGGGCTTCGGCTACATCACGACCCGCGACGGCACCACGCTGTCGGCGAACGTGGTCTTCCCCCCGGGCGGGACCGCGCCGTACCCGACCGTGGTCGAGTACTCCGGCTACGACCCCAGCAACCCCAAGAACGACACGATGGCGCAGCTCTACACCAACCTGGGCTTCGCCTACGTCGGGGTGAACATCCGGGGCACCGGCTGCTCGGGCGGCTCCTTCCGCAACTTCGAGCCGATCCAGAGCCTCGACGGCTACGACATGATCGAGACCATCGCCGCGCAGCCGTGGGCGCAGTTCCACAAGGTCGGGATGGTGGGCATCTCGTACCCCGGCATCTCGCAGCTGTACGTCGCGCAGACCCAGCCGCCGAGCCTGTCCGCGATCTCGCCGCTGTCGGTCATCGACGACACCTACCAGGGCACGCTCTATCCGGGCGGCATCCTCAACACCGGCTTCGCCGTCCCGTGGGCGAAGGACCGCGCCGAGGACGCCGCGCCGTACGGCGAGGGCTGGGAGAAGCCGCGCGTCGATGGCGGCGACACCGTGTGCGCGGCCAACCAGGCGCTGCGGCTGCAGAACCCCGACCCGTTGCAGCTGATCAAGGACAACCCCTTCTACACCAAGGAGGTCGGCGACCCGATCTCGCCGATGCTCTTCGCGAAGAAGATCAACGTGCCCGTCTTCCTGGCCGGCGCCTGGCAGGACGAGCAGACCGGCGGGCACTTCCCGGCGATGCTCGACGACTTCACCTCGTCGCCGCACCTCTACGCGACCATGACCAACGGCTCGCACACCGAGTCGCTGAGCCTGGGAGTCTTCGACAAGTACGCCGACTTCCTGGATCTCTACGTCGGGCAGCGGGTGCCCACGGGACGCAAGGCGTTCGTGGCCCCGGTGCTGGCTACGGCGCTCACTGGCGTCAAGGACCTGAGCCTGCCGCCGGGCACCAACTACGCCGGCATGGATTACGGCAAGGCGCTCTCGACCTTCGAGGGGCAGGACCCGATCCGGATCCTCTTCGAGGAGGGGGCGGCCGACGGACAGCCGGCCGGCTCGCCGCTGCCGCGCTTCGAGAAGTCCTTCAAGTCCTGGCCGATCGCCCGCGCCAAGGCGACCACGTGGTACCTCTCGCCCGGCCACAAGCTCCGCGACAAGCCGTCGATGGCTGCTCCGGGCAAGACCCGCGCCCGCAGCTACCGAGCTCGCCCGAACGCGCTGCCCAAGACGACGTTCACCGGCCCGGGCTCGATCTGGGCCGCGAACCCGGCGTACAACTGGAAGCAGATCCCGGCCGGCACCGGCCTCGGGTGGATCACGCCGCCGTTGAAGAAGACCGTGGTCGGCATCGGCACCGGCTCCGTCGACCTGTGGGTGCGCACCCCCGGCGCTCGCGACACCGACCTCGAGGTCACCCTGACGGAGGTGCGGCCCAACGGCCGGGAGGTCTACGTGCAGTCGGGCTGGCTCCGAGCGAGCCACCGCAAGCTCGCGGCGGCCAAGTCGACGGTGATCTCGCCGGTGCACACGAACCGCGAGGCGGACGCCAAGCCGCTGTCGCGCAAGAGGTTCACCAAGCTGCGGGTCGAGCTCTTCCCGTTCGCGCAGCCCTTCCGCAAGGGCTCGCGGATCCGGATCACCGTCGACGCCCCCGGTGGGGCCCGCCCGACCTGGTCCTTCGAGACCATCGCCCACGGGGAGCGGGTCCAGATCGCTGCCGACCGGAAGCACCGCTCGCGGATCGTGCTGCCGCTGGTCGGGGGGATCGACGTACCCAAGAAGGCGCCGAAGTGCGGCTCGCTGCGCAGCCAGCCGTGCCGGACGTACGGCGGGAAGTAGTCGTCCGGCAGGATTGCCCCATGCGAGTGGGACTGACCGGAGGCATCGCCTCGGGCAAGAGCACGGTGTCGGAGATCCTGGCCGAGCTGGGCGCGGTGATCATCGACGGCGACAAGCTGGCGCGCGAGGTGGTGGAGCCGGGCACGCCCGGGCTCGCTCAGGTGGTCGAGGCGTTCGGCCCGGAGATCCTGCTGCAGGACGGCGCGATGGACCGGGCCAAGGTCGGCCAGATCGTCTTCAACGACGAGGCCAAGCGCAAGCTGCTCGAGGGGATCGTGCATCCGCTGGTCTTCGAGAGGTACGCCGCGCTCGAGGCGTCGGCCCCGCAGGACGGCATCGTCATCCACGACATCCCGCTGCTCGCGGAGTCCGGCCGGGCGGACACCTTCGACGCGGTGATCGTCGTCGAGACACCGGCCGAGGTGCAGGTCGAGCGGATGCTGCGCGACCGCGGCTGGACTCGTGCCGACGCCGAGTCCCGGATCGCCGCCCAGGCCACGCCCGAGCAGCGCCGCGCGATCGCGACGTACCTGATCGAGAACACCGGCACCCGCGAGGAGCTCCGCGCCCGCGTCGAGGCGGTGTACGCCGAATTGTCGGGATAGTCCCTCACCTTCTGGTGGTGAGGATCGGCGTGTCGGCAACCAAAACGTGAGGGACTATCCCGACGCCCCCCCAAATGGTCTCGACCCGCCCGCGACTGCGCGTCGGGCGGGTCGAGCGGCTGGTTGCCGGTCAGGCAGCCAGGTCGGGGTCGCCGAGGCGGCGCAGCTTCTGGAGCGCCTCGCGCTCCAGCTGCCGGACCCGCTCGGCGGAGATGCCGTGCTTCAGGCCGATGTCGGCGAGCTTGTGCTGCCGACCGTCGACCAGGCCGTAGCGCGACCGGATGATGTCGGCGGCGCGGTCGTCGAGCTGACCGACCAGGCTGTTGAGGCGCTCGCGCGACTCGACGTCGAGCACGGACAGGTCGGGACCCGGCGTGGTCTCCTGAGCCATCAGGTCGCCCAGCGACGTGTCGCCGTCCTCGTCGATCGGCGAGTCCAGGCTGACGTGCTCGCGGCCCCAGGCCATCAGGTCGAGGACCCGCTCGAGCGTCATCCCGAGCTCGTTGGCGATCTCCTGCGGGTCGGGGTCGCGGCCGAGCTGCCGCTCCAGGGTGCGACGGGCGCCGCCGACCTGGTTGAGCTCCTCGACGACATGCACGGGGAGCCGGACGACGCGGGCCTGCTGCGCGATGCCGCGGGTGATCGCCTGGCGCACCCACCAGGTGGCGTACGTCGAGAACTTGTAGCCCTTCGTGTAGTCGAACTTCTCGACCGCACGGATCAGGCCGGTGTTGCCCTCCTGGATCAGGTCCAGCATCGGCATCTGGGCCCGGCCGTACTTGCGGGCGATCGAGACGACCAGCCGCAGGTTGGCCCGGATGAACTGGTCCTTGGCGCGCTCGCCCTCTCCGACCAGCTTCTCCAGCTCGGCCCGGGTGACGTCGCTGTTGAGCGGCTCATCCGACCCGAGCAGGTGCTCGGCATAGAG
>Ga0164307_10000749_pt1 | contig 14314 bp, 14 predicted proteins | sample Whisoiple_243_MG_FD_110214 | JGI IMG/M metagenome (GOLD analysis project Ga0164307, IMG submission 110214) | Soil microbial communities amended with fresh organic matter from upstate New York, USA - Whitman soil sample_243_MG | ecosystem: Environmental > Terrestrial > Soil > Unclassified >...
GCCAACCAGGCCGGCGAGGACAACCGCAACGTCGGCCGGATGGCGGTGCTCCTGGCGGGGCTCCCGGTGTCGGTGCCGGCGACCACGGTCAACCGGCTGTGCGGCTCGTCGCTGGACGCCGCGATCATCGGCTCGCGCACCATCGAGTCCGGCGACGCCGACGTCGTGCTGACCGGTGGCGTGGAGTCGATGACCCGGGCGCCGTGGGTGCTGCCGAAGCCCTCGCGCGCCTTCCCTGCCGGCAACGTGACAGCGGTGTCCACGACCCTGGGGTGGCGGCTGGTCAACGACCTGATGCCGGCCGAGTGGACGGTCTCGCTGGGGGAGGCCAACGAGCTCCTGGGCGAGAGGTTCTCGATCGGCCGAGACCGCCAGGACGAGTTCGCCGCACGCTCGCACGAGCTCGCCGACGCGGCCTGGTCGGCCGGCTTCTACGAAGGTCTGGTCGTGCCGGTCGACGGCGTGGAGCTGGCGCGGGACGAGAGCATCCGACCGGGCTCGACCGCCGACAAGCTGGCGGGTCTGAAGCCGTCGTTCCGCAAGGACGGCACCATCACCGCCGGCAATGCGTCGCCGCTCAACGACGGGGCGTCCGCCGTACTGCTCGGGTCGGAGGCCGCCGCCGCGACCATCGGCCGGGCGCCGATCGCACGGATCGCCGGACGCGGGGTGTCGGCGGTGGAGCCGCCGATGTTCGGCTATGCGCCGGTCGAAGCCGCCGACCGCGCGCTCGCCCGGGCCGGCATCAGCTGGGCCGACGTGAGTGCGGTGGAGCTCAACGAGGCCTTCGCCGTGCAGTCGATCGCGTGCGTCGACGCGTGGGCCAGTCAAGGTCTTGTCGACCCGGAGATCGTCAACGCGAAGGGCGGCGCGATCGCGATCGGCCACCCGCTCGGCGCGTCCGGCGGCCGGATCCTCGGCACCTTGGCGGCCCGGCTGCAGGAGTCGGGGGGACGGTACGGCGTCGCCGCGATCTGCATCGGCGTCGGCCAGGCACTCGCCGTGGTCCTGGAGAACGTGTCATGACGGCTGCCATCTGTGACACGGCCGCCGAAGCCGTCGACGGGATCGAGGACGGCTCGACGGTGCTGGTCGGCGGGTTCGGAATGGCGGGCATGCCGGTGCAGCTGATCGAGGCACTGATCGAGCAGGGCGCGAGCGACCTGACGGTGGTGTCCAACAACGCCGGCAACGGCGACACCGGGCTGGCCGCACTCCTGGCGAAGGGCAGGGTGCGCAAGGTGATCTGCTCCTTCCCGCGGCAGGCCGACTCCTACGTCTTCGACGGCCTCTACCGCGACGGCAACATCGAGCTCGAGGTCGTGCCCCAGGGCAACCTCGCGGAGCGGATGCGCGCAGCAGGCGCCGGGATCGGGGCGTTCTTCTGCCCCACCGGTGTCGGGACACCGCTGGCCGAGGGCAAGGAGGCTCGCGAGATCGACGGCCGGACCTACGTGCTGGAGTACCCCATCCGCGGCGACGTCGCCCTCGTCGGCGCGCATCGCGCCGACCGGATGGGCAACCTCGTCTATCGCAAGACCGCCCGCAACTTCGGGCCGGTGATGGCCACCGCCGCCACGACCACCATCGTGCAGGTGTCGTCCGTGGTGGAGGTCGGCGAGCTCGACCCCGAAGCCGTCGTCACGCCGTCCATCTACGTCGACAGGGTCGTGAAGGTATGACACTCACCAACACTCCGTTGACCAGGGATGGGATGGCGGCCCGGGTCGCCCAGGACATCCCGTACGGCGCCTACGTCAACCTCGGCATCGGCCAGCCGACGTTGGTGGCTGACCACCTCGATGCCAAGTCCGGCGTGATCCTGCACACCGAGAACGGCATGCTCAACATGGGCCGCGCGGCGGTCGGCGACGAGATCGACCCCGACCTGATCAACGCCGGCAAGATCCCGGTGGTCGAGCCGCCGGGTGCGGCGTACTTCCACCAGGCCGACTCGTTCGCGATGATGCGCGGCGGCCACCTCGACGTCTGCGTGCTCGGCGCCTTCCAGGTCTCGGCCGGCGGTGACCTCGCCAACTGGCACACCGGCGCCCCCGACGCGATCCCCGCCGTCGGCGGCGCGATGGACCTCGCGATCGGCGCCAAGAGCGTCTTCGTGATGATGACCCTCTTCGCCAAGGACGGCTCGCCCAAGCTGGTGCCGTCGTGCACCTACCCGCTCACCGGCGTCGGCTGCGTCTCCCGGGTCTACACCGACGCGGCCGTCTTCGAGGTCGGTGGCGAGGGCGTCGTGGTGGTCGAGACGTTCGGGACGACGTACGACGAGCTGAGCGACCGCCTCGAGGTGCCGCTGAAGAAGGGCTAGGTCCGCCGGGCTAGGCCACACTGATTTGGGTACCGGCATGGCATGTCCCTTCCCCGGCCGGCGGCCGCGACCCTGCGTCCAGGCCACCGTCCTCACGACGAGCTGACCGAGCTCGCCGCCGATGCGGGTGACGCGCGCGGCGACGTACGCCGGTCACTGGAGCTCGCCGAGCGCTGGGGCAAGCGGCTACCGGCGCCGGGAGCCGGACGGACCGTGCTCCTGTGGGAGGCGCTCGCCACCCTCGGCGCCGTCGACCTGACCGTCGCCCGCGTGGTGGAACCGCACCTCGACGCCCTGGCCATCCTCGGACAGCCGCGCGGCGGGACCTGGGGCGTCTGGGCGGCCGAAGGCCCTGGCGTCCGCCTCCGGGCGGAGCCGACGAAAGACGGCTACGCCCTGACCGGCCGCAAGCCCTGGTGCTCGCTGGCCGCTGACCTCACCCACGCGCTGGTCACGGCCTGGGTGGACGACGAGCGGCGGCAGCTCTTCGAGATCGACCTCCGCCAGCCGGGCGTCACCGGGGCGGACGCGCCCTGGGTGCCGCGCGGGCTGACCTCGGTCCGCAGCAGCCCCGTCGACTTCGCGGCAGCCAAGGCGATGCCGGTCGGGGAGCCGGGGTGGTACCTGCACCGCGACGGGTTCGCCTGGGGCGGGATCGGGGTCGCGGCGATCTGGTACGGCGCGAGCGTCGGGCTGGCCCGGCGGATCTGGCAGCAGGCCGCCGAGCGGGAGCTGGACCAGGTCGGCCAGCTGTACCTCGGCCGGGTCGACGCGGCCCTCACCTCCGCGTCGTCCGTGCTGCTGGCGACAGCCGAGTCGATCGACGGTGGGCGGATCGCGGGCGAGGCGGCCGCAGTCGCGGCGGCCAGGGCCCGCCAGGTCGTCGCCGACGCTGCCGAGACGGTCCTGATCTCGGCCGACCACGCGCTGGGGCCGGCCCCGCTCGCCACCGAGGACGAGCACGCCGGCCGGGTCGCCGACCTCCGTCTCTACCTCCGCCAGCACCATGCCGAGCGCGACACTGCCGCGCTGGGCCGCCTCGTGAGCGGGGCGTCGCCGTGGTGACCGTGCGCCCGGAGTTCACCCATGACGGCTCCGGCACCGCGGCCGAGGTCTGGGAGGCCGACCCCCGGTGGCTCGACCGGGCGCCGCTGTCGCTCGACGGCGTACGCCGGCTCGTCGTGGTGGCCGCGCACCCGGACGACGAGTCCCTCGGTGCCGGTGGTCTCTTGGCGACCGCCCACGAGCGGGGGTGGGAGGTCGACCTGGTCCTGCTGACCTCGGGCGAGCTCAGCCACCCGGCGTCACCGACCCACACGGCCGAGGGCATGGCCCGTCGACGGGTCCAGGAGGCGAAGGAGGCGCTCCATGCCGTCGCGCCCGGTGCCGCCACCACGCGACTCGCGCTCGGCGACGGCACCGTGACGGAGTTCGAGGCCGACGTCGCCGCCCGGCTCGTCGACCTGGTCCGCGACGGCGCGGGCACCCTGGTCGCCGCACCGTGGCGCCGGGACGGCCATCCCGACCACGAGGCCGCCGGGCGCGCCGCAGCCACCGCGGCCCGGCGTACGGACGCGACCCTGGTGGAGTACCCGGTCTGGTGGTGGCACTGGGGCGTGCCCGCTGACGCACCGTGGGGGGCGATCCGGCGGCTCGAACTCTCCGACTCCGCCCGGGGCCGCAAGCACCGGGCGATCGCCGCGCACTCGTCCCAGGTGCTGCCGCTCTCGGAGCAGGTCGGCGACGAGGTGATGCTGCACCCGGGCTTCCTGGCGCACTTCCACGGGTCTGTCGAGGTGTACGTCGTGCAGGACGGCGAGGACACCGCGTTGGACGACCTGCACCGCGCCGAGCCGGACCCCTGGGGCGTCGACGAGCGGTGGTACGAGCAGCGCAAGCGCGACCTGACTCTGGCGATGCTCCCTCGACGGGCCTTCGCCCGAGGCCTCGAGGTCGGATGCTCGACCGGCGCGCTGGCCGCGGGCCTGGCCGGACGCTGCGGGGACCTGCTCGCCGTCGACAGCAGCCCGGCCGCCGTCGAGCGCGCCCGCCATCGGCTCGGCGACCTCGACCACGTCCGGGTCGAGGTCCTGCAGGTGCCGCACGAGTGGCCCTCCGGTCCGTTCGACCTGGTGGTGGTGTCGGAGATGGCCTACTTCCTGAGCCCGCGCGAGCTGCGCGACCTCGTCGACCGGGTGCGGCGGTCACTGACCCCCGACGGGGTCGTCGTGCTGTGCCACTGGCAGCACCGCATCGACGGGTGGGTGCTGAATGGCGAGCAGGTGCGTCACGCGTTCACCGACGACGGTCGGCTGACCGTGCAGGCGACCTATCGCGACCGCGACGTCGAGATCGTGCTGCTCGGCACGGCCGACGTGCTCCCCGAGCCGACGGCATGACCGGCCGGATCGTCCACGTCGTCGTACCCGCCCACGACGAGGAGGAGCTCCTCGGCGCCTGCCTGGCCTCGGTCGCCACGGCGGCGGCCCGTCTGCTCGCAGAGGTCCCGGGCGTCGTCGTCCGTACGACGGTCGTCCTCGACCGGTGCACCGACGCGAGCGCGGCGATCGCGGCGACGTACGGCGTCGACACCGTGGTCGTCGACGCGGCCAACGTCGGTGTCGCCCGGGCTGCTGGGCTCGACCGGGTGGCCGCGCTCGCCGACGGCCATCCCTCGGAGCGGGTCCTGGTGGCCAGCACTGACGCGGACTGCGTCGTGCCGGACCGGTGGCTGGTCGACCTGCACGCACTGGCAGCGGCGGGCCACGACCTGGTCGTCGGAGCCGTCCACCCCGACCCCGAGGACCTCCCGCTCGGCGCGCTGGAGCGGTGGCGCGAGTGGCACCGCCGGCCGGAGGCGCACGTGCACGGAGCCAACCTGGCCTTCACCTTGGCGGCCTACGTGCGCTCCGGCGGCCTGCGGCCGGTCGGCCTGCACGAGGACGTGCTCCTGGTGACGGCCATGCGCGCCGCCGGGTGCCGCTGGACGGCGGGCACCTCGGTGCAGACGTCGGGGCGTACGACGAGCCGCGTGCGCGGCGGGTTCGCCAGCTACCTGGCTGCCCTGGTCGTCCAACCCGACTAGGACAACGTCAGACGCGGTCCTTGCCGGTGACCGCCTCGGCGGTGCCGACGAGCAGCAGTGCAGCCACGACCGAGAGCACGAAGCCGAGGATGTTGAGCTCCCAGATGCTGCCGGAGCCGATCAGCCAGGCGATGGTGCCGCCGATCAGCGAGCCGACCACCCCGAGACCGAGGGTGGCGAGCAGACCGAGGTTCTGCTTCCCGGGCTTCAGGAGGCGGGCGAGCGCTCCGATGATGAGCCCGGCGACGAGGAATCCGATCATGGGACCGACGTTACCCAGCGGCTGGTCACCGACGGGTGAGACGAATCGCCGATCCTCGGGTTAAACGGATAAAGTCTCCTGACTTAGTACTCTTAAGACATGAGGGAGCCCGTGTCCGCCATCGACCTGCACCAGCACCTGTGGCCCGAGCCGCTGCTCGAGCTGCTCCGTCGCCGCACGACGGCGCCGTACCTGCGCGGCTGGTCGCTGCACACCGACGGCGAGCCGCCGTACGAGGTCAGGGCCGAGGACCACGACGTCGTACGCCGGATCGCGCTCGACGCGGCGGCAGGGACCGGACTCGCGTGCGTCAGCCTCTCGGCGCCCCTCGGCCTGGAGTCGCTCCCGCGCGACGAGGCCGGCGCCGCGCTCGACGCCTGGCACCTCGGCGCGGCCGCACTGCCGGACCACTTCGCGGCCTGGGCGTCGGTGCCGGTCGTCGAGCCCGACCTCGACGAGCTCACCCGGCTGCTCGACGGACCGTTCGTCGGAGTCCAGGTCGCGGCCACCCAGGTGACCACTCCCGCCGGCTGGGAGGCCCTCGGCCAGGTGCTGCGCGTCGCCGAGCAGCTCGGCAAGCCGGTCTTCGTGCACCCCGGCCCGACGGCCGTGGCCGAGGGCGGTCCCGGCTGGTGGGCGCCGGTCGTCGGGTACGTCGGGCAGCTGCACGCGGCCTGGTGGGCCTGGCACGCTGCGGGTGGGCGCGGGCAGTTTCCCGCTCTACGGCTGGTGTTTGCCGCCGGCGCCGGGCTCGCACCGCTCCACCACGAACGCCTCAGCGCCCGCGGCGGTGCGCCCGGGACCGTCGACCCCGACGTCTTCGTCGACACCTCGTCGTACGGCGCGCAGGGGGTCGACGCCCTGATCCGGGTGCTCGGCATCGACACCGTCGTGCTCGGCAGCGACCGCCCGTACGCCGACCCGCTCCCCGCGCTCTTCGGGGAGGCGGCGACCCGCGCCATCCGCATCGACAACCCCCGCCGCGTCCTGGGCTCCCAACCACGCGGCGCACAGCACCTCGGCACCACCCAGAAGGAGCACGCAGCATGAGCACACTCGCCGTTGAGATCCCGGCCCGCGCGGCGACCCCGCTCGAGGGCGACCTCGCTCTCACCACCCTCCCGGGGCGTGACCTCGACCAGGACGAGCTGCGCTCGCTGGCGTCGTACCTCGCCCTGCACCCGGAGCAGTGGCGCCACCACCTGGCGTTCGACGCCGACAACCGGGTCTACGTGTCACTGCACCGCGACGCGCACGTCGACGTCTGGCTGCTCTGCTGGACCCCCGAGAACGACACCGGCTTCCACGACCACGACGTCTCCTCCGGCGCCGTCGCGGTCGTCGAGGGCACCCTCCTCGAGCACAACCTCGCGGTCGGCAACGAGACCATCGAGACGTACGTCGAGGGCGGCCAGGTCTTCAGCTTCGGCCCCGACCACATCCACCGGCTCACCGGCGCGACCCACGGCGCCGTGTCCGTGCACGCCTACAGCCCGCCGCTGTGGCGGATGGGTCAGTACGCCGTCGGCGCCGACGGTCGCCTGCGCCGCCAGTCGGTCTCGTACGCCGAGGAGCTGCGCCCGATCGACTGAGACGCCTCGGCCTGCCGGGTCGTCCCGAGCGCGGTCCGCAGCAGGCCGCGCAGCCGGGCATCGGGGTCCACGGCGGCCGCCTCGGCCGTCCCGCGCACGGAGCAGACCAGCATCGCGGGGGCGGAGTGCCGCTGGAACGCACGTGGCTTTAGCGGTGCCGCGCCGTCGAGGAAGCCCTGCGCCCACCTCGTCGGGCTGGGGACCTGCTCGAGGGCGGCGTGGATCGCCGCCCGGTCGACGGTCGTCGCCCCGATCGTCGTCGCGAGCTCGTCGCAACGGAGCAGCCCGGCGGCCAGCGTCCGCTGCTGAGGCTCCGGCACGTCGTACACCGCCTGCACCGCGACCGTCGCGACCAGTGCCAGCTCCCACTCGAGGCCGTCACCGCGCACGCCGATGACCTCCGGGATCATCACGACGAGGTCGGCGCGGCCGGCGTCGCTGGTGTAGTCGTTGACCAGGCGCGCGAGCTGGGCGAGCAGGGGATGGGTGCATCTGGGCCGGTCGCTCCACGGCTCGTTGGCCAGCAGTGAGGCCATCTCCATGAAGCAGGCGCCGTGGCGGGGGCTGCGGTGCTTGCCCCGCGAGAGCACCGGCAGACCGTCCGGGATTCCGCGTATCGCCATCCCACCACGATCCGCCGATCACCCGGCGACCGCAAGAGCCTTTGGCTACTCGCCTTCGAGGCGGTCGACGGTGGGCACGAAGAAGAGCGACCCGGTGACGGCCGTCGAGACCTCGAGCAGGCGGTCCGTCGTACCCGGCGGGTCGCCGACGAACATGTTGCGCAGCATCCGCTCGATCACCGCCGGGTCGCGGGTGTAGCCGATGAAGTAGGTGCCGTACTCACCGCTGCCGTCGCCGCCCGAGACGCTGCCGAAGGGCATGTTGTCGCGCAGGATCTGGAGCTCGGTGCCGTCGGCGTCCTCGATGCTCGTCAGCGCGGTGTGGGCGCCCGGGGCCTTGGCCTCGTCGGGGAGCTCGATGTCGGAGAGCTTCTCGCGGCCGACGGCGGCCTCCTGCTGCTCGACGGACAGGGCGTTCCAGGCGGCCAGGTCGTGCAGGTACTTCTGGATGACCACATAGCTGCCGCCTGCGAAGTCCGGGTCGTCGTCGCCGACCAGCAACGCGGCATCGACGGCCCGGCCGACCGGGTTCTCCGTGCCGTCGACGAAGCCGAGCAGGTCGCGCCGGTCGAAGTAGCGGAAGCCGTGCACCTCGTCCACGACCGTCGCCGAGCCGTGCAGCCTCTGGGTCACCCGCGACGCGAGCTCGAAGCACAGGTCCAGCTGCTCGGCCTTGATGTGGAGGAAGAGGTCGCCCGCAGTGGCCGGTGCCGTGTGCCGCTCGCCACGGATCTCGGCGAAGGGGTGCAGGTACGCCGGCCGCGCGCCGCCGTACACGCGGTCCCAGGCGGCGCTGCCGATGCCGACCACGCACGACAGGCTGGCCTCGACGTTGCGGAAGCCGATCGCCCGGGCCATGCCCTGCACATCGGCGAGGACGTCACGCACGGCGTCCTCGCCGCCAGGCTCGATGGTCAGGACGAGGAAGACGGCTGCGCGAGTCAGCGGCGAGGTGACGGCCTGGGGCTCGACTGGATCAGGGCGCGGCATGGCGCCATCTTCCCGCACGGAATGACCCACTTGCGCGATGACGTCGGCATCGGACGGGACTAGCGTCGCTCGCACAAGAGCTGCCGCGGACCGCGGCACCGCGTGACGTTCCCCCGACGCCGTACTGACGCCTGCTCGACGCCCCCTGTTGCCTGGCCGCGACATGCGCGAGCGATCGGGAGGACAGATGAACGCACAGCTGGATGCCCTGCGGGAGCAGGTCCGGGGAGCGGTGACCGGGCCGGACGACCCCGGGTACGACGAGGCGCGCACGGTCCGCAACGCGATGATCGACAAGCGTCCGGCGGTCGTGGTCCAGGCCGCGAACGCCGGCGACGTGATGACCGCCGTCCGCTACGCCACCGACAACAGCCTCACGGTCGCGGTCCGCGGTGGCGCGCACAGCGTGCCGGGCTTCGGGACCGCCGACGACGCCGTGGTCGTGGACCTGTCGGCGATGCGAGGAGGGCGGGTGGACCCGCTGGCCCGGACGGTCCGGGTCGGCGGCGGGGCGACCTGGGGCGACCTGAACGCGATGACGTACCCCTTCGGGCTGGCCACGACCGGGGGCATCATCTCCACGACCGGCGTCGGTGGCCTGACGCTCGGCGGTGGCATCGGCTACCTGTCGCGCGGTCTCGGTCTGTCGTCGGACAACCTGCTGTCCGCCGACGTGGTCACCGCCGACGGCAGCTTCCACGTCGCGAGCGAGAAGGAGGACGCCGACCTCTTCTGGGCGATCCGGGGTGGCGGCGGGAACTTCGGTGTCATCACGTCCTTCGAGTTCCGGCTCAGCCCGGTCAAGGACATCTACGGCGGGCCGATGTTCTTCGAGCTCGACAAGGCCGGGGACGTGCTCCGCTTCTACCGGGACTTCATCGTCGACGCGCCCGAGGAGCTCGGGTGCTTCCCGGCGTACCAGATCGCGCCACCGCTGCCGTTCATCCCGGAGGAGCGCCACGGCGAGCCCTTCATCGCGATGGTGGCGTGCTGGGCGGGCGACCTCGACGCGGGGGAGAAGGCGCTCCAGCCGATCCGCGACGTGGCGCCGAGGGTGGCCGAGATGGTCGGGCCGATGCCCTACCCCGCGCTCAACAGCGCCTTCGACGCGCTCGTCCCGCCGGGGCTGCACCATTACTGGAAGGCCAGCTTCGTCAAGGAGCTCACCGACGACGCGATCGCAGCGCACCTCGAGCACGGGCCGAAGCTGCCGGTGGTGAACTCGACGATGCACATCTACCCGATCAACGGCGCCTGTCACCGGGTGGCGTCCGACGCGACCGCGTTCGCCCACCGCGACGCGACCTTCGCGACCGTGATCGCGGGGATGTGGCCGCCGGACCAGGTGGACGACGAGGCCGGCACGGCCTGGGTCCGTGACTACTACGACGCCACGGCCCCGCACTCGGAGGAGGGCGGCTACATCAACTTCATGGCCGAGGACGACCAGGGCCGGATCGCCGCCAACTACAAGGGCAACTACGACCGCCTGCGGGAGATCAAGGGGAGGTACGACCCCGACAACGTCTTCCGGCACAACCAGAACATCGTGCCGGCCTGATGTCCCTTTCTCGGTTGCCGGGTCCGCACCGGGACGCCATCCTGGAGTCGGAAGGGACGACGGATGACCGAGATCGTGGTGGCAGTCTCCGAGGACGGCGCGGACGCCGTACGCCTGGACGACCTGGGCCGGCTGCTCCGCGACGAGCTGCTCCAGCTGCCCGAGACCGCCTCGGTCGACGCCCTGACGGTCGGCGAGGCGCCGCCGGGCACGAGGGGCGGCCTGGTGACCGAGGCCGGCGCCCTCGTGGTGACGGCACAGCCGCACGTCGCGGCCGTCGTCACGATCGTCACGTCCGTCTGGCGATGGCTCCGGCGCGGGGGGAGCAACACCCCGCGCACGATCCGGCTCGAGGTCGACGGAGACGTCATCGAGCTGACCGGTGCCACGGACGCGCTGCAGGACAAGCTCGTCGAGGAGTGGATCGCACGCCGCTCCGCGGGGGCGTGACGGGCCGCCGAGGGTATCCGGCGCGCCCGTGCCATCTCCTCACCATCGGAGGGAGGCCGACATGGGCTCGAGGTACGCACTGATCGTCGCCACGGACCAGTACTCGGAGCCGGGCCTGCACGAGCTGGCCGCTCCGGCGCGCGACGCGGAGGCACTCGCGGCCGTGCTCGCCGACCCCGCAGTCGGTGACTTCGAGGTCCAGGTGCTGAGCAACCGGTCCGCCCAGGACGTCCGGATGGCCGTCGAGGACTTCTTCGCCGACCGGGCGCGCTCCGACACGCTCCTGCTGCACTTCTCCGGCCACGGGCTCAAGAACGCCGCCGGCGAGCTCTTCCTGGCCGCTGCGGACACCCGGCCGGGCCGGCTCGCCTCGACCGGCGTCGGGTCGGACTTCCTCAGCCGGCAGATGGCCGACAGCCGTGCGGAGCGGATCGTGCTGCTGCTCGACTGCTGTTACGGCGGGGCGTTCCCGCGCGGCATGGTGGTGCGTGCGGGTGGCGAGGCCCAGGTGGGCGAGGCGTTCGCGGCCCAGTCCGACCTGGCCGGCGGCAAGGGCCGCGCGGTGGTCACCGCGTCCAGCGCCATGGAGTACTCCTTCGAGGAGGGCGACCTGACCGCCGGCTCGACCGGGCAGCCGTCGGTCTTCACCGGGTCCCTGGTCGAGGCGCTGGCCTCCGGTGAGGCGGACGCCGACGGAGACGGATGGGTCGGCCTGCACGAGCTGTTCGAGTTCGTCTCCGCAGCCGTCCGGCGGATCAACCCGCACCAGACGCCGCACATGTGGACCTTCGGGTCCCAGGGCGAGCTGCTGATCGCCCGGAGCAAGGTACGCCGCGTCCGTCCCACGCCCCTGAGCGACGAGCTCACCGAGGCACTGGCCAGCCCACTTGCGGCCACCAGGTTCGGCCTGGTCGACCTGCTGCGCCAGCGACTCCTCGGTGACGACCTCGGCCTGGCCGCCACGGCGCTCGTCACCCTCGGCCAGCTGCTCGAGGACGACAGCCGGCGCGTCGCCGAAGCCGCGGCCGAGGCCGTCGATGCCGGACGGGTCCGGGTGACCCCCGACGCCGTACGGCTCCGCACGGACGGATCGGGGCGTGCGCAGGCCGACGTGGTCCTCCAGGGTCCGCCGCTGGCCCTGGTCGCCGCGGTCGCCACCGACGACGAGCGGATCACCGCGCTCTACACCGAGCCCACGTTGCGGGTCCTCGTGTCCGCCCCGGACCCCGGACCGCTGCGCAGTGCCGTCACGATCACCAGCCCCACCGGGTCGGTCGTCCTGCCGGTCGAGGTGGACACCGAGGTCTCGGCGCAGCAGGTGCCGCCGTCACCAGCTGCCCCACCGCCACCAGCCTCAGCGGCCGCCGTACCCCCTGCTGCCGAACCCTCGGTCGCGGAGTCGGCACCTGCCCGTCGTACCCAGTGGTCGGCCAGCGACGGTGTCGGGAAGTGGCTGTCAGGAGCCGCCTTCTGCGCGGGCGCGCTGATCCTGCTCTACACGAACCGCCCCGGCGAGTTCCAGCAGTGGAAGGGCTTCTACGACGAGTCCAACTCTGGCTGGTACGTGTATCGCAGTCCCGACGACTCCTGGGTCATGGCTAGCCTCGTCTGCGTCGTTGCCGCGGTGCTCACGATGGTCGTCCGAGGACGCCTCCGTTGCGTCGTGCTGGGAGCCCTGCTCGGCGCCAGCCTGTACCTGCTGAAAGAGGGCGTGATGTTCCTGGGTCTCGGCTTCGCCTACGAGGACGGCGTCGGGAAGTGGGCGACGACGGTGCTCGTGGCGGCTGCGATCGACGTCGCCGTCATCGTCCTCGTCCGCCCTCAGCTGAAGCCGTTCGGCTACCCGGGATGGCTGCCCCTCGGCATGCTCGCGATCGGCACGGTCCTGGTCGCCGCCAACGAGATCATCGAGCTCGACGCCACCAGCCCGCTGGACGTGTTCGGCGCGCCGGTCTTCCTGGCGATCCTCATCGTGGCGACGCTCGCAACGCTGGCGTTGTGCAGCCCCAGTCTGCGCACTCGGGAGGCTCTGGCCGCCGCTGCCGCCACGATGCAGCTGGTGGCCCTGTACGGCGCCTTCGGGTGGCGCAAGTCCGACCAGCTCGGGCCGCACCTGGCCGTGATGCTCCCGGGCACGATCCTGATCGTCGCGGCGCTCGCGCTCGGGCTCTACCGGCTCGCGGCGGCGGAGGAGCCGACGACCGAGGTCAGTCGCTGATCGCCGCCGGCTTGCCGGTCTTGAAGAGGGTGGCGATGTAGATGACGATCGGGACGGTCCCGGCGTTGCGTGCGTGGTGCACCTCGCCCTGCTCCTCGCGCAGCCACTGACCGGCCTTGACCGTGTAGGTCTGGCCGGGCTTGAGCTGCTTCACCACGGTGGCATCGTCGCCGGGACCCTTCAGCACGGTCGCCGAGCCGGTCTCGACCGTGTAGGTCAGCGCTCCCTCGGCGATGTAGCCGAGCTGGGCACCGGGGTGGTGGTGCGAGGCGAGCGCGGAGCCCGGCATCACGACGACCTTGCTCAGCCCGAGCGTGCGCTTCGGGGCGCCCGGAGGTGCGGCGGTCTCGGCGAGGGCCTGACGGGTGACGGTGACCGGGGCCGGGTCGTCGGCAGAGGCCGCGGAGACAGCCATGCCGGCGCCGAAGCCGGACGCGATGAGACCGAGACCTGCGACGGGGACGAGGAGACGCTTCATGTGTCGGAGCGTAGGGGTCCCGGGGTCGTCTCGGGGTCGGTTCCGGGGTGCTCCCCGATGTGGCGAGGTCGTCGTACGCCGCAGGCTGGACGCATGATCCGAGCCCACCAACTCACGAAGCGCTTCGCGGACAAGAACGCGGTCGACGCGATCGACTTCGTCGTCGAGCCGGGCCGCGTCACCGGCTTCCTCGGCCCCAACGGCGCCGGGAAGTCCACGACGATGCGGATGATCCTCGGACTGGACGCACCGACCTCCGGAAGCGTGAGCGTCAACGGGCACCGGTACGCCGCGTCGCCCGCGCCGCTGCGCGAGATCGGTGCGCTCCTCGACGCGCACGCCATCCACCCCGGGAGGTCCGCCCGGGACCACCTGCGGTGGCTGGCGGCGTCCAACGGCATCCCGACCACGCGCGTGGGCGAGGTGCTCGACCTGGTCGGCCTGGAGTCGGTCGCCGGTCAGAGGGCGGGCCGGTTCTCGCTCGGCATGGGGCAGCGCCTCGGGATCGCCGCAGCGATGCTCGGCGACCCGCCGGTGGTCGTGCTCGACGAGCCCGTCAACGGACTCGACCCCGAGGGCATCCGTTGGGTGCGCACCTTCGCGCGCCAGCTCGCCGACGAGGGCCGGACCGTCTTCATCTCCAGCCACCTGATGTCCGAGATGGCCCTGATGGCCGACCACCTGCTGGTGATCGGCCGGGGCACGATCCTCGCGGACTGCTCGATGACC
>Ga0164307_10000750_pt1 | contig 14309 bp, 12 predicted proteins | sample Whisoiple_243_MG_FD_110214 | JGI IMG/M metagenome (GOLD analysis project Ga0164307, IMG submission 110214) | Soil microbial communities amended with fresh organic matter from upstate New York, USA - Whitman soil sample_243_MG | ecosystem: Environmental > Terrestrial > Soil > Unclassified >...
CTACCAGCGGCTTGTAATCGACAGCCTTGAGAGCCTGATCATTGGAGTAGATCTGGTAACGCTGCGCGCCAACGTCGATGCCGCCCTTGGGGCTGTGCGCATTGGCGCTGCCGAGCGCGGCGCGAACGTCCTCCAGGCCGATGCCGTATTTGTAGAGCGCCTGCGGCGCGAGCTCGACACGAACAGCGGGCAGCGAGCCGCCGCTGACGCTCACCTCACCGACGCCTTCGACCTGCGACAGCTTCTGCGCCAGCACGGTGGAAGCTGCGTCGTATAGTTCAGCGGGTGGTAGGGTGTTCGACGTCAGCGTGTAGATCAGGATCGGCGCCGAGGCGGGATTGAACTTGCGGTAGGTAGGATTGTTCCGCAGCGAGGTCGGCAGGTCGGCGCGCGAGGCATTGATCGCCGCCTGCACATCGCGCGCCGCGCCGTTGATGTCGCGATTGATGCTGAATTGCAGGTTGACACGCGCAGAGCCAAGCGCGCTCGACGACGTCATCTCGTTGACATCGGCGATTTGACCGAGGTGACGCTCCAGCGGACTGGCAACGGTGGTCGCGACATCAGCCGGACTCGCGCCCGGCAATGTCGCCTGCACCGAAATGGTGGGGATGTCGACATCGGGTAGCGGCGAGACCGGCAGCTTGAAAAAGGCGACGATTCCGGCGGCAACCAGCCCGAACGTCAGCAACGTGGTGGCGACAGGCCGACGGATGAACGGGCTTGACAAACTCATGCGTGAACTTTGACCTCGCCCGTCTTATATGCCGCGGTCATCTGATCCGTCCAACCGTCGGAACTGCCGAGACGCCTGTCGCAACTGCGCCGCAATCCGGCTAGGACAAAGGTGGTAACACCACCCGGGGAACCTGCGCCATGCCACGGCAAACGCCGCCGGAACAGCTCGATATGGCTGGCCTGGTGGCGGCTGAAGACGGCCGTGATCGGCATGAAGATGTTCGCTCGCTGACGTGCGCGCCGGCATGGGCGCGTCGTACGCGAAGAAGTAGTGGACATGCCACATATTTGGCGTCATGCCGGCCTTGTGCCGGGCATCCACGCCTTTAACGGTGGTGCCAGCGAGAAGACGTGGATGGCCGGGACGAGCCCTGCCATGACGGGGACCAAATCAGAGAGTCGAGAATGAAGCGCTCGTCGAAGTTCGACATCGTTGTCTATGGCGCGACCGGTTTCACCGGTCAGCTCGTCGCCGAATATCTAGCCGAGCATTATCGTGGCGACAAGGAACTGAAATGGGCGATGGCGGGGCGCAGCGTCGACAAGCTTAAATCGGTTCGCGACGCGATCGGCGCACCGGCGGATATTCCCTTGATCGTCGCCGACGCCAACGATCCTGCCTCGCTCAAGGCGATGATCGACCAGACCCGCTGCCTGGTGACCACCGTCGGCCCTTATCTGCTTTACGGCAACGAACTGATGGAGGCATGCGCGGCTTCGGGCACCGACTATTTCGACCTGTGCGGAGAGGTGCCATGGATGCGGCGGATGATCGACGCGCATCTCGAAGGCGCAAAACGCAGCGGCGCGCGGATCATGTTCTCCTGCGGCTATGATTCGATCCCGTTCGAGCTCGGCGCATTCTTCGTGCAGGAAGAGGCAAAACGCGTGTTCGGCACGCCGGCGGCCCGTGTAAAGGGCCGGGTGCGGCAGATGCGTGGCACGTTCTCGGGCGGCACGGCGGCCAGCGGCCGGGCGATTTTTGAGGCGGCCGCGAAAGATCAGGGTCTGTTTGCGCTGCTGCGCGATCCCTTCGCGCTGACGCCGGGATTTACCGGACCGAAGCAACCGCCGGGCAACAAGCCGGTGTATGATGAGGACCTGAAGACCTGGCTGACGCCGTTTTTCATGGCCAACATCAACACGCGCAACGTGCACCGCTCCAACATGCTGCTCGGCTTCCCGTATGGAAAGGATTTTGTCTACGACGAGATGGAGATGACCGGCCCCGGCGCGGAGGGCGAGGCGGAGGCCAGGCGTATCGCGGCGGCGAGCAACAGGATGGCAGCCTCGGCTATACCCAAGCCGGGGGAGGGCCCCTCGAAGGAGGAGCGTGAGAACGGGCTCTATGATCTCCTTTATGTCGCGATCACACCCGACGGCCGCCAGGTCCGCGCCTCGGTGAAGGGCGACCGCGATCCCGGCTACGGCTCGACCTCGAAGATAATCGCCGAATGTGCGATCTGCCTGTTGCGTGATGCGCCCGACGTGCCACCTGGAATCTGGACGCCCGGCGCGGCGATGCAGCATAGGCTAATCAAGCGGCTTGTCGATCACGCAGGCCTGACGTTTCAGGTCGAGGTGTGATAGCAGCCGCGGCCTTGTAGCGCTGAGCGGCGGCGAACATGCCCCACATCGCCCCCAGCATCATCCAGAAGTGCCGCCAGTGGTCGATATCGATAATGAAGGCTTCGCCGACGGTGCCGAGGAAGGCCGCGAAGATCGCCAGATAGGTGCGCTGCCAGGGCACGCGAACGAAGATATGCCGGAACCCGATAATGACAGTGATGAACACCAGCGCGGGATAGCAGACGCCGGACAGCCAGCCGCCGGACATGAACGCGTTCAAATAGGAATTGTGCGTGTCCTCCGGAAAATAGTTGTGGAACTGGAGCGGACCGATGCCGAACGGCAGGTCGAGCGCCATCTGGGCGCCGAGGATGTGCCGCCCGAACCGGCCGAAGCGGCCCTCGTCATAGCTTTGGTCGAAGCTTGCACGCTGGTTGAACATCTCGCTGATGGAATCGAACGACAGCAGCACCGTCAGCAGCACGGCGACGACAATAGCGGCCGCGATCGTCGTCAGCACGATGCGGGAGCGCTGCGCGGGTAGCGGACTGGTTACGACCATCATCGCCAGCATGAAGACCGACGTGAGAATAAGGCCACCCCATGCCGCGCGTGAAAACGCCAGCAAAATCGCCAGCGAGATAATGCCGAGCGCGATGGCGCTGCGGAAGGATTTGCCGAAACGGTCGCAGACCACGCTTTGCAGCACGAACAGCGCGGGCAGGATCAGGAACGCGCCCAGCACGTTGGGGTCCTTGAAGGTGCCGCGCGCGCGGTCATACAATGTCAGCAGATCATGCCCGCCGGGCACGAGATTGAAATAGCCGGCGATCGCGGCTAGCGATGCGATCATGCCGCCCACCACCAACCCACGGCGCAGCATGTCGAGCCGCGCCTCGGTATCATCCGCCAGCACCATGGCGAAGAACATTACGGTCACCGCCATGTACCAGGATGTCGCGATCCAGTTGGCGACCTCGGAGTGATCGAAAAACGGGATGGCGCTGATCGAATATCCGATATTGAGCAGAACTAGCAACGCCAGCAAGGGCATGAACACCAGCCACAGCCGCATGCCCGTGGCAAAAAAGATCACGATAGCGACAAGCGTCGAGAATTCGTAAGGGCTCGGCTCGATAAAGACGATCGCAACGGACGCGCCGACCAGCCACAGCAGTGCGCGCTGCAAAGCCAGAACGCCAGGCGCCGCCGACGGCAGGGTAGTATCGTCGATCGCCGCACACGCCATCACACACCCGCAGCCCCACGCAAACGCAACACGACTTGTAATCTCACCAGGCGACGGGCCGGCCGAGCGCCTAGTAGGCGTTCTCGTTGTTCGCGATCAACGCCAGCGGCGTCTTGAAAAGAATGTACAGATCGAACAGTACCGACCAGTTCTCGATGTAGTAGAGGTCGAACTCGACGCGCTTCTGGATCTTTTCCTCGTTATCGATCTCGCCGCGCCAGCCGTTGATCTGCGCCCAGCCGGTAATGCCGGGCTTGACGCGGTGGCGGGCAAAATAGCCGTCGACGGCTTCGTCGAACAACTGGGTTCGGACCTTGCCCTGAACCGCATGCGGCCTCGGGCCGACCAGCGAGAGATTGCTCTTGAACACCACGTTGAAGAGCTGCGGCAGCTCGTCGAGGCTGGTCTTGCGGATGAAGCGCCCGACGCGGGTGACGCGGCTGTCGTTCTTGGTCACGACCCTGGAGGCGAGCGGATCGGCCTGGTCGTGATAAAGCGAGCGGAACTTGAAGACGTCAATGCGCTCATTGTTGAAGCCGAACCGCTTTTGGCGGAACAGCACCGGTCCCGGGCTGTCGAGTTTGACCGCAAGCGCAACCAGCGCCATTACCGGGGATGCGAGCAACAGCACGATCGCGCCGACGAAATGGTCGAACAGCCATTTCATCACCAGGTCCCAGTCTGTGATCGGCGGCTCGAACACGTCGAGGGTGGGCACCTTGCCGAGATAGGAATAGGCGCGGGGGCGGAAGCGCAATTTGTTGGTATGGGCGGAAAGCCGGATATCGACCGGTAGCACCCACAGCTTCTTCAGCATGTCCAGGATCCGCGTCTCCGCCGAGATCGGCAATGCGAACAGCACGAGATCGACACGGGTGCGGCGGGCGAACTCGATGATGTCGTCGACCTTGCCAAGTTTCGGCGCGCCGGCACAGGTATCGAGCGCGCGGCTGTCATTGCGGTCGTCGAACACACCGAGGATATCGATATCGGAATCGGATTGCACCCGCAGCGTCTCAACCAGTTTTTCGCCGTTCTGGTCCGAGCCGACGATAATGGTGCGGCGATCGAGCCTGCCTTCGCGCGCCCAGCTTCGCACCATCGCGCGCAGCAGCAGCCGCTCGGTGATCAACCCGGCGAGACCCACGAAGAAGAACGCCGAGAGCCAGAGCCGCGAGACCTCGCCGCCGAGCTTGGCGAAGAACGACGCGCCGATGAACAGCAGGAACACGAACGCCCAGGCCGAGATCATCAGCGTCATCTGCCGGAGCTGGCCGCGAAACACCTGCACTTCATAGATGTCGGAGGCCTGGAAGCAGATCACCGCGGTAGCGCTTATGCCGAAGATGGCTGCGATATATTCCCAGCTAAGACCCTCGAGCGGTGCCACATAGGCCAGATACAGCGCGACGCCGACAATATTCAACAGAAAAAGATCGGCGAGCCGAACCGCGCCGACGATCACGACGGCCGAATAGGCCGGCCGGACTTTCTGGTTGACGACCGCAAGCGCTGCCTGCGACAGCCGCCGGCGGCGTTCGATGCGTCGATCTGCAGTCGCGGCGGGAGCAACCGCCGCGGTTGCGGCATTTAGCATGGAGTGTGCGTTGGTCGGTTCCACTGACGTTAAGTCCGTTCTTGCGCGTGCATCCACCAAGGCATGTGGGGAGGCTTAATGCCCGCTTCACAGCGTAGGAGAGAAATCGGAAGAAACGGTTATCGCCGGTAAAGAACAGCTAACGATTTGCAAACGCGTCGCGGTAGCCGGCCAGTACGCCTTCGACCATCGCGCTCTGCGAAAAATCCTGGAAAATCCTCTCGCGAAGCGCCTTTGCGCGCGTCAGCGCGCCAGCGGGATCCTCCAGCGCGACCTTGATGGCGTCAGCCATGGCTGATGCCGTACTTGGCGCGAACAGCGCGTCGGCATGAGGCCCGAAAATCTCGGGGATGCCGCCAACGTTGGCTGCCACCATTGGAATTCCGGCGGCTGCCGCCTCGATCACCACATAGGGCATCGAGTCTCCGCGCGACGGCACGACCAGCAGCGACCCCTTCGAAAAGCCGTAACGCGCCTTGACATGACCGATCAAGCGCACAACCTCGCCGAGACCCAGTCGCTGGATTTGTGCCTTGATCGCTTCGGTTTCCTCGCCGTCGCCGGCCAGCGTCAGCGTGACCGGCCGGTGAGCGCTGTTCAACCGCGCGACTGCGTCGACCAGGAGGTCCGCCCCCTTAATGTGCCTGAACTCGCCGACATAGACGATGTCGGTGGCATCTTGCGCTTTCGTGATCGGATCGAACTCGGCGGCGGTCACGCCATTGAAGACGCAGCGTACCAGGCCTTTTGGCGTGCCGATCATGCGTTGATAGGTGTCGCGGGCAAAGGCGCTTTCGAACAGGAACAGGTCGGTCCGGTTCATCAGCGCGCGTTCGAGGCGGCTGTAGAATGCGCCCATCATCGTGCTCGCCGGGTAGTGCAGCGAACCGCCGTGCGGCGTGTAGACACGGATGGTTCGCTTCGAGGCACTTTTCAATCGCACGAAAGCGCCGGCTTTGGCGCCGTGGCCGTGCAGCACGTCCGGTTTCAACCGCCGGATCAGTCGCGTCATTCGTCCCCACACCACGGCATCCGCGGGGTGCGGTTCGCGGCGGATGGGGATGCGATGCACGCCGAGTTTCAGGCGCGGCGCGATCTCGGCCAGCGCCGCGGTGCCGCGTTCGCCGCCGGTCAGGCTGTCGGCGATCAGGCCGACATGGTGGCCGCGGACGGCCTGACCGTTGGCGACGTCGAGGATATGGCGGAAGATTCCGCCAACCGGCGCGCGCACCGCGTGCAGGATACGAAGCGGCTGTTCGGGAATTTCCAGCATGATCAGAACCAGCGTTCCCCGACGAGCGCGCTGTTGTCGGGACTGGGGGCAGTGTCCGCGCGAATTCCGTCCGGCAGAGCGCGCGCCAGCGATCGACAGGAAAGAGCGGCGCGCGCGCCTTGCATCGAAAAGCCCAGAAGGAAGCGTTGATTCCGATTAAGGGCTGTCATGGTTAACAAAGCATGACCGGGGTAACGGCCTCAGCCGGCAGCGGGGGTCCTGCCCGGTTAACCCAGCAGCAACCTTAATGGAGTGTAATCGACCGCGTTCAGTGGAGCTGCGGCGTCTGCGGGAGTGTGAGATGCGTCTGGCGTTCTGGCGTGCCGGCAACGGCACTTCTGGCGAAGAAAAGCCGGCAGTGGAGCAAGTGGTGTCGAAGCCCGCGCCCGCCGCCTATGCGTCTGCGGCTGTTTCCAATTCCGGCGACCTGGATTTGCATGCGCTGGGCCAGGCGTTGCTACGTAGGAAGCGCTGGATCATCGTCCCGACATTGCTGGCGGCGTTGCTCTCGATCGCCGCGGTCAATCTCGTAACGCCGCGCTATAAGTCCGAAGCGCGTATCCTGATCGACGGTCGCGAAAACATCTTCCTGCGGCCGAATGGCGAGCGCACGGAGGAGCGCAACGCGCTTGACCCCGAGGCTGTTACCAGCCAGGTGCAGCTTCTGCTATCGCGCGACCTCGCGCGCGAGATCATCAAGAAGAACAAGTTGGCGGAACTGCCGGAATTCGATCCGGTGCTGCGCGGCCTGTCGCCGCTGAAATCGCTGCTGGCGCTGTTCGGAATCGGCCGCGATCCGTTCTCGCTGACGCCGGAAGAGCGGGTGCTCGATGCCTATTTCGATCGCTACACCGCTTACGCGGTCGACAAGTCGCGCGTTATCGTCATCGAATTCCAGTCGCGCGACCCGGAACTGGCCGCGCGCGTCGCCAACTCGATCGCCGACGGCTATCTGGTGCTGCAGCAGAACGCGCGGCAGGAGCAGGCCAAGGCCGCCAGCCAATGGCTGGCCGGCGAAATCGATAATCTGCGCAAGAAGGTCGCTGACGCCGAATCCCGGGTCGAGGATTTCCGTTCCAAATCGAGTCTCTTCGTCGGTACCAACAACACCACGCTTTCCAATCAGCAGATGGGGGAATTGAACACGCAATTGAACAACGCGCGGGCACTGAAGTCCGACGCCGAGTCGAAAGCGCGCATGATCCGGGAGATGCTGCAGAGCGGCAAGCCGATCGAGGCCTCCGAAGTGGTCAATTCCGAATTGATGCGCCGGCTGTCCGAGCAGCGCGTCACACTGCGCGCGCAACTCGCCGAACAATCGTCGACGCTACTCGACAACCATCCGCGCATCAAGGAATTGAAGGCGCAGTTGGCGGTGCTTGACGTCCAGATCCGCGACGAGGCCGGCAAGGTCTCGCGCTCGCTGGAAAACGATGCGCGCATCGCCGCCAGCCGCGTGGACGGGCTCAGCGCGAGCCTCGATCAGTTGAAGAAGCAGGCGACCTCGACCAATGGCCAGGACGTCCAGCTCCGGGCGCTCGAACGCGAGGCCAAGGCGCAGCGCGATCTCTTGGAATCCTATCTGGCGAAGTACCGTGAGGCCAACACCCGGGAGAACATTGACGCCGCACCGGCCGACGGCCGCATCATTTCCCGCCCCAGCGTTTCCAATACGCCGGCTTATCCGAAGAAACTGCCGATCGTGCTGATCGCGACGTTTGCGACCTTGCTGCTCAGCGCCGGCACCATAACGACCGGTGAATTGTTGCGCATGACAGCGCCACGGTTAATGCCGCGCACGGTAGACGCTACCGCGTCCGCGCGTTCTGCGATCCACGCGCCAGTGACGGCCATTGCCGAGGCTGACATCACCGTGTCTGGCCATGCTCCCAGCACCGGCGAAAACAGCTCCTTTGAGGTCAGATCTCCAAAACCCACGCCTTCGTCCGACCTTTCCGAGATCGAACATCTCGCCGAAATTCTGCGCGGCGCCGGCCAAGCGGGGCGCAAAATCTCGGTGCTAGGCACTGCCTCGGGCGAGAGCACCACCGTGACGGCGCTGACCCTGGCGCGGCTGCTCGCGCGCGATGCACGGGTCGTGCTGGTGGACTTGTCGACGGCCTCGCTGACCAGCCCGGCGATTTCAGCCGATGCCACCGCGCCGGGTCTGGCGGAACTGCTGCAGGGCGAGGCCTCGTTCTCGCAGGTGATTACCCGTGATCGGCAGTCGCGGGCCCATCTCGTTGGCGCAGGACATCCTGGTTCGGACCGCACTTTGCTGCAATCGCCGCGGCTTACTCTGGTGATCGATGCCCTGCTGAGGGTCTACGATCACGTATTGTTGGACGCGGGAATGGCCTCCGATCTGCCGGCGGAACTTCTGACCGCGCGGGCGCGCGCCGTGGTGGTGCCAGATGCTTTGATGGCCGCGGATGCGCGTACCCTGATGTACGATCGGTTGAAGGCGGTTGGCTTCTCCGACGTAACCATGCTGAGCAAGCCACTGTCTCCGGCGGACACTGTGTCTCCGGCGGACACTGTCGATCCTGGCCCGCAGGTCGTGGCGGCCTGATCGTCACCCGATCTAGCGAAACGTGGTGCGCAGTTTCTGCGCCATCTGCAGAAGCGCCGGATTGTGCTTCACCACGTGCTTGGCGCGGTTGATGCCGGACATCGCCGCCGCCGCGAGCCGGCCGCGCGGGGTTAGCGCAATGAAGCTGTCGAAGATCGGCTCGTTGCTCTTGCAGAACAGCCGCTTGTAATCGTCCGATCCGATCCCGAGGTCGAGCGCCTGATAGCCCAGTCCGGCATAGTGATCGACGATGTCGCGCATCAGGATCAGCCCGGGACTGTGGTGTGAATTTTCCGACATCGTATAAGTGTTGAACATCATCGAGAAACGATGGCCGTCTGCGACGCCCGCGAAGATCGCGATGACCTCGGCGTCGCATTCCAGCGCATGGATATCGATCGCGTGACCGCCGCCGGCGAGCGGTGCGAGGCATGCGCTGCGGATGAAGTTCTCGACGCCGGGTTCGGCGAACACGTTTGGCAGCTTCTGTTCGGCCATTCGCAGCGGCTTGATGCGGAAAAACGCGTCGAGCAGCCGTTTGATCGCGGCGCTGTCCGAAGCGATGCCGTAGCGATAACCGGGCAAGGCCTTCAGCTTGCGCTCCTTGCTCCTGAGACGGCCGCGAAGCGAATTGCTGATCCGCGCCGCCGGCTCGGTACCGGGCGCCATCGTCATCAGCGGGCAATCGTTGACGGAAGCCTGGTGCGGCAGTATCGCCATCGGGTTCTTCAGGTCCTGCCAGCGCGCCGGTTGCTGATGCAGCGCCAGCACGTCGGCTCGCGCGTGCATGTGAATGGCCGACATCAGAGCGTTGAGATCGGCTTCGGTCGCGCCGCTAGCGAACTCGTGGTCCCACAGCGCCATGTTGAAGGTTGCGTGCTTGCCGCCCATGAAGCTCGCGATGCGAACGCCGTGTTCGTGCCGCAGCGTGAGCGGCAGCAACAATAGCGGCCGGCACTCTTTGTCTCGAGCGACGACAATGAAGGGCGAAAGGTTTTCGCGTTCACCGACCTGCGATTGCCAGGCACTGAGAAAATCGAACCGCTGATAGGGCGTAGAGATATGCCGCGCGCCTTCGAGGCCGCGCCAGGTCGCTTCGACCTGGCCGAGATCGCCGAAAATATCGATGCCGGCGATTCGGCCCGGTTCCAACCGTGCCGCCGCTTCCGCCGTCCGGCTTTCGGTCGCGGCCGCCATGGACATTTAAAAAACTCGTGTATGGGAAATATTTGCTTTGGCGTTGCCCGACCTTTGCAAAGAAATGTCAATAAAGAGTAATGACGATAAGGCGGCGCGAAGCGGGATCTGGCGGAAAGAAAGGCGAGGCGGTTGGCGTCCGACATCGGATTTTGGATACGCGCCAGGCTGGAGCTCGCTTATTTCAGCGGCTATGCCCTGATCATGCAGCGGCACATTGGCGGCGTCGGCGTCGTGCTGCGTTTTCAGCGCGTGCGTCCGCGCCGCAACGATCTTTTTCAGCCGCTCAAATCGGCGGAAATCACTCCCCGATTTCTTGACCAGATCATAGTTGCGCTGAAACGCTGGAAATTCGATATCATCTCGTCCGACGAAGTCTGCCGGCGAGCGGTGAGGCTGGCTTCGCCGCGTCGGTTTGTTTGCCTGACTTTCGATGGGGCCAGCAAGGATCTGATCACATCGGCCTATCCGGTGCTGTCGCGACACCGGGTGCCTTTCACGGTTTACGTGCCTACCGCGTTTCCGGATGGCGTCGGCGAAGCCTGGTGGCTGGCGCTCGAGGCGCTTGTCGCGCGGGAAAACCGCGTTAGCCTGATAGTCGACCGCAAGGAATTGCATTTCAATATTCGGAATGCATCGGAAAAATACCAGCTCCATCGTTTTCTTGAAAGCTGGATGCGCTCGCTACCGGCGCCCGATCTGTCGATGGCCATCAACGACCTCTGCAAACGATATTCGATCGACCTCGCGGCGCTCTCGCGCGCATCGTCGCTGGACTGGAGCGATCTGGCGACGCTGGCGGCCGATCCCCTGGTGACGATCGGAAGCGCAACCGTGAACTATCCTGTGCTGTCCAACCTGAAGGATAACGTCGCGCAGCGCGAGGTGACAATGGGTGCGGCGGTGGCGCGCGCAGCGTTTCACCGCCCCGTCAGGCATTTCGCGTATCCGTTCGGGGACGCCGCTGCCTTTTGCCGGCAGCATGCCGGGATGGTTGAGGAGGCGGGCTTTGTCAGCGCGGCGTCGGCGATACCAGGCGTGATCGAGGCGGCGGGCCGGACCAGTCTCTACGCTCTACCGCGTATCTCGTGGGACGGCCGGCTCCGTTCGCTGCGCGCGCTGCGCGTGATGCTCTCGGGCACGATGTTGCCGCGGCCGCTTATGCCGCCGTCAACCGGGACGGGGAACCTCGGGCCCGAGGCGCGACCGGATACGGGGCTTTTGAGCTAGGCGTCGGGCCGCGCCATCCAGCTGACGATTGGCATCGCCGGCAGCACCCAGCCAATCCCGGCTACAACGTAATAGACGGCCTGCAGCAGCCTGGAACTCGCCAGCCACGGGGTCTGCGCCGCTGTCATTCCCAACAGCGACCACACCACGACAAGTAGTAACAATGCGAGGGTTCCGATGAATTTGCGGGTTCGTATCGTCATGCAGAAAGGTACGGTTTGCCTAAGGGAGGCCTTGCGCGCGGGAAGAGGCGGATTATAAGTGCCCCGTGAATTCATTCAAACAGTATAGTCTGCTAAGCTCGGCTTCAAAATGACCTTGTATTCTGCGTATTCCGCACAAAAAAACCCAGCTACGACCGCGGTCAGGTGGTGGTTGTTGTCGATGGCGGCTCTGATTGCGATCATGGTGCTGGTTGGTGGGGCGACACGCCTCACCGAGTCCGGTCTTTCGATCACCGAATGGAAGCCGGTCACCGGCGCGTTGCCGCCTCTCAGTGACGAACAGTGGTCACAGGCCTTCGAAGGCTACAAGGCGATCCCGCAATATCGCGAGCTCAACGCCGGCATGACTCTACCCCAGTTCAAGTCGATCTTTTGGTGGGAGTGGAGCCACCGCCTGCTCGGGCGCATGATCGGCGTGGTCTATCTGCTGCCGTTCCTCTGGTTCATGTGGCGGGGTTCGCTCGGCGGCGAGTTGAAGCGCCGGTTGTGGGTGATCTTCGCGCTCGGCGGGCTGCAGGGCGCGGTCGGTTGGTGGATGGTCGCGTCAGGTTTGTCGGAGCGGGTCGAGGTCTCGCAATATCGTCTCGCCACCCATCTGGTGCTGGCGCTGCTGATCTACTCGGCGATCGTCTGGACCTTGCGCCGGCTGGCGGCCCGATCACCTGCCGTGGCGACGGCAAGGTTAAAGGCGACAAGCGTGATTTTGCTCGTGCTGACCTTCGTGCAGCTCTATCTGGGCGCGCTGGTCGCGGGTCTGCGCGCGGGAAAGGTCTACAACACCTGGCCCGATATCGACGGCGGGTTCATTCCCTCCACGGCACGGTTGTTCTTTGAACAGCCGTGGTGGCGCAACCTGTTCGACAATACGCTTACCGTGCAGTTCGAGCATCGCATGATCGCCTATACGCTGTTTGCGCTGGCGATCCTGCATGCCGCCGACGCCATTCGGGCGCGGGCCGACGGAACCGTCGTCAGGGGTGCGCTATGGCTGGTGGCCGCGATTACGCTACAGGCGACACTGGGCATTCTGACGCTGCTCAATCAGGTGCCGATCGATCTTGCGCTGACGCATCAGGCGGTGGCGATCGCGGTCCTGACGCTTGCTGTCCTGCAGGCCGAGCGCTTGGCAGCGCGACGGCAACCGGACGAGTTGGCGCAGGACCGGCCATTGCCGATCGGTCAGCCCGGTTGATTTGAGCGATTCTAATTTTGTCAGGCCGCTCAAGCAGCCTGTTTTTCGAGCGCTACCACCGAAGGCGGCTGGAGCGTCGGCCTGTTTGCAGGCTTGGGTGTCGCGACCATAGGACTTGCGGTGCTGTTCTATTTCATCAATCTGATCGCACAGAATCCCGCTGCGACCACTGTTCATCATCACCTCGGCTTTCCTGTTCGCGATGGCGATCAAGTTCATCGGCGAAGCCGTGCAGGAGTTCCAGGAGCAGGCGATGCTGCCGTTCACCGAGCTTAAGAGTCTCGCATGGTTTGGTACCATCGGATTGAATCCGACCGTCGAAGCGGTGTCCGCGCAGCTATTGGTAATCGTACTTGCGCTGGCGACCTACTCGGTTTTCCTGCGCAACAGTCGGCTGGCCGGCGACGAGAAGGCCACGATGCGCACGGCGAAACCGTGAATCATGCACGAGTGGTTTCGCCTTGAGCGCTTTCGTCCCTAAACTTAGCAGTAACCATAAACGCCACAGGCGTAGGGCAAGCGGTCCCAATAGCCAACATATGGACCGCCATAATAAGGGCCCTGATATTCATAGGAATGGGTCGATCCATAGTAACCCGGCAGCGTCGCTGATCCTGGCAGGATCGGAGTGTGAGGCGGCAGGTAGGGTGTGAACAGCACGTCGGGCTCTTCCTCGACCCGCACTTGCGCTTCGCCGTACCGCGGCGGAACCTTGCGGTAGACCATCGCGCCGGGTCCATCATAAGAGTTCGGTAGATCGGCAGCGACGGCGGACCCTGCCGCAAAAACAGCGACAGCAAATGGCGTCATCCAGCGCAACATGGCTCCGCTCCGAATCATGGGATCATGGCAATGCCACTCTACGCCTGAACGACCGTCAACGAGAGGCCCTTCTCGCCGGAGCTCATGGAAAGTTGGGATGAGGTGGTCGCGAGAACGCGATCGCGCGTGCATGATCGCGCGGCTTCCTGCGGTCGAATTGACGGCAGGAAGGACAAACCTTCACCACCGAAACGCGGCCGCTCAACTCGGAGTAACCATATCGTAGTTTCGAAACGTGATGAACGCGTAGTTAAGAGGACGCGCCGCGTAAATACGCGCAGTGTTGCTATATCGGCGTTTTGCGCCACTTGAGCCGCCAAATGGCTAGATGTTGATGTTTGCGCGGATCGATCGGGCGAATCTCGGTTTATGCCTCTTTAACGCATCCAATCCCAGAGTAACCATGCCTGAAAGGCCGTCGGCGCATATCCTGCGCAGTAGAGTTGAGTTCACATCAGAAGGATATGACCACGACTGGCATTGTTCTTTCCGCCTCCGTTCGTCAGAACCTGCTTTCGCTGCAATCCACCGCTTCGCTGCTCGCCACCACGCAGAACGACCTCGCCACCGGCAACAAGGTCAACTCCGCGCTGGACAACCCGACCAGCTACTTCACCGCGGCCGCGCTCAATAACCGCGCCAGCGA
>Ga0164307_10000751_pt1 | contig 14290 bp, 11 predicted proteins | sample Whisoiple_243_MG_FD_110214 | JGI IMG/M metagenome (GOLD analysis project Ga0164307, IMG submission 110214) | Soil microbial communities amended with fresh organic matter from upstate New York, USA - Whitman soil sample_243_MG | ecosystem: Environmental > Terrestrial > Soil > Unclassified >...
GGGCTTCCGGCAACGCCGAGCGGATTTTCTCCATCACGCGCCGAGCCGGCTTACGGGTCCTCCCGCCGCAAATAAGCAGAGTCGGGGTATGGATCCCGGCAATGGTGTCGAGATCGTCATGCAGGGCGAACATCAGGCGCCACTCGGCAGCGACCTTCGGTATCGTCTGAACGATGCTGTCACGCATGACCTCGGGCATCTGCTGCCAGGCGGCCGACCCCATCCAATAGGTGATGAAGGCCCGCGATGCCTCAATGTCGTGTCCTTGCGCGGTCAAAGCGATGTGCTGTTCCGCCAGCGCAGCGACCTCTCGCCAGTCATTCAACTCATCAGCGTTTCTCAGTAGCGGAAAGGCCACTGGCTCGATCAGGGTGAGGCTGGCGACACGTCTCGGAAAACGCCTTACGGCATTGAGGACGACCGTACCGCCATAGGAATGGCCAACTAGGTGGGCCGGCTCTCCGCAAGCGTCGAGCAGGGAGTCAACAATTGCAAGCTCGCTGTCCGGACCGAGATCGGCGCCGCGCGGCCAAGGAGAATTCCGCCCATAACCAAGAAGGTCCGGAGCCAATGTGCGATAACCTCGACCGAGGCCGTGAATTACCGCCGTCCACGCGGAACTTGACCCGGAGCTGCAGTGCAGGAGGATCACCGGCGCACCCGCACCGTCATCAAGGTAGAAATGACGGCGGCGGTCTGCCGTTTCTAAGCTGTGGTAGGTCATTGTGTGGCTCCAATATTGTGTGGAACCCGGCGTACTATGATTGCGTCCCCCATCCGTCCCCTGCACGGGACCGCTGGATCAATTATTCGCGATGGCACGAGTAGAGCTTAAACTGTTTGGATTCCCCTCAGCGCGGCTCGACGCTCATAAGATCAACCTTTCGCTGCGCAAGGGACTAGGGCTGCTCGCCTATGTTGCTGATGTTTGTAGGCCGGTTGGCCGTGACCTTATGGCAAGCCTGTTGTGGCCTGAGTCGGATAGTGAAGGGGCACGCGGCAGTCTGCGGCGCACGCTGCACAAGATCCGCATTGCATTTCAGGCAAATGTGATATGCGCCGATCGCACCTCCCTTATTCTTGCGCCCTCGCTGGCTGCGAGCATCGATACGCATGAGTTCGAAGCCGCTTGTGATGCCGGCGAGCTGGAGAAAGCGGGCCAACTGTATAGCGGCGACTTTCTAGAGGGCCTATCGATCGAGGGCTGCCCCGCCTTTGACGAATGGGCGTTCTTCCGGCGCGAGGCGCTGCGCAGTCGATTGGTGCAGGTGCTCGAGCGGCAAATCGAGCGAGCTCTGATGTCGAGCAACCCCGCCGCTGGAATCCCTGCCGCCGTGCGCTTGGTCGGGCTCGATCCATTAAGCGAGACGGCACAGCGGCACCTGATCTCCGCTTACATGCGTTGCGGGGACCGTGCAGCGGCAGAACGTCAGTACGAAAGCTGTGCACGCGTGCTTGCGGTCGAGCTTGGGGTGACGCCAGATCCGCAGACCAAGGCGTTGCTGACCCCGCATACAACTTCAGATCCTGCACCGGCTAGACGCACGCTCTATGCTCAACATGGGGGACTGCATCTCGCCTATCAGGTTGTTGGGAACGGGCCAATCGACATCCTGCTAGTGCCGGGTTTCGTGTCGCACGTCGAGCGCATCTGGGAAGAGCCACGCTCCCGAGCCGTGCTGACTGCGCTTTCAAAGATGGGGCGTCTTATCCTGTTCGACAGGCGTGGTGTGGGGCTATCCGATCGCGTGGGCGCGCCGCCCACAGTGGAGGCGACGGCGGACGATCTGATGACTGTGATGGACGCGGCAGGCAGCCGTCGAGTTCTGTTGATCGGAATTTCGGAAGGCGGACCAAGTTGCATTCGCTTTGCGGCCGAGCATCCTCAGCGACTGGCGGGACTTGTACTCTACGGCTCGCTAGCCAAGGGAGCGCGATCGCGTGACTACCCATTCGTTCTGACGCGAGCCCAGTATGAGCGCTGGCTACAAAAGCTCGTCAAGGATTGGGGAGGCCCTACTGGCATTGAGATTTTTGCCCCAAGCCTTGTCGGCGATCGGCAAGCAGAAGGTTGGTGGAGCGGACTACTGAGGGCCGCCTCCAGCCCGGGGGCAATCAAGGCGGTGCTCGAGGCGCTGCGCGATACCGATGTGCGGACACAGCTGCCATTGGTCCGTGCGCCAACGCTGGTGCTTCACCGTCACGACGATCGGGCCGTGCGCATCGAAGCTGGTCGCCACTTGGCTACGTCTATACCTGGGGCAAGGTTTGTAGAGCTCGACGGCAGCGACCACTGGCTTTGGGCTGGTGATCAAGTCGTCGCCCTACAGCATATTCGCCAGTTTGCTGATCGCCTTCATCAATAGAACCCACCTAACACCGAAACAGACTTTCCGGATTGTAGTCGTCAATTGACCGGTTTAAGCCGCATGTCGACCAGCGCAACGGATCCGGTTGCGAGGGCTTTCAAGCCGCGTTCCAGCGCGGGCCGGACGTCGCCTGGCTGCTCCACCGTTTCTCCATGTCCGCCAAAGATCCGGACCAGCGCGGCATAGTCCGGCGGCGGTGTAATCGAGGTGCCGATGAAGGTCTTGGTTTTGACCGCCCAGCCTTCGGGATAGTGCCGGGGTACACCCTGCTTCTGCGAAAGATATCCATGATTGTTCATGATGACGATCATGATCGGCATCTCATGTTCCTTGGCGAAGCCAAGGCCAGCCAGCGCAGGATTGTAGTTAAACGTGCCATCACCGATCAAAAGGACCACCGGCTTCGTTGGATTGGCGCATTTTACCCCCAACGCCGTGCCAATGCCGGTGCCGAGGCCGCCGATGGCGCCGGCAAAGAATTGCCCCGGGTTTAGGCAATCGAGATGCAGATTGATCGACTCCCGGTCCGTGATCGTTTCTTCGACGACGATCGCATCGGGCGGAAGCATCCCGTTCAGCTCGTGCAGGACCCAGCGCGGGTCCATCGGCTGCTGGCTGGCGCAAGCCGTCGCGTTGAGGCGCTCCGCTTTCATCCGGTCGTTGTGACGGCTCTTCCACCGCTCCGCAAACGTAGAGCGCAATGCGTTGTCCTTCTGCGTTCGCGCTTTCAATCGTTTGAGAAGCCTGACTAGGGAGCTCTCAATTGACCCCGCGAGGCACAGATCGGCTTGGTAGCCCCAATAAGGAAGGTCCCCGCGCAGCGGGTTTTCGTCCACGATTGCGACCCGTGCCCCAGCGGCTGGCCCCGTCGATGCCGGATGCCAAGGAGCGATCGTGGCGATCAGCAGAACAACATCCGCCTCACTGAGAATACCAGCGGAATCAAAACCGGCATGCAAGCGGTGCGTGCGTGGAAAATTCAGATATGGCGCCGTTCGGCTCTCCACGACCGGAATTGAAAGAAGCTCCGAAATCTCGATCAGCCGCTCAACCGCCGCAGGGCTGCGCCCGCATTCCTCGGTCACGATTACCGGACGCGTTGCGGAAAGCAGCATGTCGGCCAGCTTGTCGAGACCGCGCGAGTCGGCCGTGGCGGGCGTCGGGATGGCCGCTTGCGCCGGCGCATCAATCGTCACGTCGCCGAACAGAAACTCCAAGGGCAAGGAAACGAATACCGGGCCTTTGGGATCTGTCATCGCAAGCTGGCACGCACGCTGGATCGCGGCAGGAAAGACCGCTTTGGTATTGACCGCGAGGCTCCACTTCACACAGCGCTCCACCAGCCTGGCCGGCCCCCCGATATCCGCCAGTTGGGAGAGCCAGTGAGCTCCGAGATCCGGCCCGGGGGATTCGCCGAAGGCAATCGATTCGCCCGTGAGGACCACCATCGGAACATTCTCATGCAGCGCGCCCCGCAGGGCCATACTCGCATGCAGCGAGCCCACCGAAGTATGGACCATGACTGCCGGGAGCTTTCCGGTCGACTTGGCATAGCCGCTGGCCATACCCACCGCGATCTCCTCATGTCGCGCCGACAGGTACATCGGCTTGTCCTTCAGATCGGGATTTGCCAGAGCTTCCCACGCAGGCGCCCATTCCGAACCCGGTGATGCGAAGATGCGCTCGACTCCCATGCTCGACAGAAGCCGCAACATAGCTTCGGCTCCGGTTGCTCCCTTAATCTTCATTTTTTTCTCCAGTTCGGTGAAGTCTTTGCCAAGGCGCTAACCTTCGCAAACACGCCTGACAGCGTGGCGGCACGTCATTTGTCGAAGAGTCGGCGCAGGAATACTCGGGCGCGATCTGTTTGCGGCTCGGTGAAGAACCGCCCCGGGTGGTTTTGTTCGACAATCAGCCCTTCGTCCATGAATACAACGCGGTCGGCCACATCGCGAGCAAAGTTCATCTCGTGGGTGACAACCAACATGGTCATGCCGTCGTGGGCAAGATCGCGCATTACCGCCAGCACCTCGCCTACAAGCTCCGGATCCAGCGCCGACGTCACTTCGTCGAACAGCATGACCTTCGGTTCCATCGCGAGGGACCGGGCGATGGCAACCCGTTGCTTCTGACCGCCCGACAATTCTGCCGGATAGGCATTCTCCTTGTTCATAAGTCCGACACGGGCAAGGAGCTTGCGCGCTCGCGCGATCGCCGTTTCACGCTCCTCGCCTCGCACATACACGGGTGCTTCGATTATATTTCCAAGTGCCGTCATATGCGGGAACAGATTGAAGTGCTGGAAAACCATCCCGATGCCGGTGCGGAGTACGTTTAGTTCCCTTTCAGGCTGACGCACGCGAATTCCGGTTGTCGGATCGATATTGTAGCCAACCGATTTGCCGCTTACGCGGACAGTCCCCTCCTGGAACGGCTCCAGAAAGTTGATGCAATTCAACAGCGTACTCTTGCCTGAGCCGGATGGACCGATGACGACTACGACTTCGCCCGTCGCCACATCGAGGTCGATGCCACGTAACACCGGCAAGGTGCCAAAACTTTTGACGAGGCCCCTGATCTCAATCTCGAGGCTGGTAACACCGTCGTGGTTTGTCTTGCCGGTCACCCCTCGTACCCCGCCGCGTTCGCGCCCAATCCAAAAGATCCCGGTCTGGTTCAAGTCACCCGATACCGCTTTTCGAGATAGTCGTTCAGTGTAAGCAGCGGCAGTGTCAGCACCAGATAGCAAAGCGCGACGCCCGCGAAGGGACTGAAAGTGTTCGCTTTCCAAGCCATGACGTCGAGGCCCGCGCGCAGAACGTCAGATAGCGCAATGGTGGAGACGAGGGACGTGCTCTTCAACAACGTGATCGATTCATTCGTGATTGGCGCCAGCACGCGCCGAAGCGCCTGCGGCAGGATGATGCGTCGCATGGCTAGCGCGTAGGGCATCCCGAGCGAAGAAGCCGCCCGCATCTGCCCGGGATCGATCGACTCGACGCCACCTCGAACGATCTCCGTTACGTATGCGCCATTCGTCATCGACAAGGCGATGATCGCAACAGTGAAGGCATCTAGTTGAATCCCGGCCGCCGGCATGCCGTAATAGATGAACAGCAAGGTGACCAGCATCGGGATGGCGCGGAAGATTGTGACGTAAATCGACATCAGCCAGGACAGGAGTCTGAATTTTGAAAATCGGGCGACCCCGCCGAGAGTGCCGATGATCGTTCCGGCCACGATCGAAATTACGGACAGTTCGGCGGTGACAATGCACCCCTTTAACAGGGCGGGCCACGACTCGAGAAAGATATTCCAGTTAAAGTCCATGCAATCCCGCAGAGACGGCTTACCCCGTCGTTCCCGGCCGTCCCAAAACTGATTCAACGCGGGCCAAATGCACAGCGGACCTTCGACCGGTTAGCGATCGAAGCACGTCACGTTCAAGTGTTTCAATTATCCACTGACGAACCGAACCATTTGACAACCAACTTCTCGTAAGTGCCGTCTTTCTTCGTCGCAAGTATGTGCTTGTTGACCTCATCCAGGAGGTCTTTGTCCTCCAATCGAGTATTAGCGGCCTGAATTCGATTGTCCCAGGTCGCCGAGCTCTTGAGCGCGGGCGTATTGCGCATGATGTAGCGCATCGGTGCGACCGAACCGACGAATGCGTCTATGCGCCCATTTTCCAGGTCCTTGAGCGCCAGAAATACCGTGTCGTAGGTCTTGATCGTGACGCGAGCTCCGTAGTTGTCCCGGATGAACTTGTCGCCCGCGCTGCCCAATTCCACTCCAATCGTCTTGCCGATGACATCGTCAGGTTGCTTGATCGGTTTGTCGGGCCGGTAAGCGGCCGCGACGCCGCCATTAAAGTACGGCTCCGAATAGGCGATCTGCATCGCACGATCGGGCGTGTAGACCATTCCGGTGATCAGCAGATCCACACGCTTGGACGTCAGCGCAGCTATGATGCCGCGAAAATCGATCTGCTCATACACGAGCTTCACGTCCATCCGCTTGGCAATTTCTGTGGCGAGATCGACGTCGAAACCGACCTGCTTACCATTTTCGATGAACCCGAAGGGCGGATAGGAAAAAGTATTGGCCGACGTCATCACGCCGGTGCGTTTGATCTTTTCAAGCGTCGTTTCGGCCGACGCCATAGCCATGTTCACGACCAGTAGCGCTCCCGCTGCACACGCCGCAACAGCCCAAGTTCGGTTTGCGATTTTCGACATGGTCTGATTTCCTAATTTGACGGCATAAATTTTTTGCGGATTTGCCGAAGCTCCGCTTGTAGAGCCGCATCGTCAAAACTCGTGATCTCCCCGTCAACCACTACGGGTTCGCCCGCCACCAAAACGTGCCGCGCTCGCGACTTTGCGCCGTAAACTAATTGTCGAACCGGATCGAAAAAATTGTCAAGCGTATCTTCGGCGAACGGAAATACCGCAATGTCCGCAACAACGTCCGGCACAATCGCTGGTGGAGCGAGCGAGAAAATTTCACGTCCCCCATTGACCGCGAGTTTCATCGCTTTACTTGCTGTCAGCCAGTCGCCGGCGTTGGGCGTGCTGTTGCGGGCGAGCAACGCCGCGCATTTGATGCTCTCGAAAATGTCTTGTCCGCCATTCGACGCCGCACCATCGGTCCCCACGGCCACCCTAGCTCCCGCTGCTAACATGGCTGGAACAGGTGCAATACCTGTCCCGAGCACCATATTGCTGATTGGATTGTGCACAGCGACAGTGCGGGATTGCGCAATCAGGTCGATCTCTTCATCGTCGATCCACACGCAATGCGCTAGCGACGTTCGAGGCCCCAGAAAACCGAGATCGGCCAGGTGCCGCACTGTGCGACAGCCGAAAAGTTGCAGAGCATTTTCTGCGCAAGATCGTGTTCAGCCACATGGGTGTGCAGACAGAGAGAATGCCGTTGAGCGATTTCAACAGCCAATTCAAACATTTCATCACTGCAACGCGTTGGGCCCGAGGGACCTAGCGCCATGGTCACGCGCGATCGGGGGTCGTTGCGTTTTGTGACCTCGGTCCAAAGCTCTCGCGCCTCCGGTATCGATATCGGTCGGATCCTGCTCGCAACGCCGACCATCTGCCCGTTGTCGGCAACACGGTCGCGCAGCATAACCGCGATCATCGCCCTCATTCCGGTGGCCGCATAGGCAGCCCGCGCGCTGTCGATCGCCGGTAGTGACGCCGGGGTTTGCCGGAAATGATCGACAACCGCGGTAACCCCGCGCTTGAGCATTTGCGCTGCACCTGCAAACACGGCGAGCCGGACGGCGTCAGGCGTCATATGATCTAGTTGCGCCCAAATAGCCTTCAGCCAGTCATCAAGCTGGAGACCATCGCAGAAGCCCGCTGCCATATTTTCAGGAGAGTGAGTATGCGCGTTCGTGATCCCTGGCAGGATCAGGCATCCGCTGGCGTCTAATTGTCGCGCCACGGGGGTTGCAATCTTGCCATGCGGAGCAATGCGCGCGACCGCGCCGTTCTCGATCAAAACGTCCGAGCCTTGCAGGGCAGAACTTTCCAAGTCGAGAATGTGTCCGCCGGCGAGGATGATCGGAAGTGTACCACGCGGCTCTCGCTCGATAGATGCGAACGCAGATTGCACTGGTGGAACCCCGATCTACTTTCCCGTGCGAACTATGTATTGCTTGAACATCATCGATTGTCATTCTCGATAAAAGCAAGAGAGATTTATCACCCCTCCTGCAGGCTGGCCGAGAGGGCAGAGATACGTTGCATTAGGACCGCCTTGGTCACTCGGACTTGCACCCTAAATTGCAACTTCCGGACCCAATCAACATCTGATTGATCCTCTGCGGTGTGTGGTCCTCACACAAATATAAATCGCTCGCGCTCCTATTTTTCGTTTGAACATGTTGCCGGCTCAACGAGTCCGCGCGTCTTTTGACAGACGCAAACATCCGTGCTGGTGTTTCGCGCGATGGGAGCCAGCGAGTGATCGGTGCAAGGTTGGTCCGGCAGGAAGATGAGCGCTTCCTTCGCGGTGAAGGGCACTATGTCGCGGACCTGCAGTTGGCGGGCGCATTGGAGGCCGTGGTCGTTCGAAGCCCGCACGCCCACGCCAAGATCGAGGCAATTCACATCGTGGCAGCTGCCGGGTCAACCGGTGTTGCGGCTGTGATTACGTCGAAAGACCTGCCGCCCAATCTTCCGCCGATTCCGTGCAGGATTCCGTCGCACGGCGATGTGACGCCGTTCCTCCAGCCGCTAATGGCGAAAGATGTTGTCCGGTACGTCGGCGAGCCTGTGGCCGTGGTGGTGGCGGCAACGCGCGCACTCGCCGAGGATGCGGCCGAATTGCTTGAAATAGACTGGGAACCGCTCGATCCCGTATCGAGTGCCAATCATGCGCTCAGACCTGATGCAACGGCGATTCACGCTGCCGGCAATGTCGCAACCGCGTGGACGATTGATCTCGGGAACGTGGAAGAAGCCTTCGCTTCAGCGGCCGTGACTGTGGAGCACAGGTTCACCACCCCGCGGCAGACGGGCCTTCCGCTGGAAACCCGTGGCTTGCTTGCCTCGTACGATGTCTCGCGCAATCAGCTCGAAGTCCATGGGCCGACGAAGATTCCGCATACGAACCGGCGCATGCTGACTGCGATGTTGAGACTGCCAGAGGGCAATATCCGATTCATTGAGCCCGACGTTGGCGGCAGTTTCGGCGTCCGTGGCGAGTTCTATCCCGAGGACTTTCTCATTCCATGGCTCGCGATGCGCTTGCGCAAACCGGTTCGCTGGATCGAGGACCGGATCGAACATTTTTCGGCTATCAATCACAGTCGCGAGTCCGAGCTCGAGATCAGAGCCGCGGCCAGCGCTGACGGCAAGCTCACCGCCTTCGAACTGCGGCTGAAGTCCGATATGGGCGCGTATATGCGCACCCATGGCGACGTTGTGCCGTCCTACATCGCTGCCGGCTTCCCGGGCCCCTACCGGGTCCGCAACTACCGCGCCCAGGCGCGCGCGGTGCTCACCAACAAGTCGCCAACCGGCACGATCCGCTCGCCAGGCACATTCGAGTCCAATTTCGCACGCGAGCGGGTGGTAGATATGCTGGCCGCCAAGCTCAACATCGATCCCGCGGAATTTCGCCGCCGCAATTTAATTCGGCCGGCTGAAATGCCTTGGCACGTCGGCACTGTCGGCGGGGGGCATCCGACGACTTATGACAGTGGCGATTTCCCGGCGATCTTCGAGCGGGCGTTAACCGAGTTCGGCTGGAACCAGCAACCAGGGCGGTTGCAAGACGGTCGCGCCATTGGCCGGGGCATCTCGGTTTCCGTTGAGCCGTCGGCACTTGGCGTTTTCGAAAGCGCGCGCGTAGAAGTCGATCTGGGCGGCAATGTGCGCGTGATCACCGGCTGCACTTCTCAAGGGCAGGGACAGGAAACCTCGCTCGCGCAGGTGGCGGCGGAAGTTCTGGCTGTGCCAATCAACCGGATCACGGTCGTTCACGGCGACACCGGCCAAATCCAATTTGGCGGCGGCACGAATGCGAGTCGCACGGCTGTGATGGCCGGCAATGCTGTCTACGCCGCTGCGAATGAAGTCAGAACGAAAGCCATCCGCGGTGCCGCACAGAAACTCGAATGCGCTGAGAGTGACCTGATATTGAGGGATGGACGTATCGAAATCGTCGGTGCACCCGGTTCAGGCCTTGCGCTCGGCGACGTTGCGCGGCTAATCGCGCCCGGTGACGATACGCTTTTGCGATCGCCTGGTGACGTGATCATCCCCGATAACGACGGGCTGACCGCAACCAGCATGATCCGAGGCGTGCCGAACGGAACCAGCGTGTTTGCGGTCCACCTTGCGGAGGTCGCAGTTGATCCCGACACCGGCCAAATCCAGGTCAAGCGCATGCTGGTCGCTTGCGATATTGGACGCGCGATCAATCCAATGATCGTCGAGGGCCAGCTTGTCGGCGGTGCTGTTCAGGGGCTTGGTTTCGCGTTGCTCGAAGAGCTCGGCTATGACGATCAGGGCCAATTGATGACAGCGTCTCTGGCCGACTATCTGGTGCCAAGCTCCTACGACGCACCCGCCATTAAAACCGTTCTGATCGAGCAAGCGCGCTCGCCCTCGAACGCGCTTGGGATCAAAGGTGTCGGCGAAGTCGGGCCGACCGGCGTCGGCGCGGCAATTGGCAACGCGCTGGCCGACGCATTGTGCATTCAAAACGGAATCGATGCGCTCCCGCTCTCCCCCGAGCGCGTGCTCGACGCGATTGCCAAAGCCTCACGATGAAGCCCGCTCCATTCAAGTATTTCGCCCCGGCGAATATCGCGCAGGCGATCGAGATGCTGGCGGCCGACGATCAGGCGCGCCCAATCGCCGGCGGGCAGAGCCTGGTCCCGATGATGAACCTAAGGCTCGCGCGGCCATCGGCGCTGATCGATCTCAACCGCATTCCCGGACTTTCCGACATCCGCGAGACGGGCGAAGTCTTGTGCATCGGCAGCATGACGCGGCAGGCCACCCTGCTGCGGTCGCCTTTGGTTCGCCGGCTGGCGCCGCTGATGACTGACGCCCTCGCCTTCGTCGGTCACCCGCCGACACGCGCACGCGGCACGATCGGCGGCAGCATCGCCAACGCGGATCCGGCTGCCGAGCTCCCAGTAGTGATGTTGGCGCTCGATGCCGACTTTGTCGTGCGTGGCTCGACCGGCGAACGCGTGATCCCCGCAAGGGATTTTTCCCGAGGAATGTTCGAAACGTCGATCCGGGAGGGTGAAATCCTGACCGAAATTCGCGTCCCCTCACGGCAACCATTGGCGCGCCATGCCTTCCTTGAGCTCGCGCGGCGGCACGGAGACTTCGCGATCGTATCGGTTGGCGTTAACTTGACCCTGAATGTCGATGGCAAATGCGAGAAAGCGCGCGTCGTCCTGGGCGGTGTCGGGCCCGTGCCGGTGCGTTGTGCAGCAGTGGAAGCAATGCTTCAAAACCAGCCGCTGAACCAGGTGAATTTTCGGGCTGCAACAGACGCTATCGATCCGGGGATGATCGAGTTCGAAAGCCGAGGGGCAAGCCGAGATTACCGGCTACATGTTGCGCGTGTTTTGCTTCAGCGCGCGCTCGAATCAACGAGCCGCTCCACGGATGCTAAATCGGTATGAAGCAAAGCCTGAAATTCTCGGTCAATGGGCGGCCGCTCGAGCTCAATGTCGAGCCGCGACAAACTTTGGCCGATTGCTTGCGGGTGGAATTGGGGCTGACCGGTACGCATCTCGGCTGTGAGCATGGCGTATGCGGCGCGTGCACAGTGATGGTCGATGGTGACGCGGTACGTTCCTGTCTAATGTTTGCCGTCCAGCTCGAAGGCGCTCAGGTCGTAACGATTGAGGGCGTGTCTCCCCCCTCCGGCCTCTCTCCCCTGCAGCAGAAAATGCGCGAATATCACGCGCTGCAATGCGGCTTCTGCACGCCGGGGATGGTGGTCGCGCTGCACCATCTGTTCATGGGGAATGCAACGCCGGACGAAGCGGAAATCTGCGAAGCGATCTCCGGCAACATATGCCGCTGCACCGGGTATCAGCCAATCATTGCGGCGGCGCTCGCCCTGTCGCGCGAAAATGGCGGGGCCTGATGTGAGGACTTACTGCAGGCGCCCGCTGACCAGGCGCCCGCCGACCATTACGGCGCGATTGAGTGAGCCACTCGCCACGAGGTCTTCTTGATCTTCGGCATCGGTGATCAACAAATCAGCGCGAGCACCCTTATGGACGCCCCAGTCTTTCCCCAGGCCCATGATTGCGGCCGGCGAACTGCTAACGAGTTCGTAGGCTTTGGCAACGTCGGTCAATCCAAGATGCGCCGAAAGCAGAGTCCAGCGCGCGATTTCGAGCATGTCACCCGACCCGGTCGGCACAAACGGATCTTGGATGTTGTCCGAGCCCGCCGCAACACGCACACCGGCTGCCAGCAATTCTGGCACTCTCGTTAAGCCGCGCGGCGGCAAAGAGTCGGCATCGCGACCCTGGAGGAATAGGTTTGCGGCGGGCAAAGTGACAACAGCGATGCCAGCCCGCGCAAGCCGTTCGATAATCCGAGCAGCGGCAACTGGGCCGAGCGCGCTCAATGCCGAGGAATGGCTGGCTACAACGCGGTTCTGCATGCCAAGCGCTTCGGTGCGCTCCGCAAGTGGCTCGAATAGCAGCTTGTCTGCGTTTAAATGTTCATCGATGTGCAGATCGAGCGGTAATCCGCTTTTACTCGCGAGATCAAAGACCATGTCGAGGAAAGCGATCGGGTCATCTGAGATGAACGGCACGCCGCCGATCACATCCGCGCCCATGTCGATCGCAGCGAGCAGCCAGTTCCGTGCTGCATCGTGCATGCGCGTTGCGCCGCTCGTCACGTGTGCAACGACCTGCACCGTCATGCGCTGAGCGTGTCGCTCGCGAAATTCGATCATCGCCTCGACACCGCGCGTCCGCGTGTCCGGATCGATGTTGGTGTGGCTACGGATCGCCACAGTGCCGCACGCAAGGCACGCTTCGAGTGTACGCGCAGCGCGAGACAGGATGCCCTCTTTGGTCACAGTCGCCGCGAAGGCCTGATAGCCCGCAAGCGCGCCGGGAATATCGCCAGTCTGGTTCTGGACCAGCCGGCGGGTACGCGATTTATCGAGGTGCTGATGCATGTCGACAAGACCGGCCACCACCAGTTTGCCACCGAGTTCGATCTTCTGGTGCGACTCGCCGACCGCCAAAGCCGCTCCAACCCGGGCAATGCGGCCATCAGTCCCAATCTCGATCTCTAGCAATTCCGGAGCCTTAGCCCCGGTTGAAAGTACACGTCCGTCCTTGAGGACGATTGGGCGATCCAAGCTCTGGGGATTCATGAGGTTGTCCCTATCCGAAACGGCTGGCCGGTATATTGCATAATTTTTTGCACGACTTGTATACTAAAGGCGAGGCTGTCGTCGCAGAGGCCCAGCCCATTCACCGTGGAGGGGAAGATGGCTATTTCGACGCGTATTCGACGACGTACTGTTCTTCAGGGCATGGGAGCAGGCGTTGCGGCCGGTGTTTTGGGCACGTGGCCAAGGCAGGCATCTGCCGACGAAAAACAGGGCATCACCGATACGGAGATTCTGATCGGCGCGCTCGGCCCTATTACGGGACCGACTGCTTTTATCGGGGGGCCGGCACGCGACGGCATGGCGCTGGCGATCGAGAAGATCAACGAGGCTGGTCCAATCAACGGCCGCAAGCTGCGGCTGGTCTATGAGCACGCCGCGACACCTGCGGAGAGCGTCGCGGCTGCAAAGAAGCTCACTGAAAACGACAACGTCTTCATTCTCGTTTTGGCGTCGGGCAGCACTGGCGCGGCTGCGGCCGCCGACTACGTGCGGTCTGCGAAGATCCCGACTTACAACATCTTCGGCGCAACGCCGATCATCCGCGAACCTTTCGCACGCAACGTCTTCCACGGCTCGATGCCCGATCCCGTCGTCACCGGCTCGGGAATGGTCGACGAGGTGTTCAAGGCGGTGCCGAACATCAAGAAGGTCGGGGTGCTTGCCGGTACCTACGCGTTCCCGCAGGCCAACCTCAAGGCGATGACGCCGATCCTTCAAAAGCGAAATCTTGAAGTCGTGCTCGAACAGTTCGACGCCGCGGCCACCGACTACACCGCACAGCTTGTCTCATTCGCGCGGCAGCGGGTGCAGGCCATCATCGTGCTGGGCAGCTTCACGGAAGCCGGCTTCGCCATCAAGCAGGCGCCGGACAAGGGACTCACAGACGTCGCCTGGGTCCTTGATGGTTCGGGCACCAACGACGCGATCGTATCGATCATCGGAAAAGAGAATTCAACCAACCTGCGCGGCTACTACAATGCGCCGTACTTCCCGTCGCAGAC
>Ga0164307_10000754_pt1 | contig 14269 bp, 14 predicted proteins | sample Whisoiple_243_MG_FD_110214 | JGI IMG/M metagenome (GOLD analysis project Ga0164307, IMG submission 110214) | Soil microbial communities amended with fresh organic matter from upstate New York, USA - Whitman soil sample_243_MG | ecosystem: Environmental > Terrestrial > Soil > Unclassified >...
CGAGCTGACCTGGCAGCTGCGCGGCACCGCCGACAAGCGTCAGGTCGACAACGTCACCGCGGCGCTGCAGCACAACATCGGGCTGGGGGGGCGCCGCCGTCGTCACCGCCTACCAGCGCGCCGACCGCTGAACTTTTCCCGGCCGCGAAACGTGTCGCTCTGCGCAAGCGATTTACACAGTGGGTCGGGGTAGACGGAGGTTCGGTCATGCGGATGGCCTTGATACTTGCGGCGACGGTGCTGGGCGTGACGTTCGGGCCCGCGGGCCTCGCGGCGGCCGACCCGCAGAACCCCTTGCAAGTCATCGAGCAGCTCGAGTTGGCGGGTTACAGCGTCAACCTCGACCGGATCGGCAGCGCACCGATCGGCGACTGCATCGTGACCAGCGTCCGCAATCCGCAGCAGGTCACCCAACCGGTGGTGGTCGACGGAGGCGGTTTCGGGCGCCGCCACAGGGACCTCGACGTGATCGACGTCGTCGTCCACCAGTCGATCTCGGTGTCACTGGACTGCACCCGCTGAGACTTTCTCTGCCGAGCAGACTGAAAATCGCACGATCGGCGGTGATTTCGTGCGAGTTTGCGTCCCCCCGCAAGCGGGTGGGCCCGCAGCTTGCCAGGGGAGTGCCCCTGCTCGCCATAGGTGCCGCCCGCACGGGAAGGCCCGGCCGGGAGGGGACCGGCCGGGCCTTCTGGGTGCGCGCCCTACACCGCCGCAGGGGCTTTCGCCTGCGCCGGCTCGTCGACGCGTGAGCCGTGATCGTCGTCCAGCATGGTGAGTTCGTCGAACGGATCCTTGCCGGCCAGGACGGCGTTCACCTTGTCCTTGTCGATGGTCTTGGTCCACGACCCGACCAGGATGGTGGCGACGGCGTTGCCGGAGAAGTTGGTCACCGCCCGAGCCTCGGACATGAACCTGTCGATTCCGACGATCAGGCCGACTCCGTCGAGCAGGTCGGGTCGGTGGGCCTGAAGGCCGCCGGCCAGCGTGGCGAGGCCGGCTCCGGTGACACCCGCCGCACCCTTGGAGGCGACGATCATGAACACCAGCAGGCCGATCTGCTCACTGAGCGACAGCGGGTCACCCAGGGCGCCTGCTATGAACAGCGACGCCATCGTCAGGTAGATCGCGGTGCCGTCCAGGTTGAAGGAGTAGCCGGTGGGGACCACGACGCCGACGGTCGAGCGGTCGACACCGAGGTGCTCCATCTTGGCGATCAGGCGGGGCAGTGCCGACTCCGAGGACGACGTCGAGACGATGAGCAGGTACTCGCGGGCCAGGTACCGCACCAGTTTGAAGATCGACACCTTGGTGACCATCCACAGCAGCGCGCCGAGCACACCGAACACGAAGATGACACAGGTGAGGTAGAAGGCCAGCATCAGCACCGCGAGCTGGATCACCGCGTCGAACCCGGTGGCGCCGACCACCTCTGCCATCGCACCGAATGCGCCGATGGGCGCGACCCACAGCACACCGATCAGGATGCGGAACACCAGCTTCTGCAGCAGTTCAACGCCACGAAGCAGCGGCACGCCTGCGCTGCCCATCGTTTGAATGGCGAACCCGACGAGTAACGCCACGAAAAGGCCCTGCAGCACATTGCCTTCGGTCAGCGAGGAGAACAGCGTCGTCGGGATGATGTCGGAGAAGAATTCCATCGGGCCGCCCTCGGACGCGGCTTTGCCCGCCAGTTCGGCGCCCTTGCTCGGATCGGAGGGGATGTTGAGACCGGTTCCCGGGCTGATCAGGTTGCCGACGACCAGTCCGATGGCCAGCGCGACCGTCGACATCGCCAAAAAGTAGGCCAGCGCGAGACCGCCGACCTTTCCGACCGCGGTCGCCTTGAGCTTGCCGATGCCGATCACCACCGTGCAGAAGATGACCGGGATGATCATCATCTTGATCAGCTTGACGAATAGCTCGCCGAGCACGCCGAGTGATTTGCCGAGCTCCGGCGAGACCAGCCCGACGATGATGCCGGCGACGACGCCGATGATCACCAGGATGTAGAGCCAGTGGGTGCGGTCGCGCTTCTGCTTTGGCGGCTTCTCGTCCCGCTCGGCATCGACGTGCTCCGTCATGGTCAGCCCCTTCGTATGGTGGCTGTGGAATAGCCAGAAGTGGGCTGTGTCACACCTGTGCGGTTGCAGCTACCAGGGCTTCGGCGAATACATCCAGGTCGTCGGTGGTGGTGTCGACGTGTGGCGACACCCGCAGCACCGGCGTGGCCATCTCGAACGGCGCGCGCTGCACCTCTGCGTAGGTGGTGACGATCCCGCGTTCGGCGATCAGCCAGCCCCGCACGCTCTGTGGGTCCGCTCCCGTGGTCGCCTGCAGCGTGGTGATCGCCGTCGGCTCATCGACCGCCTCGACGACCCGCCACCCGTCGAGGTCCGCCAGGGCGGTCCTGGTCGATCGCCCAAGCTCGGACAGTCTTGCTCGGATGCTCGACGGGCCCACCGCGAGGTTCTCTCCGAGCGCAACCGAAAACCCAACGCGGGCAGCGAGGTTGGTCTCCCCGTGCTCGAGGCTCTCCATCACCGTGTACGGCAGGTTCCATTCCGGCGGTGGTAACCGAGGCCGAAGACGCTCTGCCAGTGCGGGTTTGATCGCGAGCATGCCCACCCCCCGCGGACCCGCGATCCACTTGCGCGACGACGAATAGACGGCGTCGGCGCCGACCACACAGTCGATGTGCCCGAAAGCCTGCGCGGCGTCGATCACCAGCGGCAGGCCGAGGCCGTGGCACACCTCGGCGAGTTCGCGGGCCGGCTGGACGATTCCACGGTGACTGGCCAGCGGGGTCAGGTGCACCAACCCGGGCGGATTGACGGCCAGGACCGTGGCGGCGTCGTCGACGACCAGACGGCCGGTCCCGTCGACCGGAAGGACCCGCACGTCGAAGCCGTTCGCCGCGAACAGCGCGAGGTTCGGCCCGTACTCGCCGGGCAGACACGCCACGGTGCGCGGACCCGTCCAGCTGCTCAGCAACAGGTCGAGGGCGTGGTTGGAACCGGTGGTGAAGACCACGTCTGAGGCCGCCATCCCGGTCAGCGCCCCGATCGCCGAGCGTCCTGCGTCCAGCGCGGGTGTGGCGGCCGCCGCCGCGACATAGCCGCCCACCTCGGCCTCGTGCCTGGCGTGCTGGGCGGCGGCGTCGATGACGGCCAGGCTCTGCCGCGAGCACGCGCCGCTATCAAGGTGCAGGCCCGCCACCTTCGGCCGCGCCGCGCGCCACCGGTCCGCGATGTCGATCATTTGGTGGAAAGCGACAGCCCGAAGTCTCCCGCCGGGTCGGTCCACCAGTGGCTACGCTTCAGGCCAGCGGCGGCCAACTCCTCCACGACGCCTTGCTCGCGGAACTTGCACGACACCTCGGTGAGCATCTCCTCGCCCGCCGCGAAGTCGATGGTCAGATCCAGTGCCGCCACGCGCACCCGTTGCGCAGAGCCTGCCCGCAGCCACATCTCGATGCGCTCTTCGTCGGCGTTCCATTTGGCCACATGGTCGAAGGCGTCCAGGTCGAAGTCGGCATCGAGCTCACGGTTGACCACCGCAAGCACATTGCGATTGAACCGCGCCGTCACGCCGGCGCTGTCGTCGTAGGCGCGGATCAGACGGTCGGGGTCCTTGACCAGGTCGGTGCCCAGCAGGAGGGTGTCGCCCTTGGCGAGGGTGTCGGACAGCGCCGATAGGAACTCGGCGCGCGGCCCCGGGGTCAGGTTGCCGATCGTGGACCCGAGGAATACCACGAGCCGCCTACCGACGCGAGGAATCTTGCCGAGGTGCTCTTCGAAATCACCGCAGACAGCCTCGATCTCGATGTCCGGGTACTCGTCGAGGATGGCCGAACTGGCTGCCTGCAACATCCCGGCGTCGACGTCGAACGGGATGAAACGGCGCAGTGATCCGGTGTCACGCAGTGCACTGAGCAGCAGCCTGGTTTTCTCCGAGGTACCACTCCCGAGCTCCACCAGGGTGTCCGCGCCGGACGCGGTGGCGATCTCCGCCGAGTGATCGCGAAGGATCTGCGCCTCGGTCCTCGTCGGGTAGTACTCCGGCAGCCTGGTGATCTGATCGAACAGGTCACTGCCGACCGAGTCGTAGAACCACTTGGGCGGCAACGTCTTCGGCGTATGGGTGAGTCCGTTGTAGACATCGCGGCGCAGCGCGACTGCCGCGGAGTCCGCGGCGAGATGGTTGGACAGCGACACCGTCATGCCGATCCTTTCAGCGCGGCAAGTTCCACGCGAGAGTTTGTGACCGTGACGAGGTGACGGTCGGGAACTTCCTGCCAGTCCTCGTCGTCGTCGAATGGTTCGCTCGCCAGCACCACACCGTGGGCATCCCTGCGCACGAACAAGGTGTCACCCCATGTGGTGGCGCGCAGTTCAGATCCGTTGCCCGCCAGGATGTTCAGCCGTGCATTGGGGTCGGCCGTCGCGACCTCGACGATCGTGTCGCCCAGCACGTCAAGACCCCGTTCGAATATCAGCGCGGCCAGTAGCGCGCTGTCGTTGGTCGATTCGGCCACCGCGGACGCGGGCAGCACGGCGCGATCCACCAGCCCGTTGTGTGACAACAGCCAGCGCCCGTCGGTGAACGGCGCCGACGCCGACGCCTCGATGGGCATCCCGACACTCGCCGAACGCACCGCTGCCACCAGACAGCCGCTGCGCAGTGCGGGCGCCACCGACGCAAACGAGGCATCACCCCATAGCGGAGCGGCGCTGCGCCAACGTCGTGGCTCATCGTCCTCGTCGAAGAACCCGATGCCCCAACCGTCAGCGTTCATCAGCCCGTGCTTCTGCCGGCGCGGCGAATAGGACTGCACCAGTAGCCCATACGGGGGATCAAGCACGAGTGATGCCACCGATCGCGGCTCACCCAGCCAGCCCAGGTGGCGACACATCAGACGTCCCAAGCCAGTCGCAGACCGCTGAAGATCTGCCTGCGGATCGGGTGGTCCCAGTTTCGGAAGCTTGGCCGTAGGATGTCGCCCGCGACCGCCCACGAACCGCCGCGCAACACCTTGTAGTCGCCGTCGAAGAACGGCTGGCTGTAGAGCTCGTAGAGCATGGGTGTGAACCCAGGCCACGGCCGCAGTGGAGATGACGTCCACTCCCACACATCACCGAGCATCTGCTCGGCGCCGTACGCCGATACGCCTGCCGGATACGCACCGACCGGAGCGGGGCGCAGCGCGTCGCCGCCCAGGTTGGCGAGCGCACTGGTGGGTGCGGATGCGCCCCAAGGGAATCGGCGTCGCGCGCCGGCGTCCGGATCCCACGCGCACGCCTTCTCCCACTCGACCTCGGTGGGCAGCCGCGCGCCAGCCCAGGCCGCGAATGCCTCCGCCTCGAAGTAGGTGATGTGCTGTACGGGCTCGTCGGCGGGAATGTCCTCCACATGGCCGAACCGGGTGCGGGTGCCGTCAGCGTTCCAGAACTGCGGCGCCGTCAAACCCGACTGCTCGCAATGTGACCACCCGCGCTGCGACCACCATCGCGGCTGCCGATACCCTCCGTCGTCGACGAACTGCTGCCATTCGCCGTTGGTCACCGGCACCCGGCCGATGCGGAAGGCCGGCACATCGACGACGTGGGAGGGGCGCTCGTTGTCCAGCGAGTGCGGCTCGGTCACCGCGTCGACGCCGAGGACGAACGGGCCGCCGGGCACCAGTACCGATGTGCCCGCCACACCCGGCCTACCCGCCGGAAGCGCGGCGCCGTGGTCCAGCAGCGCGGGGCCGGTCCGCAGATTCAGTGCCTGCAGCATCGTTTCGTCGTGCTGATTCTCGTGGCTGATCACCAGCCCGAAGTTGAAATCGGCGTCGACGTCGTCGTCGGTCAGCCCGTCGAGGGTGTCGAGCGCCTTATTGCGCACCGTCGCGCAGAACGCCCGCGCATCGGACGGCGGCAGCAGCGGCAAGTCCACGCGGCTGGCCCGGGAGTTCTCGAATGCGTCGTAGAGGCGTTCGACGTCGGGCGCCAGCATGCCCGGCCGGTGCGGATCATTGCCACGCAGCAGCCACAGCTCTTCCTGCCATCCGATGTGGGCGAGGTCCCATAGCAGCGGGCTCATCAACGGGTCGTACTGCCGGTGCAGTTCGGCGTCGTCGAACTCGACGAGCCGCAGCGTGCGCTCGCGCGCCTTGGTCAGCCGGTGGGCCAGCATTTCGCGTGAGGTCACTGCTCCCCTTGCGCCAGTTCGGTGACCGCTGCCGCGATCCCGTTCCTCACCACCCGGTCGGAGAAGTCGTCGGCCGGACAGCGTCCCTGTTCGACCGAACGCACCAGCTGCTGCATCGATTCCTCGAGTTCGGCGGGCGCCCGCTCGGCAGCGGTCTGTACACAGCGGGCGGCGGCCTCCTGCAGGCGCCGGTCACCGAGGCCGATCTGGGCAGCACGGTCCCATGCCGTCGCGACGGGTTCGGTGGCCTCGGCGGCGATATCGGCGGCGACTGGGTCGTCGAGCAGCGTGGTGAGGGAGAAGACCATCGCCGGCCACCGCGTGTCGGGCACGCTGTCGAGGTAACGGATCTCCAGGAATCCCCTGGGCCTGACCGGCGGGAACAGCGTCGTGAGGTGATAGTCGAGGTCGGCGACTGTCGGTCGGCGGTGACCGAGAAGCACGCGCCCGTCGGCCCATTCCGCGAAGGGCACCCAGTCGGCCATCGGCACGGCGTCCTCTTCCGGGGTGGGATGCACGAGCATCACGGGTGCCTTCATCGCGTAGCGCGCCCAGTCGCTTGCCGGATCTTCGCCGGTCAGACCGAGGATTGGGCCGCACCGGGCCGAGTCGAGCTGGCTCCACACCCACTGCCGCGAGCTGCACCAACCGGTGAATTCACCGCTGAGCAGCGGCGAATTGGCGGCGATCGCCACCATTGTCGGGCCGAGCGCGTGAGCGAGGTGAATTCGGCGGGCCCACCCCGCCTGCGGTCCCGCCTCCAGGTTCACCTGCACCGAGGCCGTCGATGTCATCATCGCCGCCGCGGCAGTACCGCTCCGGCTCGCGGCGAAGAACTCTTCCATCGCGCGATAGCGATCGCCTGGGTTGACGCGCTTCGCGGGCCGTAGCGGGTCCGCGCCGAGCAGGACGAGGCCAAAACCCGCATCAGCGAACGCCGTCCGCAGTACCTCTCGGTCGTCGGTCATGGCCTTGATCGCGGGCAGCGCACCGTCCATCGGCGGTCCGGACAGTTCCACCGCGCCGCCGGGCTCGAGGGTGATCAGGCTTCCGCCAGGCAGAGGCCCAACCCCCGCCACGACCTCGGTCAGCTCGTCCCAGTCGGGCCGGCGCAGTGGATCGGCGAAGTCGAAGCAGTGCGCTTCGATCTCCAAGCCCACTCGACCGACGGGGCCATCGATCAGACAGTTGGCACTGATTTGGGCGGCGGCGGTGTTCGCGCTGGTCAGCTGGGTGTCGGGGGCTGGATCCGGATGTGCTTCACCCAGGTCGGACGCGATGGTGTTGGTCATACCAACCATCCCTCCGGGGTCTCGGACGCACGACGCCTTCATCCATCTTCCAGATGACACTGACAAAGTCCCGCGATTTACGCATGACAGCTCGGTGACGGGTACCCAAAAGGGCGGTCGCTACTGCCCCAGCGTGTTCTGCATCGCGCCTGCCAGCACGTTCGCCGCTGGTCCGCCGTTGCCCGGCTGGCAGACTTTCGCCTGTAGCAGAACGTTCTCCCGCAGCCGTGTCGTCGTGAAGCAGCGCCGGTCGGTGCCGGCTTCCTGCTTCACCCAGTCGGCGTCGGTGGCCGATGCCGGACCGCCGGTGAACGACCACACCTCGGTCGCCATGTTGTCCAAGTGCATAGCCGTCGTCTGGCCCGAACAGCCGACGGTTCTGTCAACGACCCGGTGGAAGGCACGGTCAGCGGCCTCGTGGGTGGCGAACACCCCGATGGCCTGCTTGATGCGATGGGTGTCGTCGGTCGCCGATTCCTGCGTTGTCGTGCCGTTGAACGACGCCAGGTCGGGATCGGCGTACACCTCGGGCAGCCCGATGTCGGCCCAGTTGTTGCAGGCCGGGTCATCGACCCAATACGACTGGAACGGGTCGGTGAACGGCGCGTCGAATCGCAATGTCGCGCCGACGATGTTGCCGACCGATCCCTTGCCCAGGACGGCGTAGTTCACCACACCGGGATCGGATGGGCGGGCGTCCGCTGGGGCGGCGACCGCCAGACCGAGCGCCAGACCGACGCCCGCGACGGCGACGGTTCGCATACGACTAGACCTTCGCCGACAGCTTGACGTCGATATTGCCGCGCGTGGCCTTGGAGTAGGGACACACGCCGTGTGCCTTCTCCATCAATTCCTCTGCGGCGCTCTGCTCGAGGCCGGGCAGGTAGCCGATCAGGTGCGCGTTGATGCCGAAGCCACCCTCGGAGTCCTTGCCGAAACCGACCTGGGCGGTGATCCCGGAGGCGTCGTCGATGTCGATCTTCTCGTTGCGTGCCACCAGGCGCAGTGCACCGAGGAAGCATGCGGCGTAGCCGGCGGAGAACAGCTCTTCGGGGTTGGTGCCCTCGCCGTTGCCGCCCATCTCCTTCGGCGGACGGGTATCCAGGTCGATCCTGCCGGTGGTCGACTTCACGTGACCGTCTCGGCCACCCCCGGTTGCGGTTGACTCTGCGGTGAAAACGACTTCGATGCTCATGGGCTCGATCATGCCAGTCCGGCACAGGACGGCAAGACGCCCGGTGACCTAGTCGCTGTTGCCGCGAACGCCTTCCTCCACCTTCTTGCCGAGATCTGGATCGACATTTCGCCAGTACTCGAAGACCCGCGAGAGCACGGGTTCACGCACACCGTCGGACACGTGGCCGATGATGTTGTGCGCCAGTCTGTCCCGGGCGTCGTCGTCGAGCACCTCGCGCACCATCGTGCCCGCCTGGCCCCAGTCGTCGTCGTCCTGGCGCAGGGCGTAGGCGGTGCGGACCATGTCGCCGTCTGACGCCCAGTGCACCTCGGCAGCCCGCTTGGCGTCCACCTCGGGGCCGCCCATCGAATTGGGCGTGTACACCGGATCGGTGGCGTGGCGGATCCGCATCGCGCCGTCCTTGGAGTAGGCGTTCACCTCGACGTGCGGCTCGTTGACCGGGATCTGCTTGTAGTTCACCCCGAGCCGGGCACGGTGCGCGTCGGAGTAGGAGAACCCGCGCGCCAGCAGCATCTTGTCCGGCGACAGGCCGGTGCCCGGCACGATGTTGTTCGGCTCGAACGCGGCCTGTTCGATCTGCGCGTGGTAGTCCTCGACGTTGCGGTTCAGCGTCATCTTGCCGACTTCGTGCAGCGGATAGTCGCCGTGCGGCCACACCTTGGTCAGGTCGAACGGGTTGAACCGGTAGGTCTTGGCGTCCTCGAACGGCATGATCTGAACGTGCAGCGTCCAGCTGGGGAAGTTGCCGTCCTCGATCGAGGTGAACAGGTCGCGCTGGTGGTAGTCCCCATCCTCACCGGCGAGACGATCGGCGTCCTCCTGGGTCAGGAAGTCGACGCCCTGGTCGGTCTTGAAATGGTATTTCACCCAGAACAGTTCGCCTGCGGCGTTCAGCCAGCTGTATGTGTGGCTGGAGTAGCCGTTCATCTGTCGCCATGACTTCGGGATGCCGCGATCGCCCATCAGCCAGGTCACCTGGTGCGCCGACTCAGGTGACAGCGTCCAGAAGTCCCATTGCATGTGGTGGTCGCGAAGGTTGTTGGCGGCCATCCGCTTCTGGCTGCGAATGAAGTTCTGGAACTTCATCGGGTCGCGGACGAAGAACACCGGGGTGTTGTTGCCGACCATGTCGAAGTTGCCTTCGCTGGTGTAGAACTTCAGCGCGAAACCACGCGGGTCCCGCCATGTGTCTGGGCTGCCGCGCTCGCCGGCGACCGTCGAGAACCTGGCCACCATCTCGGTCTTGGCGCCGGGCTGCAGGAAGGCGGCACGGGTGTACTTGCTGACGTCCTGGGTCACCTCGAAGTGGCCGAACGCGCCGCCACCCTTGGCATGGGGCTGCCGCTCCGGGATGCGCTCCCGGTTGAAGTTCGCCATTTGCTCGATGAGGTAGTGATCCTGCAGCAGGATCGGGCCATCGGGCCCTACGGTCAGCGAGTGTTCCACGCTCGGCGCCGGTGCACCGGCGTCGGTTGTCGTGAACTTTTCGGCCATCAGGTGTCATCTCCTCGATGAAGTGGTGAAGGGCTGCGCTTCGTCGAGTGTCCCCCCTGATGGCCCGATTCGAAACCTCCGTCAGGGGCGGGCAGGTGCAGACGTCGGCGGCGACGGGGGTTGCTCCTGCTGCGAGCCGGGTCCTCCTGGCCCACCCGGGCCGAAGGGTGGGCGCTCGAACCGCGGCGGCCCCATCGGGCCCATTTCGAACATCGGCGGCGGTCCGCCGCGGTGGGTCATGGCGAAGTCGCGATCGCCGCCGCCTTCGTGGCCGCGGTGGCCACCGGAATGCGCACCGAGGATGAAGCCGCTGAAGAAGATGACCGCGACGACGAAGACGACGCCTGCGACGATGCCGACCCACGCAGCGACCGCGGTAAGCCTCGAGCGGCGCGGTTCGCGTTCGACATAGGCGGGTTGCGAAGGCGGCGTCGTGGTTGCGACCGGTGCGGCCGTCGGTTCAGGTGTGGTTGTTGGTTCGCTCATGGTTTCGAGCATGCAAACGTTTGTGATGCGGCCGTTTTGATTTTCATATGAATCAGCTGTGAATGGGCAGCCTTCGAGATGTTCATCGTCGGGCGATCTGACTGCTTACCCGGGGTGGACAAACCGGATAGAATGACTGGATAGCGTGCCCGTAGCAGCGGTTATCTCATGCTTGTGAAGGGCACCATTCACATGAGTGCTGAACTGTTCGCACCGTTGGCCAGGCTCTCGACCACAGCAGAGGCGATTGAGGGTCTACGAGACTTATTCGCTGCCGAAGAGCCCCTAGACGATGTCGCGGGCCGGGTCGCTGAGACGGCACTGGCCGCGATTCCACACGCGGACATCATCAGCATCACCGTGCTGTCGTGGCCCGACGTCCGCACGGCGGCCTGCACCGATGAACAGGCGCTGGAACTCGACCACGAGCAGTACGCTTCGGGCCGGGGGCCGTGCCTGGAAGCCGCGTTGCAGCGCACTCCGTTGCGGTCGATCATCGACGAAGAACTCCACCGATGGCCGGAATTCGTGAGGGCCGCGCAGCGAGCGGGAGTTCGCGCAAGTTTATCGGTCCCGCTGCTGATCGCAGGCGTAGATGGTGAGCAGGAACTCGCGGGTTCGCTCAATATCTACAGCCACACCGCAACCGCGTTCGACTCGTTCGATGCTGCGCTGATGCGCCTGTACAGCGTTGCCGCCGGCCAAGCGATCAGCAACTCCAGCCGCTGGCAAAAGGCGCGGGAAACCGTCACCCAACTCGAGACAGCACTACTCTCTCGTCCCGACATCGACATGGCGAAAGGCGCCCTGATAGCGATACACGGCTGCGATCCCGATGGGGCGTTCGCCAGACTCACGGATGAATCCCAAAGGCGCAATACCAAACTGCGCGACGTCGCCCGTGAAATTCTCGAGCGGCTGCAAACACCTGCTCAGTAATTACCCTCAGTCCGACCACGGCTTCAACGGATTCACCGCGAACTGAATGACGCGGTAAGGCGACTGGGCGCGCGGCAGGGTATTCCACTGGCTGATGAACACGCGCACCTCGTCGAGCGTGGATCCCGGCGAGATATAGCCGCCGTACGGCTGAGCAAGCCGGTTGATCTCGGGCGGCGGCAACTCCTCTGCGGGCGTCGGCCAGTCGCTCGCGAACACGACGGTGGTGACCGGCGCGGCGCCAAGGGCGGTGGGGGTGTCGGCGACCCGCACCTCCATGTTCCCGTTGCCCGCGTTGAAATACGACAGCACGGTCTTGCCGTCGATCTGACGAATGCTCATCTCACCGACCCTGTCCGGCCACAGCGGAGTCGGGGGCTTGTTCCAGCCGGCCAACGACCAGCCCTGCCAGCTCGCCCGGTCGGTGAAGGTCTCCCGCTTCGCGCGGTAAAGGACGACGGGTCCGGTGCGGTCGAAGTTGTTGGCCACGATGTATACCCAGCCGGTCGCCGAGTCCGCCGTCGGGATCGGGTCGTAGTAGCCGCTGATCTGGCTCTGCCTACCGCCCTCGAATGCGGCGTCACGCTGCGAACCGGGTAGCGTCGGCCAATTTCCTTTCGCGGGATCGGATTTCACCAGTCGAGACGACTGCGGACGCAGATCCTTGGCCGTCGTCACCATCATGTAGTTCTCGCGGTTGATCTGCACGACGCCGGCAGGCAGCTGCGATTCCCCCGGTTGGGTCCGGTCGGCGAGCAGGGGCTTGTCGGTGCCGGTGACGCCGTCGTATCGCACCCCGCTGGGATCGTCGATCGAGTCCGTTTCCACATGCAGCGCGATCGGCGAGTACCAGCCGCCGAAGCCGACGCCCTGCCCGGCGAAGCTGTCCCCGCACACCTGCAGAATGCCGCTGGGGAACTCCATGAACTCGCACAGGTCGGTGGCGCCGATGCCGTAATCGCCTGTCGGCGTGCCCGTTCCCGCGGTCGGCCCGATGCGCAGCACCTGGCCCGGCGCCAGCGGCGGCAGCACGGGCTCCGGTATCGGCGATGGCGGGTCGGCGTGCGCTACGGGCGCAGACACCAGGCAGGCGACGACAATCAGCGCCGAAACGGCATTACAGCGGAAAATGTACGAGTAACGGCCTGCTGGAATGTCGTTTCGCGGCAAGGGAATGTATTAGAGCTCGGCGGCCAGCAGCTCGGCGATCTGAATCGTGTTCAGCGCAGCGCCTTTTCGCAGGTTGTCGCCGGACACGAACAGTGCAAGGCCCCGACCATCGGGCACCCCTTCGTCCCGGCGGATCCGGCCGACGAGTGATTCGTCGACACCAGCCGCCGCCAGCGGCGTCGGCACATCTACCAGCTTCACGCCTGCGGCACCGTCGAGGATCTCTCGCGCCCGTTCTGGAGACAGCGGCTCGGCGAACTCGGCGTTGATCGACAGCGAGTGGCCGGTGTACACCGGTACCCGGACACAGGTGCCGCTGACCAACAGGTCTGGGATGCCGAGGATTTTGCGGCTCTCGTTGCGCAGCTTCTGATCCTCGTCGGTCTCTCCGGAGTCGTCGTCGACGAGCGATCCCGCCAGCGGGACAACGTTGAACGCGATCGGCGCGACGTACTTGACCGACGGCGGGAACTCCAGCGCGCCACCGTCATGCACCAGCTTCTCGCTGTCGTCGACGACGGCGCGGGCCTGCTCGAAAAGTTCCTGGACGCCGGCCAACCCACTGCCGGAGACCGCCTGGTACGTCGACGCGATCATGCGTACCAGCTGCGCCTCGTCGTGCAGCGGCTTCAACACCGGCATCGCGGCCATCGTGGTGCAGTTCGGGTTGGCGATGATGCCACTCTTGAGGGATCGAGCGCGGTTGGCGACGTCCCGGTCGAAGTTGACCTCGCTGACGACGAGCGGCACATCGGGGTCCTTGCGGAATGCCGAAGAGTTGTCGATGACGATCGCGCCTGCGGCCGCGAACCGCGGTGCCTGCACGCGCGACATCGTCGCGCCCGCGGAAAACAAGGCGATGTCCAGACCGCTGGGGTCGGCGGTCTCGGCGTCCTCGACCTCGATCTGCTGTCCGCGGAATTCCAGCTTCTTGCCCTGCGAGCGGGCGGAAGCGAAGAACCGCACCGACGACGCGGGGAAATCACGCTCGTCGAGCAGTGTTCGCATCACCTGGCCGACCTGTCCGGTCGCGCCGACTACACCGATGTTGACCATGATCTGTCCCGTCCCCGGCCTAACGTCCCGTACCGGCGTACACCACGGCCTCTTCGTCGCCGCCGAGGTTGAACGCCTCGTGCAGCGCCGAAACGGCCTTGTCCAGTTCGGTGTCCTTGACGAGCACCGAGATCCTGATCTCGGAGGTGGAGATCAGGTCGATGTTCACTCCGACCCCGGCCAGCGCCTCGCAGAATGTAGCGGTGACGCCGGGGTGGCTGCGCATGCCCGCACCGATCAACGACACCTTGCCGATGTGGTCGTCGTAGAGCACCCGGCTGAAGCCGATCTCGCCCTGCAGCGCGGTGAGCTTCTCCACCGCACCGGGCCCGCTGTCGCGTGAGCAGGTGAAGGTGATGTCGGTCTTGCCGTCCTCCACCTTGGAGATGTTCTGCAGCACCATGTCGATGTTCACGTCGGCGTCGGCGACGGCGCGGAA
>Ga0164307_10000756_pt1 | contig 14262 bp, 18 predicted proteins | sample Whisoiple_243_MG_FD_110214 | JGI IMG/M metagenome (GOLD analysis project Ga0164307, IMG submission 110214) | Soil microbial communities amended with fresh organic matter from upstate New York, USA - Whitman soil sample_243_MG | ecosystem: Environmental > Terrestrial > Soil > Unclassified >...
CCGACGTGAACTTGAACGATCCGATCCGCCCCGAGCGCTCGCATTATGTCGATGTCGGCTGACGCAGCGGCTCGCGCCCGGCCTCGACGTTGGCGTCGATGCCTACTACAAACGCGCGCGCAATTTCCTCGATGACGGTCAGTTCGGCGCGGCTTACGTGTTGACCGCCTTCAATTATGACCGCGCTTACAATGTCGGCATCGAATTCAAGGCCAATTACCAGGTGGACGGCCTGCGTTTCTACGGCAACCTCGCCATCGCCCGGCAGCGCGCGACCGAGGTCATCTCAAACCAGTTTCTGTTCGGGCTCGATGAATATTCCTATATCGCCAATCATTACGTCTATACGGATCACGCCCAGACGATCACCGGCTCGGCCGGCGCGTCATATAAGTGGGACCGGACGCGCCTCAGCATCGATTTGATCTATGGCAGTGGCTTGCGTTCCGGCTTCGCCAATACCGATCACGTGCCGGCCTATTCCCAGGTCAATCTCGGCGTCGCGCACGAATTGCCGATGCCGGGCATGAAGCAAAGGCGCTGACATTGCGCTTCGACATCATCAACGTGTTCGATCACGTCTACGAGCTGCGTGATGGGTCGGGCATCGGCGTCTTCGCGCCGCAATTCGGCCCACGGCGCGGATTTTTCGGCGGCGTGTCGCAGCGGTTTTAATTAACCTGCGTGTGATCGGGGCAGGCGTTGACCTCGATGGTGAGATGCGCGAGCGACGGAAACCCGGCAAGCCGGCGCTTGTAAACATCCGGCGGCAACGGCCGGTCGGAGACAATCGCAGCGATGACGCCGAGATGGCCTGGTCCCAGGCGCCAGACATGCAGGTCGCTGACGCGATCACTGCCGATTTCGAGATGCGCGCGCACATCCTCGATCAGGCGCGCGTCGGGCGCCGCATCGACGAGCACCGCGCCGGCTTTGCGCACCAGCGTCCATGACCAGGAGAGGATGACCGCCGCACCGATCAGGCCCATCATGGGATCGAGCCAGACGATGCCGAGAAAGCGACCGGCGGCGAGCGCAACGATCGCCAGTACCGACGTCAGCGCATCGGCCATGACGTGCACATAAGCGGCGCGGATATTCGTGTCGTGATGATGCGCGTCATCGTCCTCATCGTCGTGCGCATGGTCGTCGCGCAACAGCCAGGCGCTGGCGAGGTTTACTAGAAGTCCCAGACCGGCGATCGGCAGCGCCTCCGCAAAATGGATTCGTATCGGCTGATAGAGCCGCACAACACTCTCGTAGCCGATGAACAGCGCGATCATGGCAAGGATGATTGCGCTCGCAAAAGCCGCGAGCTCACCGAGTTTTCCCGTGCCAAAGGCGAAGCGCGCGCTGCCCGCATGGAGGCGAGCGAATCGGTAGGCGAGCGCCGCAATGGCGAGCGCTGCCGCATGCGTCGACATATGCCAACCGTCGGCGACGAGCGCCATCGAGCCGAACAGCGTGCCGCCGACAATCTCGGTGACCATCATCGCGGCGGTCAGCGCAACGACGCACATCGTGCGCCGCTCATGCCTGTCGTGGCGCCGTCCGAGGAAAACGTGCTCGTGCTTCCAGCCCTCAATGGAGCGGGTGTGCATACGGCTTCCTTACTCCCGGCGGGGAGGCGTGAGCAACCGCGCGCCCGCAAGGCTTCAACGAGCGCTCGCCGCCTTCAAAATCAGATCGGCGATTTCTTGCGGATGGGAGATCAGCGACAGATGGCTTGCCTTGATCTCGATCGTGTCGGCGCCCATGCGTTTGGCCATGAAGCGCTCAAGATCGGGGTTGATCGTGCGGTCCTCTGTGGAAACGGCATAGAAGCTCGGTTTCGAGCGCCAGGCAGCGTACGCGGTTTTGCCGGTAAGCAGCGCCTTATTGAAGGGCTCCTGCACTGCATAGAGCACCTTCGCCTCTGCCTCGGACAGATCGCCGGCAAAATCGTGCAGAAACGCTGCTTCGCCGAGACGCCCTTCATCGCCGTCAAACACGATTCCCGCCGCGGCGGGCGGCGCCGGAAAGGTATTGGCCAGCGCAGAATAATCTTCGCCGGCATCCGGCGCCCGTGCCGCCACGTACACAACGGCCGAGACCTTCGGATCGACACCAGCCTCGGTGACGATCATTCCAGCAAAGGAATGTCCAACGAGGACGGTCGGTCCGTCCTGACGCGCCAACGCGCGTTGCGTCGAAGCAACTGCCGCCTCGAGATTCGTCAAAGGATTCTGCACGGCGGTGACATTGAGGCCCACCGCCTGCAACCGTGCGATCACCTTGGACCAGCACGATCCGTCGGCGAACAGCCCGTGCACGAGAACAACGTTGCGAGCGCGAGCTGCGGTTTGGGCTTGCGCCAGACGGGGCAATAGTGAGGCCGCGGTCCCAGCCGCCAGCCTACGGGTGAAGGTGCGACGGTCCATCATGCCCGAACTCCTTGTAGGGGCGGCAGTCGCGGCCGTACCCGTCCCCGCTCCGGGATCGTCCATGTTGATCCCGCTCGAAGATAGCCAGCAATGCAATTTTGATCGCCTGCTGCGCTTGCCCCGTCTTGCGTCTTATTGCGGGGGAGCGTCGGCGCAACGGGCTGATGTTCTTAGATTCCGCCGGTCCTGCGCTAATGGATCTTGCTCGCCTTCCTTGCCAGGCGCCCCATTTGCTGCGCCTGATGAGGGGATCATGAGACAAAAGTACCGGCCGCGGTCGATTTACGCGCTTGCAGCGGCGTTTTTGATTGCCGCCGCGCCGCTTGCGTCGGCGCAGGAGCGCGCCCCGGGCGCCGGGGCTAATCGCGCCGAGCAGCGCCGTGAGGCGCCCGCGACGCCGCGCACGCCGCTGCCGCCGGAATCGGTGACGTCGCATTCGATCGACATTGGTGGGCAGAGCTTCGCTTTCACCGCCCGCGCAGGCGCGGTGCGGCTCGTCGACGCCAGTGGCGGCACGCCGCAGGCGGATATCGCCTACGTCGCCTTCGAGCGGAACGACGCCGGCGATGCCGCGGCGCGCCCGGTCACGTTCGCCATCAATGGCGGTCCGGGCGCGGCGTCCGGCTTCCTCGATATCGGCGCGATGGGGCCCTGGCGGCTGTCGATGACCGGCGCGGCGCTCGCGCCCTCCGCGGCACCGGTCACCAATGCCAATGCCGAGACCTGGCTGCCCTTCACCGATCTCGTCTTCCTCGATCCGCCGGGCACCGGCTTCACGCGCATTCTCGCCGAGGGCGACGATGTTCGCCGGCACTTCTATTCCGTCGGAGGCGACGTCGATCTCTTGTCGGTGACGATCCGCAAATGGCTCGAGCAGCACAATCGCCTCGCCTCGCCGAAATTCATCGTCGGTGAAAGCTATGGCGGTTTCCGCGCGCCGAAAATCGCACACGCGCTGCAACAGACCGAAAATGTCGGCGTCAACGGCATCGCCATGCTGTCGCCGGTCATCGATTTCAGCTGGTTCGAAGGGACGACGCCGCTCACCCGTGTTGCGCTTCTGCCGGCGATGACCGCCGTTGCGCGCGGCGCTACCGATCGCGCGAAACTCGCCGATGTCGAGGCTTACGCCACCGGCGAATATCTCTCCGACCTTTTGAAAGGACCCCGCGACAAGGAAGCGGTGGCGCGGCTGACTGACAAAGTCGCGGCATTCACCGGGCTTGATCGCAATCTCGTGGCGCGGCTCGCCGGCCGTGTCGACGCTAACACGTTTCTGCGCGAGCGCGGCCGCAATCAGGCACGCGTCGGCAGCATATACGATGGCAGCATTACTGCGCTCGATCCGAGCCCGAACGCGCCCGAGAGTCATTGGTCCGACCCTTTCCTCGACGGATTGCGCGCGCCGATCGCCAGCGCCATGGCGGACATCACCGTCAACCGGCTGAAATGGCCGGTCGGCGAATTGCGCTACGAAATCCTCAACAATCAGGTTGTGCGGCAATGGAACTGGGACCGCGGCCGCGGGACCAATGAGGCGCTAAGCGATTTACGCCAGGCCTTAGCGCTCGATCCGCAGATGCGCGTGCTGGTCATGAGCGGCATCACCGATCTCATCACCACCTATTTCGGCGCAAAACTGCTTGTCGATCAGCTTCCGGCCTACGGCGACGCGCGGCGCGTCAGGTTTGAGACGGTACCCGGCGGGCACATGTTCTATTCGCGCGACGATTCCCGCGCGGCGTTACGCGATGCGGGGCGCGAGCTGATCGAAGGACGGCACGTGGGGGAATGAGGCCGCGCTCGCGTTCGCTTACCAGCGCCGCCGGTAGCCCACTCTACCCCGCCCACGCACGAGGCTGATCAGGGCCAGGAGTATAAGCGCGCCGATTGTCGCGCTGATGATCGCCGCGATGATGCCGGTGCCGATATGGATGCCGAGCTGAGCAAACAGCCAGTTGCCGATGAAGGCGCCGACAATGCCGATCAGGAGGTCGCCGATAATGCCGAACCCGGTCCCCCAGGCGATCTGACCTGCCAGCCATCCGGCGATAAGGCCGACGATGATGATGACCAGAATGCTTTCGTTGGACATATGCATTGTTGCCTCCCTATGCACGCTAGCTATCGTGCACTAGGCCTGGGAAAGGACGGGGCGTCAACGCCGATTAACAATCCGGAGCTTATCGAGACGTGCTGGTCATTTCTGATCTCTCGCCGGATGAAATTCCCGCCGCAATCGCCATATGGAAAGAAGCCGGCCTGCTGCGCCTTTGGAATGATCCGCGTGCGGATGCCGCGCTTGCGCTGCGTCACGCGGGCTCAACGATCCTTGCCGCGCGGCGCGAGGCGAAGCTCGTCGCGACTGTCATGGTTGGTCACGACGGCCATCGCGGCTGGGTCTACTATCTCGCGGTCGCTCCAGCATTCCGCCGCCAGGGCGTCGGAACCATGCTGCTGCGTTCGGCAGAGCAGTGGTGCCGCGCGCGTGGCGTACCTAAATTGCAGCTGATGGTGCGCAGCGAGAACGTCGAGTGGCCAGCTTTTACGCCGCGCTCGGCTACGATAAGAGCGACGTCGTCGTGCTGGCAAAATGGCTGAACTCGAAACCCGATTGAACAAGAGAACGATTTGACCAAGACCAAAACAAAGCAACATCCCCTCCCGTCGCGCGACGACGTCCTCGCCTTCATCGCGCGCGAGCGCGACGTCAACGGCAGGTCGCCCCAAAAAATGGGCAAGCGCGAGATCGCGCGCGCCTTCAACATCAAGGGCGGCGATCGCATAGCGCTGAAGGAGCTGCTCGCGGAACTCAAAGATGAAGGCGCCATCGAATCGCGCGGCAAGCGGCTCGCCAAAGCCGGCACGCTGCCGAATGTGACGCTCGCCGACATTACCGGCCGCGATTGCGACGGCGAGCTGATCGCCACACCGGTCGAATGGGACGAGGCGAGCTTCGGCGAGGCTCCCAAAATTTTGGTGCACGTGCCGCGCAAACCGCGCCCTGGCATGCCAGCACCGGGTGTCGGCGACCGTGCGCTTTTGCGCGTCGAGGCGGTGCGCGATCCAGATAAAGACGAGCCGCCCTATAGCGGTCGCGTCGTCAAGATTTTATCGCGCAGCAAGGCGCGCGTGCTCGGCATTTTCCGGGCGGAGCCGTCCGGCCATGGTGGCCGCATCGTGCCGATCGACAAGAAGCAGGCCGGTCGCGAACTCGCGGTGGCCGAAGCCGATCTCGGCGGCGCGAGGGATGGCGATCTCGTCTCCGTTGATGTCCAGCGGCAGGCGCGCTTCGGACTGCCCTCAGCACGCATTCGCGAGGTGGTCGGCGCGACGGGAACGGAAAAAGTGGTGAGCCTCATCGCGATCCACGTGCACGACATCCCGACCGAGTTCCGGCCCGAGGCGATCGCTGAAGCCGAGCGCGCGCGCCCTGCCCCGCTGCAAGCGGAAGGTTTTCACCGCGAAGATTGGCGCAACCTGCCGCTGATCACGATCGATCCGCCGGACGCGAAAGATCACGACGACGCGGTCCATGCCGAACCTGACAAAGCGGCGGATAATCCGGCGGGCTTCGTCGTCACTGTCGCGATCGCCGATGTCTCCTGGTATGTGCGGCCGCATTCGGCGCTCGACCGTGACGCGCTGGAGCGCGGCAACTCCGTTTATTTTCCCGATCGCGTCGTGCCGATGCTGCCGGAGCGCATTTCCAACGATCTCTGCTCGTTGCGCGCCGGCGAGGATCGTCCGGCGATTGCGGTGCGCATGCGCCTCACCGCGGAAGGCCGCAGGATCCAGCATTCCTTCCATCGCATCATGATGCGCTCGGCCGCAAAACTCAGCTATCAGCAAGCGCAGGCGGCGTTCGATGGCGCACCCGACGACACGACGCAGCCCTTGCTGAAAGACGTGCTGCGGCCGCTGCGGGCCGCCTACCAAGCCGCCGCAAAAGCCCGCGACATTCGCGGGCCGCTCGACCTTGATTTGCCCGAGCGCAAGATCCTGCTGAAACCGGATGGCACTGTCGATCGCGTCACCACGCCGCCGCGGCTCGAAGCGCATCGCTTGATCGAAGAATTCATGATCCTTGCGAACGTCGCCGCCGCGGAAACCTTGGAAGCCAAACGCCAGGCGCTTATCTATCGCGCGCACGACGAGCCGTCGCTCGAGAAGATGAACGCGCTCGCCGAGTTCCTGGCGACGATCGGCATCAAATTCGCCAAAGGCCAGGTGCTGCGGCCGGCGCAGTTCAATACGATTCTCGCGCGCGTCAAAGAGACCGAGCACGAGAATGTCGTCAACGAAATCGTGCTGCGCACGCAAGCGCAGGCCGAATATGTCTCGGAAAATTACGGACATTTCGGACTCAACCTGAAACGCTACGCGCATTTCACCTCGCCGATCCGCCGTTATGCCGATCTGATCGTGCATCGCGCGCTCGTGCGCGCGCTCGATCTCGGAGCGGGCGGCCTTCCTGACATGAGCAACAACGAGCTTGCGGAAATCGCCGCACGAATCTCTGCCGCGGAACGCCGCGCCATGGCGGCGGAACGCGAGACGGTCGATCGCCTCATCGCCGGCTATCTCGCCGACCAGATCGGCGCGACCTTTGAGGCGCGCATATCAGGCGTAACGCGCTCGGGCCTGTTCGTGCGGCTGCTCGACACCGGCGCCGACGGTTTCATTCCGATCTCGACGCTTGGCCAGGAATATTTCCGTTTCGACGAGGCGCATCATGCGGTGATCGGCAGCCGCTCCGGTGAAGCGCACCGGCTCGGCGATCTCGTCGAAGTGCGATTGTTGGAAGCTGCGCCCGTTGCCGGCGCGCTGCGCTTTGAGCTGCTCAGCGGAGGCCGCACCCTGCGCAATGCAGGCATTCGCCCCGGCTACGCCGAGAGAAAGGGTCGGAAAAACGAGCGCCGCGACAGCAAGCCAGCTGGAAAAACGCGGCGCAAGACATCACATAGAGGCTAATCCCTCGCGATGAGAGCTCATGCCGACCCTCACCTATGGCTCATCGCCCGCGGTTCGAGAGCCGCCGCGGCCGCGCTGGCAATCGTTCAAACGCGGCTTTGTCGGCCGCTGCCCTGCCTGCGGCGAAGGTCGCATCTTTCGGGCTTATCTGAAGGTCGACGAGACCTGCAGCTCCTGCCGCGAAGAGCTGCACCACCACCGCGCCGATGACGCGCCGCCCTATTTCACCATCCTGATAGTCGGCCACGTTGTCGGCACGCTCTTGCTTATTGGCGAGGAACGCTGGCCCGATGCGCCGATATGGATGCCGATCGTCGCCGGCCTCGTTCTCGCGCTTGCCTTGTCGCTGGCGCTGCTGCCGCGCGTCAAAGGCGCGCTGATCGGCTGGCAATGGGCCTTGCGTATGCACGGTTTCGGTGGCACGGCCGTGCCGGGGAAATTGGCGGACGCGATATGAGCGACGGAGCGGCTGCACCGAAGGTCATCGAGCGGCCGGATTATGCCGAAGCCGTCAAGCGCAAAGACCCCGTCACCAAGAAACATCCTTATCTGCGGCCGCGGCCCGCGGCGACGCTGATCATCCTCGACCATGCCGGCGAGCAGACGCAGGTCCTGATGGGCCGCCGCCATCACGGCCATAAATTCATGCCGGGAAAGTTTGTTTTCCCAGGCGGCCGCGTCGATCCCGCCGACCGGCAGATCGCGGTAACGCATGCGCTGCATCCAAAGGTCGAGGAAAAGCTTGCGAAGCGCCGGGTGAAAGCGTCGCCTGCGCTACCCCGCGCGCTGGCGCTTGCGGCGGTGCGCGAGACTTTCGAGGAGACCGGCCTCGTGCTCGGGACCAGGAGTGACGCCGCCGCCCGCGCGCACCCGACCGGCCCTTGGGCCAACTACGCCGCGCATGGGCTGACGCCCAATCTCGCCGCCTTCCACTTCATAACCCGGGCGATCACGCCGCCGGGGCGGCCGCGGCGCTTCGATACGACCTTCTTTGCCGTCGACGCGAAGGAGATCGCCGCGCGCGTCGAGGACGTCATCCATCCGGAATCGGAGCTGACCGAGCTTGTCTGGCTGCCGCTCGAGGAAGCGCAGCAGCTCGACCTTCCGCATATTACCGGCGTCGTCTTGAAAGAGCTGAAGGCGCGGATCGCGGCCGGCATGGGATACGAGCTGCCGGTGCCGTTCTATTACGAAAGCCACAAGCGCTGGTATCGCGAGGAGCTGTAGGCGCGTCGGGAACCTTTCCCGGCGGTCCGCATCCAAGCCGCATCGCCAACGAGCCGGTGCCGCATGCCCGTAGAAGCCATCAGACCAGCCGACAATGACGAAACCGACCTCATCGCCCGCGCACGCCGCAAGGACGCGAGCGCCGTCGCGCTGATCATCCGGCAAAACAACCAGCGGCTCTACCGCATCGCCCGCAGCATTTTGCGCGACGATTTCGAAGCCGAGGACGCGTTGCAGGAGGCCTATATCCGCGCCTTCACCCGCCTCGATCTATTCCGCGGTGAGTCACAGCTCGGCACCTGGCTCGCCCGCATCGTCATGAATGAGGCGCTGGGGCGGCTGCGCCGCCGCAAGCCGACGGTCGCTTTCGAGACCGGCACCCACGCGCAGGAAACGAGCGCTGAGATCATCCGCTTCCCCCTTGCCCATCCCGAGCTCGATCCGGAAACCACGATGGCCCAACGCGAAATCCGCGCGCTTTTGGAGCGCGCCATCGACGCCCTGCCGGAGGCCTTCCGCACCGTTTTGGTCATGCGGCTCATCGAAGGCATGAGCATTGAGGAGACGGCGGAGCTCCTCGGCATCAAGCCGGAGACGGTGAAGACACGCCTGCACCGCGCCCGCCGCGAGGTTAAGGAGGAGATGGAGAAGCAGCTCGGCCCGGCGCTGGTCGACGCCTTCCCCTTCGCCGGCCGCCGCTGCGAGCGTCTCACCGAGGCGGTCCTCGCCCGGCTCGAGCTTGCCTGAACCCACCGGGAACCTTTCGCTCCGCATCTCATCCAATAGCGGCTGGTCTCACGTCATGCCCCAGGAGGACGGAATGTTTGCAAAAATTCTCGCCGCGTCTGCCGCCCTAATGCTCGGGTCGGCAGCCGCCCTCGCGCAGGGCGCCAAGCCGAACGATGCTCAAATCGCCCACATCGCCTACACCGCCGGGCAAATCGACATCGGCGCGGCGAAACTCGCGCTGCAGAAGTCTAAGAACAAGGAAGTACGCGCCTTTGCGCAGGACATGGTGCGCGACCACACCGCCGTCAACCAGAAGGCGCTGGCGCTGGTCAAGAAGCTCAAAGTGAAGCCCGAGGACAATCCGACGAGCAAATCGCTGTCGCAACAGGCGCAGGGCACCTTGGCTTCCCTGAAAAAGCTCAATGGTCCGGCGTTCGATAAAGCTTATGCCGACAACGAGGTCGAATACCACAAGACGGTGAATGGCGCGCTCGAGAGCACGCTTATTCCCTCCGCCGACAATCCCGAGCTGAAGCAGCTGCTCGAGACTGGGCTAAAAATCTTCCAGGGTCATCAGCAGCATGCCGAACAAGTAGCAAAATCGCTTTAAAAGGCATCGTAATGGACCCGAGACATTGCGCGATCGCCCTCGCGGCGGTCGCGGCTTTCGCAAGCGCGGCATCGGCAGAGACCATTCGTATCGAGATGGAAAATCTCGGCTACAAGCCGTCTGCGGTGTCCGCCCATGTCGGAGATACGATCGAGTGGACGAACACGGATTTTCTCGCCCACACGGCAACATCTCGGGACAAAAAATGGGATGTAATGCTGTACCCGAAGAAGGTGGGCCGCATCGTTCTCGAGCAGGCGGGCGACATAGAATATTACTGTCGCTTTCATCCCAATATGATCGGCCGAATTTCGGTCAGCCAGTGAGCTTCGACAAACCTTTCGCAGCCTTTCGATCAGGCCATATCAATCACTGTGCCTGTCGAATGTGGACAAACGAGGTATCATTTCGCTCGCGAACTTGACGTTTTTCGTAATCGGCGATGAGATCGCGCGCGATGAGCTCATACCCGAAGGCGTTGTAGTGAACGTCGCCCCAAATGAACAAATCGCGTAGAAAGCTTGCATGCTCCCGCTTATAGGCAAACATAGCGGGAAAGTGATCGAAGAAGTGCCGGCATTCGCCACGGCACCATTCTCGCCAAACCCGGACTTGCCGAGACTCTTCGCTGTCGTACAGCAATTGCTGCGGCCACGGATACACTCCTACCGAGATCGGAATATTGCATGGACGCAAGACCGAATAGCCGATCCAACAAGGCGAGCGTCTTCGCAATGCCGCCTTCGACTCCCATTTCGCCATAACAGGCGGGGTTTGGATCATAGGTCCAACTCGCACGTGCCCCGTCTCGCCTGTAGGCCGAGGCAGGGCCCATGCTGAGGGAACCAATGCCACCCTCGCTCTCTTGCGATATCATCCTCAAGAAATAGCGCGTATAAAATAGTTCAAGCGTGTAGGACCAACGAGCGCACCACGGAGCTGACCGAAACAGCAGCTCGGGAGAGCGACACCTCTCGTCGAAATTACCTTCCTGCACGTGATCCGACTCATCGAAGCGATAGAATATCGCTTCATCTTGCACGTCGGACACATCGATGTAGACGACGATTTCATCGATCTGCAGGCCACGACCGATGAAATATTTGGTTTTCGCGTAATACACAGAGGGAGCGTAGGAACTTACGACCGCATTCAAGACATCGAGCTGCGGGAATGCCGCCGCGAAGCGGCCGACGAAAGTTTGTTCGTACGGAATTCCCAGGCCTCCGGCGAAGGAGTCGCCGAGAAAAAGCACCCGTTTGTGGCCGTATACTGGATCTGCGACTCTCAAAGCCCTTTTCTCAAAAGGCGGTCGCAGCCATGGATTCTGTCGTGGCCAAATGAGGTGCACGGCAAGCTCGGAAAGCACGAATTGCGTTGTGAAAACAGCGATGTTGACGCCGACGACGTAGAGCATCCCCGCGACGCCGCGGAACGATTGTCGCCGTGCATTGATCATTCAGTTGCCGCTTGCAACTTGGAAGGCGAGACGTCCGCGACGCGCGGCAACTCGCCTTCGCAAACCGCGCAAAGAATTCCGCTACGGTTGGTCTTCGACGGCGACGCGGTGGCGATAAACCATCTCCCATCCGCGCCAGCCGGTATAGAGCAGAATGAGCACGACGATCGCCGAGAGGATCAGCCCCACCGGCAGGATCGCCGCACCGGGGTCAGCCGCCGTATAGCGGCGCCACCAGTTCCACAGCGCGATCAGTACGGCGATGACGTTGCCGATCATGTGATGCCACGCTGGGGTAAGCGCGCGGATGCGGGCGTCACGATGAAGTCAGTAAGGCCTGCAACGGCCGCAAGCGCTGCCCTTACGAGCGCGGCACCAAGCAGATAAAGCGAAGCAGTCGCCCATCCCGAATTGCCCGTTCGCCAGAAAATAAGGTCGGATACTAAGGTGGCCACCAGAAAGGCTATGGGAAACGGGATTAGCATAGGATGGATTGGGTGACCAGCAACCTGAGCGGTGCTTGTTGGGTTGCGAGGCGTCATGGCGCTTGCTCCATTTTAAATTGGATGCGCAAGGCACGGGAGAGGTCCCGAGACCTGCTGCGCCGGCGCAGCTCGGTTGACCTTCCCCGATGCCGCCCGTATGTAGCACACTGATTTATCGGCCGGTCAGACCGGCCCCACCTATTTGGGACCCGCCGCCATGGCAAAAGCCGCCACGATCAAGATCAAGCTCATCTCGAGCGCCGACACCGGTTATTACTACGTCGCCAAGAAGAACGCGCGCACGAAGACGGAGAAGCTTTCCTTCAAGAAGTATGACCCGGTCGCGCGCAAGCATGTCGAGTTCAAGGAAGCAAAAATCAAGTAACTTCAGGCGAGACTCTCTCTCTTTGGCTTTCGACCGGCAAATCTTCTCTTTGGCGAAAATATATCTGCGGAACTCAATCTAACCGCTCCGGATTAAGCCTGAGGCGGCAGCGGAGGTCACTTCATGCGAATCGGTTTGGAACAGAAGAGCGCAAGGCTTCTGCGTCAGGATGCGCGTGCGGACCTCCTTATCGGCAAACCGGTCTGGGAGCCGGGCGGGCGCAAGATCGGTACTCTGAAGGCGCTGTCTGGGCCGGAGCCCGCCGGGGCCGCTTACGCGATTATTTGCCTGGGGTCTTACCCGAAGGTCGGCGCCGGCTGCCGGGCAATCCCGAACGATCTCCTTATGTTCGATGCGGAGAGAGGCGGATTTGCCAGTCGCGCCAGCGAGCTGGCCCTTCTAAGCTCCCCTCCTTATTCACGGGCCCCGGATTTTCTTGACGAACGCTGGCGGACGCGGCTTCGCGAACATTATAGGCGCGTCGAGGCAGGTGCTGAGCCGGAGTGCGAGCCGGATCTACTGGCCGGCTGATATGGCCGGGTAAGGTGGCCGGCCAGCTACGGCTTTCGAGGAGGCCACTCCTGCCGCAACCAGCCGGCCGACCCCACGGACCCAGGAGATGCGGCGGACCTGAGCACTCCGCAGGGTATTCGAGCTCGCCGGAACGCATCTTTAAGCGCACGACGGCAGGCGTTCCGCTTATTGAGACTTCCGTGCCGCCGCCAGATGCAAACCCATCCGGCCAAAGCAGGGTTACAGGCCGGCCGAAAATTTGCAATGAAATAAACGCGTTGGCGGGATCAACCCTTTGTTTAGCTAAAGAAGCGTGGTGAATCCCACACGGCCTGTGTGTCTCACGCGGCTGCGGCAGTCACCCGGTTGCGGCCGCTGGCTTTCGAGGCATAGAGGGCCCGGTCGGCGCGCTTGAAGAGCGCATCCGGATTGGCGTCACGGCCGCGATCGGCCAGTCCGATCGAGACGGTGACCGGGATGCTCGCAGCCTGCTCATCAAGCGGAAATGCCTCGGCTTCGATGACACTGCGGATTCGCGCGGCAATCCGGGTCGCCACGACTAGCGGCGTGTCGGGCATGACCACCACGAACTCCTCGCCGCCAAGACGGCACACCAGATCGGCGGTGCGAACCGTCTTGCGGATGCGGGCGGAGAACCCTTGAGGATTTCGTCGCCGGCGTCGTGACCATGCGTGTCGTTCACCGCCTTGAAGTGATCGATGTCGAGGATCATCAGCGACAGCGGCCGACCTTTATGCGCCGCCTAATCGAGCAGCGTCGCTAGATGAGATTCAAGATAGCGGCGATTGTTCAGGAAGCGGCTCTTTACCCTTCGCTCACGTAATTGCGGACGGTTTCGAGGAATTTGACGACGGAGATCGGCTTCGACAGATAGGCCTCGCAGCCGCCCTGCCGGATTTTTTCCTCATCGCCCCTCATGGCGAAGGCGGTGATCGCGACGATCGGGATCGACCGCAGCTCGTCGTCGTCCTTGAGCCACTGCGTCACTTCGAGGCCGGAGACCTCCGGCAGCTGGATGTCCATCAGAATGAGATTCGGTCGGTGCCGGCGCGCGAGCTCGACGGCTTCGACCCCGCTGTTCGTCTGAATCGTCGTGTAGCCATGCGCTTCCAACAAATCGTTGAAAAGCTTCATGTTGAGCTCGTTGTCCTCGACGATCAGCACGGTTTTAGGCATTGCTACAACATCGCTTCCGGCAGGCCCGGCAGCGCGGCGCGTTCCACCCGGGGAGACCTCTTGCATCGGCATACCTCATCCTTAACCCCGAGACCTTGATGAAAGGGAAACTGCCCCGGTGATTCTGCGTCCTTCTTCCGCCACAGGGCTGGGGAAGCGCGCCCAGCGGAAATCGCTGACCCGCGAAGACGCCGAGGCGCTCGCTCTCGCTGCCCTGGCTTTCCTCGGGCGCGACGAGGAGCGAATCGGCCGCTTTCTCG
>Ga0164307_10000759_pt1 | contig 14254 bp, 9 predicted proteins | sample Whisoiple_243_MG_FD_110214 | JGI IMG/M metagenome (GOLD analysis project Ga0164307, IMG submission 110214) | Soil microbial communities amended with fresh organic matter from upstate New York, USA - Whitman soil sample_243_MG | ecosystem: Environmental > Terrestrial > Soil > Unclassified >...
CTGGTAGAGCGCGTAGGCGCCCGCCGAGCCGGCGACGATCACGAACGCCGTGACCCCGCAGGTCCACAGCAGGGCCCTTTTCCGCCGCGCCGAGAACTTCCTGCGGCCGTTGCGGGCGGCCGGCGGTTGCTGCCCGCCCCCCTGTCCCGGCTGCCTCCGGACCCGCTGCGCGGGCACCTCGCCACGGAGGGCAGCGGATTCCTGCCGACTGCCGGAGCGGTCCCGTGGGCGTGAGGGTGCGGAACGCTCCCGTGGGCGTGAAGCCCCCGAGCGGTCCCGCGCGCGCGGAGGTTCCGACGACTCTCTTCCGGAGTTGTCCAGTCGCAATTCGTAATTGCCGGTCCGTGGGTTGAGCACCCACTGGTCGGCGGGACTTTCGTCCGCCCGTCCACGGCTATGCCCGTCCACGGTGTCCTGAATCCTCCGTCGGTGCCACGCGAGACGCCCTCCCCGGCCGGACGCTCGGTCGCTCGGTCCGGCCGTGCGCGGCCTGTTGGCCGCGAGCACCGGATCGCGTCACACTATCCGGCTGAATCGGCCACAGGGGACGCGCGTGACACATTCCACGCTCCTTACAACCGGGCATTACGCCTATTCCGCTCCGATTGTCGTCCACTGCTTGGCAATTGTTTTACGAGTCGCACGGGTCGTCCGCCGCATTCGACCCCGAATACGTGGGGGCGGGGGTCGGGCTCCCGGCCGTATCGCCGGACTCCTGGCCGGACGGATCCTTCCCGGAACTGTGACCGGTCTGTGAATCACCCGCGTCGAGCCGGTCGGCGGGGACCACGGCGACGGGTTCGTCCTCACGCAACTGCTTGAACAGCCGGTCGGCGTCCGGCTGTACGAGTTCGTCGCGGTTCGGGTCGGCGCGGTACTCGGTCCGGGGGACGGTCAGGAACTGCACCTTCTCCGTCGGCACGTTCCGCATCCCGCGGACCAGGTCGTACAGGTCCCTCAGGGAGTCCAGACCCGGGTCCGTCGTGAGCGACTTGGTCGCCGCGTCGAGCACCGGGTACAGCCGCGTCGGGTTCAGCAGCACCCCGTTGCTCTGCATCTTGTTGACCAGAGCGCCCAGGAACTTCTGCTGGCGGTCCATGCGTTCGGTGTCGCTGCCGTTGCCGATCGACTTACGGGCCCTGACGTATCCCAGTGCCTCCTCGCCGTCGAGCTTCTGACGGCCCGCGGGGAGTTTGAGGTGGGCGTCGGCGTCGTCGACCGGCTTCTTGAGGCAGACCTCGACACCGTCCACGGCGTCGACCATGTCCTTGAAGCCGTTGAAGTCGATGACCATGTGGTGGTCGACGCGGATGCCGGTCATCTTCTCGACCGTACGGATCGTGCAGGCGGTGCCGCCGAGTTCGAAGGCCCAGTTGAACTGCGCGAACTGCTGTTTCGTCGCCTTGCCCTCGCCCGTGTGGCAGCTCGGGATGTCGGTCATCAGGTCACGCGGGATCGACACCGCCGTCGCGCTCCTGCGGTCGGCCGCGAGGTGCAGCAGGATCGTCGTGTCCGAACGCTGGCTTCCGCCGTCGTCCCGCCCGTAGGCGCTGTTGTCGCCGGAGCGGGTGTCGGAGCCGATGAGCAGGATGTTCTGGGCGTTCCGCGCGATCGGCAGCGGGCGGTCCTTCTCGTAGGCCTTGAGCTCGGCGGCGGCACTCGTGTCGGTCGTGATGTTGCCGTCGAGCTTCTTGTACAGCCACCAGCCGACGCCGGCGGCGACCAGGACGAGGAACGAGGCGGCGAGCGCGGTCCAGCGCAGCCAGTGGCGCCTGCCGTCCGGCCCGCGCTCGGGGCGTTCACCCCAGGTCCCGGGCGCCGCGTCGCCGTCGCTCCCGCCGTCTCCCGCCCCGGCGTCACCGGTCTCGGAGGCGCCGGGGGGCGCGGCGGACGTCCCGTCCTGGGGGGCGGGGCCGGACGCGTCCCGCGACTCCCCGTCCGGCTCGCCCCCGGCCGGGTCGTCCGGGCGGTCCGGTTCGGCCGGGGTGCCGGGGCTGTCGCTCACGTCTGCGTCCATCCTTCACGTTCGGCGGCGCGAGGGGCCGCCGGTCGCAGAAGTAGACGGCTGAACCTCACGCTTGGTTGTGCATTCAGGCCGCGTTCTCGACGATGCCCCACAACGACCGATCATGTACCGCCGTCGGTGCTCAGTCCCGGGGGCTCGGCCCGCCATGGGCCGGACGAGTGGCCCCAGGGGCGCTTGTCATACCACGGTGCCGGTGATCCGCTCGCTTTCGACGCGCTTGGCCAGCCCGTCCGCGTCCAGCCGGTCCAGGTGACGGCAGAGCACCACCGAGCCACCGGCCGCCAGCGGCGCGAAGAGGCCCGCGGACAGCCCCTCCCAGGTGTCGTACGTACGCCCTGTCAGCAGCCGGGACCCCGGGCCGAGTCCCAGCTCCGCCGCGTCCTCACGGGACCGCGCGACCAGCTGCTCCGCCGTCATGCTCACTGTGCCCACGGTCAGGGCGGGGGCCGCCGGGTCCACCGGGGCGTACGGGGCGAAGCGGTCACCCTGGCCGGGGACCTCCACCGCGTAGTCCGCGAAACCCTCGGGCGCCTGCGGGAAACGGCCGCCCAGCGGGCGCAGGGCCAGGGCGATCCGCTCGCCCCGGCAGGCACGGGCCCGGTCGAGCGTGTCCGGTCCGCTGACGACCAGATCGGCGCCGGCCGGGTCGCCCTGCACCTCGGCGACGACACCCACGGACGAGCAGGCCAGCAGCCAGACCGCCGACTGCCAGTGGGCGGGGAGCAGCAGGGCGAGCCGGTCACCCGGCTCGGCGGCCAGGTCGCCCTGGAGCAGATTGGCGGTCTTGGCCACCCAATTGGCGAAGGTGGCCACCGACAGTTCGACGCGCTCTCCGGTTGCGTCGTCGTAGAAAGTGACCAGAGGTCGGGCGGGGTCCGCGGCGAGCGCGGATCGCAGCAGGTCGGCGGGGGTGCGATCACTGGCGTTCATCCGCGCAAGGGTACGCGGCGGGCGGCGGACCGGCGGGGCCCGACGGGTGCCCCGTACACCGGTCGGCAGACGGTGCGTCAACTGGTGGCGGCTTTACTCCAGTAGCCGGACATGCCGGACTCTGCCAACTATTTCCTGTATGCGTGCACTTCTTGCAACCTCGATCGGCGTAACCTGCGCGACGGCACTCACCCTTCCGCTCGCCGCGCCCGCTCCCGCCGCCCCCGCCCCCGCCCGGGCCCCGGTCGCACAGGCGCCCGCGGCATCCCCCGGCGAACCCGCGGGTTCGACCCAGTCACTGCCCCTGCGGCCGCTCACCGGAGCACTCCCGCGGGCCACCGGTGAACCCACCGAGTCCCTGCACCCCGACGCCGCCCGGGGCCTCCTGCGCCGCGACTCCCACCGCTTCTCCCTGGTCGGTGTGGTCTGGGACGACGCCGACGCCGAGCTCCACGGCACCGTCCAGGTCCGCACCCGTGCGACCGGCACGACCCGCTGGTCCGGCTGGCAGTCGCTGGAGACGCACAACACCGACCACGCCGCCGACGCGGGCAGCCCCGAGCGCGAGTCGGGCACGGTGCGCGGTTCCACGGCCCCGCTCTGGGTCGGCGACTCGGACGGCGTCGAGGTGCGCGTCCGTTCCGAGAACGCCGGACCGCGGAGCGGCTCCGCGGACACCGCTCCGCTCCCCGCCGGCCTCCAGGTGGAACTCGTCGACCCGGGCGACGACCCGGAACAGCCGCGCGCCGAAGCCACCCCCACCACGGGCACCCCGTCCGCCGTCACTCCGTCGGCCGGGGTCGCGACGCCCGCCACGGCGGTGGCGCAGCCGGGCGCGCTCCCGGACTTCGCGGGCCTCACCATGGCCGCCGCCGAGAGCTCCGCGGTCAACGCGGACCTCGCTCCGCTGGGCGCCGCCGAGATTCCCGCCCTGAGCAAGGCCGAGTCGGAGGAGCAGGCGGTCGTCGCGGCGGGCGCCAAGCCGTTCGTGGGGCCGCGGCCCCGCATCGTCACCCGCAAGGGCTGGGGCGCCGACGAGAGCCTGCGCGAACGCGCCTTCGCCTACACCTCGACCGTCAAGGCCGCCTTCATCCACCACAGCGCCACCGGCAACAACTACACCTGCGCCCAGGCGCCCTCCGTCCTGCGCAGTATCTACCGCTACCACGTCAAGAGCAGCGGCTGGCGGGACTTCGGCTACAACTTCGCCGTCGACAAGTGCGGGAACATCTACGAAGGCCGCGCCGGAGGCGTGACGAAGGCCGTTCTCGGGGCCCACACCCTCGGTTTCAACACCAACAGCATGGGCATCGCCGTACTCGGGACGTACAGCTCGAAGAACCCGCCCGCCGCCGCCGTCACCGCCATCGCCAAGCTCACGGCATGGAAGCTCGGTCTGTTCGGCCGCAACCCCAAGGGCAAGGTCACGCTTGTCTCCGGTGGCAGCGGCAAGTACAAGAAGGGTGCGAAGGCCAAACTCAACGTCATCTCCGGGCACCGCGACGGTTTCGCAACCGAATGCCCAGGAATCCGTCTCTACAAGAAGCTCGGCACGGCCCGGACCAGTTCGGCGAAGCTGCAGGGCCGCTGACCGGGAGGCCTCCTCACGGTCTGCATACACTGGCCAGCCGAAACGAGGCCCGGCCCCAGCAGGAAGCAGAGACGGTGCTGTGACAGAGGCAAGAGAAGCGATCCTCCTGGTCGGTGGCAAGGGCACCCGGCTGCGTCCGCTCACGGTGCACACCCCGAAGCCGATGGTCCCGGCCGCCGGGGTGCCGTTCCTCACGCACCAACTGGCGCGTGCCAGGGCCGCCGGGGTGGAGCACATCGTGCTCGCGACGTCCTACCTCGCGGAGGTGTTCGAGCCGTACTTCGGTGACGGCTCGTCGCTCGGCCTCTCCATCGAGTACGTCACCGAGGACGAACCCCTCGGTACCGGCGGTGCCATCCGGAACGTGGCGTCGCGGCTGACCTCGGGCCCGGACGAACCCGTCATCGTGTTCAACGGTGACATCCTCACCGGTCTCGACATCCGGGCCCTCGTCGCCGCGCACGCCACCTCCGGGGCGGACGTCTCCCTCCACCTCACCAGGGTGGAGGACCCGCGCGCCTTCGGCCTCGTGCCGACCGACGACACGGGCAGGGTGACGGCCTTCCTGGAGAAGCCGCAGACACCCGAGGAGATAGTCACCGACCAGATCAACGCGGGGGCGTACGTCTTCCGCCGGTCGGTCGTCGACACGATTCCGGCCGGGCGGCCGGTCTCCGTGGAGCGGGAGACCTTCCCCGGGCTGCTGGCCTCCGGCGCCCATCTCCAGGGCATGGTGGACTCCACCTACTGGCTCGACCTCGGCACCCCGCAGGCCTTCGTCCGCGGCTCGGCGGACCTGGTCCTCGGCCGCGCCCCGTCCCCCGCCGTCCCCGGGCGCTGCGGCGACCGGCTCGTCCTGCCCACCGCGTCCGTCGCCGCCGACGCCAAGCTCTCCGGCGGCACGGTCGTCGGCGAGGGCGCGGTGATCGGCGAGGGCGCCAGGATCACGGGCTCCACCGTGCTGGACGGCGCCGTCGTCGAACCCGGCGCGGTGGTCACGGACTCGCTGATCGGCGCGGGTGCCCGGATCGGCAGCCGTTCGGTCCTCACCGGCGCGGTGATCGGCGACGGCGCCCACGTCGGCGCCGACAACGAACTGCGCGACGGAATCCGGATCTGGTGCGGCGCGGTCCTGCCGGACGCCTCGGTCCGCTTCTCGTCCGACCAGTGAACGGACGTCCTCCACCGGTGCGGGTGCCCCACCGGACGGTGGACGGGCGTCCTCGTCCGGTGCGGGACTCCCGCCGGACGGTGTCCGGGCCCCGTCGGCCTTACCCTCGATAGGCACCCCCCGACGACCGAGGAACCGACCCGTGGCAGGACGCTTCGTACCCCGCACCACCGCCGTGCCCCGACAGGAGCCCGGGTCCGGTGCCGGTGCGGCGTCCGCCACGTCACGGACCTGGACCCCGCCGGGGCCGCTCGACCTGCGGCTGGTCCTCAGCCCGCTGCGGCGCGGCCCGGCGGACCCCGCCTTTCGCGCACTGCCCGACGGGACCTTCTGGCGGGCGACCCGCACACCGGCCGGTCCCGGCACCCTGCGCGTCTCGGCGGCCCACGACGGCACGGTCTCGGCCACGGCGTGGGGCCCCGGCGCACAGTGGCTGCTGGACGGTCTCCCGGCGCTGCTGGGCGCGGGCGACACCCCGGACGACTTCCGTCCGCGGCACCGGCTGCTCGCCCTGACCCAGCACCGGCGGCCCGGCCTGCGCCTGCTGCGCACCGGGCTCGTCATGGAGTCCCTGATCCCGTCGATCCTGGAACAGAAGGTCACCACCGACGAGGCGTACCGCGCCTGGCGCCTGCTGGTCCGCACCTACGGGACGCCCGCCCCGGGCCCCGTCGGCGTGACGTTCGGCACGCACGGCCTCTACGTGATGCCCGATGCCAGGACCTGGTCGCTCGTCCCGTCCTGGGAGTGGCACCGCGCGGGTGTGGACTCCAAGCGCTCCGCGACGATCCTCCGCGCGGTCCGGGTGGCCCGGCGCATGGAGGAGGCCGCCGCGATGGACCTTCCCGAGGCGATGGCCAGGCTCCAGCTGATTCCGGGCATCGGCCCCTGGACGGCGGCGGAGACCCTCCAGCGTTCGAACGGCGCGGCCGACGCGGTCACGGTCGGGGACCTCCACCTGCCGGGGATCGTCGGCCACGCGCTCGCGGGCAACCGGAACGCCGACGACGAGGAGATGCTGGAGCTCCTCGCCCCGTACGAGGGCCAGCGGCACCGCGCGACCCGCCTGATCATGCTCTCGGGCCACACCCCGGCCCGCCGTGCCCCCAAGATGACGCCGCGCGACATCGCCCGGCTCTAGGCCCACGCCACCGGGCCGGCCCGTTCTCAGCGCACGGTGAGGAACGCCTCGGCGTCGCGTGCGGCCCGTGGCGGAGCCGCCCCCTTCGGATGCCCCACCGCCACCGCGCCCAGCGGGTCCCAGGTGTCCGGGAGGTCCAGGACCTCGCGGACCACGGACCGGCAGAACATCGTCGACGACACCCACGCCGAGCCGAGTCGCTCACCCGCCAGCGCCACCAGGAAGTTCTGCACGCCGGCGCCGGCCGCGACCACGAACATCTCGCGCTCCGCGGTGTCCCGGCGCTCGTCCCCGTAGGTGTGCGCGCCGTCGGTCACGAGGCACGGCACCGCCAGATACGGGGCGTTGCGCAGCACGTCGCCGCGACGCACCCGCTTCGCGACGGACTCCTCGCTGCGGCCGTCCCGCCGCAGATCCGCGATCCACGCGTCGCGCATGGCGTCCAGCAGCCGGGTCCGCGCGCCCTGCGACTCCAGCAGCACGAACCGCCAGGGGGTCGTGTGGTGGGGCGCGGGGGCCGTGACCGCCGCGGCCACCGCACGGCGTACGGCGCCGGGATCGACCGGTTCGTCGGTGAATTCCCGCACGGTGCGGCGGAGACTCAGGGCTTCCCGCACGGCCTCGGACGTGCCCAGTCGGAACATGTCGTCGGCCGCGACCCGCACCATCGCCCGGGCCCCGTCGTCCCCGGACGCGTCGGCGTCCGCCACCACATGGGGAAGACCGCGTACCACCGCGACCGGCAGCCCGGACGCCTTGCCCTTCACCAGGTCACCGGCGGCGGCCAGCTCGTCGGCCGTGGCCACGACGGTGGCGCTCAGCGGATTGCCGTACCCGTCGGTGCCGCCCCGGAGGTCGTCCAGCACCTTGACCCCGGCGGCGCCGATCGCCACGTCCGTCAGACCGTTGCGCCAGGGACGCCCGAAGGTGTCCGTGACGACGACGCCGACCTCGACCCCGAGCGCGTCCCGCAGACCGTCCCGGACGGCGCGGGCCGAGGCGTCCGGGTCCTCGGGCAGCAGAAGCACCGTCCCCGCCGGAGTGTTCGACGCGTCGACGCCGGCGGCGGCCATGACGAGTCCCTGCCTGTTCTCCACGATCCGGAGCGTCCCGCGCCGTGCGACGACCCGGACGGTCTCGGCGTCGATCGCCGCCTCCCGGTCCGTCGCCTCGACGATCCGGCCCTCCGCCTTGGAGACGATCTTCGACGTGACCAGCAGGACGTCGCCGTCCACCAGGCCCGGTTCCGTCGCGGCGATCAGCTTCGCGAGGTCGTCGCCCTGCTGCACCTCGGGGATCCCGGGCAGCGCCCACACCCGGTACGAGGGCGCCCCGTCCGCGGGCCCACCGCTCATGCCCGTACCTCCTCGGCCAGCGCCAGGGCCTGGCGGGCCATCTCCGCCGTGGCGTCCACGTCGGTCATCATCAGCGGGACGGCGCGGCAGCGGATGCCCGCCGCCTCGACCTCGTCGACCGCTCCGGCGTCCACGGTGTCGACGAGCCAGCCGTCGAGCAGCCCGGAACCGTAGTGCTGGGCGACGGCCGCGGCGGTGGCCTCGACGCCCACCGCGGCGAGCACCTTGTCGGCCATGCCCCGCACAGGGGCGTCGCCGACGATGGGGGACAGCCCGACGACGGGGACCCCTGCCTCGGCGATGGCCTCACGGATGCCGGGCACGGCGAGGATGGTGCCCACGGAGACGACGGGGTTGGACGGCGGGAAGACGATGACGTCGGCCTCGGCGACGGCCTCCAGCACACCGGGGGCGGGCTTGGCCTGCTCCGCGCCGACCGGCACGATCGCCTGCGCCGGTACGGAGGCCCGCAGCTTCACCCAGTACTCCTGGAAGTGGACCGCCTTGCTCTCGCCGTCCGCTTCCACCGCCACATGCGTCTCGACGCGGTCGTCGGACATCGGGATCAGCCGGACCCCCGGCTTCCAGCGTGCGCAGAGGGCCTCGGTGACCGCGCTGAGCGGATAGCCGGCGCCGAGCATCTGCGTACGGACGATGTGGGTGGCGAAGTCACGGTCGCCGAGGCCGAACCACTCGGGCCCCACGCCGTACGCCGCGAGCTCCTCCTTGACCTGGAAGGTCTCGTCGGCACGCCCCCAGCCCTGCTCCTCGTTGATGCCGCCACCGAGGGTGTACATCACGGTGTCGAGGTCGGGGCAGACCTTCAGTCCGAACAGATGGATGTCGTCGCCGGTGTTGCCGATCACCGTGATGTCCGCGTCGGGCGCGGCCTGTTTGAGGCCACGCAGGAAACGAGCACCACCGATACCGCCGGCCAGAACCACAATGCGCATGCCCCACAGTCTGTCAGGCGGAGCCTGATCGTTGTGGGGGTGGTGGCGGGCGACGGGCCTTCGCGCTGCGAGTGCCCTTCGCCGGGTGGTCAGGCCGGTACTACGTCCTGGGCGGCGGGAGCGCACTGTGCCGAGTGCATCGGCATGTCGGTCAGGCCGGGGAAGTAGATGTGCAGGCTGACGGCGGGTTCCAGGGAGTCGTTGACGACCTCGTGGACGTAGCCGGGCGCGAAGACGCGCTGGGAGCCGGAGCCAAGAGGCTGCGCACCGCGTGCCGTGTGCTCGGTCAACTCGCCTTCCAGCACCGTGAGTACGCCGGAGGAGAGGCCGTGGTCATGGCGTCCGCTGCCCTGGCCGGGGACCCAGCTCAGCAGCCAGACCTCGTAGCCGATGGGGATCTCCTCCGCCCGGGTGGAGCCGAGGGCCTGGGGAACCGACCGGAGCCGGTGGTACCAGCGGGTGCTGGTGTCGTACCGGATGAGCGGGGCCCACCGGTCGCGGTCCGCGGCGATGGAGCGGGCGAGCCCGACGAACTCGGACACGGTGGAGGGGTGAGGACGGGCCGGCTGGAGAAGGTGCTGGACCTCGAGGATGTCGCCGGCGATGGAGAGGTCGCTGTCGCTGTTCATGGGTGCGGTGGTTCCTCGGCATGTGGATGCGCGTACGTGGGGGTGTCGCGAAGACCGGAATGCGGTGGAGAAGGCTGGATCAGAGCTGGAGCGCTACGGCTTCAACAGCTGTGACAGCTGGAACAGCAACAGCGGGCCTGGACAGCGGTACGGAACCCACGGGTGTGGGTCGTGTACATCGCTGCGGTCGCTGGCATGAAGCCAAGGAGACCGGCCCGATGCGCTTTCTGTCAACTCAATGCCCGATTTGGCGGCAATGTTTCACCCCATCCGGTTGAAGGGGTTGAAGAAAGGTTTTACCTGCCGCCGGAGCGGCAAGGTGGCGCATCAGCCGTGTGTCCAAACGCGGTTCAGGGCTTGTGATCTTGCTGTGATCCTGGTCGCTTCGGTGATCAGATCGAGACATCGAGGCGGTCCTGTTCGTCTCACCCGATGAGAGGTGGCCGAGGCCGACACTCGTGTCATATGTCAGATTTTTGGTGATTTGGACACTTTCTGCATACGCTTGGTTCCACAGAGTGAATACCGAGGCCAATAGCAGATCTTCGCTTGACTGGCCCGAAGCTACACACTTGTAATTTCACTCGTGTTGTTCGGCCGCATCGACATCGGCCGCATCACGGGGACGCAAGAGACAGACGAGGGGCGCACATGACCGAGCTGTTCCAGCAACTGCTGGTCGACGACGCGGACGAGGAGCTCGGCTGGCAGGAGCGCGCGCTGTGCGCCCAGACCGATCCCGAGTCCTTCTTCCCTGAGAAGGGCGGCTCCACCCGGGAGGCCAAGAAGGTCTGCCTCGCCTGCGAAGTCCGCTCGGAATGCCTCGAGTACGCCCTCAACAACGACGAACGCTTCGGGATCTGGGGCGGTCTCTCCGAGAGGGAGCGACGACGTCTGAAGAAGGCGGCCATCTGACGCCGCTCCACCACGCCGTGACTCCGGTGGCCTGGGGGCCGCACCCTGTACGCAGGGCGTGACCCCCGGGCCATCGGCATGTCCGGCCATCTCCGGCATCTCCGGCGGCCCCCGGTTCTCGCCGGTCAACCGATCGGCGCGGGGCGGACATCCGTACCGTTAGTGTGGGGCCCCGTCCGAGAGACGCGCCAACGCCCCGCCGCGGCGCGCGTGTACACCGATGCAGCCCCCGGGGGAGCCCCCTCCGGATCCGGCCGGAGGGCCCGAACCCCGATGTCCGTGCACAGCCACACGGCGGCGCCGAACGAGGCCGCCGCCGCCCCCGAGTTCCCCCGGCACGTCGTCACCGCCGTGCTCGTCTCCCACGACGGCGCACGTTGGCTGCCCCACGTGCTCGGCGGACTGCTCGGGCAGGAGCGCCCCGTACAGAACGTCGTCGCCGCCGACACCGGCAGCGCCGACGACTCCGCCCGCCTGGTCACCGAGGCGCTCGGCGGTGAGCGCGTCCTCCACCTGGCACGGCGTACGAGCTTCGGCACCGCCGTCGACGAGGCGACCCGCACGGCCGGCGTCCTCACCCCCGACGACCTGCCGTACCTGAAGCGTCCCAGCGGCTGGGACCCGGTCACCCGCACCTGGCGCGACGACGCGTACGACCTGCCGGAACTCCCGCACGGCGAACCCGTCCAGTGGCTCTGGCTGCTGCACGACGACAGTGCCCCCGAGCCGGACGCGCTCGCCGAGATGCTCCGCGTCGTCGACAACGACAAGCACGCCGCGATCGTCGGCCCCAAGCTGCGCGGCTGGTACGACCGCAAGCAGCTCCTCGAGGTCGGCGTCTCCATCGCCAACAGCGGACGCCGCTGGACCGGGCTGGACCGCCGCGAGCAGGACCAGGGCCAGCACGACCAGGTACGCACCGTCCTCTCCGTCTCGTCCGCGGGCATGCTGGTCCGCCGCGACGTCTGGGAGGAGCTCGGCGGCTTCGACCGCAGGCTCCCGCTGATGCGTGACGACGTGGACCTGTGCTGGCGTGCCCACATGGCCGGCCACCGGGTGCTCGTCGCCCCCGACGCCGTGCTCCGGCACGCCGAGGCCTCCGCCAGGGAACGCCGCCCCATCGACTGCGCCGGACGCTCGGTCGCCAGCCCGCACCGTGTCGACAAGGCCGGCGCCGTCTACACGATGCTCGTCAACGCCCGCGGCAAGCAGCTGCCGTGGGCCCTGCTGCGCCTCCTCGTCGGCACCCTGCTCCGGACCCTCGCCTACCTCGTCGGGAAGGTGCCCGGCCAGGCGCTCGACGAGGTCGCCGGGCTCTTCGGCACCCTGCTGCGCCCCGGACGGATCCTCGCCGCCCGGCGCGCGCGCGGCAGAGGGGCGGTGGACGCGTCCGAGCTGAGGTCGCTCTTCCCGCCGCCCGGAGCCACGGTCCGTGCCACCGTCGAGCAGGTCGCCGGAAACTTCGGCAACCGCACCGACTCCGACTCCGGCGGCTCACGGCACGGGGCCGTCGAGTCCGGGCCCGGCGGTGACGACGCGGACTTCCTGGAGGTCGAACAGTTCGCACGGCTCAAGAAGGTCGGCCGCAAGCCCGGCCCCGTGCTCTTCGCTCTCCTCCTCCTCGTCTCGCTGGTCGCCTGCCGGGGTCTCCTCGGCAGCGGCGCCCTCGCGGGCGGCGCGCTGCTGCCCGCCCCCGCCGACGTCTCCGACCTCTGGGGGCGTTACGCGGACGCCTGGCACACCGTCGGCACCGGCGGAACCCAGACCGCGCCCCCCTACCTCGGTGTGCTCGCCGCCCTGTCGGCACTGTTCCTCGGCTCCACGGGCTTCGCGCTCACCCTCCTGCTGGTCTGCTCGGTCCCGCTCGCCGGACTCACCGCGTACTTCGCCTCCCGGCCGCTGATCGAGTCCCGGCTGCTGCGGGCCTGGGCGAGCGTCGCGTACGCCTTCCTGCCCGCCGCCACCGGAGCGCTCGCCACCGGCCGTCTCGGCACGGCCGTCCTGGCCGTCCTGCTCCCGCTGATCGCCCGCGCCGCCGTCGCCGCGCACGGGCTGCGGGGGGACGACTCCACCGCACGCGGCAGCTGGCGCGCCACCTGGGCGTACACCCTGCTGCTCACCCTCACGACGGCCTTCACCCCGATCGTCTGGCCGCTCGCGGTGGTCCTCGGCCTCGGGGTGCTCGTGCTCCGCCGGGGCGACATCACCGCGTACGGACTGCGTTTCCTGGCCACCGCCGGGACCCCGATCCTGGTCCTCGCGCCCTGGTCGCTGTCCCTGCTGTCGAGCCCGTCCGGCTTCCTGAAGGAGGCGGGGCTCGACATGGGTGCGGGCACCGCCTCGGCCCTCGACCTGCTCGGCATCAGCCCCGGCGGCCCCAAGGCCGCGGGCGGTGTCCTGCTGCTGGGCATCGTGCTGGCGGCGCTGGCCGCGCTGCTGCGCGGGGAACGGCAGTTCGCGATCCGTACCGCGTGGGTCGTGGTGCTGGTCTCCCTGCTCTTCGCGGCGGTCGCCAACGGCTCCACCTGGGCGGGACCCGCCACCCTCGTCTACGGCATCGCGCTGCTGACCGCGGCGCTGCTCGGCGCCGACGGCGCCCGGGTCCGGGTCGCAGCCCTGAGCTTCGGCTGGCGTCAGCCGGTCGCCGCGCTGATCGCCCTGGCCGCCGGGCTCGCCCCGGCCCTGGCCGCGGCCGGCTGGATGATCGGCGGCGCGGCCGGCCCGATCGAGCGCCGTGACCCCGTGCAGGTGCCCGCGTTCGTCGCGGAGGAGAGCAGCACCCGCGACCAGGCCCGCACCCTCGTCCTCGGGGGCACGTCACCGGACGCCGTCTCCTACACCCTGGTCCGCGGCTCCGGCGCTCGTCTGGGCGACGCCGAGCTGACCGAGGCCGGCGGCAGCAACAGCCACCTCGACAAGGTCGTCGCCAACCTGGTCGCGGGCTCCGGCGCCGACCAGGGAAGCCAGCTCAGCGGCTTCGCGATCCGCTACGTCCTCGTGCGGGACGGGGCGCCCCGGCAGATGAGCCGGGTGCTGGACTCGACCCCGGGCCTGAGCAGGCTCAGCCAGCTGGACGGGAGCGCCCTGTGGCGGGTGGACCGGCAGGTCTCCCGGCTCGCGATCGTCCCCTCCGGCAAGGGCGCCGAGCCGGTGCCCGTCGGTTCGCTGCCCGTCGAGGCGCACACCAGGATTCCCGAGGGTGACACCGGCCGGATCCTCCGTGTCGCCGACGTGGCCGACCCGGGCTGGCAGGCCACGCTCAACGGCCGTGCGCTGACCCCGAAGACGGTGGACGGCTGGGCGCAGGGCTTCGAGCTGCCCACCGAGGGCGGCACCCTGGACCTGACGTACGACGCACCCCTCACGCACACCGCCTGGGTCTGGGCGCAGGTGGCGCTCGGCGTGGTCCTGGTGGTCCTGGCACTGCCGGGCCGCCGCCGGGAGATCGACGACGACCTCCCCGAGGAGACCGAGGCCGTTGCGGCCGAACCGGTCGCCGGTGAGGGACGCCGGGCACGCAGGCTGCGCGCGGCCGCCCAGGCC
>Ga0164307_10000760_pt1 | contig 14244 bp, 14 predicted proteins | sample Whisoiple_243_MG_FD_110214 | JGI IMG/M metagenome (GOLD analysis project Ga0164307, IMG submission 110214) | Soil microbial communities amended with fresh organic matter from upstate New York, USA - Whitman soil sample_243_MG | ecosystem: Environmental > Terrestrial > Soil > Unclassified >...
GGAGGACCCGCCGGAGTGAGCACCCCCGAGCCGCCCCCGCCCCCGCGGACACCGCCTTCCAGCGAGGACAAGGCGCTCGGAGAGCTCGTCATCGACGTCTCGGAGCGGACCTCGACCCTCATCCGCGAGGAGATCGAGCTCGCGAAGACCGAGGTCCGCGAGAAGATCCAGAAGCTGCTGCAGGGGTCGGTCGTCGGGATCGCGGCGGGCGTGTTCGTCCTCATGGCGCTCGCGATGTTCATGCACGGCATCGCGTGGCTCCTCAATCACCTGTTCTTCTCCGGCGACGTCTATGCCGGCTTCCTGATCGAGGCCGCTTTCTGGCTGATCGTCGCCGCGATCGCCGGCCTGATCGCCTACCGGTCGTTCCAGGCCGGGGCGCCGCCGACTCCGGATCTGGCGATCGAGGAGGCGAAGCGGACCAAGGAGACCCTGGAGGCCGGCACGGTGAAGAGCTCATTGGCAAACTCCCCGCGCACGTCTGGCGTCACCCGCGGGGTTCCCGAATGAGCTCTGACAAGCCGGACGTCTACGTCTCCGGCGCCGGGGAGCCGGTCGGCCGCGCCGCCGCCGGCGCTCCCGGGCGGAGCTCCGACCAGATTCGCGCGGACATCGAGCGCCAGCGCAACGAGCTGGGGCACTCCGTCGAAGCGCTCCGCGGTCGGGTCGCGGAGCTCACCGACTGGCGGCTCCAGGTCCGCGAGCACAAGCGCGAGATCGTCATCGGGGCCGCGATCGTGGGCTTCACGATCGGCGCCAGGATGATGCTGCGCCGCCGTCGGCGCTGAGCATCTAGCAGCGCAGGGCCGTGACGCACCGGTGGACGCGCACGGTTCTCAGGGCTGCGCGGGTATCTGGCCCGGCGCCGGCTCGGCGGCGATATCCCGGCGGTACGCCCACCACTCCCGGACCGCGATCTGGATCGCGGCGGCCGCTGGGATCGCGAGCAGCGCGCCGATGATCCCGAAGAGCGTCGCCCCGAAGAGCACTGCCACGAGCACCGTGAACGGCTCGATCTCCACGGCCCGCCGCTGGATCTGAGGCTGGATCACGTAGTTCTCGACCTGCTGGTAGACGATCGCGAAGATCACCCACACGATGAGGGCGACGGGGAAGTTGACGAAGAGCGTCACCACGGCCACCAGGATGGCGGCGAGCGTGGCGCCGACCACCGGGATCAGGTCGAAGAAGAAGACGACCACCGCGAGCGGCGCTGCGAACGGCACGCCGAGAATCGTCAGGACGATGAATGAGCTGAGGCCCGCGATGGTCGCCTGGAGCAGCGCCCCCCGGAAGTAGGCGCCGACGGCTTGGCCGATGTGGTCGAGGGCCCGCTCGATCCGTTCCGCGTGGTCGGGATCCCGCGTCGTGAGGAACCAGGAGATCCAGCGGCGCCCGCCGGCGACCATGAAGATGCTCAGGATGAAGATTGTGATTCCGGCGAACACCGAGTTCACGATGCCGACGCCGATGTCGGCGAGGACCGCCGCCGCGTCGGGGATCTTGTCGGGCAGCTTCTTCGCCTCGTCCTCGAGCTTTCCGGTGATGTCGTACTTGTCGTTCAGGTTGCTAAGCGTGTCGTTCTCGTTGACGAAGTCCGTGACGTTCTGCGCGTACTGGGGCGCGTTGTTGCCGAGATCCTCAGCCTGCGAGACGAGTCCCGGGATGATGAGGGCGCCAATTCCCACCGGAATCAGGATCAGCGCGATGTAGACGGCGGCGATCGCCAGGCCACGCCTCATCCAGCGGGACAGGTAGTTGACCGGTCCGGATACGGCAATGGCGATGAAGGCAGCGATCACGATCCACGTGAGCGGCTTGCGCAAGAGGTAGATCAGGTACAGCGCAAGCACGACCCCGACCACGATCAGCACGTTGCGCAGGATCGCGCGCGGCGTGGAATCGGCTGCGGGCATGGCTCCGCCTCCTATTCGCGGATCCGCGGGGCTTTCCTGGAAAACCCTGGCCGGTTAGCCCTGGCCGAGCACAGCGCCGGGGACGCGGGCGGAGGCCACCGCCGAGGGTGGCTAGCGGAGCTGGCCGCCCCGCGCCGCCGCGCTCGCCTCGATCTCGCCCAGCGCGACGTACAGGGCATGGTCGGCGGGCCGCTTGGGGACCGCGGGGTGGGAGCTCGAGCGCTCGTGGCTCCGGACGGCCGCGGCGAGCGCCCCGTATCGCCTGCGCGCCCGGCTGAGGCCGCTCGGAGCCCCCTGGGCGAGCTCGATCGGGAGCTCCTGGGTGGGGGGCGTGTCGAGGCCGACCGACGCCACGTCGTGGTCGATCAGGCCGGCGATCTCCTGGCCCAGCTGGCTATCTGTCATCCGCATCTTCAGCCCCTTTCCAAGTTTGTTGAGCAAGTTAGTCAAGATAACACCTGAGCGAGGCGAACGCCGGGCGGGCCTCGGCCATGCATCAGCTCGAAGCGGGGCTAGCTGAGCAGCGCCCGTGGCACGCCGCCCGTGCCGATCAGCCCTGGGCCGACGTGCGCGCCGATCACCGGCCCGACCTCCGAGACGAAGATGGGCTCGGTGCCGAACAGCTCGCGGCACTGCTCCACCAGGCGGTGTGCGGTCTCGGGGTCCTGGATGTGCTGGACGACCCAGCCGTCCGCGCCGTCGTCGCGGCGCTGGCGCGCGTAGTCGACCATCCGCTCGAATGCGCGGCGCCTGGTGCGCACCCGCTCGACGGGCGTGATCTCCTCGCCCAGGGTCAGGATCGGCTTGATCTGGAGGGCTGAGCCCAGCCATGCCTGCGCGGCCCCGATCCGGCCGCCCTTGCGGAGGTACTCGAGCGTGTCGATCGCGAACCACATCTCCAGCTCGTCGCGGGCGCGTTCGGCCGCCGCGAGCGCGCCGGCGCCGTCCTCGCCTCGCTCCGCAGCCGCGGCCGCAGCGAGGACCACCATGGCCTGGCCGCCGCAGGCGGAGCGGCTGTCGTAGACCTGGATGCGCTCGCCGCCCTTTCCCTCCGTGGTCAGTCGCTCCTTCGCCTGCGACGCGGACTCGCAGGTGCCGGAGATCCCGGCGGAGAGGTGGATGGAGACGATGTCCCTGCCCTCGGCCAGCGGCGGCTCGTAGACGGCGCAGAAGTCACCCACCGATGGCTGCGAGGTCGTCGCACCCTCGGCGCTGGCGCGCAGGCGCTCGAAGAACTCGGCGTAGTCGGCCCCCGCTATCTCGATCTCCGGCCGTTGCTCGCCGTCGAGCGAGACGTAGAGGCTCACCCGCTTGATGTCGTGCTGTGAGACAAGCTCCTCCGGGAGATAGGCCGTCGTATCGGTGACGACCGCGGTCTTCGCGTCGGCGGGCACGCGCCGGTTCTATCACTTCCTCCTCAGCGGTCCCGGAGCGAGCGCCTCCCCGCCGCCTCTACCATCGGGACGTGGGCAAGACTCTGGTCACCGGCGGGAGCGGGTTCATCGGGTCGCACGTAGTCCGCGCGCTCGCCGCGCGTGGTGACGACCTGCGCCTGCTGGCCCGCCGCGGCTCGGGCCTCGATCACCTGTCGGACCTCGAATTCGAGCGGGCGAGCGGCGATGTCATGGATCGCAGGGCGGTCAGCCGGGTGATGGAGGGCGTCGATCGGGTCTTTCACATCGCCGGCAGCACCTCGATGCGCCCCCAGAATCGCGACAAGGTGTTCGACCTGAACGTGAAGGGAACGCGGATCGTCCTCGAGGAGAGCCTCGCCGCGGACGTCGAGAGGGTCGTCTTCACCTCCTCGGTGGCGGCGGTCGGCCCTGCCAGGCCGCGCGGCACGGCCGACGAGACCCAGCCGTTTCGCGCGGGCTCGCTCGGCATCACCTACGTGAACTCGAAGCACGAGGCCGAGGTGGAGGCGCTTCGGCTCGCCGCGCACGGGCTTCCCGTGGTAATCGTCAACCCGTCGTTCGTCCTCGGTCCGGACGACCCCAGGGGCACGTCGATGGAGTTGGTGCGGCGGTTCCTCCTGGGCCGCATTCCCGCCTACGTCGACGGCGGCCTCAACATCGTCGACGTCCGCGACGTCGCCGCCGGCCACCTGCTCGCCGACGAGAAGGGCGAACCGGGGGAGCGCTACATCCTCGCCGCGCGCAACTTCACGTTCGACCGCCTCTTCGCCGACATGGCCCGCCTCTCGGGCCGCGAACATGCCCCGGTGAAGCTCCCCGGAGCATCCACCCTGTTTGCGGTCGAGCTGATGGTCCGTGCCGGGATCCCCATTCCGATCGCCCCCGACGAGGTGCGTTCGGCGAACTGCTGGTGGACCTACCGGAACGCGAAGGCGCGCAGGGAGCTCGGCTTCGATCCCCGCCCGCACGAGGAGACGCTCGAGGACGCTGTGCACTGGCAGATGGAGCAGCTCGGCGACCGGGTCCGGAGAGGAAGAGGCCCGCAGGAGGTGGCCCTGGCTGCGATGGCCCCGTTCATGCGGCTCGGCGAGCGGGTGCTGCCGGGATGACGGAAATCGTCCTCTACCGCTGCCCCACCCGCACGAACGTCCTCTGCCCCTGCGGCGCGGTCGCGCGGCGGCTCGGAAAGCTCGAGCTCTCGTACCGGACGGAGCGAGTGCCCTACAAGCGTGCTTCGCGCCCCGAGATCGAGGAGCTCACCCGCCAGCGCCGGGTGCCGGTGCTCGTCGACGGCGACGAGGTGGTCAGCGACTCCAAGCGGATCATCCAGTACCTCGAGTGGAGGTACGGCTCCGGGGACGAGAAGCCCAAGGAGAAAGCGGGCGGCAAGCCGGCCAAGAAGGAGGCGAAGAAGCCCGAGAAGGAACGCGAGCGGCGGACTCCGCGATTGCGGGCCGGCCGGCGCGGGAAAGAGCGCAAGAAGCGGGCCGAGGATGAGGACCGCTGAGCTGGCCTATACAATCTGAAGCGATGGATACTCCTGAAACGGCAGTCCAGCTCAGCGACAAGGCGGCAGGCAAGATCAAGGAGCTGATCGGCTCCAACGACGACGCCTCCGAGCAGGCGCTCCGCGTAGCGGTACGGGGCGGCGGCTGTTCCGGCTTCCAGTACGCGCTCGCCCTCGACCAGCCCAAGTCCGATGACCACGTCTTCAAGCACCAGGGCGTGTCGGTGGTGGTCGACAAGGTGAGCATGCAGTTCGTCTTCGGCTCGGAGGTCGACTACGTCGACGGCCTACAGGGCGCCGGCTTCGTGGTCAACAACCCGAACGTCGTCGCCGCATGCGGCTGCGGATCCTCGTTCCAGGTCCGCGAAGACGCCGCCGAGCAGGCCGCCGTTTAGTCCTCCGCCCAGCACGGGCGACGCAACTTTGCGGAAGGGGAGGGGTTTAGTCGGCATGCAGGGAGTCAGGCTCAGGCGGGTTGCCGGGATCATCTGTGTCGCGATCGTCGCGTCAGGCGTCGCAACCGCGCTTGCCTCCGGTGGCGCCGGCAGCCTCGACCGGTCGTTCGGCGACCGTGGCAAGGTGCTGACGCGGTTCGAGCACCGGTTCGGTCACCACGGCGGCGGTCACCCCAGCGCCGTGGCGCGCGCAAACTCCGTCGTCATCGATTCAGGGAATCGCGCGGTCGCCCTGGGCACCGTTGCTCAGAAATTCGCGCTGGCCCGTTACAAGCCAGACGGCCATCTCGATCGCAAGTTCTCAGGGAACGGCAAAGTGACGACCCAGGTGAGCACCTTGCATCGAGATGCGCGGAGCGAGGCGTATGCCGGTGCGATCGATTCCCATGGGCGCATCGTGGCGGCGGGCGTCGCCTTCACGAAGCTCTACTTCCAGCGGATTGCCCTCGCCCGCTACAAGCCGAACGGTCACCTGGACAAGTCGTTCGGAAACGGCGGCGAGGTGAGAGCCCGCTTCAGTCGCTTCGATGCGGGTGCCCGCGCAGTCGCTATCGACTCCAGAGGGCGCATTGTCGTCGCCGGCTTCGGCCCCGGCAACTCGTGGGGGCTGGCACGCTTCAAGCCGAACGGGAAATTGGACAGGTCGTTCGGGGAGAACGGCACGGTCATAACCCCGTTCACGGATTACGACGAGGCGGAGTCGATCGCGATCGACTCCCAGGGCCGGATCGTCGCGGGTGGGTTTGCCAAGCGGGACTTGGGCCTCGCCCGATACGAACTCAATGGACACCTCGACCCCTCGTTCGGCGATGGCGGCAAGGTCAGGACGAACTTCCCGGGACTTGCCTCGGCGGATTCGATTGCGATCGACTCCCAGGACCGCATCGTGGCGGCGGTGGACTCGAAGGAGCCGGGCAACGTCCGCCGCTTCACCGTCGCACGCTACCTGGAGGACGGCTCGCTGGACGATTCGTTCGGCAACAGCGGCGAGGTGACCACCGATTTCGGAGGCCACAGCGTGGCGCAGGACGTCGCGCTGGACGAGAGCGGACGGATCGTCGTCGCCGGTCGCGCCGCCAGTCCCGGACACAGGAAGTTCGCGATCGCGCGATACCTCCCGGGCGGGGAGCTCGACCCGGCGTTGTCACACGACGGCAAGGCGATCACGACGTTCGGTAGTGGCAAGGAAGCTCAGGGTGCCAACGGGACCGCGATCGACCATCGGGGCCGGATCGTGGCTGCCGGCTATGCGCGCGGCAAGTTCGCGCTAGCGCGGTACCTGGGGCGCTGAGCGACCGGCCGACGGCTACGCGCCGTCGACCTCGAGCGGCGGGCTCTGCTGAGGGCTCGCGGGGGTCTCGGGCTGTGCGGACGCGGCGGCCGCCGGTTGCTCGACGCCGAGCATCTCGGCCAGCTCGCCGGACTCGAACATCTCCTCGACGATGTCGGCACCGCCGACCAGCTCACCGTTGACGTAGAGCTGGGGGAACGTCCGCCAGTCGGAGATCTCGCCGGTCACCTCGCGGAGCGGGTCCAGGATCGGCAGCACGTCGATCGCCCCGTACTCCGTTCCCATCTGCTCCAGCACACCGACCACGCGCATCGAGAAACCGCACTGCGGCGTCTCGGGGGTGCCCTTCATGAAGAGCAGCACGCGGTTCTCGCGCAGTACCTCCTCCACCTTCTGCTTGAGCTCTGGATTCGCAGCCATCAACCCACCTTAGCGATTCGAACTTCCGGAACCCGGCGGGACCGCGTCCGGCTGCGCCAGACGACCGCTCGCCTACGGCTTCCTGGAAGCGGAGGAGGCCGCCGGCCTTGTTGTAATCGAGAGAGCGTGGATCGAGCCGTCGTCCATGCGGGCCTGGACCGCGGCGCGCACCATCCGGTGCTGGTCCACCCGGCTCTTGCCCTCGAACTGGGGCGCGCGGACGACCGCCCGGAGATGGTCGCCGGACCCGGTCTCGTCGAGGACCTGCACCTCGGCGCCGGGCAGGGCCTCGGCGATCATGCGCTGGATCTCGGTGAGATCGGCCACGTGGCTTAGCCGGACACCGTTGCGCCGCGGGCCGCGTCGAGCATCTCGTGCATGCGGACAAATTTCACGCGCGGGCGGCCGAGCGGCTTGCCGCGCTCCTGCTCGGCGGCGTCGATCGCCTGCCAGCCCTCGAAGGTCACATGGTCCGGGGCGCGCTCGTCGAGCAGCTCCACGATCGCCATCCGGTCGGCGGTCGCGGGCTCCGGAAGCCCCCTCCCGGCCGCGTCCTCGACGAGCTTGTCGACGGTCTCCTGCGCGTCCTTCTTGTTCGTTCCGATGACGCCGGAGGGCCCGCGCTTGATCCAGCCGACGGCGTACTGGCCGGCGACCTGGTCTCCGTTCTCGGGACCCGTGACGCGGCCACCCTGGTTTGGGATCACGCCCCGGCGGTCGTCGAAGGGGACGCCCTCGAGCCCGATGCCCTTGTAGCCGACGGCGCGGAAGACGACGCCGCACTCGATCGTCTCGCGCTCGCCGCTGTCGCGCGGGCGGATCGCACCGGACTCGTCACGATGCAGCTCGTTGCGGCCGACGACGATCCGCTCCACCTTGCCGTCGCCCTGGAGCTCGACAGGGGAGCGGAGGAAGCGGAGCACGATCCTCCGCGGCTTCCCCTCCGGCTCGCGCTGCGCGAAGTCGGTGAAGATCTCGACGTTCTTGCGGGTCGTGATGTCCGCATCGTCGGACTCGAGGTACTCGCGGGAAAGCGCATCGAGCTCGACCTCGGCCGGGTCGATGTCGATGTCCGCGTCGATCATCTCGCCCAGCTCGCGGAGCTCGGGGTTGGTGAACGCCGCCTGGACCGGGCCGCGGCGGCCGAGGACCAGGATCTCCTTGATCCCGTTCTCGGCGAGGGCGTCGATCGCGTGCTCGGCCGTGTCTGTGGCCTCGAGCTCCTCCCGGTTCAGGCCCAGCATGCGCGCGACGTCGGTGGCGACGTTGCCGTTGCCGATCACCACAGCGCGCTCGCACGAGAGGTCGAACTCGTGGTCGGCGAAGTCCGGGTGGGCGTTGTACCAGGCGACGAACTCGGTGGCCGCATGGCTGCCGGGGAGGTCCTCGCCGGGGATCCCAAGGTGCCGGTCGGTCGGGGCGCCGTAGGCGTAGATGACCGCGTGGTAGTGGTCGGCGAGCTCGGCGGCGCTCACGTCCCTGCCGACCTCCACGTTGCCGAAGAAGCGAAAGCCCTCCCGCGCGGCCGTCTTCTCGTATACGCGGATCACCGATTTGATCTTCGGGTGGTCGGGCGCCACGCCGGCACGCACAAGGCCGAACGGGGTCGGAAGGCGGTCGAAGACGTCCACCTCGAAGTCGAGGTCCTCGGTGCGCAGCAGGTGCTCGGCCGCGTAGAAGCCGGCCGGGCCGGAGCCGACGACAGCGACGCGGAACGGGTTTCCGGATGTGCCGCGTGGGGGCGTCATGGGGCGCAGAAGGTTAGGCGAGTGCCGGCTCGGAGCGCGCGGTAGCGGCTCCGTCGAGCGCGTCGAGGGCCCTCGCGACGGACATCGCCACGCACGTGAAGATCGGCGTGTCGCGCAGGGTGTAGGAGCTCGATTCCGTCCCGCGGAGTTCCTGCACGAGGTCGAGGAACTGACCCGGGTCGTCGCCCTCGAAGCTCACAACGAACTCCTGGTCGTCGATGCCGTACGAGTAGGCGGTGTTGATCGTGATCTCCGGGTAGCGCCGGCCGACCTCGATGTGGGCCTTCATGATCCGCTGCCGCTCCTCGGCGGGCAGCGTGTACCACTCCCGCTTCTTGTCGAGGGGGTAGACGAACAGGAACTTGCGCTCGGAGGTGCAGATCTCGGGCCGTGCCTCGGAGTCCGAGTACGGGGACCGCTTGGTCATCGCGAGGTAGGAGTGGGGGGTCGACATCCATTTCGAGAGCCCGCTCTGGGCGAGGACCACGTGGAAGGTGTGGATGTCGTCGAGGCCGGGGCTCTGGGACAGGAGCAGGAGATCGGTGTCGCCGCGGGTACCTACCGTCGAGTAGGCGCGCAGCGAGCGGTCCTGGGCGAAATCGTCGCAGGCCGCTCGAAACTCCCGTTTATCCTCCGCGCGCGCCTCGGGATCGCGGCGCTGCCACGCGGGGTCGACCTTGAAGAAAGTGAACTTGGCGAAAGTGCGATCGGGCACCGTCGCGATGGTAGCCCTTGCGGTTGCCCTTCTGGCTGCTCCGGCAGCAGAGGGGAAGCAGCAGCCGCGGGTCACGATCGTGGTGCTCCCCCAGCACGTGACCGTCGGTCAGCTGGCCGGGGTCCACGGGATGGGCGTCGGGTTTCTTTCCGCTGGGATCGGCGATGTTCCCGCGGATCAGACCTACCTCGACGTCGGGCAGGGCGCGCGTGTCACCGAATCGCTCTATGACGGCTCGCTACCTCCGCTCGATGTGCCCTCGGGACACGGTGGGACCGCGAAGGTGCCGCCGCCCGAGTGGGGGAGGGTTCGCCAGCGGGCCGACTCCGTCCCCGCGGACATCGTGCCCGGGTTGCTCGGTACGACCTTGGACCAGGCGCAGGTGGCCGTGGGCGCCGGCTCGAGTTCGGGCAGCGCGGCCCTGATGCTGGTCGATGAGCATGGGGCGCTTGGAGGTGCGGGCTGTCATGGAGCCTGCCCGATAGTCAGCGTCGAGTCCGCGAATCTCGCCGCCGTCCGCCGGCTTGCCGGTCACTCGCACGGCGACGATCTGCTGATCGCGATCGAGCGGCCGCCGCCCGCGTCCAATCGCGCGCTCGCGCTCGGGATCGCCGGCAGTGGGTTCGACGGCACGCTCACCTCCGATTCGACCCGGATGCGGGGCTTCGTCCTGTCGACCGATCTCGGGCCGACGATTCTCACGCGGCTCGGCATCCCGAAGCCGAGCGACATGACCGGGGAGCCGATCCGGCCGGACGGCGCGGTCGACGTCTCGTACATCCAGGATCTGCAGAGCCGCCTGGCGGAGGTGGGCCCCCGGCGGGCGCCAGTGATCGGCATCAGCGTGCTGATCTGGGTCGTTCTCACGGCAATCGCGGCGATCGCGTTCCGCCGCGAGGGCCTCCGGGTCGCGCTGACGATCCTGGCTGCGTCGCTCGCGCTGCTGCCGGCGGCGCTGCTGCTGGGCGCGGCGCTCGAGCCGAGCGAGCTCGGAGAGCGCCTGATCGTCGGCGTCGGCTGCCCGGTACTCGCTGCGCTCGTGCTGTGGCTCGCGCCGGGCATGCGCGGTCTCGCGGTCTGTGCAGGGGCGACCGTGCTTGCCTACGCCGTCGATGTGATCGCCGGCTCCCATCTCACGGAGCTGTCGTTGATCGGGCCGAATCCCATCGAGGGCGTTCGCTTCTACGGCATCGGCAACGAGCTCGAGGCCACGGTGGCCGCCCTCGTCCCGATCGGAACCGGCGCCGCGCTCGCCGGGTGGGCGCCGCGCGCGTCGGGCCGGGCCGCGGCCGTGGCGTTCGCGATCACGGCCGTGCTCGCGGTGGCCGCCTTCGCGCCGGGAAGCTTTGGGGCCGACGTCGGCGCGGCGATTGGGATCCCGATCGGGGCGGCGGTCTCGATCGGTATCTGCCTCGGAGTCCGGCGCACCGGCTGGGTCTGGGTGATCGTCGCGCCGCTCGTGGCCGTTGCCGCACTGATCGCGATCGACCTCGCCACCGGGGGGAACGCCCATCTGACCCGGAGCGTCCTCGACGCGGGCGGGCTGGGGAACCTTGGCGACATCTTCCAGCGGCGCCTGCAGCTCTCAGCCCATAGCTTCGCCCGCTACGCGGAGAGCTTCATCTTCTGGATCGTGATCGCCCTGATCGTCGCCGGGCTGACCCAGTGGCGGCGAATCGACGGGTGGTTCGGACGGCGCCGGACGGCCTGGGCGGGCTTCGTCGGCGCCCTCGCGGCCACGCTTGCCGGGACCCTCGCAAACGACTCCGGGGCGCTGCTCCTGATGATCGGCGCCGTGCTCTGCGCGGCGACCGTCGGCGTCGCCTGGGCCACGCACGAGGAGCGCCGTTCTCCAACCTTTTGGAGCCCCCCGGTCCGGTAACCTGACATCGGCTTGGCGGCCCGAGCTCAGGCGGCCCCTTACCCCTAGCGCTCACTCCTATGCGCATCGCAATCGTAAGCCCATACTCGTGGACCTACGCCGGCGGCGTGAATCGTCACGTCGAGGCGCTGACCGAGGCGCTGTTCGCGCGCGGGCACGAGGTGCGCGTAATGGCGCCATGGGACCCGCCGGATCGCATCTCCCGTGCGATGCATCGCGCGCCTGCCGAGGACCGCTCAAAGCCCGACTACCTGGTCCCGCTGGGGCGGACGGTCGGGTTCGGGGCCAACGGGGCCGTGTCCAACATCGGTGTCTTTCACCACGGGATCAACACGATGCGCCGCGAGCTTCGCGCCGGTGGCTTCGACGTTGTCCACGTCCATTCGCCGGAGGCGCCGGTCATCGCGTGGGACGCTTGCTCGTTCCGCAAGACCCCGGTGGTCGGAACGTTCCACTCGTACTCGACCAAGGCGCTCCCGAACTGGATCGCCAACGCGCTCGGCGCGCGGCGCAAGTTCAACCAGCTCCACGCGAGGATCGCTGTGTCGCAGGCCGCGGCGTGGACGGGGCGCCGCTGGTACGGCGGCACCTACCGTGTGATCCCGAACGGCGTCGACGTCGATGCCCCGCCGACTGGGCCCAAGCCGGTTTCGGACGAGCTTCGGGTGCTCTTCATCGGCCGTCCCGAGGAGCGCAAAGGGTTGCCGGTCCTGCTCCAGGCGTTCGAGGGCCTGGTCGAGCACGTCCCCGCCCGGCTCACGGTCATCGGCGCCACTCACGACGACGTCAAGGGCTATCTGAGCGACCCCGCGGCCGAGGAGAGCATCGACGCGCTCGGCACCATTGGAGGGTCCGAGCTATGGCGCCGGCTACACGACGCGGACGTGCTCTGCGCTCCGTCGCTCGCCGGCGAGAGCTTCGGCATGGTCCTCACCGAGGCCTTCGCGGCCGGGACGCCGGTGATCGCCTCCGAGATCGCGGGCTACGCCGACGTCGTTACGCCGGGCGTCGACGGCATCCTCGTGCCGCCGGCCGACCCGCAGCGCCTCGCCGAGGAGCTCCAGGGGCTCTACGTCGAGCCCGAGTCGCGCCTCCGCATGGGCAGGGCCGCACGGGAGAGCGCCCAGCGATACGCATGGCCAAACGTCGCCGCGGAGGTCGAGGAGGTCTACGAGCAGGCGCTGCGGGCGCCGGAGCCGGCGACCTCGACCGAGCGGATTGTCCGCGTCAGCGGGTTGGCGCCGATCGACGGCAGCCAGCCCTCGCCGCCGGAGCGCCTGCCGTCCCTCGACCCCGAGCCGGCCCGTGCGATGCAGCGCCAAGGCCTCGCGCGCAAGCTGGCGCTCGGCGTGGCCGGCGTCCTCGGCATCGGGCTCACCGCGCTGGCGGCCAACAAGATCGGGCTTCAGAACGTGGTCGCAAGCATCGTGCGCTCCGACCTCTCGCTGGTCTTCATGGCCCTCGGCCTGATGATGCTCGCGATGATGTTTCGAGCTGCCTCCTGGTACGCGATCGCCCGTGCGGCGCTGCCGTACAGTCCGCTTCGCCGCCGCGACGTCACCTCGGCGACGATGATCGGCGTCCTCATGTCGGCGACGTTACCGGCACGTCTTGGAGAGCCCGCGCGCGCAATGGTGCTCTCGCGGCGCACCGGGCGCATGCGCTCGACATTCCCGGTGCTGCTCGGCACGCTCGTGTCACAGACGGTCTTCAACATCGCGGCCCTCGTCCTGCTGGGTGTGATCATCGTCAGCTCCACGGATCTGTTCCACTCGTCGTCGACCAAGCTCTTCGCCTTCAGCCTCGTGCCGCTCGTGATTCTGATCGCGGTGCTCCTGGCTCCGGTGATCGTCCGGAGGCAGAACGGGAGCGGGCGCGTGGCACGAATCTCCGCGGCGATCCGCGCGGCGCTCCTTCGGGTCCGAACGGGCCTCAGCGTCTTCCGGAATCCGCGCCTCGGGTCATTCGCAGCCGGCGCGCAGCTCGCTGCCTGGGGCGTGCAGCTCCTGGCCTGCGCCGTGCTGTTCAAGGCGCTCGGGATGACCGGCGTGGGAATCGGCGCGGCCGCGGCGGTTCTCTTCGCCGTCAACGTCACCGCGGTCGTGCCGGCGACGCCGTCGAACATCGGCGTGTTCCAGCTCGCCGTGATCAGCGTGCTCACGACCGGGTTCGGCGTCGCCGCCGCCGACGCGCTCGCGTACGGCGTCATCCTCCAGGCGGTTGAGGTCGCCACGGCGGTGGTGCTCGGCCTTCCCGCCCTCGTACGCGAGGGACTCACCTGGTCCGACATGCGCCTGCGCGCCCTGAGCACGGCGCCCGTTCGGCTGTCCCCGCGTAAGGGCGGCGCCGGCGCGACCGAGACGAGCTAGCGGTCACTAACCTAGACCGCTAGACCGCCCGAGCCAGACCGCCCGAGACGACGAGGAGACTCGATGGCCCTTTCGAACATCGCCGGCTTTCCGCGCATCGGACCGAATCGCGAGCTGAAGTTCGCGACCGAGGGCTACTGGCGCGGCGACGTCTCGCGGGACGACCTACTGGCGACGGCGAAGCGGATTCGAGTCGACAACTGGAAGTTCATGCAGCAGGCCGGCGTGGACCTCATCCCGTCCAACGACTTCTCCCTCTACGACCACGTCCTCGACACGATCGCCCTCGTGGGGGCGGTTCCGGATCGCTACGAGCACTCGGGCGGGCCGGTGGGCATCGACACCTACTTCGCGATGGCCCGCGGCCGTCAGGAGGAGGGCATCGACGTCACCGCGATGGAGATGACGAAGTGGTTCGACACCAACTACCACTACCTCGTCCCCGAGCTCGCGCCCGACACCAAGTTCTCGCTGTCCTCGACGAAGCCGTTCGACGAGCACGCAGAGTCGATGGAGGAGCTCGGGA
>Ga0164307_10000762_pt1 | contig 14243 bp, 14 predicted proteins | sample Whisoiple_243_MG_FD_110214 | JGI IMG/M metagenome (GOLD analysis project Ga0164307, IMG submission 110214) | Soil microbial communities amended with fresh organic matter from upstate New York, USA - Whitman soil sample_243_MG | ecosystem: Environmental > Terrestrial > Soil > Unclassified >...
GAGACGCAAGGCCGCAGGCGAGATCGGCTGGGACATCTCGGTCGCCTCCACCATCGTCCGCACGCATCAGCACGCGGCTCGCGCCCGCACCGACCCGCCTCTGGCACCGGGGGGTCGAAAGAGGCCGCAGGGATGGAACACCAGGACGCGACGCCGTGGCAGAGTCCCGTCGGCCGCCTGGTGGAGGTGGTGCTGGAAACGAGGGCCTGGGCCGCTCGCGCGGCGGGTCACCAGCAAGCTCCACCTGGGCGCGGACGGCCGCTGCCGGCCTCTGTCCCCGACCGTCACACCAGGTCAGCGGTCAGACTGTACCCAGTTCCAGCCGGTCCTGGAGAAGATTCGGGTGCTCAGGTCTGGCCTGGGCAGGCCGCGCAAGTAGCCCTACGGCCTTGCGGCCGACAGGGCTTACAGCGGCGGCCCCATCCGCGAGTACCTACGGCGGCGGGGAGTCTGCCATCCCATCAACCCCGTCGGGCGGGCGATCCAGCTCCTGGAGCAGTCCCGGGCGGTCGCCACTCGCTACGACAAGCGCGGCTATGTCTTCCTCCACACCGCAACCGCCGCGGCTGTCGCGATCTGGCTTCGGACGTGAGCTCCTACGCGACCCAGCAGTAGACACTCTGGTTCTGGCGCCGGGCGCTGGTGACCAAGGCAGCCAGGTCACCCACGATCACGTCGGCGATCTCCGTGTCGATAACCTCGCCGTCCTCCGCACGCAGCTGAGTCCACGAGGCGGCGACGTCGCTCAACCTGGAGTGCGTGGCTTCCGCGAGTGCAGAGGAAAGGCGAGGCGAGATCGCGAAGACGACGCATCCCTCGTCGTCCAGACCGGCGATGATGCGAGGCTCACCAGCCTCGACGAGGTCCTCGAAGCTGCCGTCGGCAAGAAGGCACTCCCACTCGACCACGGCCTCTTCGGGATCGAAGTTGCCGAAGGAGAGCGACTCGAATGCCCGTCCCGGCCCGGTCTGGAGGGCCAGACTCGCTGACGTGTCGTCCGGCGCGACGAAGAACCTCACGATGATGCTCACCCGGACATCATGCCCGACAGCCCACTACCATGATCGGCCGGACAAGTCCTAGGACTTGTCCGGCCGATCATGTGACTGCGCCGCCCCTGGGTCGTTGATGCGGGTATGGGGCGGAGCGATCTGAGTGATGCCGAGTGGGAACGGCTGCGGCCGTTCCTGCCGGTCAGCAACAGGCATTGTGGCCGGTGGCGTGACCACCAGCAGGTGATCGACGGGATTCTGCACCGGGTGCGGACCGGGGTGCAGTGGCGTTACCTGCCCGAGCGGTCCGGGCCGTGGAAGACCGTCTACGAACGCCATCGACTGTGGTCTGCGGACGGGACGTGGGAGCGTCTGCTCCAGCAGGTCCAGGCCGCGGCCGACGCGGCAGGTGAGATCGACTGGGACATCTCGGTCGACTCCACCATCGTCCGTGCGCATCAGCATCCGGCCGGCGCCCGCACCGACCCACCGCCGGCGCCCGGCTCAAAGGGGGCCCAAAGGGCAGAACACCAGGACGAGACACCTTGGCAGAGCCTGCACGCCCGCCTGGTGGAGGTGGTGCGGGAGGTGAGGGCCTGGGCCGCTCGCGCGGCGGGTTCAGCAGCAAGCTCCACCTGAGTGCGGACGGCCGCTGCCGTCCGCTGTCTCTGGTCGTCACTCCAGGTCAGCGGGCGGACTGCACCTAGTTCAAGCCGGTCCTAGAGAAGATCCGGGTGCCCAGACCGGGCCTGGGACGACCACGCAAGAAGCCCGACAGCCTCGCGGCCGACAGGGCCTACAGCAATGGCCCCGTCCGCGAGTACCTGCGACGGCGGGGCATCCGCCACACGATTCCGGAGAAGAGTGACAGCCAGGCCGCCCGCTTGCGCAAGGGCTCACGTGGCGGACGGCCACCCGGTTTCGCCGAGGACCGCTACAAGAAGCGCAACACCGTCGAGCGGGCGATCAACCGCCTGAAGCAGTTCCGGGCGGTCGCCACTCGCTACGACAAGCGCGGCTACGTCTTCCTCGGCACCGCCATAGCGGCAGCCCTTGCTATCTGGCTCCGAACGTAATCAGTCGGACAAATTCCTAGTGGTGGTCGAGCCAGCGGCGTGCCGCCACGCTCAGCGGCAGGTCGTTCGGATCGCCCATGTCATCCATGGAGCCGTCCGTCAGCCCCTCCGCCCAGTGGCGGAGGACATGCGAACGGTGCGGCGCCTTCAGCACCGAGGTGCTGATCGCGTACTCCCACGTCGTGGCGAAGCACAGCACGTTCCCGTCGAGCGACAGCATGCTGAACTCGGGCCGGTAGGGGGCGCTGCCGAGCAGCCCGTCAGCGCCCTTGCTCATGATGTCCCACTCGCTCTGCAGCTCGACGCAGTGCCATCGCGAGAGGCGGTCCCGGCCGGGGCTGAGGGCGATCAGGAACCTGCGGTCGGTCTCGGAGAAAAGTCCTCCTTCGACCGCCAGCCGGTACCAGTCGGCGTTCGCCTTCTGCTGGAGGAGCGGATCGAGGAAGTCCCTCAAGACCTCGACGCGCCCGCCCTCGAACGGGACGCTCGGCGCCTGTCCGATGACGGTGGGCGGAACGAGCCTGTCGGGCGCGGTCCACTCCTCTACGATGCGCAGCCCCGCCGCGGTGAGAGACTTCATAAACCCCATCATGCAGTCCCCGCTGATCAGCAGGCGGGGCAGGGCAGTGCTTGAGTTCGCGCCTGGGCCGTAGCCGCCCGTTACGGCAGACGCGGCTATGTGTTCCTCGGTACCACCATCGCAGCGATTGGGGTCATCCCGCTCCGGACATGATCGGCCGGACAAGTCCTAGTTGTTCAGCTGCGCCGTACGGAATCCGCGAGCACGGGGACACGTCCCATCGGGAGGGGGGGCGATCAGCTGGGGCATCGCCTTCTGAAAGAACATGTCCGTAGCCCTGTGCCGGCTCGGTACAGGGTTCGTTGCCGAACTCCTTCGCCACGGTCTCGGCGACACGCTCTTCCACAACGGCTCCCTCGGTCTCTCCGCCACCTCGATGGCCGGCGTGGGCAAGGGATTCAACCGGGAGCCCGGGGGCACCCTCAACTCCATGACCACCGGGGGGACGTCCTACTACTACCTGACCGACGCGCTCGGCTCGGTCGTCGCTCATACCGATGAGTCCGGCACGAAGGTCAGCAGTTGCGGCTACAGCCCTCGCGGTGTCCAGCGCGGGACCACTTCGGAACAGGTGACCCAGCCGTACAGGTTCGCAGGCGGCTACCAGGACCCCCCGCGGGCCTCTACCACTTCGCCGCCCGCTACTACGACCCCAACATCGGCCGCTTCACCAGCCCCGACCCGTCCGGCCAGGAGGAGAACCCCTACCTCTACGCCGAAGGCGACCCCGTCATCCGCATCGACCCACAGCGCACGCTCAGCCTCGGCGGCATCGGGAACTCGCTCGGCATCGGCACGATCCTCCAGAAGGCTTCACCGGGGGGCACCGGGGCGGCCGAGACAGCCACAGCTGCCATGATCGCCGACGTCGGCATCACCGCACTGTGCGCAGCAGGCGCGGCTGGCAACCCTGGTGCTCGCAGCTGTCAGCCAGAAGAAGGGGCAGGGATGATGAGCGTGCTCGCCGCGCCTCCTCTCTTGCAGGACGGCCAGTCGGCAGTGATCTTCACGGTCGCCTTCATCGTGATCGTGGCTCTGCTGCTCGTCTTCTGGCGTTTCAAGGGACGTTAGACGGTCCCTGTCCACGGACTAGCACGCCTTGAGCTGTTGCTGCGGACCCAGAGGGCCGCCAATGCTGTCGCCGTCGTTACCCTTGACGACCGGTCTGGCCAGGATCAGCACGCCTGCGGCGACGGCCGCGCAGTAGAGCGCGTAGTTCCCAAAGCGGATCGCCACCCCGTGCATGAACAGGACGAGCGCGACCACCTCCAGTGCGCGCTCGACCAGGAACAGCCTCAGCCCGTGTTCGCTTGCCGGGATCAGCAACAGCAAGGCGGCAGTAACGGCGCCGATGAGCGCGCCGACGACGCGTTGCGCCGCGGTCAGAGTGCTCTGTTCGAGGTTTGGTTTCATCGCGACCATGACCGCGATCGGCATCCAGTAGCCGTGGGAGAGGTCCAGACCGAAGGCGAGCGCTATGGTTCCGGCGGTGACCAGGGCGCGCATGAGTGCGAACATGACCAGGGGCCGGGTGAGCGGCTTTCGTGCGGTGTCGCCGGGGAGTTCCGTGATCGGTCGGGGTCGGTCACCGCGTCCGCGGACGAGGCGGGCGGTGAACGTCGCCGACAGCCACAGGGCCGCTCCGCCCACCCAGGCGAGGACCTGGGCCCAGGTGTAGCTGGTGATGCGGGAGTGATGGTGGAAACTGGACGCGAGCCCGAGGGTAACGAGGAACCAGACGTTCAGCAGCATGGCATTCACGAACCTGCGCACGCCGAACGCGGCCGCCAGTCCAGCCACCAGCGTGATCGCGAAGGCCGCGAGGACCCGCCAGCCCCAGGCATAACCGCCGATGCCGAATCCCAGCGCGGTGACCCCGGCGCCGATCAAGGTGAACACCGCGATGTGCGAGGCACGGTTCGCTAAACTTCCGCCCGGGTCGTCCAGCCAGGCGAAGAACAGGCCGAACAGCGCGCTGAGCAGGTACTGCTCGTGCCCGATGGCCCGGAAGACCACCAGCGGCACCAACGCGATGTCCAGGAACAGCACGGCACGCGGCCAGTTGAGACCGGTCGGGTCGAACCGCGAGATCCTCGACAGCCAGCTCCTGGCTGTGGGCTTGTCCACCGGCTGTCCTACGCGTCCGCTCGCACCGGCCATGACCGCCCTCGCTCGCCTCGTCCGCCCGGGTATGCGGCTGCGGCCGCAGTCTGTGACTCCAGCCGCAGCCGACACGACGCGACCCGCAGATCTTCCCGTACCGCGCCGTCTCGTCCAGCCGTACGGCGCAGCCCGCCCCTTCAGGTCACCGCGGCCCCGGTCCTCCCGGCCGGCCGATGCGCGGCCACGCGGATCGGGATGGCGCTCACCCGGGCTTCCCTCGGTACAAGGGGCTGCTTCCTGTGGACGCGACCTATCCGAAGGCCAACCGCTGCACGAGACATGGGGCTGTCGGAAGCCGGGCGAACGGCACGCGTACGCCGACTCGTCGGTGTACGCGGTGAAGGCGGATAAAGCTTCGTCGCTGACGGTGTGTCGCCTTGCCGCAGGGGCGTCCCGTAACCGCAGCCGTGGACAGGGGCCGCCGGCGGGTGGGGCGGCAGCGTGCGGGCCACCGCGCCTGGATACATGCTTCCCGCTGGGAGCGCGGCGGCGCATACGTCTGCACCCGTTCGTGCCGTGATCAGGCCAGGCCGCCGTTCCCCTTCTCACTCCCTCACTACGCCGACGCTACTCCCTCTCGCGAACCAGCTGAGTCGTAGCTTCCTGGCGGGCAGGAGTTCGCATCTGCGCCTGGGCGATCAGGGTGTCGGGGTCCGGATGCGCCTGCAGCGCGCACAGCACCAGCGACCACCATCGTTCCAGCCGATCGGACCAGTGACGTCCGCCGGGCACGTCATCACCCAGCGCACATACTCCGAAGAACGCGCAAACCAGGGTCGCGGCGGTCTCTGACGGTTGAATTCCATCGGCGAGTTCGTCTCGGATCCTGGCTTCGGCGAGAAGCCGTGTGACCGCCGGTACCCAGGCATCGAACGGTGTGGGGACAGCGGCGTCGATGCTGCGGCGTTCTGCCCACAGCCGAGCTCCGGCGCGCGCCACCGTGTCCTCACTGAGGGCTTGCGCGACGCTGAAGCTGAGCGCCACCAGCTTTTCCAGTGGGGGCACTCCGGGGGCCGCATACGGGGTGACGAGTTGAGGCCAGCTCGCGAACTGCTCCCGGACGACGGCGAGTGCGAGATTCTCTTTGCTGGAGTAGTGAAAGTAGATAGCGCCGCTAGTTTTTCCTGAATGAACGCTTATATCGGTAACACTTGTCCCGGCGTACCCCTGTTCGAGAAAAAGGTATGCCGCGGATTCCAGCAGGGCTCTGCGGGTGGCGCGCGCCCTCTCCTGCATGTGTTTCCCCTTCGATCTCGTGTTCCGTGGCTGCGCGCGGCTCGATGACGCTCGTCGTCGCAGGATCAGCCGCAGCACATGGCGATTTTATTATTCTTCGACGGTGTGCTTGATCTGGCGGGATGACGAAATCTGACAGTTCTGTGAGCGGAAACGTCGCTGAAGGGCGATGGTGCTGCGAACTGGACCGCGTCCTGATCGGGGCGATCGCGCAGGTCACCGAGGGCCTGTGTAGGGAGTTCGTCGCCTCCCGTGGCGTCCTGCGGCTGGATTCTTCCGGCGGGGCGCCCTGCGGCGGCGTTCCGTTTTTTGCACTCGAATCAGTGATTGCAGAATTTGGAAACGGCAAACTAACGTAACGGTCACGATGTTTTGGTTCGGGGTAGTTACTGCCGCGTCGAGCATGCGTTGCCGATGCGGTGGGACGGTGTTCCATCGCCGATTACGGCAGGTGGATCCTGTGGAGCCGAACCTTTGCCGCACTCGCGAATCGAACAGATGGCGCGACTGCCGAGAGAACGGCGGATAAATGACAGCACATCGCATCCTCGCCTGGTCCCCGTCCGCTATCGTGTTCGACTGCGATGGAACGCTGTTGGACACGGAGCAGCACTGGCAGGAGGCCCGCAACATCACTTTTCGGTCATTCGGCCTCAAGCCGCCCGCCGGGTTCGCTGAGCGCGCCAAGGGCGTCCACTACGTCGAGTGCGGAGCCCTCATGGCCCGTGAGACCGGAAAGCCCGACCTCACCGAGGAACTGACGGACGCGCTCCTCGAACACTTCACAGCACTCGTCGACGAGGACCCGGTGACCATGCCTGGAGCCGCAGCACTGGTCAGGCAGGTGGCACGTCACCGCCCCTTGGCCGTCGCGAGCAACTGCCCGAGGAGCATGGTCGAGACATGTCTCGACCGTGCCGGTCTGCTCTCCTACTTCAGCCACGTGGTGGTCGCAGGCGAGAACACCCGGCCGAAACCCGAGCCGGACGTCTATCGAACCGCTGCCAGACTGTGCGGCGTTCCGCCACAGGAGGCCCTCGCGGTCGAGGACTCGCTCACGGGCATGGAATCGGCCCGTAGCGCGGGGCTCCGAGTACTGGCAATCGGACCCCGCCCGAACGGCATCGAGGCTGAGCAAGCTGATCTGTGGGTGGACAGCCTTGCAGACCCGGCACTGTCCGCATGGGCGCAGAGTCAATTCGACGCTTGAGATCATGGCCCCTGCGTGGGTCGGGCGTCGGGGGCGGCCGTGGAGAGAACGTTTCGTTGGACTGTCCCGGACGGACAGTGGGAGACCGTCGCTCGCCAACCCCGCCGTCGAAGGTGCGGCCGCGGGGGTGGCGGGGTCCCCGGGACCCGCTTGACGGCAGTTCACGCCCCAGAACGTCGACGAGCTGCGGCGTCTCGTCGAAGAGGATCTGAGGCTGCACCGGGCGAAGTTGTCCGGCGGTCACCAGGCCGCGTACGACGAGATCAGCCGCGGCCTCGACCTTCCCTCGAAGGTCACCATCACGGCCGGATCGGCATCGGTACGCCGCTCGGTCGCTCACCAGATCCAGCGCGATCATCTCAGGGGGCGCGTTGAGCCCTTCTCATGAGCGAAGACGCGCAGTTGGAGCCGAGGATTCGTCACGAGTCTCCACCGAGCATTCAGGGATACGGTTCAGGTCCATGACGCCGAGCGCGCACACCGTGTCCGGTGACTGCGACCCGACGATGCACGGACTGCGCGTCGTGACGTGTGACGTGGTCCGGCATGCGGAGGACACCCTGCCGCTTGTCGAGCGGCAGGGGGTCCGGGGTCAGTGAGCGGAGCTGCGTGAGCTGGGACGGACCAGGCCTACGACCGCGGTGATCACGAGCGCCACGGCGGCAAGGCCGGAGAGCAGGGGAAGCACGGCCATTTCCTTCGTCAGCTGATTCGCCGCACTGAGGGCGAGCAGGACTCCGCCCACCAGGTAGAGGGCACTGATGCCACGGCTCGACGGGATCATCTGCCATGTGCGTGCACGCATGTCATCCTCCAACTGGACTGTTCTGCAACGCGGTTCACCTGCCCGAAGATCCAGAAGTCATTCCCGCCGCACACCGCTCCTCGTTACGCCGGACCGGAGGCAACCGTTACCTGGTGATCTGCCTCGACGCAGGACTGGGCCACTGACATCGCGCTGCCGCCCGACCGCGACGAGCTGATCGCCCATGGACCGCTCGTGTCCGACGACGGCGGCCGCCGGCTGGGAGTTGTCATTCGCTTGAGCTTGAGCTTGAGCTTGAGCTTGAGCTTGAGTTCGAGTCCGAGTGGGGTGCGAGGGCCTGGGGCGTGGCGGCCCAGGTGGAGAGCAGGCGTAGGCCCTCTTCGGAGGGCGAGCCGGGTTCGGCTGCGTAGACGGTGAGGGTGAGGCCGGGTTCGGCGGCCATTTCGAGGCCCTCGTAGGCGAGGGTGAGGTCGCCGACGGTGTGGTGGTGGAAGCGTTTGGTGCCGGTGCCGTGGTGGCGGACGTTGTGGGCGCCCCAGCGGGTGCGGAAGTCGTCGCTGCGGGTGGACAGCTCGCCGACGAGGTCGTGGAGGTCCTTGTCGTGGGGGTTGCGGCCGGCCTCGGTGCGCAGGATGGCAACGGCCATGTCGGCGGCCAGGTCCCAGTCGGGGTAGAAGCGGCGCGAGGCGGGGTCGAGGAACTGGAAGCGGGCCAGGTTGGCCTGGTTGCCGGCCGAGGCGTAGACGTCGTCGTAGAAGGCGAGGGCGAGCTGGTTGGTGGCGAGGAGGTCCATGCGGCCGTTGCGGACGAAGGCCGGTCCGGCGGTGAAGGCGTCCAGCACCCATTGCAGGCTCCGGTGAGCGGCCCAGCCCCGGGTGGTGCGGCGGCGCGGCCGGGTGAGGGCGTCGGAGCCCTCGGCTGCGTGCGCCAGGTTGATGAGGTGGGCGCGTTCGGCGTCGTCGAGCTGGAGGGCGCGGGCGACGGCTTCGAGAACGGCGGGGGAGGCTCCGGCGAGGTTTCCGCGCTCCAGCCTGGCGTAGTACTCCACGCTCACATCGGCGAGCGCGGCTACCTCGCTGCGGCGCAGGCCGGGTACCCGCCGGCGGCTGCCTGCAGGCAGTCCCGCCTGCTCGGGGCTGATCTTCGCGCGCCGCGAGGTCAGGAACTCGCGGACCTCTTTCCGGTTGTCCACGCATCCGACGGTACGTCCTGCCCGCGTCCATAGGGATGTACTGGCAGTACACCTCTTGATGGTGTCTCGCTACCGGCGCGAGGACCGGGTTACCTGGGTGACGTGGTGCTTTGCGCCCGTCCCGACGGGACGGCCGTGCACCCCACCCTGCATACGGCGACGGTCCCGGTCATCCGGCGGCCGCCGCCCCGGCACCGAAGGAAGTCCTGCACATGCGCGGCGCAGTGATCCACGCTCCCGGCGACGTCCGCTTCGAGACCGTCGACGATCCCCATGTCCTTCACCCGACCGACGCGGTCATCCGGACGGCCGTCACCTGTGTGTGCGGCTCGGACCTGTGGCCCTACCGCGGCGCGGAGCCGATCGGCGATCCGCATCCCATGGGCCACGAGTACGTCGGCTTCGTGGAGGAGGTCGGCTCCGCCGTCACCTCGCTGCGGCCGGGCCAGTTCGTCGTCGGCTCCTTCGCGACCTCGGACAACACCTGCGTGAACTGCCGGAACGGCTTTCAGTCGAACTGTCTGCACCGTGAGTTCATGTCGACCTGCCAGGCCGAATACGTACGCATCCCCAACGCCCAGGGCACTTTGGTCGCCACCGACGAGGTGCCGGACGAAGGGCTGTGGTCGGGTCTGCTGGCCGTGTCCGACGTCATGGGCACCGGCTGGTGGGCCGCCGACGCCGCCGAGGTGAGGCCCGGCTCGACCGCCGTGGTCGTCGGCGACGGCGCGGTCGGCCTGTGCGGGGTGATCGCCGCGAAGGAGATGGGCGCGGAGCGGATCATCGCCATGTCCCGGCACGAGAGCCGCCAGAAGCTGGCGCGCGAGTTCGGCGCCACCGACATCGTCACCGAGCGCGGCGAGGAGGGCGTCGAGCGGATCAGGGAACTGACCGGCGGGATCGGCGCGGACAGCGTCCTGGAGTGCGTCGGCACCGCTCAGGCCATGAGCCAGGCCCTGCACGCGGCCCGGCCCGGCGGCAACGTCGGCTTCGTCGGCGTCCCCCACGAGGTCGCGATCGACGGGCAGGAGCTGTTCTTCTCCCACGTCGGCCTGCGCGGCGGCCCCGCACCCGTGCGCCGCTACCTCCCCGACCTCATCGACCGCGTCCTCACGGCCCGGATCGACCCGGGCAAGGTCTTCGACCTGACTCTGCCCCTGGAGCAGGTCGCCGAGGGCTACAAGGCGATGGACGAGCGCCGCGCCGTCAAGACCCTCCTCAAGCCCTGAACCCCTCCACCGAACAAGGAGCAACCGTGCAGATCACCCGCAGCTCGATCGACACCGTCAAGGGCCCGTCCGACTGGTTCACGGGCGACGTCTACATCGATCCCGTCGCCGCCGCTCCCGCCCCGTCCCGGGTCACCGCGTCCCTGGTGCACTTCATGCCCGGTGCCCGCACCCACTGGCACCGGCACCCCCTGGGGCAGACCGTTTTCGTCACCGAAGGGGTCGGCCTGTGCCAGCGCCGGGGCGGGCCGGTGGAGGTCATCCGGCCCGGCGACCGCGTCCTGTTCGAGGCCGACGAGGAGCACTGGCACGGCGCCGCCCCGACCCGGCTGATGGTCCACGTGGCCATCAACGAGGGCGACCACGACCACGACGTCGTGCACTGGCTGGACCCCGTCACCGACGAGGAGTACCGCGCCACCCCGGCCACCGCCTGAATAAGGAGGAACGCCTTGACCACCTTCGCCCTCATCGGCGCCGGCCAGGCTCGGCGCCCGGCCGCCGACCGAGCCGCGCGCCGGACGTGCCCCGTCTCGCGCATGCGTCAGACGGGGAGTACGAGGAGGAAGGCGGTGCGCCCGGGGTCGCTCGTGACGGAGACGGTTCCGCCGTGCGCGGTGACGACGGCCTTGACGATCGCAAGGCCGAGTCCGGTGCTGCCGGTGTTCCGGGACCGCGCGTGATCGGCGCGCACGAAGCGGCCGAAGATTTCGTCCTGCAGTTCGTCGGGGATACCCGGCCCGTTGTCACTCACCTCCAGGGTGACCTGGGTGCGTGCGGACGTGAGGGTGACGGTCACGTCGGTGCCGGGCGGTGTGTGGGTGCGGGCGTTGGCGAGCAGGTTGCCGACGGCCTGCTGAAGTCGGTGGGCGTCCCCCCTCACGGTGACCGGTTCCTCGGGCAGGTCCAGAAACCAGTGGTGCTGCGGGCCCGCGGCACGTGCGTCGTCCGTCGCGTCCAGAACCAGCAGGGTCAGGTCGACCGATTCGTGTTCGAGGGGGCGTCCGGCGTCCAGGCGTGCGAGAAGGAGCAGATCGTCGACGAGACGTGTCATGCGCCGTGATTCCACGTCGATGCGTTCAAGGGCGTGCCGGACCTCGTCGGGGACGGGGCCGGGCCGGCGCAGGGCGAGCTCGCAGTGGCCGCGGATATTGGCCACCGGGGTGCGCAGTTCATGGCTGGCGTCGGCGGCGAAGTGCCGCAGCCGCTCCTCGCCGGCCTGTCGTCGGACGAGGGCGTCCTCCACATGCCCCAGCATGTGGTTGACAGCCTGGCCGACTTGGCCGACCTCGGTGCGCGGATCCGTGTGGGGAAGGGGCCCGGGCATGGCGATCTCGCCGCTGGCGAGCGGCAGGTCGGCGACCTCTGCGGCCTGGGCGGTGACCAGCCTGAGAGGACGTAGGGAGACGCGTACCCACAGGGCCCCGGCGAGACCGGTGACCACCAGCGCCGCGCCGAACAGCGCGGCCTCCACGGCCAGGAGACGGTGCACCGTCTCCTCCACCGGGTGCAGAGGCAGGCCTGTGATCAGAATGTCCTGGTCGTCGCCCCTGACCGCCATGACGCGGTACCGGCCCGGAGCCGTGGAGAGGTGGATGCTGTGACCGTCTCCGTCCACGGGGATCCGCGCCAGCGTGCGGCGATCCCCGGCACTGAGCGAGAGGGGCCGGTCGGTGGTGTCGTCGACGACGGAGGCCTCGGTGACGACGCCGTCGAGAAGCCGGGCGCCGAACGTGCCCTCGGCCTGCCCGCGCGTGTCGGAACGATTGTCCGCGTCGGGCTCCGCCTCGTGCTCGAGGCTTGCGGCGAACCGGCCGCCGGACACCGCGAGCTGCTCGTCCACGCGGCCGATGAGGAATCCGCGCAGAGCGAGCGCGGTGGTGATGCCGACCGCGAGACAGGCGACGGCGAGGAGCGTCACCAGCCCGGCGGTGAGCTGGCCTCGCAGCGTACGCGGAGCCGGGCGCCTCACGGGGACTCGGGCTTCAGGACGTATCCGACACCTCGTACGGTGTGAATCATCGGAGCCCGTCCTGCATCGATCTTCTTCCGCAGGTAGCTGATGTAGAGCTCGACGATGTGCGCGCGACCACCGAAGTCATAGGCCCAGACCCGGTCGAGAATCTGTTGTTTCGACAGCACCCGGCGCGGATTGCGCATCAGGTATCGCAGCAGTTCGAACTCGGTCCGGGAAAGATCGACGATGACATCACCTCGTCGCACCTCCCTGGCCTCCTCATCCATCGTGAGGTCCCCGACGGTGAGCTGGTCCGCGCCCGGCACGGCGGCCATGCCCGCCCTGCGGAGCAGGCCGCGCAGCCGGGCCAGTACCTCCTCCAGGCTGTAGGGCTTGGTGACGTAGTCGTCGCCGCCTGCGGTGATACCCGCGATGCGGTCCTCCACGGCGTCGCGGGCGGTCAGGAACAGTACGCACACCTGCGGTGCCTCGCGCCGCAAGCCGTGCATGACCTGCAGGCCGTCCAGGTCGGGCAGCATCCAGTCCAGGACCACTGCGTCAGGGCGAAAGGTACGGGCGGTGGCCAGTGCGGTCGTCCCGTCGGCTGCCGTACGGACCTGCCAGCCCTCACCCGTCAGCACGTTCGCCAGGACATCGGTCACGTCGGGCTCGTCATCCACGACGAGCACCCGTACGGGTGCTCCGTCAGGGCGGTGCAGAGGCGGTGTCGTGCGCGGATCGTCCATGGTCCTTTCAGCATCGCCGGTCGTCAGCCGGAGAGAGAGGAACCGGGCCTATGCGTTTTCTCTGAATCGCCATCTGAGAGGCCGGACCGGCAGGTTTCAGAGGGTTCTCAAAGCTCGCGCTGTGAGCATGGACGCCCGTCACTGGAAGCCTGTCCTGGCTGGAGAAGATCTATGACCAGCACGTTCACCACCACGGATGCGAGCCGTGGCATACGTCATCGACGCCCGCGGCGCAGCGTCGCGCCCGTCCTCGTACCGGCGGTGATCTGGGCGGGCGTCGCGGGCGTGCTGGCCCTCTGGTGGAGTGACACGTCCTCGGTGGTGGGACCGGCGGGATGGATCACCGGCGCCGGACGTATCACCGGACTCCTGGCCGGATACGGCTGCGCGATCCTGCTGCTCCTCATGGCCCGTCTCCCTCTGCTGGACCACACCGTGGGAACCGACCGGCTCGCCCGATGGCACGCCTGGGGCGGCCGCTGCACCATCTCACTCGTCCTGGCACACACCCTGCTGATCATCTGGGGCTACTCACTGACGTCACACACGAACGTGGTCGGTCAGACGTCCACGCTGGTGCTGCACTACCCCGACATGCTCAAGGGCACGATCGGCTTCCTCCTGTTCCTGGCCACAGGAGTCCTCTCGGCCCGTGCCGCACGCCGCAGGATGTCCTACGAGACCTGGCACTACCTGCACTTCGCCACCTACCTGGCCGTCTTCCTCGCCTTCGGCCACCAGCTCTCCGACGGAGCCGACTTCGTGGGGAACCGCCCGGCCCGGATCGCCTGGTACACGCTGTACGTCGGCGTCGCCGCCCTGGTGGCCTGGTACCGCTTCGTCCTGCCCGTCCGGCGCGGGATGCGCCACCGTCTGCGTGTGGCCGCGGTCCACCCCGAAGCGCCGGGGGTGGTGTCCGTTCACCTCACCGGTGAACACCTCGACGAGCTGGGCGGCGTACCGGGCCAGTTCCTGCGCTGGCGATTCCTGACCCGCGAGCTGTGGTGGACGGCCAATCCCTACTCCCTCTCCGCACCCGCCCACCCCCGTCACCTGCGCATCACCGTGAAGAGCGCCGGTGGCCACAGTTCCGCGC
>Ga0164307_10000763_pt1 | contig 14241 bp, 14 predicted proteins | sample Whisoiple_243_MG_FD_110214 | JGI IMG/M metagenome (GOLD analysis project Ga0164307, IMG submission 110214) | Soil microbial communities amended with fresh organic matter from upstate New York, USA - Whitman soil sample_243_MG | ecosystem: Environmental > Terrestrial > Soil > Unclassified >...
CCGGGAACGGAAGGTCTCCCGTCAGCGCTTCGTAAAGCACACAGGTCAGCGAGTAGATGTCCGATGCAGGCGAACTCGGTGCGTCATTGAATCGCTCCGGTGCCATGTAGGCGAAAGAGCCGATTTGCGTGCCTGCCAACGTGAGCCTGGTATCGCCCCGGGTTTCGGCAATTCCGAAGTCGACCAAGTAGGCGAAATCGGCCGGTGTCACGATGATGTTCTGCGGCTTGATATCTCGGTGGACCAAACCTTCATCATGAGCGGCGTCGAGAGCCTCAGCAATTTGTTGGATGATCGAAGCGGCCCTACCCGGCTCCAGTGGCCCTGATCGGATCAGGTCGTGCAGCGTTTGGCCTTGAACCAGTCGCATGTCGATATAGAGGTTGCCGTCGATTTCACCCCAGTCGTGGATCGGCACCACGTGTGGCTCCTGCAGGATCGCCGCGGCGTGAGATTCTCGGAGGAAGCGAGCTCGATACCGCTCGTCCTGCGCGTACTGATCCGGGAGAATCTTGAGGGCGACGTTCCTGCCCTTGTCGGTGTCGTAGGCCTCGTAGACCTCGCCCATTCCGCCTTTGCCGAGCAGAGCTCTCAGCTCGTATTTGCCGAAGCTGTCGCCCACCCGCGTTTCGATTGCACTCACTTTGCCAATCCCTTTTATAGAACCTGAGGAGACTTGGTTCTGCGCGGTTGCTGCGCTCCGAACAGCACAGGAAACCGCGGCCCCACCGATTTGCGAGCTTACAGGAACGTGCAGCGGTAACCCAAGCGAAAACCCAGCTAATATAGTTTGCTGAAGGCCCCGCCTAGCTGGGGTAGATGATCGACTGGTACTCGATGTAGGGGTCGACGCCCTCGGGGCCGCACTCGCGTCCGATGCCCGATTTCTTGAAGCCGCCGAACGGCGCCTTGAAGTCGAGGAGCAGGCCGGAGTTCACCGGCACGGTGCCCGTGCGCAGCCGCGCCGCGACCTGGGCGCCGTGGTCGACATCGGCGGTCCACACCGAACCCGACAGGCCGTAGTCCGAATCGTTGGCGATGCGAACAGCGTCGTCTTCGGTCTCGTACGGAATGACCGACAGCACCGGGCCGAAGATCTCTTCGCGCGCGATCCGCATCGCGTTGTCGACGTCGTAGAAGAGCGTCGGCTCGATGAACCAGCCCTTGTCCAGATGCGCCGGCCTACCGCCGCCGACCGCAACCTTGGCGCCCTGCTCCCTACCCGACTCCAGCATGCCGATGATCTTGTCCCGTTGCCGTTCTGCCACAACGGGACCGACCGCGGTGGCGGGATCGTTGGGGTCGCCGACGGCCATCGCACCCACGCCGGCGGCCAGTGCGTCGACCATCTCCTGATAGCGCGATTGCGGCGCGAGGATGCGGGTCTGCGCGGCGCAGGCCTGCCCGTTGTTCATCATTCCCGACATGATGATGTTCTGCAGGTGCGCATCGAGGTCGACATCGTCGAGGAGGATCGCCGCGGACTTGCCTCCGAGTTCGAGCGTCACGCGTTTGATCTGCGCGCCGCACAGCTCGCCGATGCGGGCGCCCGTCGCCGTCGAACCGGTGAAACTGACCTTGTCAACGCCGGGATGGGTGACGATGTGCTCGCTGGCTTCGCGCGACGCCGTGACGATGTTGCTCACGCCAGGCGGAATCCCGGCCTCGAGGACCGCCTCGGCGAGCAGGTACGGGTCGAGCGCCGTCTCGGGCGCCGGCTTGAGCACCATCGTCGACCCCGACGCGAGGCACGGCCCGAGCTTCATCGCCATGATGTACAGCGGCACGTTCCACGGAATGATCCCCGCCGCGACGCCGACGGGTGCCCGGCGCACCACGACCTTCTGGCCCATGGCGCCGACACGCTCGTCAGTCCACGGATAGCTGCGGGCGATGTCGGCGTAGATGTCGAGAACCATCGTGGCCGCGAACACCTGCATACCCAACGACTGCGACGCGGGGGACCCGTTCTCGTTGGTGACGACGTCGGCGATCTGCGCACCGCGCTTCTGCAGTGCCTGCGACAGCGCGGCAATCGCATCTGCCCGTTCGTCCGGCGTCGAGTTGGGCCATGGGCCGTTGTCGAACGCATCGCGGGCCGCGGCGACGGCCCGGTCGATGTCGGCCGGTGATCCGTCCGGCGTGCGCGCGTATACCTCTTCGGTGATCGGAGAGATGACGTCGATGGTGCGGTCGGTGGCAGGTGCCACCCATTCGTTTCCGATGAACAGCCGGTCCCGCGTCTCCATGGCAGCACTCCGATCGCGTTTGGGTACGAGCGGAATCCTACGGCTGTAACGCATCCGGATCGGGAGCGATTGAACTGTTGGAACCGGATCGTCGCCCCGCCACAAGCGGCGCTTCGGCTACACAAGCACCGCGGCGCCTGCTGGCCCACTTCCAGTGTCGGGGGAGATGGCTGCATAGCAGCGGTGGCGGCCACCCGCCATCTCTGAGAGCAGAGGAGTCGATACCTAAATGCGTGCCCCCATCAAGAACTGCTTCCGTCGTAGCACCGTCGCTGTGCTGGCGTCGGGCGTCGTCATCTCCATGAGCGCACTCACCGGGGGAGTGGCGCCGGCGTTCGCCAAACCGGATCACAGCGATCCGGGCATTCCGATCATCCCGACGCCCGAGGTCATCGTTCCGGAGGCGCCCCAGGCCGCTCCCGAACAAGAAGCACCGCGTGCGCCGAAGGAACAGCCGGCCCCTCCGAAGGTCGAAGCGCCGCCCCAGCAGGTGGCGCCCGCTCCCGAGATCGCCGCGCCCGCCGCTCCTGCGCCGCAACCCCAAGCCCCCGCACCGCAGGTGCAGGCGCCGCCCGAGGTCCAGGCACCGCAACCCCAGCCCGTGGCACCCGCGCCGAAGAAGGAGGCGCCCAAGGCCGTCGAGGCGCCCAGGGTCGTAGAAGCGCCCAAAGCCGACTCGCCCAAGGTCGTGGAGGCACCCAAGGTCGTGGAGGCACCTAAGGCCGACCCGCCCAAGGCGGATGTGCCGACGGTCGACGCGCCGAAGGCCAACGCGCCCAGCGGCGACACGCCGAAAGCCGACGCCCCTGCGGTCGACGCACCGAAGGTGGACGCGCCCGCTGCGGCTCCCGCGGTGGATCCGCCTGCCGCGCCCGGCGACGCGCAGCAGGGTACGCAGGTTCCGAAGAACCTTGTACCCGGGCAGAAGCCAGACACCGGCGGCAGCGCCGCCGATCAAAAGCAGGCACCGGCAGCCGACGAGGCACAGAGCGGCCCGTCGACCGCATCTAAGGCCGCGCAGCGCATCGCGACGGCGGAGCCCGAGACGCTGACGGCCCCCGAGGCGGACGTCCAACTCGCCAAGAAGGCCGATCCGATCGAAGTCAAGCCGGAGCCGGCGTCCAAGCAAGACGTCGACTTGCTGGCCAGCGCGATCAACCTGCAGAGCAAGACGAAGCTCGGCCCGTTCGAGTCCGAATTCGGTACAGGGTCTGATTTCTCGATCGGAGGACGCGATCGCGACCTGGAACACGGCCGCGACTTCGAGAACAAGTACTGGGACAAGAAGGTTCGTCAGTGGGATCGGAACTGGATCGAATACGACCGGTTCTACCGGCCGATCATCTTCAATCCTTTCCGGGCTCCGGTGCGGATCGTCTACGCGCTCGCGAACGCCACGCGGATCCTGGTCATTCAGCCTCTCGAGAGGGTCGTCGTCGACGTGGCCGAGCTGGCCGCATACAGCTTCACGGCTGTCGTGCTTGGCGCGGCGAACGTGGTTTCCGACGTGGCGAACGTGGCGGCCGACGTGGTGAACGTCGCCGTCGGAACGTTCTTCGGTGGCGGTTATGTGCCGGCCGTCGGGGCACCGTTCGTGCCACCGCCTCCGCTGTTGCGCTACGACAACGTGCCGGTTCAGGTGCGCTACTCGGACGCGACATACCAGCCGTTCCGGGTCAACCAGATCGTCGACCTCGGCGACGACGTGCAGTACGGCGGACGCAAGGTGTTGCTCGACGGAGCCACGCCGGCATGGGGGCAATGGACCACATCGCCGACCGGTGAGCGCCAGTTCGAGGTCCATCGCACGCAGCAGTACCCCGGATTGGGCGAACCGCAGGAAGCGCCTCTTCCCGGCGACTATCGGCTGCAGTTGGCGTCTGACGAGTCTGCCGACGTCGATCGCTCGCAGATGTACCTGGTCGCTGCGGCTGGAATCGTTGCCGGCCTGGGCTTCGGTGCTCTCGGGCTGGCAGCCTTCCTGGGGCGTCGGCGGCGGGTGGCGTAGTTGCGCCAGCTGGAGTGCTGGACAACTGTCCGGCACTCCAGCTGATCCCAGGGGTCGATCGCCAGCAGCAGCCAGTGCACGTCTATGACCTGCCTTGTTTGTCGCGGGCCGCATCCGATAAGTTGGACAGCTGTCCAGCCGCGGCCTTGAGGAGACAGCAATGGCGATTCGCGTCGCACACATCGGCACCGGCAACGCAGGACGGATTGCGCTCAACCACCTGATCAGCGATCCCCGCTTCGAACTGACCGGCGTCTGGGTGTCCTCGGACGCCAAGGTCGGCAAGGACGCGGGCGAACTCGCCGGACTCGATGCGTCGACCGGCATCGCCGCGACCAACGATCTGGACGCGCTGCTGGCCACCGAACCCGACTGCGCCGTCTACTGCGCAATGGGCGACAACCGGATACCCGAGGCGGTGACCGACGTCTTGCGCATCCTCACCGCAGGAGTCAACGTCGTCGGAACGTCTCCCGGCGTCTTCCAGTACCCGTGGGGCGTCATGCCCGACAAGTACATCGCTCCCATCGAAGATGCTGCGCGGCAAGGTAATTCAAGTCTCTTCATCTCCGGGGTCGATCCCGGCTTCGCCAACGACCTCATTCCGTTCGCGATCGCAAGCACCTGCCAGCGCCTCGAACAGGTCCGGTGCATGGAGATCGCCGACTACGCCACGTATGACGGCTCCACCGTGATGTTCGACGTGATGGGCTTCGGGTGGACGCTCGATGAGACGCCGATGTTGTTGCAGCCCGGCGTGCTCGGGATGGCATGGGGGACGACGATCCGCCAACTGTCGGCAGGCTTCGGCATCGAGGTCGACGAGATCAAGGACTCGTGCACGCGAATCCCTGCGCCGGAGGCTTTCGACGTCGCGGCCGGCCACATCCCCAAAGGCGGGCAGGCCGCGTTGCGTTTCGAGATCCTCGGGCTGGTCAAGGGCAAGCCCGTCATCGTCATCGACCACGTCACCCGGCTTCGCGAAGACCTGGCGCCCGACTGGCCGCAGCCCGCGCAGCCGGGTGGTTCCTACCGGGTGGAGATCGTCGGCGAGCCGTCGTACACCGTTGACATCTGCCCGACCAGCCGCAGGGGTGACCACAACTACGCCGCCATCGCGGCCGGCGCAGGCAGGGTGGTCAACGCGATTCCCGCGGTGGTGGCCGCACCACCGGGAATCAGGACGACACTGGACCTTCCATTGATCACCGGCAAGGGACTGTTCGACGCCAATTAGTGCGCACGACAACGAAAAAGGAGAAGACCGCATGGGACGCGTCGACGGCAAGGTTGCGCTCATCAGTGGCGGCGCACGGGGGATGGGTGCCGCGCATGCGCGGATGCTGGTCGCAGAGGGCGGCAAGGTCGTCATCGGCGACATCCTCGACGCCGAAGGCAAGGCGGTGGCCGACGAGATCGGCGACAGCGTGCGCTACGTGCACCTCGACGTCACACAGCCCGACCAGTGGCAGGCCGCGGTCGACACCGCCGTCAGCGAGTTCGGCAAGCTCAACGTGCTGGTGAACAACGCGGCGATCGTCGCGCTCGGCCCCCTCAAGAAGTTCGATCTGGACGAATGGCAGAAGGTCATCGACGTCAACTTGACAGGCACGTTCCTGGGCATGCGCGCCGCGGTGCAACCCATGATCGACGCGGGCGGCGGGTCGATCATCAACGTGTCATCGATCGAGGGCCTGCGCGGCGCGCCGTTCGTGCATCCCTATGTGGCGTCAAAATGGGCGGTGCGCGGCCTGGCGAAGTCGGCGGCACTCGAGCTGGCGCCCAAGAACATTCGGGTCAATTCGGTGCACCCCGGCTTCATCCGGACCCCGATGACCGCGCACCTTCCCGAGGACATGGTCACCATTCCGCTCGGCCGTCCCGCCGAGCCGGAGGAGGTGTCGACGTTCATCGTCTTCTTGGCCAGCGACGAATCGTCCTACTCCACGGGCAGCGAATTCATCATGGACGGCGGGCTGGTCACCGCCGTGCCGAGCAAGGCCTAGCCGAGACGCTCAGCGGCGTCGCCGCCACAGCAACCACACCAGCACAGCCGTCCCGGCGACGACCAACGTCGCAGTCGGAACGGTCACCTTCGCCCGACCGTCGTCGAGCGTCGCGTGCTGAACCGCGTGCGCCTTGTCCAGGACGGCCTCCTTGGTGTCGGCGGCCTTCTCGGCGACGCGCTCCTTCGTCTCGGCGGCCTTGTCCTTGGTCCGCTGTTTGACATCCATCTTGGCGCTCAAGGCCTCGACGGTCTGACCGAGTTCTTTTCGCGTCTCCGCGATGTCCGATTGAATCTCGTCGATGTCCGCCTCGGGGCCAGGTTCTGGACGGGCGGCTTGCGGCTGGCTCATTGGCGTGCTTCCTTCAGTTCCTTGATGTCGGCCTTGACGCTTTCGGCACTCTCGGCCACCGGCGGGGTGATTTCCTCCGCCTGCTTGCGACTGAACAACGCGGCGATACCGGCCCCGATGAACAGCACCACGGCCACGATGACGGCGGCCGCCCACACGGGCAGGACCAGCGCCAATGCGGCCACGGCGGCGGCGACCAAGGTCATCAGCCCGATGACGGCGAGCAGTCCCGCGGCGCTGATGAGACCCGCGCCGACACCTGCATGCTTCACCGACTGCTGAAGCTCTTTTTGCGCCAGCCGCATCTCGTCACGGACAAGTCGCGATGTTTGCGCCGACAACTGACCCATGAGCTCGCCGATCGACGCGTCGGCGGCCGGTTTCGATTCCACACTCATGCGCAGTTGAATTCCCGCAGCGTTTGAGACGAAACCCCTCTATTCGGTCGAGGACTGCTGCTTCTCGACCAAATCGGCGGCGATCTGGATCAACGGCGTATTGGAATCCTGCGAAAGCTTGCGCAAGAGATCGAAGGCCTGGATGGCGTTGACGCCGTAGCGTTCCATCAGCATGCCCTTGGCCTGACCGATGACATCACGGCTTGTCAGTGCCTTCTTGAACTGCTCGTCGCGTCGCGCCGCGTTCCATGCCACCGACGAGTGCGCCGCGAAGACCAACCCGACCTCGCGTGTCTGTGGGCCGAATGCATGAGCTGTCTCGGCATAGACATTGAGGGCGCCCATCTGTTCGCCCGCGATCCACATCTGGAAGGCCATCACCGAACGAATCGGCGTCTCCGTCAACGCGTCCCGCGCATACAGCGGAAACCGTTCGTCTGTCGTCAAATCGGCGACGTGGATGATTTTTTCCTCCCACGCCGCGGTCAGGCAGGGACCCTGGCCGTGGCGCTGCTGGATCTCGTCGAGCAGCAGCGGCCACTTGTGCGTCGTCGCCGGGGTGTCGATCTGCTTCGCGTTGCGGGTGACGGTGACACCTGCGTACTCCGCCCCGGGGATCTCGACGGCGGCGTGCTCGGCCAGCTCGGCGATAACGGTGTCAGAGTCGGTATCGGGCCTGCCGTACAGATCCTGGACGATCTGCGCAATACGAAGGTGGGTGGCATCCACCTCGCCAGAATCATTCACCGGGACTTTCCGATCCTCGAGCTCCATTGGGGTAAGGCTAACCCCCAGGTGAGGCGGAGGCGGCACGGATGGCAGGCGGCGTCACAATCGGCGCGCGATGCCCGCAGTTCGGTGGCGCCGGGCGGCATCCGTTACAGCGCCGTCAGGTACCGGGTCGTGATGACGCGCTGCGCCAACGACGTCACCGGTGAGCCCAGCCTGCTCCACCATGTCGCATGCCGGGAGAACGCGACGACCTCGGCGTTCACCTCGTCGGTCGCGGGGTCGTAGCGAACGGCGAACAGCTCTTCCCCGGATTCGGGGTGGCCGGGCAGTGTGCCGTAGGCGAACCCGCGACGGTCCGCGTCGTCGACCACGTAGACCACGCGGCACGGCGCGTGCAGCGGGCCGAGGCCGACCAGGACCTCCGAGCCGACGGCGGCGACCTCGCTGCTCGCGTCGACCCGAACGCCCGCCCCGCGCAGCATTCCCCACCGCATGACCCTGGCCGCCGCCTGTTCGAATCGCGGGCGCCCGTGGCCGATGACGGCTGACTTGCGCACGTGGTGGTACCCGTCGGGGAGTGGGCCCGCCGTCGCGCCCACCTCTTGGTAAGTCAGCTGCAGGGTCGCCAGGTCGTCCAATCTCACCCTGACACCATGTCATCACCGGGCGTACGGTCTGTGAGGTGACCACTTCAGCCGCCGATCAGGCTTCCGGAACCTTCACCCTTGGTGGTGATCTCACCGTCAATCGACTCGGTTTCGGTGCCATGCGAATAACCGGAAAGGGCGTCTGGGGCCCGCCGGACGACCACGACGAATGCATCCGCGTGCTGCGCCGCGCGGTCGAGCTCGGCGTCAACTTCATCGACACCGCAGACTCCTACGGCCCGTATTACTCCGAGGAGTTGATCCGCGAGGCGTTGCATCCCTACGACGGCGTCGTCGTCGCGACGAAGGCGGGGCTGTTGCGCACCGGGCCGGATGACTGGACCCCGCTTGGCTTTCCGGCTTATCTGCGCCAGGAGTGCGAGACGAGCCTGCGGAGGCTGGGTGTGGACACCATCGATCTGTTCCAGCTGCACCGAATCGATGACAACTTCCCCCTCGAGGATCAGGTGGGTGAGCTCGCCGCACTGCAGCAGGAGGGCAAGGTCCGCCACATCGGGCTCTCGGAGGTCGGCGTCGAGCAGCTGGAAGCCGCACAGAAGGTCGCGCCGATCGTGTCGGTGCAGAACATGTACAACCTGACCGCCCGCACCGCCGAACCGGTGCTCGAGGCGTGTGAGGCCCAAGGAATGGGCTTCATCCCGTGGTTCCCGCTGGCGGCCGGGCCGTTGGCCGCACCGGGCGGCCCGCTCGAGCGCCTCGCAGCAGACCACCACGCATCGGCGTCGCAACTCGCCCTTGCCTGGCTGCTCAAGCGTTCGCCGGTGATGCTGCCGATCCCCGGCACGTCGAAGGTGAGCCACCTGGAACAGAACGTGGCCGCCGCCGAGATCGAGCTCTCCGACGAGGAATTCGAGACGCTGAGCAAGGCCGGCGCTGAATCCCGCTAGCGCGGGGCGGCTGGTCTTCACCGGACACATCGCAGGCGCGGGAAGCGGGTCCGGGCTGCGGATCGTGGTCGGCGCCTGGGACCGCTCGCCGTTCGGTCCGTTCACCGACGTAATGCTGCAAACCGCAGACGACGAACGAGTCCTGCTGGCGCCCGACGACACGATCGCCGACTTCGTGTCGTCGACCTACCGCTTCGACCGGGTGCAACTGGGCGACGTGTCCTCCACGCTCGACGCTCAGCAGCTCACCGTGTCGACAGAACACTTCGAGGCCCGGATCCGTCTCGGCGGGCCCGCGCCGGTCGACCGTCTGCTGCGGCTCGTGCCGTCACGGCTGGCGACATCACCGCGGTGGTTGCGGGCCATCGACCCGGTAGCGGCGCGGGTTGTGCCCGGTGTGCACACCTACGGGACCGCGGGCAACGGCAGGGTCGAGTACTACGGCGTGCGCCGCTCGAGGCGCATCACAGCGATCGACGGCCACTACCGCGGTGCCTCACTCGACGGCCTGGCACCGCTGCGACCGCCGGTCAGTTTCGGATTCTCATCGGCACCCTCCTCGCCGCAGATCGTGTCGGTGACCACGACGATCGACGAATCGGGGAAGGCAATACGGTGAGCGAGTGGCCACCGACCTCAACGACGCGCATGCCGGTGGCGGGTTCAACCCGCCCGAACCGACGACCCGCGGCGGAGCGGACTACGGCCGGTTCGTCGAAGCCGTCCGGACCCTGCAGGACCACACTCGCGCAGCCGACGCGCCCGACGAGGTGATCACCAAGGCCGCCGACATGGTCGAAGCGCTCAACGAGCTGCTTGCCCCATACGAAGCCGACGAGTGGACGACACCGTCGGGCAGGCGGATGGACCTGCCCAACCGCGGGAACCTCCTGCAGGTGCCGTCCGAGCTGGCGACGGTGGGGGACGAGGTCGACGGTGTGGTGCGGTTCCGCCGCTACCACCTCGGCCGCAACGGGGCAGTGCACGGTGGCGCCCTGGCGCAGATGTGGGATTCGGTGCTCGGGTTCGCCGCCTTTCGGCTGAGCCGCAGCCTCAAACAACGCACGGCCTACCTGCACGTGAACTACCGCCAGGTCGTGCCGATCGAGAAAGAGCTGCGGGTTGATTCACGCGTCGACCGCGCCGAGGGCCGCAAGATCTTCGTCACAGGACGGCTCCTCGACGGGGAATCGGTGCTCTGCGATGCCGAAGCGCTGTTCGTGAAGCTCAACCCGGGCCAGCCGTGACCGACGCCGGATCCAGGTGGTCGCAGACCAAACGGCGCTGGGCACGCTGGCGCGATCGGCTGCGCGAACGGCCCAAGGTCGAATTCGGCTACCGCATCGCGGTCGCGGCCATCGGGCTGGCAGTCCTCGGACTCGGCATCCTTGCGATCCCGTACCCCGGCCCCGGGTGGGCCATCGTGTTCGTCGGGCTGGGCATTCTGGCCACCGAATTCGACTGGGCGCGCCGGTGGCTGACCTATGCCAGGGAGCGCTACGACAAGGTCATGGACTGGTTTCACCGCCAAGGACGGTTTGTGCAGATCCTCGGCGGCCTGTTCACCGCGCTGATCGTCGCCGTGACCTTGTGGCTGCTCGGCGCGCTGGACTGGACCGGGGAGCTCGTCGGGATCGACCATCCGTGGCTGAACAGCCCGTTCGGGGTCGGGGACTGACCCGCCGCACCGATAGCATGGTCGCGTTCGTCAACACCCACGAAATCGAAGAGAGTGACCGATGAGCGCCGTCCCAGGTACCGCCCCAGCAGCCCCGATCCGGGTCGCTGCCGGGACGACCGCTGCGGCGGCGGTCCGCGAAGCGGGGCTACCCAGTCGCGGCGCCCCCGACGCCGTCGTCGTCGTCCGTGACATCGACGGCCGGCTTCGCGACCTGAGCTGGGTGCCCGAGAGCGACGTCGAGGTGACGCCGGTCGCCGCCGACACCGAGGATGGCCGCAGCGTCATCAGGCACTCAGCGGCCCACGTGCTGGCCCAGGCCGTCCAGGAGTTGTTCCCCGGCGCCAAGCTCGGCATCGGACCGCCGATCACCGACGGCTTCTACTACGACTTCGATGTCGCCGAGGCGTTCACCCCCGAAGACCTGGAGGCGCTGGAGAAGCGCATGCGCCAGATCGTCAAGGACGGTCAGCTGTTCTCCCGGCGGGTCTACGAGTCCAAAGACCAAGCGCGCGACGAGCTTGCCGACGAGCCGTACAAGCTCGAGCTCGTGGACGACAAGTCCGGCGACCCTGAGGTGATGGAGGTCGGCGGTGACGAGCTCACCGCCTATGACAACCTCAATCCCCGTACCCGCGAACGGGTCTGGGGCGACCTGTGCCGCGGCCCGCACATCCCGACGACGAGGTTCATTCCGGCGTTCAAGCTGACCCGCAGTTCGGCCGCCTACTGGCGCGGCAACCAGGAAAACGCGAGTCTGCAACGCATCTACGGCACTGCGTGGGAGTCTCAGGAGGCCCTTGACGCGCACCTGGAACTGCTGGAGGAGGCCGCCAAACGGGATCACCGCAGACTCGGCACCGAGCTGGACCTGTTCAGCTTCCCCGACGAAATCGGCTCGGGGTTGGTGGTCTTCCACCCCAAGGGCGGCATCGTGCGTCGCGAGCTGGAGGACTACTCGCGTCGCAAGCACATCGAAGCAGGCTACGAGTTCGTCAACACCCCGCACATCACCAAGGCCCAGCTGTTCCACACGTCCGGCCACCTGGACTGGTACGCCGACGGCATGTTCCCGCCGATGCACGTCGATGCGGAGTATGACGAGGACGGCACGGTGCGCAAGCCGGGCCAGTACTACTACCTCAAGCCGATGAACTGCCCCATGCACTGCCTGATCTTCCGGTCTCGCGGACGGTCCTATCGCGAACTTCCGTTGCGGCTCTTCGAGTTCGGCACCGTTTACCGCTACGAGAAGTCTGGGGTCGTGCACGGGCTGACCCGGGCGCGCGGGTTCACCATGGACGACTCGCACATCTACACCACCCGTGAGCAAATGCGCGAAGAGCTCACGTCGCTGCTGGGCTTCGTGCTCGATCTGCTCGGCGACTACGGCCTCGAGGACTTCTATCTTGAGCTGTCCACGCGGGACTACGACAAGTCCGTCGGCTCCGACGACATGTGGGAGGAAGCCACAAGCACGCTGGCCGAGGTCGCCGAGGCGTCCGGTCTGGAGCTGATTCCCGATCCGGGTGGCGCTGCCTTCTACGGCCCTAAGATCTCGGTGCAGGCGCGCGACGCGCTCGGCCGCAGCTGGCAGATGTCGACGATCCAGCTGGACTTCAACTTCCCCGAGCGGTTCGACCTGGAATACACCGCCGCCGACGGCAGCAGGCAACGGCCGGTGATGATCCACCGTGCATTGTTCGGGTCGATCGAGCGCTTCTTCGGCATCCTCACCGAGCACTACGCGGGCGCCTTCCCGGCATGGCTGGCACCGGTTCAGGTGGTCGGGATACCGGTCGCCGACGGGCACATCGAGTACCTGCAAAGCGTTGCCGAGGAATTGACGTCGCACGGGATCCGGGTCGAGGTCGACACCAGCGACGACCGGATGGCCAAGAAGATCGTGAACCACACCAACCAGAAGGTGCCGTTCATGCTGCTGGCCGGTGACCGCGACGTCGAGGCAGGCGCCGTGAGCTTCCGGTTCGGCGACCGCAGCCAGGTCAACGGGGTGCCGCGCAGCGAAGCGGTCGAGGCGATTGCCAAGTGGATCCGCGACCGCGAAAACGCCGCGCCTACAGCGGATTTGGTCAAGGTGGACACGTCGAAGTGACCGGGAACGATGAGCGCGAGGTCGTCGACCACGGGGTGGGCGAGCCTGATCATCTGCAACGCCTGTGGACGCCCTACCGGATGAACTATCTGGCCGAGGCCCCGATGAAGGGCGGGTCGGCGGCATCGACGCAGCCGTTCACCGACATCCCGACCCTCAACGACGAGGACGGTCTGGTCGTCGCGCGCGGCGAACTGGTCTACGTGGTGTTGAACCTCTACCCGTACAACCCGGGCCATTCGATGGTGGTGCCGTACCGGCGGGTGTCCGAGCTCGAGGACCTCTCCACAGAGGAGAGCAGCGAGCTGATGGCGTTCACCCAGAAGGTGATTCGCGTGATGAAATCGGTGTCGAATCCGCACGGTTTCAACGTCGGGCTCAACCTCGGAAAGTCCGCGGGCGGCTCGCTGGCCGAGCATCTGCACATGCATGTCGTGCCGCGGTGGAGCGGTGACGCGAACTTCATCACGATCATCGGCGGCTCCAAGGTCGTCCCGCAGTTACTGCGCGAGACCCGTGAGTTGCTGGCCGCGGAATGGGCGAGGCAGTCATGAGCGACTTCTACCTGATGACCAGGGCGGCGTACGCGAAACTGTCGACGCCGGTCGCCAAGCTCGCGCTGCGCGCAGGTTTCACGCCCGACAGCATCACCATCATCGGCACCGCAGGCGCAGTGGTCGCCGCCCTGACGCTGTACCCGATCGGGCAGCTGTGGTGGGGGTCGTTCGCGGTCTTCGTCTTCGTGCTCGCCGACATGCTCGACGGTGCGATGGCCCGCCAGAGCGGCGGCGGCACCCGGTTCGGCGCGGTGCTCGACGCCACCTGCGACCGGATCGGCGACGGCGCTGTGTTCTGCGGCCTGCTGTGGTGGGCGGTGTTCGGGATGCGCAGCACCTCGCTTGCGGTGGCATTGATGATCTGCCTGGTCACCTCGCAGGTGATCTCCTACATCAAGGCCCGCGCCGAGGCCAGCGGCCTGCGCGGTGGTGGCGGACTCATCGAGCGGCCCGAACGGCTGGTCATCGTGCTCACCGGCGCGGGCCTGTCGGGCGTGCCGTTCCTGCACGTACCGTGGCTGATTCACGTCGCCGTGTGGTTGCTCGCGCTGGCCAGCGTGATCACGTTGGGTCAACGCGTCCACACCGTGC
>Ga0164307_10000764_pt1 | contig 14234 bp, 12 predicted proteins | sample Whisoiple_243_MG_FD_110214 | JGI IMG/M metagenome (GOLD analysis project Ga0164307, IMG submission 110214) | Soil microbial communities amended with fresh organic matter from upstate New York, USA - Whitman soil sample_243_MG | ecosystem: Environmental > Terrestrial > Soil > Unclassified >...
AAGGCCCGCATCGAGGAGTTCAACGCGTTGGCCGGCCACGAGCAGGTGCACAAGGGGATGACCAGCCGCGACCTGACCGAGAACATCGAGCAGACGCAGATCCTCACCTCGCTCCGGTTGGTCCGGGATCGCTGCGTGGCAGTGCTGGATCAGTTGGGCCGACGGGCGGAGGAGTTCTCCGATCTGGTGATGGCCGGCCGGTCGCACAACGTCCCGGCGCAGGCCACCACCCTGGGCAAGCGATTCGCCTCGGCCGCGGAGGAGGTGCTGCAGGCCTATCACCGGGTGTCGGACCTGTTGGACCGGTATCCGATGCGCGGGATCAAGGGACCGGTCGGCACGTCCCAGGACCTGCTCGACCTGCTCGGCTCGGCCGATGCCGTGGCGACCCTGGAATCCTCGGTGGTGCAGGAGGTGTCCGGGACGACGAACCTGTTCGAGAGTGTCGGACAGGTCTATCCCCGGTCGTTGGATTACGAGGTGATCTCCGCGCTCGTGCAGCTGGCGGCCGGCCCGGCGTCGTTGGCCACCACCATCCGGTTGATGGCCGGCGCCGAACTGGCCACCGAGGGTTTCCAGCCCGGGCAGGTCGGATCCTCCGCGATGCCGCACAAGATGAATGCCCGCTCCTGCGAACGGGTCTGCGGATTGGCGGTGGTCCTGCGCGGCTATGCCTCGATGACGGGCGAACTGGCCGGCGCGCAGTGGAACGAGGGTGACGTCTTCTGCTCGGTGGTCCGTCGGGTGGCACTGCCGGATGCCTTCTACGCGATCGACGGGTTGTTCGAGACGTTCCTGACGGTGCTCGACGATTTCGGTGCCTACCCGGCCGTCATCGACCGCGAGCTCGAGCGGTATCTGCCGTTCCTGGCGACGACGAAGGTGCTGATCGCCGCGGTCCGGGCCGGCGTCGGGCGGGAGACCGCCCACGAGGCCATCAAGGAGCATGCCGTCTCGGTAGCCCTTGCGATGCGGGAGAAGGGTCAGACGGAGAACGACCTATTGGACCGGCTCGCCGCCGACGAGCGGCTGCCACTGGACCGGGTCGATCTGGAAGCCCTGCTGTCGCAGCGGTTGTCGTTCACCGGCCTGGCCGAGCAGCAGATCGCGGCGGTTCTCGACCGGATCGCGGCGGTGACCTCCGAGCATCCGGCGGCGGCCGGCTACCGCCCCGGCGCGATCCTCTGACCGTCGTCACACCGGTTGAATTTTCCAGGTCGCGATCTCCGCTGCGGCCCTTCTTTCACCGAGCCGGATGGTGGGCGTCCAGGGTGAGGGTCAATCCGTTCAGGGCCATCTCGAACAGCCGGTCGGGATCATGGGAGACACCTGCGCCTTGAATGCGGGTCAACGCCGGGAAACGTTCTGCCGGTAGGGATTGCTGGGCTTCGCGGTGTTCGGTTTCGCCACCGTCGACGTCACCGCCCGACGGTCGGCCGGCCTCGGCGAGCACGTGTCCGACGATGAGCCGGCCGGCGCAGTCGAAACCGTCGGCGGATTGCTCTTCGGAAAAGCCTGCGTCGAGCAAGATCGTGGTGATCGCCTCGAGCAGTGCGAACGCCGGTTCGGTGACCGGCGGCCTTGTGCCGAGGAGCGAGACGACATGCGGATGGTTCAGCAGCGTCGTCCGGGCGGCGCGTGCCACCGCGCCGAAGTCCTCGACCCATTGGCCGGTGGGCACGGGTAGCTCGATGTCGGCGAGGACGTATTCGATGAGTCCGTCGAAGAGTGCTGCCTTGTCCGGGATGTGGCCGTAGATGGCCATCGGGTCGACGCCGAGTTCCGCGCCGAGCCGGCGCATGGTCAGCCGCTCGAGGCCGTCCCGGTCGACGAGGCGCAGTGCCGTGGTCAGGATCTGGTCCCGGGTGACCCGCGGAGGTCGTCCGCGTCGCCGAGGGGTGGCGCCGCCCGTCATGCTGAATTACTCTACGCCGTAGTTTAATGACGCGATAGCCATCACACCGAAGGGACCGGACATGAAACTGTTCTTCGACGACGAGAATTTCGACGGTCAGTTGCAGCGCAGCATCGGCAAGGCCGACGCCGGAATGGCCAACGTTGGGGAGTGCCTGACGATCGCCACCCAGATCACCGGCGGCGACCGGGACAGCTGGTACCAGGCATGGTCGACCTTCGGGCTCGGCCTCGTCGAGCAGGCCGACGCCGCCCTGGCGGCGGGCCACCCGGTCAGCGCCCGCAGCGCGTACCTGCGAGCGGCGGAATACCTTCGGCAGGCGTTCTTCTTCCACCGGGAGAACCTGGACGGAAAGGAACTCCGGCTGGCCTACGCCGCCAGCGTGAGTGCTTTTCAAAAGGCGTTGCCGCTGCTGGACCACCCGGGGCAGGTCCTGACCGGAGCTTTGACTGGCTATCTGTTCTCGCCCGCCGGTGCCAGTGGGCCGCTGCCGACTCTGTTGCACATCGACGGTTACGACGGCACCGCCGAGGAGTTGTATGCCTCGGTGTACCCGGCGCTGGAACGCGGCTACGCCTTCGCGGCGATCGACGGGCCCGGTCAGGGCGCCGTCCTGTACGAGCAGCGGATCCCGATGCGTCCGGACTGGGAGAACGTGGTCCCGGGAATGGTCGACGCCCTGGTGACCCATCCCGAGGTCGACCCTGAGCGGATTATCCTGGTCGGGCGCTCCTTCGGCGGCATCATCGCGCCCCGCGGTGCCTCCGCCGAGCGCCGTCTCGCCGCAATGATCGTCGACCCAGGGCAGTACGACATTGGAGCAGGCGTCGTCGGTCGGCTGGGACCGCTGGCCGAGCGGCTCGATGACCCGACTGCAGACTCGGTGTTCCAGGGCATGCTCGCCAACCCGGCGATGGCGTCGCTGCTGCAGCCCCGAATGGTGACCAACGGAACGCCCACTGTCCGCGGGTACTTCAACGACATGACCAGGTATCACAACCGCGACACCGCGCCGAAGATCACCTGTCCCAGCTATGTCACCGACAACGAGATCGACGTCGTCTCCACGGGGCAGGGTCAGGTGCTCTTCGACCACCTGACCTGCCCCAAGGAGTTCCGCAAGTTCACCCTCGCCGAGGGCGCGGCCGGGCACTGCGAGGGCATGGCGCCCATCGTGTTCTGGACCGCGGCCCTGAACTGGCTCGACGACCTGCTGGCCAAGGCCTGACCCGGAGCCGGCGTCCGCAACCGGAGTGCCGGTGGCCCGGATGATGCCCGGCTCCCGCGATGTCGGGACCGGGCGAACCCGTCACCGAGTGGGCGCCCGGTCGCTGTTGTCATCGCCCGCCGAGGCGCCCTCTGTACTCGGTCGCATTGACTTCTGACGATACGTAACATGTAATATATTGCATGCCGGTACCGAAGAATGCAGCGCACGCACCTCGCGAGTTGCTCCGCGACGATGTGTATCGGCGACTCCGGGATTCGATCGTCGACGGCACCTTCGCGCCGGGCGAGCAACTGCGGGACGCGGAACTGGCCGAATGGCTCGGGGTCAGTCGGACTCCGATCAGGGAAGCGCTGCTGAGGCTGGCCCAGGGTGGCCTGGTCGTCGCGCACCCGGGGCGCTCGACCACGGTGGCCGGCCTGGATCTTCGCGCCACCCGCAACGCCCAGTCAGTGGTCGCCGCCATGCACCGACTGGCCGTCCTGGAGGCCGTCGGCCAATTCACCGCCGATGATTTCGCCCGGATGCGCGCCGCCAACAAGCGGTTCGCGGCAGCGCTCCGCAAGGGTGACGTCGATCTGGCGCTGGCTGCCGATGACGAGTTGCACGCGATCCCGGTGGCGGCGGCCGGGAACGCCGCCGCCGCCTCCGTGCTCGAACAGTTCACCCCACTGCTGCGCAGGGTGGAGCGGCTGCGCTTCTCCTCGGTGACCGGCCGCGGATCGGTTGCCCTGCACGACAAGCTGATCAGCCTCTGCGAGTCGGGGATGACCCAGCAGGCCGCCGACGTCTCGTGGGAGACCTGGCAGACCCTCGAACCGTTGCTCGATACCGCCGCGGACGATCCGCATTCCTAGCCCGGCCCCGCAGACCCGCCCGCCACTCGACCATCGGAGACCACATGTCGCTGCAGGACTTTCCCCGCTACCCGTTGACCTTCGGCCCCAGTCCGGTGCACCCGCTCGAGCGGCTGAGTGAACATCTTGGCGGGGCGAAGATCTGGGCCAAGCGTGAAGACGTGAATTCCGGGCTTGCCTACGGCGGCAACAAGACCCGCAAGCTCGAATACCTGATCCCGGACGCCCTTGCCCAGGGGGCCGACACTCTGGTGTCGATCGGCGGCGTGCAGTCCAATCACACCCGGCAGGTCGCCGCCGTGGCGGCCAAGTTGGGGTTGAAGGCCGTCCTGGTGCAGGAGCGCTGGGTGGACTGGCCCGACTCAGTGAATGACAAGGTGGGCAACATCCTGCTGTCCCGGATCATGGGCGCGGACGTTCGGCTGGACCCCTCCGGGTTCGGGATCGAGTTCAAGGACAGCTGGCAGCAGGCACTCGAGGACGTCCGGCGATCGGGCGGTACTCCGTATGCCATCCCGGCCGGCGCCTCCGACCATCGGTTGGGCGGTCTCGGCTTCGCCAACTGGGCCTACGAACTGCAGGAACAGGAACGGCAGCTCGGCGTGCATTTCGACACCATCGTCGTCTGCAGCGTCACCGGTTCATCGCACGCCGGCATCATCGCCGGCTGCGCGGGTCTGGAAAAGCCCCGCCGGGTGATCGGCATCGACGCGTCCGCGAAGATCGACGCCACCAGGGAACAGGTGGAGCGCATCGCCCGGAACACCGCGTCGCTGATCGGCCTGCCCCGCGAACTGCGCGACGACGAGATCACCGTTCTCGAGGGGTGGGCGGGGGAGCTGTACGGCATCCCCGTGCAGTCGACGGTGGACGCGATCACGCTGACCGGCCGGCTGGAGGGGATGATCATCGACCCGGTGTACGAGGGCAAGTCGATGGCCGGCCTGATCGACCTGGTGACCAGCGGGGAGATCGGGAAGAAATCCACCGTCCTCTACGTCCACCTCGGCGGCCAACCGGCACTCAACGCCTACAGCGGCATCTTCCACTGATCCTGTCGGCGCCCGGGAGTGCTCAGTCGGTGGAGGAGTCCGGGCCGCCGGTCGGGATGTTGCGTTCGATGTCCGCGAGCCAGACAGCCGCGTTGCCGTCGGATGGTGCCCGCCAGTCCCCGCGCGGGCTCAACGAACCACCGGCGGACACCTTGGGCCCATTGGGCATCGCCGAACGCTTGAACTGGCTGAACCCGAAGAACCGCTTGACGAAGACCTCGAGCCAGCTGCGGATCGCAGGCAGGTCGTAGGCCCGGCGGCGCTCCGGTGGGAAGCCGATCGGCCATTTCCCGGCGTCAACCGCTCCCCACGCGTGGATCGCCAGGAACGCGATCTTCGACGGCCGGAAGCCGTAGCGCAGGGTGTAGAAGAGGTTGAAATCCTGGAGTTCGTAAGGGCCGATGGACTTCTCGGTGCTCTGTGGCACCTCGCCCTCCTTCACCGGGATCAGCTCGGGCGAGATCTCGGTGTTCAGGATCGACAGCAGGATGTCGTCGACCTGGTCGGAGAAGTCCGGCAGTCCGCTGACCCAGCGGATCAGATGTTGGATGAGTGTTTTGGGGACACCGGCGTTGACGTTGTAGTGCGACATCTGGTCGCCGACCCCGTACGTGCTCCAGCCGAGGGCGAGTTCGGAAAGGTCGCCCGTTCCCAACACGATCCCGTGATGATGGTTGGCCAGCCGGAACAGATAGTCGGTCCGCAGTCCGGCCTGGACGTTCTCGAAGGTGACGTCGTACACCTCCTCGCCGTCGGCGAACGGATGCTCGAGGTCGCTCAACATCTGCCGGGCGGCCGGGCGGATGTCGAGTTCCGCGGCGGTCACCTCGAGCGCCCGCATCAGGGCCCAGGCGTTGGCCTTCGTCGACACACCGGTCGCGAACCCGGGCATGGTGAACGCCAAAATGTTGGTGCGCGGCAAGCCCAGCAGGTCCATCGCCCTGGACGCCACGATCAGGGCATGAGTGGAATCGAGACCCCCGGAAACCCCGATCACCACCTTGTCCGTGTTGATCGCGCGGAGTCGTTGCACCAGGCCGTCGACCTGGATGTTGTAGGCCTCGAAGCAGTCCCTCTCCAGCCGCAGGGGGTCTGCCGGGACGAAGGGGAACCGCTCGAGGGTGCGCAGCAGCCCGAAGTCCTTGTCCGGCGGCTCGAGGGTGAAAGGGACCGAGCGATAGGCGACGTCGGTGTCGACCACGCGGCGGTTGTCCTCGAAGGTGCCCTGCCGGGCGCGCTCCTGGCGGAGCAGGTCGAGATCGATGTCGGCCATGGTGACCTGGGGATCATCGGCGAATCTTGCGCCCTCGGCCAGCAGGTTTCCGTTCTCGAAGATACTGGTCTGGCCGTCCCAACTCAGATCGGTGGTCGATTCACCCTGGCCGGCCGCCGCATACAGGTAGGCCGCGAGACACCGCATCGACTGGCTCCGGCAGAGCAGGCTGCGGGTCTCGGCGCGGCCGATGGTGATCGGGCTGCCCGAAAGATTGGTCAACACGGTCGCCCCGGCCAGCGCCAGACCGCTGGACGGCGGCACCGGCACGAACATGTCCTCGCAGATCTCCACGCCGATGGTCAGTCCGGGCACATCCGAGGCGTCGAAGAGCAGATCGATGCCGAACGGCGCGGATTGACCGGCCACCGAGATCTCCAGCCCGGTGATCCCACGGCCCGAGGCGAACTGGCGTCGCTCATAGAACTCGCGGTAGTTCGGCAGATGCAGTTTGGGCACGACACCCAGCACCCTGCCCCGGTGGATCACCACTGCGGTGTTGAACAGCCGCGCCCGATGCCGAAGCGGCGCGCCGACAATCAGCACCGGGAACAACACGGTCGATGCCTGCACGATGACCGCGAGACCGTCGTGCACGGCATCCAACACGGCGTCCTGGCCGAGGAGATCGTCGATCGCGTAACCGGTCAGCGACAGCTCCGGGAACAGTGCGACGGCGACACCCGCCGCCGAACAGCGGCGGGCGACCTCGACGATGCTCTCCGCCGTGCGGGTGGGGTCGGCGATCCAGACATCCGCCGTGCACGCGGCCACCCGGGCCATGCCGTGCCCGTACAACGAGTGGAAATCCATCCGCCCATCCTCCCGACCGACCGGGTCGGTCGACATAGGCAGGGTAGACACAAGGCCGTCAGAGAGTGCAGCGCGGCGATCGGTGGTGGCACTGCCCGACCGCCTCGGGCCGACCGCAAGCGGGCGCGCGTGTGCTTACGACCAGGGCAGTCCGAGCACCGAGGAGATCGTCCGGACGACGCCGTTCTCCAGATTGGACGGGGCGAGATAGCCCGCCCGCTCCCGCAGTTCGGGATGCGCGTTGTCCATCGCGAAGGAGAAGGTCGCCGCGTCCATCATCTCCAGGTCGTTGAGGAAGTCGCCGAAGACCATGGTCTGGTCAGGACCGATGCCGACGCTCTGCTGCAGATGACGGATCGCCCGCCCCTTGTTGGCCGTGCTGCTGGTGACATCCACCCAGTGCTCGCCGGAAACCCGCACCGTGTGGCTGTCGCGAAAACCGGTGAGCAACGGTGCAGTGGTGTCCTCGGCAGCCCCGAAGTCGTAGATCGAGACCTTCAGGAATTCGTCATCGACGTCGAGCAGATCATCGACCACCGTCAGCTCTGCGTAGTACGGAACGACGCTCTCCAGGAATGCGGCGTCCGACCGTTCGATGTAGGCCGAACGCTTCCCGCAGAGCACCACACCGGCGTCGAGACCGCAGGCGATGCTCACCCGCATCGCGTCGATCAACCGCACCGCATCCGCCGCCAGCAGGCCGTCGGAGCTGACCTCCAAGCCATGACGCACGACGTAGCTGCCGTTCTCGGCGATGAACACCAGGTCGTCGGCGATGTCGGCGAACTGCTCCCGCAGGGTGAAATATTGCCGGCCGCTCGCCGGGCAGAACAGGATGCCCTGGCGATGCAGCTCGGTCACCAACGGCCAGAAGTGCTCGTGGACCCGGTTGTTCCCGTCGAGCAGGGTGCCGTCCATGTCGGCGACGATCAATCGGATGTCTGGGCGTTGGTCGAAGACCATCGGGCGGATCGGAGTGCTGACTCCGCTGTGCATGTCGAATCGCTTTCGTCGAAGGTGGCGGCTCTTGCGGGTGCAGCGTCGATCGCTGCGCGGCTGCTCGCGCCACTGACAGCTCACCCAGGGGTGATGCGGGCGCTCGCGGTTGCGAGTTCTCACCCGGCTGTCGGACGCATCGCAGCCCACCGGCGTTCCGGTGAGACCGGCATCTTCGGCCCGAAGTGACGGACGTCTCGCTGTCGATATCGGCGCTGCACCAGGTCTTTGCGGCGCGCCGCAGCAGATCCCTGTGGCTGACAACGATGTCGGATCTTCCCAACCGTGCTCACCGCTTGTAGCCTGTGCATGACGTTCCGCTGTTGGTGACGATGGCGAACGTCCATCGGAATTCGAGCGCGGAGAACGTGTGCGGGGGCACGCGTCGTTGACTGCGAACCAGCAGCCGTCTCCACCACCACCGATGACCGAACGTCGACGACAGGTGCGGCGGGACATCCGTACGGCCAGGGGAGAACATGAGCGAGCCGGGTCCGGTCTTCACGGCCGTCCAGGAAGATGCCACTGCCTTTTGCATGGATTGGCCGGTGCAGACCGAGAGCGCCATTGACAGTTCCTTCAACGGAACGGTTTTCGTCCTGGACAGCCAGGGCTGCCGGGTCTGCGACACCCGATTGCCGGCAGCCAGCAATCGTGCCGCCGACGAAGCACTCAACCGGATCGGGTGGACCAGGTGTGGCGCCTGGCATCGGGACTCCTTCGGCCGCCCCGCGGCCAGGGTGATTGCCGTCGGAGCATCGGCGGCTGCGGATCTGGCCGACACCGGCAGCACCTCTCCGGCGCGCATAGGTTCGCTGGCCGAAGAAGCCGCGCTTCATCTGGCTTGAGGGGCGCTCTTTCGGCAACACTGATGAGGTGGCAGCACACCCGACCGGGCAAACGCCCGTCCGCATCTCGGCGGTGCCTCGATGACGGCCGAACGCGATCCCGCGAAGGCGTCATCCGACGAGTCTGGCGTCGACATGCAGCGGCACGAGACGCCGTTGGAACGGTTGGACCGCAATTGGGTCGACCTGCTGCAGGAACTGCGGGTGATTCAGACCGGCGTTCAGTTGCTCACCGGATTCCTGCTGATCCTGCCGTTCCAGTCCAGGTTCGAGCAGTTGACGCAGTCGCAGCAGTACATCTATCTGGCCACATTGGCGGCCGCGGTGTTGGCCACCGGGTTCCTGATCGCCCCGGTCAGCCTGCACCGCTTCCTGTTCCGGCGGCACGCCCGGCGGGTCACGGTGGATGTCGCCCATCGGCTCGCCCAGATCGGATTGTCGATCCTCGGTCTGGCGATCGTCGGGGTGGTGTTGTTGATCTTCAACGTGGTACTCGGCCCGACGGCCGGATACGTGGCGGCCGGAGTGGTTTTCGTCGTGTTGCTGGGCCTGTGGGTGGTGCTGCCGCTGGTCATCCGGGAGCGGAAGGACGCCGACGAGGGGTAGCGGTCGGCCTGCCCGCTGTGGGCCGCGGGAGAGCGGCAGAAGGGGTGGGCGGCCGTTGGCCACCCACCCCTCCGGTCCAGACATCCGATGCGGGAACAGATCCCGAGCCGGAATTACTTCAGCAGGTCGTGCGCCTGGCTGACCGATGCGTCGACCAGCTCGTTGACGGCCTTGGCGTTGCGGCGGGTCAGGTCGCTGACCGCGTCGTTCTTCAGGGTGTCGACGAACTCGACGGTCAGCTCGAGGTAGCGAGTGACGGCCTTCTGGTAGGTGTCGACGGACTGCGCGGTGGCCTTCTTGACCTCGGCGGCGAACGCCTCCGACCACTCCTTGGTCTTGACTTCGGCCTTCTTGACCTCGGCAGCGAAGGCCTCGGCGAGCTCCTGGCTCTTGACTTCGGCCTTCTTGACCTCGGCGGTGAACGCCTCGGCGATCTCCTGGCTCTTGGCCTCGGCCTTCTTGTACTCGGCGGTGAGGGTCTCGGTCAGCTCGACGCCCTTGGCCTCGGCCTTCTTGACCTCGGCGGCGAACGCCTCGGTGAGCTCCTGCGTCTTGGCCTCGGCGGACTTGACGACGGGGGCGATGGCATCGGTGGTGCGGGTGACGAGATCCTTCGCCGCGGCGGTGGCCTTGGCAACGGTATCGGTGACCTGGGCGACCGCGGCTTCGGTCGCGGCGGTGCCGCTCTTCGCGGCCTTGGTGGCGGTAGCCATGAGGCACTCCTTCAGGGTGGGTGACACCACGAAACCGTGGCGCTGTTAGCAAGATTAGCTGAGTGATCTGCTAATTGGCTAACACCCTGAGTGTGACGGTCGCCACGATGTGTTTATCTGTGGTGACAACGGGAGAGTCTCGAACGCAGCACGACGCGGTATCGGAAGACCGGATCGATCGATCACGGCCGGGCGGCACCTTTGTTGTCCCGCTCCGCTCGGTCAGTTCACCTGGCTCCGGTCGGCCGGACCCGGCGCAGTACCGCGAGGGCCGTTGTCGACCCCGTGGCCAGGAGCGACGCAAGAGCCGCCGGCCGATTGGACAGTCGGTTGCCGATCACGTGGTCGACCGACAGCCGGCCCGGGCCGGCCAGCGCCAGGGCGGATGCAGCGACACCGAGCACCGCGGGGATCAGGAAGTCGCCGGCCTCCGCCTGTTCCTTGTCCTTCATCGCCGTTGCGGTCAGCGCCATGCTGCTGGCCGCTGCGGCACCGGTGCCCGGGGTCGCGATACCGAGGATGAGCATCACCCCGCCCACCGCCTCACTGACACCGGCGACCAATCCCACCGTGCGAGCCGGCGGCGTCGCGGGCTCGCCGGGTGCGGCGATGACCTGCCGACCCTCCCGCGCCCGGTACCAGGCCTGGATCTTCTGGTAGCCGTCGAATGCCAGCACTCCGCCGACCCCCGCCCTGACGGCCAGACGGGCGAGATCACTGGGAATCGAGGCCATGATGCGGCTCCTCTTGGTCGGCGGTGGTGGTCACCGTATGACGTGCTGGTACTTCCCGCTTCCCCGGCCATCCGACCAAGATCGGAATCGAGGACGCAAATGTCGTGAAACTGTGATTTCCCGACCGAAAGGCGCTTCAAACAAGAATCCTTCACTATTGATTCAATTGCCGCACCGGGTGCTTACCCCAACGGATGCAACGGTTCTCAACTCGTCGCGCCTACGGTCGGCATCGTGACCTCCCGACCCGAAGGACCGGACAGGGGCGGCGATCGATCGATCGAACACAAAGGCGCCGAACAGAAGCCGTCGGCAGGCTGACCGGTGCCGTGGCCCCATGCTCCCGAAGCAGCGGGGTGTTGCTGAAGCTGGTGGACGTCGATCGGAGTTCTCGACACTCTGTCTTTCGCGGACCGGATTTCCGCTCGGCGGGAATCGTGAGATTGCCGACAGGCTCCGCAACCGTCACCGGTCGGTCATGACGCCGGGTATGGGCGGTCAGCAGCGTGGCTCTGAGTGGGTCGGAAGCACACGCGTCAGGGATCTACCTGCCGATGATGAATTGCTCGAGCAATCCACCGATTCGGGTTCCTTGGGGTGGAAAGTCCCCCGATGAAGCGCCATGTCGTCGGGAATGCCTTTCCCGCAAAACTTCTCGGACGGCTGAGCGTTCCGATCGATCATGCCTTGGACGGGTTCACCATCCTCGGCGGCGGATGAAGGTGTTCACCACCGGCGTCGAGTCGCCGGCTGCGCGCCCGATATCGCCACCGCCGCCGGTGACCACCGGTCATCCGCCATTTCTCCGGAACCGCAAAGTCCCGGTCCGTGCGGCGATTCCCACGGTGTGGCGGGTCCAGGTTGCGGTGTCGCACAACAGGAATTGTCGATAACGTGATCGCTACCAGTTCATGTGTGGCCACTCGCCGGAATGGCGCCGATCGGAAGGAACGTCATGTCCTCGCCCCAGGAACAGTTCGCGGCAGCGGTGCGCTCGACACAGGCCCAGGCCGTTGATGCGGTCGAGACTTGGACCAAGATCACCCAGGACGCGTTCGGCAAGTTCGGCGATGCGCCGAAGTCGGCGCCGAACCCCGATCAGGTGATCGACCAGGTTTTCGATTTCGCCGAGAAGATGCTCGAAGGCCAGCGCGATTTCGCCAAAAAGATGCTCGGTGTCAGTGAACGGGTCGGCGAAGCCGCCCGCGACGAACTGGAATCGGCTGGCGAGAAGGTCCGGGGTCAGGTCGAGGCGGGCACCGAGGCGGCCCGCAAGCAGGCCGACACCATTCGCGGTCAGGTCGAGGCGGGCACCGACGCTGCCCGCAAGCAGGCGGAGGCCGTTCGCGAACAGCTCGAGGCCCGGACCGAGGCGGCGCGCAAGCAGGCCGAGCAGATCATCGAAGCCGCCCGCGAACGCGCGGAAGCGGCGAGCAAGGCCGCTCGTGAGCAGGCCGAATCGCTGTTGCAGGTGGCCCGCCAGCAGGCGGAGGCCATCCTGGAAGCGGCGCGCAAGCAGGCCAAGACGCTCAGCGCACCGTTGGCCGACGTGGCGGCGTCGATGACCAAGTCAGGCGAGGCAGCCGTTCAAGCAGCCACGACCGCGGCCGCCGAGGCGGCTCCGACCCCGCAGGCCACCCCCGCCGCCGAAGCAGCACCGAAGGACGAGCCGAAGGCTGCCCCGAAGCCCAGGCGCAAGGCCGCCAAGAGCGCCGCCAGCTACGACGACTGGAGCAAGCCTCAGCTGCAGGAGGAACTGGTCAAGCGCGGCCTGCCGAAGTCGGGCAACGTCCCGGAGCTCCGCGAGCGGCTCACCGCCAACGACTGACCATCACCAACAGCGAGCCCGTCGACCGCATCCTGGTCGACGGGCTTTCTGCTGCCCCGCTCCTGGGGATCATCAGCGTTCTTGAGGGGGATCAGGGGCCGCTGCCGAGCACCGAATCGCCCAACCGCTGTTGATCAACCCCTCCGGCACCCATCCCGGCGATCCAATGGTGCCAACCTGGTTGATCAACAGGGGTTTTAGCGGGTTCGGTGGATAAGCCGATGACGCGTGGGGGCAAACCGACGGCGAACCAGTGGCTGGCGGGCACGATGCCGCGATGCCTGCTCATCGACAACACCTGGCCTACCGCGGTGATGGTCCTGCGTTCACTGTCGCTCAAGGTCTCTCGGTAGGGGTCGGCCGGAGCAGGATGCGGGGTTCGGATCTGAGCCGGCCGTTCCGCGGGGTACGTGTCATCCAGGCAGATGGAGCGGACAGCGCCCCGGTCGAAACACTGCCCAAGGCCGAGTGGGGTTCCGACGAATGGACTCGCCATTGCACCGCTCTGTTGGTCGCGCTTCCCGAACACTCCTGCTTCAGCCATCTGACCGCCGCTCGGATCTGGCCGCTCACGCTTCCGCGCTCGTCAGCCGAAGAATCTGTCCACGTCTGTGTGACCAGACCTTCCCGGCCACCGCGTCGGACGGGAGTTGTCGGTCATGAACTGTCCGATCCGCTCGCTCGTGCCGCGGTTCGACGCGGTCTGCAGGTCATCGACCCTGCGACCTTGTTCTGCCAACTTGCTGCATCCCTGACGTTGGCCGACCTGGTCGCCGTGGGCGATGCTCTCATCCTGGAACCGGTCGTCCCGAGCTCCATCGACGACCAACCATGGGTGTCGCTGAGGGAACTCACGGAAAGGGTCGAGAGGTTCCGCGGCCGCGGGAAACACACGGCGGCATCGGCCGTGTCGCTCGTACGACCCGGCGCGGAATCGCGACCCGAGACGCTGCTCAGGCTGGCGATCCGAGCCGCCGGCCTGCCTGAACCCGAGGTCAACGTCGACGTCTTCGATTCTGTCGGCCGGTTCATCGGCCGAGGAGACCTGGTCTATCGACAATGGCGGGTGATCGTCGAATATGACGGCGAGCAGCATCGAACTGACACCTGGCAATTCGATCGGGACATTCGTCGCCTGGAGGATCTCGCCGGCAGCGGTTGGCGGGTGGTGCGCCTGACAGTGCGCTCGTTCTTTCAGAATCGGTATGCGGCCATGCAGCGCATCACCCAGGCATTGCAGGACGGCGGATGGCGCCCCTGAGCCGATCGACTCGCCAGTTGAGCACCCTTGAACTCACGGGATACGTGCCGAAGGGGTTGATCACCAGCGTTGGGAGAGGGGGGCCGGGTCGAGCGCGGCGGTCAGGGGCC
>Ga0164307_10000767_pt1 | contig 14225 bp, 14 predicted proteins | sample Whisoiple_243_MG_FD_110214 | JGI IMG/M metagenome (GOLD analysis project Ga0164307, IMG submission 110214) | Soil microbial communities amended with fresh organic matter from upstate New York, USA - Whitman soil sample_243_MG | ecosystem: Environmental > Terrestrial > Soil > Unclassified >...
CCGAACTCCTGACCAGCAACTTGACACCTGTTTACCGGATGTTTACCTGGGAAAACGGGTCGAATTGCCGGACCCGGGAATTGCACCATCGTCTGATCAGTTCTATGCTGATAACCATAATCCGTAGGAGGCACCCGATGTGGGTCATCGAGCTCAACTTCGCCGGCCGGCAGTTCACACACCGTGTGCCTGATCGTCGTCAGCGGCTGTACCAGCTCGCCACCCGAACCGTGGGTTGGCGGCCGTCGCAGTTGCGCGGCCAGCAGGCTGCGTGAAATCGCTTCAGACCGTGCCGTCTACCAAGACGCGCGCCAAGCGTGGTTCCACGCGGCGCAACATGCTGATCAGCGCCGCCGAGGTGATGCGTGAGCGCGGCGCCGCAGGCGTGACGATCGACGAGGTGCTGGCCCGCAGCGGGGCGCCACGGGGGTCGGTCTACTACCACTTTCCAGAAGGCAGAAATCAGATCCTGGCCGAGGCGCTGCGCTGGGCCGGGGACACCATCGCCGAAAGCATCGACGCCGCCGCCGAGCGAGGTGCGCTGCCGCTCGTTCGCGGTTTCATCCAGTTCTGGGAGCGGACCCTGCAGGAGAGCGACTTCGGAGCAGGCTGCCCCGTCGTCGCCGCCGCGATCGGTTGCGCAAGCGACGAAGCCGAGTTGGCCACCATCGCGAGCGACATCTTCGGACGCTGGCGCGATGCGTTGACGCGCGCGTTCGTCGCCGACGATTTCGACGCCGCGGATGCCGAGTCACTTGCCGTCACGTGCATCGCTTCACTGGAAGGCGCCGTCGTGCTGTGCCGTTCTATCCGCAATGCCGAGCCACTGCGTCAAGTCGCGTCGCAGATGGAATTTCTCATCAAGTCACGGGAATTCGTTCGCCGTAACGGCGTGCCGACCGGCGACCGCTAAGCCTTCCGCCACCTTGCGCAGATGAAGTCCCCGTTGACGCCCGACTCGGTCAGCGTCCACTCCGTATGCGACGGCATGAGCCGCCCACCGGTGCCGAGCGTGCACGGGGCATAGCTGACGATCATCTCGTCGATCAGACCGGCTTGGGCGAACTGTGCGGCCACTTCGCCACCGCCGACGACCCAGACGTCCTGATAACCCGCCGCCTGCACCAGCTGTGGGTGCAGTTCGGTCACCGCACCGTCGAAGGCCCGCACACCGTCGCCGGCTCGCACGATATCCGGTCGGTGGGTCAACACCCAGGTGGGCTGCTTGTACTGCCACTCGTCGGGGTCGTTCGCCAGGATCCACTCGTACGTCGTCGCCCCCATCACCAGCGCCCCGACCGAATTGCTGAAGGCGCGATAGCCGAAGGCGCCGTCGGCGTCGATGTTGCGGGTTAGCAACCAGTCCAGGCTTTCCCGGTCGTCGACGATATAGCCGTCGATGCTGGAGGCCGTGTAATAGATCGTCGCCATGTCAGCTGCCTCTCATCCAGTCGAGTGGGTCGCCCGTGCGGGTGTCGACCCCGTGGTGCGCCAGCATCGTGCGGGCCAGTGCTCTCCGGTGCGCCGAATAAGTCAGTACATGCGCGACGATGCCGTAGAGCTGAAACGACTCCGGCGGATCGCACAGCGCGTCGATGATCGTGTCGCCGAGGCGCCCTTGCGCGGCATGGTCGGATATCATTGCGCTCCAACGGTTCCCGAGTTCTTCGTGGCGTGCGGCCAGCCGCACGGGCGTGGTCGACTCCGGTCGGGTGGACTCGCGGCCCGGAAAGTCCTGTCCCTCGATCGTCGCCATCCAAACCTCCTTCGTCCACACCACCGCGCCGAGCACCGCACCCACACTTGGTTCCGCGCCGTCCCATTCGAGAACTACCTGTCCGGGCGAAATCTCCTCCAGCCACTGCTCTTTCGACAACTTGGTCGCCTCGTCGATCAGGTACGCGGTGTCGGCGATGTCGTGCGCCACCATCAGCTGTGAAATGTCAGGCTCCTTCGAGTCACCCGCGCTGTCCAGCCACAGGGACTGCGGCGGGTGAAAATGAAGACCGTTGGGCGCGGGCAGCCGGAACGAGATGTCGGCTGCCTTCGACGGCGGCACGCCGAATGTGCGGCGGAACGCCCGCGAGAACACCTCGGCCGACGACCAGCCCTCATCGGCGGCGACCGCCGACACCGGTTCACCGCCGCGCAGTCGCCACGCCGCGCGTTCGAGCATGATCCGGCGGCGCAGTGCCGCCGGCGGCTCCCCGGTCAGCCTCCGCACCTCCCGAGTGAAATGAAACTCCGACGCAAAACTGCTCCGCGCCATGTCTCCGACGCCAGCGTTGTCGGCGTCCACGACGGCGTCGAGCAGTTCGCGCAGGCGGTCGCGGCGGGCGGGATCGGTCACGTTCACCGAGTATGGTCGCCGGCCGCCGGGATGGACATGACAATTCCTGCTGCGAGGCCCTCACTAGACTTCGGTGCTCAGTGAGCGAATTCGAAGCCCTGTGCGCCAACGACGGCGAGTTGGGCGAGCTGCGTGCGTCGATCCGGGACTTCGTGACCGCGGATCGCGCGGCCTACGGCTGGGAACCCGCGGTCGATTCCTGGCTCGCGAAATGGGACCCGGCCTTCTCCGCGCGGCTGGCCGAAGCCGGGTTCGTCGGCCTCACCATCCCTGCCGAGTACGGCGGGCACGGACTGGGGCACCTGCATCGCTATGTGGTGACCGAGGAGCTGCTGGCCCAGGGTGCACCGGTGGCCGCTCACTGGATCGCCGACCGCCAGGTGGCACCCGGTCTCCTCGCGTACGGAAGCGAGGAGCAGCGGCGTCGGCTCCTCCCCCGCATCGCCGCGGGCACGTTGTACTCGGCGATTGGCATGAGCGAGCACGGCGCGGGCAGCGACCTCGCGGCGGTGACCACCCGCGCGGTCGCGACCGAAGGCGGCTGGCTGCTCAACGGCACCAAGGTGTGGACCAGCGGCGCGCACGTCGCGCATCAGATCGTGGTGTTGGCGCGGACGAGCCCACTCGACCCGCAGCATCGCCACGCCGGCTTCAGTCAGTTCATCGTGCCGACCGACGCCGCAGGCATCACGATCAGTCCTATCCAGCTGATGAACGGCGAACACCACTTCAACGAGGTGACGTTCGCCGACACCTTCGTCACCGACGGCGACCTGCTCGGCGAGGTAGGCGACGGCTGGCACCAGGTCACCGCCGAGCTGGGCTTCGAACGCAGCGGCCCGGAACGCATTCTGTCGACGGCGACGCTGGTGTTCGCCGCCGTCCGCGCACTCGCCGAGCAGGAGGTCGACGAGCGGACGGCCGCCGAGGTGGGCGACCTGATGGCCCGCATGATCTCGCTGCGCCAGCTGTCGATTTCGGTGGCGCGCGACCTGGCCGACGGCAAGGACGCCGCCAACCGCGCCGCTTTGGTCAAGGATCTCGGCACCCGCTTCGAGCAGGAGTCGGTGGAACTGGTGGCCGATCTCGTCGACGGCCTCGGAGCCGAGTCGGCGCACACCCGCCGGCTGCGCGATCTGCTGGCCATCGCCCGGCTTCACTCACCGATGTTCACGCTGCGCGGCGGCACGAACGAGGTGCTGCGCGGAGTGGTCGCCAAGGGCATGGGGGCACGGTGAACGAACTGACGCAGCTCGTCGACGACATCGGCCGCCGATCGTTCGACGCACGCCTGGGTCATCGCGGCGTGCCCGACGAGTTCGACGCGGCGCTGTGGCGCCATCTCGAGGAGACCGGCCTGGCCAGGTTGACCAGCAGTCAGGCCGCCGGTCCCGCCGAGGCGGCGATCGTGCTGTCCGGCCTGGCCCGGCACGCGGGTGCGGTTCCGATCGCCGAGACGGATCTGCTTGCGGCCTGGCTGGCGGGCGCTGCCGCTGTCGATGTTCCCGACAGGGGGCCGCTGACCGTCGCGGTGGCCGACGCGCAGACCACCGACGGCCGGATCGTCGGCGCTGCGGCCGAGGTGGCATGGCCGCATTCGGCCTCGGTTCTCCTTGCCGCGCGCACCGCCGACGGGCTTCACGTCACGGTCGTCGACGACCTACGGGTAGTCGACGGGCACAACCTGGCCGGTGAACCCCGCGGATCGTTCGCGTTCGATCTGCCGGTCGATCGGTTCGCTTCGGTGCGCCTCTCCGCCGCAGACGAACTGGTCCGCCGCGGCGCGTGGGCCCGCTGCGTGCAGACCGTCGGTGCGCTGGATGCCGCCGCGGAGCTCACCGTCGCCCATACCCGCGAGCGCCGGCAGTTCGGCAGACCGCTGTCCGCATTCCAGGCGGTGCAGCATTCGTTGGCGGCGATGGCGGGGGAGATCGAACGGGCCCGTGCCGCAACGGCGTTGGCGATAGCCGCGGCGACCGACTACGGATTCGACACCGTCCAGACCGACTATGCGGTGTCCGTTGCCAAGGTGGCTGTCGGCCGGGCCGTCGAGCCGGTGACCACGATCGCGCACCAACTGCACGGTGCAATCGGCGTCACGCGCGAGCACCGGCTGTGGCTGGCCACCATGCGGGCGCGAAGCTGGGTGGACGACTTCGGCAGCACCGCGCACTGGGCGCGCCGGCTCGGACGCATGGCGCTGACGACCGACGAACCGTGGGATCTCGTCGTCAGCTGTCCAACACCTCGTTGACGCGGGCCTCGACGTCCCCGAGGCCGCTGAGATCGATACCGAACCGTTCGGTCAGCGCATTGACGACGTCGGATGCGGCCTCGAAACGGATCCGCTCGCTACCACCCTTGCCGTGGATCGCGAGATTTCGTCCCCGCAGGTTCCAGCGCTCGTCGTCGGTGATGAGCGCGACGGAGAGCCCCGTGACGAAGCCTGACTTCGGATACGTTGACACATACCAACTTCCGACCTGGCGGTCGATCACCGGAAACGGCCTCGTGCTGAAGAGATAGAGCGGCTCCCACTTGCCACGGATCTCGCTCTCCAGCACCAGCCCGTCGCCATGCTCGCGGATCCGGTACGGCTCGTGGCGGGTCTGCTGCACGGTGTCGAGCTCGAGGCGGATCGGGGAGGTGAGGGTCTGACCGCCGAAGCCGACGTCGACGAGATAGCGGCCGTCTTCTCCGGGCACCGAGACCGCGAGCGCCTGGTGCGTCTGCGCAGGGAGCTCGTCGCCGTCGCTCATCCAGACCACCCGCCCCCCGAGCACGTCGACTCCAAAACCCAACTGCGACAGAACATGTGCCATCACGCCGTTCTGCTCAAAGCAGTAGCCGCCGCGGCGGCGACGAACCAACTTGTCGACGAGTGCCTCCGGGCTCAGGTCGACCACCGGTGTCCCCATCAGCGGGTCGAGGTTCTCGAACGGGATCGAACGATTGTGGGCGGCAACCAACGCGGTGAGCACGCCAATAGTCGGCTCGGTCGGACCGGTGTAGGAAACGCGGTCGAAATACTCGGCGATGTTGTCGGCGTCCGCTGCCACGTCACCGAGTGTGGCAGCTAGTGCGTTCCGTGGGTCACCCCGGGAGCGTTCGACGGGTTGCCTTCCGACGGCTCCGCGCCGTCGTGCAGTTCCTTCAGCCGCGCGTGCAGGATCTCGAGCACCGGGATGCGGTTTCCATGCTCGGTCTCGTGATCGAACAACGCGCGCAGCGGACCCTCTTCGAGGCCCCGGATCCGGTGCCGCAGTTCCGTCAGCGGCAGTTGGTCGTAGTCAGGTATCGGCAGCTCGTCGTCGTGGGCCATCCCTATCGGTTGCCCACGGCCGCCGTTCCGAAACGATCAGCTGCCGGTCCAGTTCGGCTGGCGCTTCTCGGCGAACGCCACCGCGCCCTCCCGTGCGTCGTTGGACATGAACACCGGCGCCAGGATCTTGTTCTGCTTGGTCCACATCTCCTCGGGGCTCCAACCGCGCGACTCGACGATGATCCGCTTGGTGGCCGCAACGGCCAGCGGGCCGTTACCGCTGATGCGTTCGGCCAGCCCGATCGCGGCGTCCAGCGCCGATCCGGGCTCGGCCAGCAGGTTCACCAGCCCGAGTTCGTGTGCCCGCTGGGCCGAGAGGTTCTCACCGGTGAGGGCGAGCTCCATGGCGACCGCATACGGGATGCGCTGGGGCAGCCGCAGCAGGCCTCCGCCGCCCGCGACCAGGCCGCGCTTGACCTCGGGTATGCCGAACGCCGATTCCGTCGACGCCACGATCAGATCGGTGGCAAGGGCCAGCTCGCATCCTCCCGCCAGGCAGTATCCCTCGACGGCCGCGATGAGCGGCTTGCTGGGCGGGCGCTCGGTGAACCCCATTCCGCGGCCCTCCACGACGACGTTCTCGCCACGGGCGAACGCCTTGAGGTCCATGCCGGCGCTGAACGAGCCGCCCGCGCCGGTCAGGATGCCGACCGACAGGCCGTCCTCGGCATCCAACCGGTCCATGGCGTCGGCCAGCCCCCGGCTGACCGCGGCGTTCACCGCGTTGCGGGCCTTGGGCCGGTTGATGGTGATGATCAGGACGCGGTCGCGCTGTTCGACCAGGATGACTTCTTCGCTGTTGGCTTCTTCGCTCACGCGGGTGATGCTAGCCACCATGGTTTGGCACGCTACAGAGACTGGGTAGTATGTAAAACTAGAACACGTTCTAATTCGACGAGGGGGCCCCATGGCCACGACCGATATCGAGCCGTCGGAACTCACCAAGTGGGATCCGGGCCTGACCGAGCGCGTGATGGGCATCATGCGGCCCTTTCTCAAGCGCTACTTCCGCTCGGAGGTGCGTGGGCTGGAGAACCTGCCCCCCGGCGGGGCCCTGCTGGTGTCCAATCACTCCGGCGGCATGTTGCCGATGGACGTGCCGATCCTTTCGGCGGACTTCTACCAGAAGCACGGCTACAACCGGCCGCTGTACACGCTGAGTCACGACATGCTCGGGGTTGGGCCGACAGGCGATTTCTTCAAGAAGATCGGCTACATCAGCGCCAACCATGAGAACGCCGACGAGGCGCTGCGGTCCGGCGGCCTTGTCGTGGTGTTCCCCGGCGGCGACTACGACGTATACCGGCCGACGCTGTCGGAGAACAAGATCGACTTCGGCGGCCGCACCGGCTACGTCAAGGCCGCGCTGAACGCCGGCGTGCCGATCGTGCCCACGGTCGGCATCGGCGGTCAGGAGACACAGATCTTCCTGACCCGCGGTACCTGGCTGGCCAAGCGACTCGGGCCGATCGCGCGGTTGGCCCGCGCCAAGATCGTGCCGATCTCGTTCGGCTTCCCGTTCGGGCTGAGCCTGGTGGTCCCGCCGAACATTCCGCTGCCCGCCAAGATCACCATGGCCGTGTTGCCGCCGATCGACATCGTCGCCGAGTTCGGCGAGAACCCGGACATCGATGAGGTGGACGCGCATGTCCGGCACGTCATGCAGCGGGCGCTCGACGAACTCGCGGCCGAACGCCGGCTGCCGATCCTCGGCTGACCATGGCTCTACTGGACCGACTCAACGACACCGTCGGCCTTGTCGCGACCATGGCGCGATCAGGCATGATCGCGCCGCTGCGGCCCGACAAATATCTGCGGATCGCCGCCGCCATGCGACGCGAGAACGTCTCCGCCGTGTCCGGCTTCGCCTCCGCCGCGCAGCGGTGCCCGGACCGGCCCGGACTCGTCGACGAGATCGGGACGCTGACGTGGCGCGAAATCGATCAACGCTGCGATGCGTTCGGCGCTGCGTTGCAGGCGCTACCCGGGGGCCAGCCGCGGGTGATCGGGATCATGTGCCGCAACCATCGCGGCTTCATCGAGGCCGTGGTCGCCGCGAACCGCATCGGTACCGACCTGCTGCTGCTGAACACGTCGTTCGCCGGCCCGGCGCTAGCAGAGGTGGTTGCCCGCGAAGGCGCCGACGCGATGGTCTACGACGAGGAGTTCACCGAGATCGTGGACCGGGCGCTCGCCGAACGACCGGACGCCACCCGCATCGTCGCGTGGACTGATGAGCCGTCGGCACACGACGACGCGCTGACCGTCGAGAAGATGATCGCCGAGCACGCGGGACGAGAACCGAAACGTGCCGCGGAGAAGCCCCGGACGATCCTGCTGACATCGGGCACCACCGGGACCCCCAAGGGCGCCAAGCTGACCGGCGGTGATCCCAGCGCGCTCAAGGCGATCCTTGACCGCACGCCGTGGCACGCGGAAGAAGCGATCGTTGTCGCGGCACCGATGTTTCACGCGTGGGGCTTCTCGCAGCTGATCTTCGCCGCGACGATGGCGTGCACGATCGTCACGCGGCGCAAGTTCGACCCGGAGGCGACGCTCGAGTTGGTCGACCGCCACAAGGCGACGGGGCTCGCCGTGGTCCCGGTGATGTTCGACCGGATTATGGAACTTCCCGACGGGGTACGAAGTCGGTACAGCGGACGGTCCCTGCGGTTCGCCGCCGCGTCGGGATCGCGCATGCGTCCGGACGTGGTGACGGCCTTCATGGACCAGTTCGGTGACGTCATCTACAACAACTACAACGCCACGGAGGCCGGATTGATCGCCTCGGCCACCCCCGAGGATCTGCGGGCGGCACCTGACACCGCGGGCAAGCCTGCCCCCGGCACGGTCATTCGCGTGCTCGACAAGGACTTCGGCGAGGTACCTACCGGAGAGGTCGGACAGATCTACTGCAGAAGCGGCACGCTGTTCGGCGGCTACACGTCGGGCAACACCAAGGACTTCCACGAAGGCTTCATGGCGTCGGGAGACATGGGGTACGTCGATGCGAACGGCAGGCTGTTCGTCGTCGGCCGCGACGACGAGATGATCGTCTCCGGCGGCGAGAACGTGTACCCCATCGAGGTGGAGAAGACGCTGGCCTCGCACACCGACGTGGCCGAAGCCGCGGTGATCGGGGTGGACGACGAACAGTACGGTCAGCGGCTTGCCGCGTTCGTCGTCCTGAATCCGGAAGCGAGCGCCACATCTGACACGCTCAAGCAGCACGTACGCGAAAGCCTCGCGAACTACAAAGTGCCGCGGCAGATCACGGTGCTCGATGAACTCCCGCGCAGCATCACCGGCAAGATCGTCCGCAAAGACCTGCAGGCGCTGGTCGACAATGGGTAACCGCAGGCCGGTCCTGCGCGCGGGGCTGGAACTCGCCAACGCGGCCAACGGGGTACGGCCGTTCGGCCGCGACGGCTACCCCACCGTGCCCGCATTCTTCCTCGGCTGGCCGACCACCGAGATGGCGCCGCTCTACATGGCGGGTTCGATACTCGGCGCGGGCTGGCGGTGGTTGCGCGGCGACTATGCAACCCGCGGTGGCCGAATCTCCCTGCTGCTCAAGGCGATCACCTGGGGTCTGCTGTATCTCATCCATCGCCGCAATGTGGCGTCGGAGCCGTATTTCGACGGGCCGCTGCGGGAGACCCTCGGCGACGATTACGAGGCCGTCGCCGCAGAGTCGCAGCCGATCAGGCGCCGACGCCTCAGCCATGTGCTGCCGAATGAATTCCTTCGTCGCCGGTATGTCGAGAAGACCGACATCGCTCGGTACGGACCGCACGGCGGCGCCAACCTCGCCGACATCTGGCGCAGACGTGACCTGCCGCGCGACGGCAAGGCGCCGGTGCTGCTGCAGGTGCCCGGCGGCGGCTGGTCGATCGGCATGCGCCGTCCGCAGGGCTACCCGCTGATGAGTCGGATGGCCGAACGCGGGTGGATCTGCGTGTCGATCGACTACCGGGTGAGTCCCCGCAACACGTGGCCGGACCACATCGTCGACGTCAAGCGCGCGCTGGCGTGGATCAAGGAGCACATCGCCGAGTACGGCGGCGACCCCGACTTCGTCGCGATCACCGGCGGTTCGGCGGGCGGGCATCTGTGCGCGCTGGCCGCGCTGACACCCGACGACCCGCAGTATCAGCCGGGTTTCGAGGACGCCGACACGACGGTCGCCGCGGCCGTGCCGATCTACGGGCGGTACGACTGGTTCACCACCAAGGGGCCCGGCCGCTGGGAGTTCGTGCTGATACTGCTGCAGAGGCTGGTCGTGAAGAAACGGCTGACGAAGCACCTGCAGGTCTACCGCGACGCGTCGCCGATCACCCGGGTGCGGCCCGACGCGCCGCCGTTCTTCATCCTGCACGGAACCGACGACTCGCTGATCCCGGTGCCTGAGGCGCGCGAGTTCGTGGCAGCGATGCAGGACGTCTCGAAGGACACCGTGGTCTACTCCGAGATTCCGCACGCCCAGCACGCCTTCGACTTCTTCGGGTCGCCACGCGGTTACTACACCGCGCAATCCGTTGAGAAGTTTCTGTCGTGGGTGCACGCCACCCGAAACGAGAAGTAGTTACTGCGCCATCGCCTTGTCGATGACCGTCAACTCTTCGGAAAGCCCAGCGGCGCGGCGTATTTCGACGAATGCCTCGACCATCGCGTCGGTCAACTCGTGCGGGTCCGACAGGGTGGCGCCATCAGAGAGCACCGAGATGTTCAGCTGGTCGACGTAACTCCACACGGTGATGTTCAGGCCGCTGCCCGTCGTCAGCGGACCAACCGAGTAGATCTCGGTCACCAACGCCCCGCCAACCCTGCCGTACTCGCGAGGGCCCGGCACGTTGGAGATCGGGATGTTGAGCACCTTGTTCTGGCCGTCCTTGTCGGCGAGCCAAGCGAAGAGCTTCTCGGCAGGCGCGGGCGGGAAGTAGGCCGACCACCTGCTGACCAGTTCGGGCCCCATCAGGTGATGGGTTTCCTTGGCGTCGACGGCGGCGTCGTGGACGGCCTTCACCCGCTCCAACGGATCCTCGAGTTCGATCGGCACCACCATCATCACGCCGGTGAAGTAGTTCCCCGAGATTCGATCCCGGGAGAAGTCGAAACTCACCGGGACGGAAGCCAACAACGGATGGTCGGCTTGCCCGTCGTACTTCAGTGACAGCTTGCGCAGCGCGCCCGCCGAGATCGCGAGCACCATGTCGTTGATCGTGACGCCGAGGTGTTTGGCCGTCTCCTTGACGTCGGCGAGAGCCAGTGTCGCGGTGGCGAACCTGCGTTGCGCGTCCACCCGGTGGTTCATGAACGACGGTGGCGGGGTGAACGGCCGGGTCAGTTCGGACGACAGCTTCTTGTTGCTCTTGCGCACCCTGCCGATGCCCTGCGCGGTGTAGCGCATCACACCGGGCAGCCTGCCGATATGGCGCATGTGATCGGCGACCGCCGAGCGGACGAGCTCGCCCGTGCTCGGGGCCGGGTCCGTCGCGTAGGACGAGTCATCGGACTGCGGCCCGTCCAGTAGATCCATGCCCCGGGCCAGCAGGTTGGCCGACGCAACACCGTCTGCGAGCGCATGGTGGATCTTGCCGAGCACCGCGATCCGGCCGTTGGCCAGACCTTCGATGAAATACATCTCCCACAGCGGCCTGCTCCTGTCGAGCGGCGTGCTGGCGATCCTGCCGACCGCCTCATCGAGTTGGCGGCGGCCACCTGGACTGTCGACGCGGAAGGGGCGAACGTGGTAGTCGAGATCGACCTCGCAGTTCTCCCGCCACATCGGATGGTGCATCTTCAGCGGGATGTCGACGAGTTGATACCGGAATGGGTCGAGCTTGTGCAGCCGCGCGCGAATCACTTCGCGGAACTCGTCGATGCCGAACTTGCGGCCCTTGAGATCGCCGATCTCGATGACCGCCAACTTCAAGGTGTGCATGTGCACGGTTGGCGTCTCGGAATACAGCAGTACCGCGTCCCAGCCGCTGAGCCTCTTCACCCCTGATACCTCCTACCGGAGGCGTCTATATAACCTCTTTGGCCTTCAACAGTGACCGGTTTCGGTGAATCTGGTTGAGGAACAAGCCGATTGCGGTGGCCACCGAACCCGTGCGGGCGCCGTCGGTCATGTCGAAACCGTGACCCGCACCCGGCAATTCGATGTAGCTGACCACCGAACGGGACACCGCGCGCAACCGCTCGACGAAGCCGCGCGCCTGTGCGACCGGAATGACGGAGTCGCCGGATCCATGGATGACCAGGAACGGCGGAGCGTCGGGATGGACCTGCGCGATCGGCGAAGCCTTGCGGAAGACCTCGGGGTGGCGGTCCATCTTGCGCTTGACCACCACGCGCTCGAGGAAGTCGACGAACCGGTCGCGTTCGGGGGTGGAGCGGTCCTCCCAGTCGTAGCGGCCGTAGATGCCGACGACGGCGTCCACCGAGGTATCGGAGCCCTCGGGCAGATCGGTCTGCATCTCGGGGTCGTTGGGCGTCAGACCCGCCAGCGCCGAAAGATGGCCGCCCGCTGAACACCCTGCGATCGCGACGAAATCGCGGTCACCGCCGAACCGATCCACGTTGGCGCGCGCCCACGCGATGGCCGTCTTCACATCGGTGATGTGCTGTGGCCAGCGGTTGTGCGGCGACACCCGGTAGTTCACCGACAGACACACCCAGCCCTGCTGCGCCAGATGCGACATCAGGGCGTACCCCTGCAGTTGCCTGCCGCCGTGGATCCACGCGCCGCCGGGAACGAAGATCATCACCGGCGCCGGTTCGACCGGCAGTTCCTTGGGCCGCCACACATCCAGCAACTGCGAGGGGTGGTCGCCGTAGCGAACCGAGGACCGGTGCAGGCTGCGCCGGTGCTGTCGCATCTTCAACACGGGCGCGAACCGCTCCGGCGCAGGCCAGCCGACGGCGAGGTCGGCTGCGGACACGGTGCCGCGCAGCGCGGCGTCGATCACGGCGTTGGTGGAGTCGCGGTCCTGCTTGCGAATCGCCGCTTGCTCGGCGGTGTCCTGCGGGCGTGCGCTATGTGAGAACAAGTCCGGCACATGCTTGTATCCCCAGATGCCCATCGCGGTCACAGCACCAAGTGGCTCAAGGTGTTTCCCGATGATGGGCAGCGATGTGGACGCGACGCTCATCGCCAGGAGATAGTCGGTCGGGCCTGCGCGCAGAAACCAACGGGCGCGTTTACCGAAAGAGGGCGCGGGGTGCCGGGCATCCGGCCTAACCGTCATTGGCCGAATGTACCCCGGTATCCCTGCGGCAAACGAGTACATCCGGAGGTTGTCTATATATCGCACGCCGATCGCACTGATGTGATCTGGATCACAGCGCGTGGCCTGCAAGAATGCCCTATGAGCAAGTCAGCGTTGGCAATCACCGACGAACACCAGGATCTCGCGGATGCGGCGATCGGCCAGTTGACGCGGTTGTCGACCAGGGCGGGTGCCCGCGCGACTCTCGAGGGCGGGCCGTCGAACCCCGAAAACGTCTGGAAGGCCGCGGCAGAGTTGGGCTGGCTGGGGCTCGCGATCGCCGAGGAGCACGGCGGTTCAGGCTTCGGGCTCGCCGAGTTGGCTGTTGTCCAGGAGGCCCACGGCCGCGAGTTGACCCCTGGACCGTTTCTGCCGACCGTGGCGGCCTCGCTGGTCATCGACCGATGTGCGTCCGATTCCCTCCGCGCCGAACTGCTTCCGGGACTGGCGGACGGCACGACGGTGGCAGCGCTCGGATTGGCCGGAAGCGTGGTCGTCGGGTCGGATCTCGACGTCACCGGCGAAGTCCCAACGGTGCTCGGCGCACCCGATGCCGACGTGCTGGTTCTCGTGGCCGGTGACGACGTGGTGGTCGTCGACTCCGCAGCCGACGGGGTCACGGTGACGGCGCTGGAATCTCTCGACACCTCGCGAAGTGTCGGATCGGTGGCGTTGCGCGGGGTGACGGTGAGCGAGGACCGGGTGCTGCGCGGCGCGGCGCGGCGCGCCCGCACGGTGTTTCGCATCCTGGCGTCCGCCGAAGCGGCGGGCGTGGCCTGGGCCAGCCTGGAGATGGCGGTGGAGTACGCCAAGGTCCGCGAGCAGTTCGGCAGGACCATCGGCACCTTCCAGGCGGTGAAGCATCACGCCGCCAACATGCTCGTCGACGCCGAGCAGACCACGGCCGCCGTCTGGGATGCCGCCCGTGCAGACGATTTGGACAGCGCATGGTTCCCCGCCGCGGTCGCCGCGTCACACGCCGTTCGGTCGCAGGTTCTCAACGCGCAGAACAATATTCAGCTGCACGGCGGGATCGGATTCACCTGGGAGCATGACGCACACCTCTACCTGCGCCGGGCCCGCACGCTGGCGGCGTTGATCGGCGACGGGGCCGACCCACTGCTGGACGTCGTCGAGGCAGCCAGGAGCGGTCAGGCGCATGGCGCATCGTTCACGCTGCCGGCCGAGGCCGACGAGCACCGGCGTCAGGCGGCACAAGCCGTCGAGCAGGTCAGGGCGCTGCCCACCGACAGGCAGCGCGACTTCCTCGTCAACTCCG